>Ga0209777_10004694_pt1 | contig 16041 bp, 9 predicted proteins | sample FrelakmetHBP12HB_FD_187147 | JGI IMG/M metagenome (GOLD analysis project Ga0209777, IMG submission 187147) | Freshwater lake sediment microbial communities from the University of Notre Dame, USA, for methane emissions studies -HBP12 HB (SPAdes)... | ecosystem: Environmental > Aquatic >...
ACGAGAAGTTCAGCCCCAAGCCGGTGCACGGAAGAGAGCGACGCAAGGAAGCCGTCAACGAGGAAGAAGGAACTTCCTTTAAGGTGAAGAAAGGAATCCTTTGAGGGTTGTGTATTGGACTTGCAGAGAGGGAGCCTTTCATGGATAGTCGGTGGTGAGCAGTGGCGGTTTCACCCGCTGGGACCAGGCCCTGGCGGCGACGTGGAATGCGTCGTTGGGGATGAACAATGCCCCCAGGTACGATGTGTCGATGAAGGTCATCGCTGGGGCGAACCATAGATGTAATGGTCATGCTGCTCGGACCAGTCGGGCGGACCGTTAGCGATGGGAAGTTGGCCCGCCAGCTCGACGAGGTCTTGCAAGGGGTATTCGCCGTCGCATGGCAAAACGGTGATCGTCACCGACGTCCCTTTAGGCAGATCGACGGGATCGTGCGGGACAAAGTTCTTTCCGTCAAAATGGGCTCGTACCGGACTCATTGATCGCCACCTTTCTCCCCCATTATATCGTGTAACGAAGCCCTGTGCAAACTTGGTTACTTTGAAGTAGGCGGTCACATTCGATCAGCCCGATAGGCAGAGGCTGCGTGAATCCCATCTGGTCATCTAACCGGCGAATGGGTATCATCCATGCCCCGGCACGCCGGGACTGCTCGTGAGCGTGGCCTTGGGTTCGACAGGGAAAAGCAGTATGAAATCCAAGGTCGATGAGGACCAGTTGCCTGTATGAAAGTCGTCATCATCGGATTACCGAAGTCCGGAAAATCGACGGTTTTTTCGGCCGTCACGGGGGTCGCCATCGATCCTTACGCGCCGCCCCAGCCGCACCCCGGCGTCGTCCGCGTGCCGGACAAGAGGCTTGAATACCTCACCGAGCTCTGGCATCCCAAGAAGGTGACCGAGGCCACCATTGAGTTCGTCGATGTCCCCGGCTGTTCGCTTAACGATGCGCATGGCCGCGACGCTTGGAAGCAGATTCTCCCGACGGTCCGCCAGGCCGAGCTGCTCGTCGTCGTCGTCCGCGACTTCGAGAATCAAGCGGTTCCCGCCTATCGCGACCGAGTCGACGGCCAGGCGGATTTCGACGAGATTTGGGCGGAACTGATGTTCGCCGATCTCGACGCCGTTACCACGCGCCTGGATCGTCTGGAGAAGTCGCTCAAGAAACCGAGCGGATCGCACGACTTGCAGAAGCATGAGATGGCCCTGCTGCACAGATGTCGGGAAGGCTTGGAGGCCGACACGCCGTTGTCCTCGATCATCCACGCCGAGAGTGATCGGGTCGTCGTCGCGAGCTTCGCGTTTCTGACGCAGAAGCCCATCGTATGCGTGCGCAACGTCGCAGATGATCGAGTCGCGTCGACGCAACCGCTCACGGCGACGCACGCCGCCGCGTCGATTGTGCTAAGCGCCTCCATCGAGTTCGAGATCGCGCAACTCGAGCCTCAGGATCGGACCGCGTTTCTCGCCGACCTCGGCGTCGAAGCCCCGGCCCGCGATCGACTCATTCAAACTTGCTACAGCGCCATGGGATTGATCTCCTTCCTTACCATGGGCGAGGACGAAGTCCGCGCGTGGACGATTACCAAGGGCAGCACCGCGGTGGAGGCCGCCGGAAAAGTTCACACCGATTTCGCTCACGGATTCATTCGCGCGGAGACCGTCGCTTACGACGATCTCGTCGTGCACAAAGACATGAAAGGCGCTCGCGCCGCCGGCAAAGTTCGAAAAGAAGGCAAGACCTACGTGGTCTCCGACGGCGACATTCTCAATATCCTCTCCAGCGCCTGAATCGCTGGAAACCGCCGACTGCCCCATTTTTCTCTGCATCCGGCCGCACTAAGTCAGCGAATTTTTTCGACCTTATGGCCCCTTGGCGGGCGTTTCCACCCCCTAGCTTATACTCGCGCTCCAATATTTTATCGGAACCAGATAAAATGGGTAAGCCTGTTACATTAAACAATAGAAATGCAGAAAAACTAGTTGACCTCGGATGTTGATACTGGTAATATCGGCCCATTAGGGAATGCGCTCGGGCTAGTCTTTGCGCTTTGCACGATGAGATGTTCTCGCGGTGTCAGGGCGAAGACACGCGCCACGCGGTTGGGAGTATGAGGCCTCGTCTTTCGGAGGGCAGGAAACTCAGTCGCAAAGACGCGCAAGCCTTGCATTCGACTCGTTCGTGGTTGTTTGTAAGAGCGTGTCAACCAGATCTTTCTGATAAGCGCGCATGTTGACGCGAACCATTTGAGCGCGTCGGTTGTGCGAAGTGATTTATGGTCCGGATCGAATTGGTTCGGCCATCCCGTCGGGACGTGTGAGGGAGTGTGGCTCGGCTTTGCCGGATCGCCCAAAAATGTTGCGCCGCTGAGCCTGGGATCTGACGGGTCCCGTAAGGCGGCGAAATGGGCTCGGTAAGGTGAAAAGGTTGCGGCCCGTGTCTGTGTCGGAGTGGGAAGGAATGGGCACATCCGATGTTCGTTGTGGCGCTGGGGAGGCTTCCGCTCCACGAGTGCGGACTGGTTGGTCCCCCGAAGCGCGTCGGTCAGAACGACGGTCGAACCGCGGGTGCGGAATCACGGCCCTTCCGGCGGCCTCCGGAGCGGTTCGTTTCGCAGGTCGTGTGGTGCCAACATGTTGTCAGTCGTTTATTTGTTGTTCGCGCCTCGTGGTCAATCCAGGCGACGGCTTCGTAATCCGAAGTCGTCGATTTGTTTCTGCGCTTTCGGCGGAGTTCGCTTCGTCCGTCGGCGAGTCGCTTTCGAATAGTAATCGTGCCGTTGCCGCGTCCATCGGAGGTTCGCTCGCGGTTTCGGCGGTTTCGGTTCATGAGGCAGTTGTCAGCGGACATCGGCAAGACCTCCGAATGCCATATCCCGCCGTTCGCTGTCGGCTGCCCGGTGGTTTTCAATCTGTCGTGTTTTGGGAAACGTGAAGGTTCCGAAAGGGTGGAGGTAAAGATGATGAAGGCAAAAATGAATGGACGGCGGTGGCGCCCCTTGGTGGGCGTGATCGCAATCGGGGCTTTGGCTTTTGGTTTAAGCCTGCGATTGGAGGGTGCCCCGGCTCCGGGCGCCGGAAACGCGAAAGACAAAATACCTGTCGCGGGTCCGGCAATGGGGCTTACGGACGCAAACGCCCCGGCGAATAACGGGCGGCCGGAGAACGGTACGGAAACCGTCACCTTCGGCAATCTCGCCAACCTGACCAAGGGCGATATCAAAATCATGCCCACCATCGTCGTCGACTATCGCGATGACGATGCCACGCGGATGCGTGAGGCCGGTCTGCTGGTTGGCCCGCTTCCTCTTCCCACGGGAGGCGTGGCGAGCGGGTGCAACTTCGCGATACAATGCGATGACGGCAATCGCTGCACCACGGATGCCTGCAACTTCCCGCCCGGCCAGCCTCCCTTGAGCGGAACATGCGTCCACACGCCGGTTGACGGTGGCACCAATGGTTCGTTCGCGGCTCCGGAATGCACCGCTAACTACGGCTTGCTGTGCGGCGGTTGCGACGATGGTTTGTTCTGCAACGGCCTCGAAACCTGTCAGGCCGGTGGGGGCGGTGGCTGCACCCCTGGAACGCCGCCGTGCGTCAACCCCCAGGTTTGCAGCCCAACGCTGAAGCTCTGCCAGCCGGGGCCGTGCAGCATGCAGAAGAAGTGCATCGGCGGCTCGACTCCCGGCGCCAATTGCACGACTACCTGCCCCGGCGCTGGTGGGCGATGCGCTTTCACGGATTGCGACGATCTTAAGCACTGCAACGGTGACGAGATCTGCGACGGCGGCGTCTGCAAGGCGGCCGAGAACCCGTGCGGATCGGGCGCCTGGTGCGGCGAGAAGAAGTGCGCCCCAACCGGCAACCCGGCGATAGACAGGGCAATGCCCCCTTCCTGTACTACAACTAATGACTGCATCATTGAAGCGGGTTCGAGCACATGCACCACCGAGGGTCCGGTCTGCCTTGAGGGGCGTTGCTGCACAAACAACGCTTCGGAACCGACCTGCGAGCGACAGAAGATTTCCGCTTGCACCGGTCTCTTTTATGGCGGGGACCAGGGAAAACTCGGTGTGGGCGATACTCAAACTTCTTGTACAGGCATCGTAATCAACCAGGTTGAGGTGACCTGCCCGAAGTACAGCAGCGGCGTCGCGCCCTACGGCACTATCACGCAGATACTTGGTCCGGTATCAGATTCGACGCAGAATGTTGCGCCGTTCGGAGCTCCGCTGAACAAACTGGGCGACGACTACAAGTTGTCCAACGATACCAATCCGGACAGCTATTTCAAGTTGGACTATTTGCGCTTCGTGGGCGGGTCGATCGCCCCGGAACGTATCTCGTTTGAAATCTACGACAAGAACCAGAACTTCATCGAAGACCTTTTCTTCATCTCCACGTCGGCCTTCGGTATCTACCCAGTTCAGTTCCAGCCGCCGCTGACCATTCCCAGCGAGGGCTTTGTCGTCATGCGCAACGCCTCCGCGTTCTCGCCCAGCGCCAAACACGCCTGGGCGGTGACGAATGCCGTGGACGTGGGAAGCAACGACAACACCAAGCTGTGGATCAACAGCGGTCCGATGACGGTGGCGTCGACCCTCGGCGTCCTGGCCTTCGAGCTTCAAGGAACAAAGACCACCCCGCCCGGCGGTGCGTGCTGCAATGACACAACCGGCGTCTGCGAAAACGCGAAGATTCCGTGGGTCTGCAAGGCCCAGGGGAATAACTACCTCGGCGACGGGACCCTTTGTGCGGCCTGCGACAACGGGCCGAGTGTCGGCCAGTACTGCCGCCGGTGCTCAGGCGGCACAAACCCGGCGTGCAACGATGATGCATTCTGCGCCAGCCAAAGTGCCGGCACGTGCGTCACGACAGACAGCGCTTGCGACCAGACCGGTGGTCCCAACTTCTGCGTGGCCGAAGCGGCCTGCGGGGTCGGCGCGTGCTGCATCGCATCTACGGGTGAGTGCAACGTAATATCCAAGCCGGCATGCGAGACGCCGCCGACATGCACTACCCTCGTTTGTACAGGCGGAAAGGTAGGTGCCGCGTGCGCCACGGCCGCGGATTGCAACCCGACGTGTTTGGGTAGTGCCTGCGTAGGCGGCGCCAGGGCAACATTGATTTGTGCAAGCGCCGCAGACTGCTCCACGCTGGGCACTTTCAATGGTTTCGGCACGGATTGCGACGCCGACAACGGACATGACGAGGGCAAGCAGCATTGCTGCCCGCAGCCGTTGCCCTATGGCGGTTCGGACAACTGCGAGACCGCCTTCATGCACGTGATTACGGTTCCTCCGCAGGGACAGGTAAAGGTCATTACCATCACAGGTAACAACAGCACGGCCACCAGCACTACTGGCGCGCCGGATAGCTGCTACCAGCCAAGCACCGACCCCAACGCCGATCCGGGGTGGTGGGAAGCGTTCACCCTGGTGGACAATTGCTCCCTGGTCCGTATCGACCATTGCTGCACGGACCCCGTGCACCGTCCCGCTTATCGCGTGCTTTACAACAGTTGCCCGTGCGGTCCGGCAATCTTCGACGCGGTCAACCCCTACAAGCCGGGAGAGGGAAGCGTCGCCCGTGGCGCTCCCTACTGTCTCGACGACGACAACCTGTGGGACACCTACGGGTTGCTGCCCGCCGGTAGCTACTATTATCCGGTGTACTCGGCCCTCGCCGGTCACCACGGCGTGTACCAGATGCACATTAGTGTCGAGGCTTGTCCAAAGGCGGCCTGCTGTATTTCGTCTCATTGCGTCGGTAACTCCCAGAACCCGGCGACCGGCGGCCAGTGCCTGGTCGACGCCGACTGTAAGGCTTGCTACAACGCGACCAACAACGGCGCCGCGTGCACCAGCAATGCTCAATGCACGGGCGCCGGAGCACTCTGCGACACGACCGCGACCTGCACGCCGGGCAGTTGCGTCGATGGCATCAATCAGCTTCAGTGCAACGCTCAGGGCGGGTACTTCCTCGCCCAACCGCAAAAGTATCCGGCGGTCGGCGCGTGCAGCGGAGATATATGCGGCACGGGTTCTTGCTGCACCGGGCCTGGCGCGTGCTTCAATGAAATTGCTGAACAACGCGTCACACCGACCCTCTGCGACGCCTCCGGCGGAAATTATGTCGGCGGTGTGACCTGCATGGGAGGTCACTGCTCCGGCCACCCGATCACATCGTGCGCCGTTGACACTGATTGCGACATCGTAGGAGGACCGTGCGTGGGCGACCCGCAGACTCTGTCCCAGCCGCTGCCCTGCCCGCTCTGCGAGTTTGAGAGCATTGGAACGTGCCAGAAATTCGACGACACCCTCAATTTCGCGGTCAGCGATACGAATCTTGGCGACGGAATGGTCGTCGCCGACGACTTCATTCCCTCCGGGCAGAAGCTTGAAAAAGTTTGCGTCTGGGGCTTCTATCTGGACGGCGATCCCAACGCAGTCAACCCCGACTGCGGCCCCAGCGTTTCCGCGGACCATTTCCGCGTCCGCGTATACACCAATGACACGGCGGGCAACGGACGCATGCCCAAGACCTTGCTTGGAACATCTGTGGCCACGTCGCAACGCGGCATCCTGTCGGGCATCACTCGCGTAAAGAGCGTTCTTCTGGCCAACGTATACGCCTACACGCTTACGCTTACTACGCCGATCACGGGCATGGTTCCGGGTGCCACCTACTGGCTCGAAATCGCCAACGACGCGACCATCTCCGGACCTCCTAAGTGTCTGTGGTACTGGTCGCAGAAACTCCAGACCTCGTCGGCGTACTCCTTCGGCGGATCAAGCGCGGGGTATGAGCCCGGGTTCGAGCAGCCCTTCGACCTGGTGTTCTGTACGCAATTCGGCTTGTCCCCCAGCGAGGTTGGTCCCCTGGTGGGGGCCTGCTGCTTCTGCAACGGCACTTGCCAGCAGAAGACCCTGGCCGATTGCGATAATGCCACCGGTATCTGGCACATCGAGACCGCCAATTGCGGCAGCGTAACCTGTCCGACCGGACCGCCGGCGAATGACTCCTGTGCCAACTCTCCGATTACGCTTCCGGACGTGGGATCCTATTTCTATGAGGACCAGTGCGCGACCACGGACGGCTACGGTCCGATTCCCAACCAGGGTTTTGCTGATTCGCAGATCGACTTCGACGTCTGGTACAAGTACGTGACCCCGACGGCTTGCAATCTGCGCGTCGACATGTGTCCGACCGGTCTGCGGTTTGACTCCATGTTCGCGGTCTATCACAACCCGAGTAATCCGACTGTCTGTCCGCCGTGTCCCTTGATGATTGGCAAGTTCTGCATGGGCGGAACAAATCATGCCGCTTCGTGCACCGTGGATGCGAACTGTCCAGGCGGCGCCTGCAAGGATGGTCCGGCTATTTCAGCCGCAACCCTCGGGGGTATGGGTCAGGATGAAACCTGCACCGGTCAGGCCGTCGGCGGACCGGGCTTCTGGGTCGCCTTGGAACAGATAGGGCGGCTGTCCGTGCCGGGAGAGTGCTTCATCTTCCGCATGGGCAGCTTCCCAGGCGCCCGTGGACGCGGGACCTTTATAGTCAGCGGTTGCGGGGTCCAGCCCACACTGCCTTCCACCCCGCTGGCCGATTCGACCGCCATCAACAAGACGCGGTTCATTTCGTTCGCAGTTCCGCCTTCGTCAACGGCCACGGCGGCCGCCGGCGATACGGCGCTGAAGGTCACGGTCACCTCGATGCACCACGTCGGGTATTGTATAGGTGGAGCGAATGACGGCCTGTGGTGCGGCCCGACTCCGACCAGCCCACCCCCGGTGGCGTGTACCGGCGGTATTTGTAGTGGGTACACCGGTGCTCCATCGGTCCCGTTCACGGTGCTGGATGGCAAGGTGCAATATGTCGGCGCGCCGACGATGTATACCGAGTCAGACTCCGACCTCACCAGATTCGTGGGGGCGACCCTGCAATGCGCTCCCTACTATCGCAACTGGAACTCGTTCAAATCGTGCAGCGTTACGGCCCAGCTCTGCGCCGTTGACGGAGATTGCCCGGGGGTCGAGACCTGCTCCATCGTGTATAAGGGCACTTGCACCGGGAATCCGGCCAAGGCCTGCTCGGTGGATGCGGACTGCACCGCCCAGGGAACCACGGGCCCGTGCCTCCCGCCGGTGATTCACGTGACCGGCGAGGCCATCGTGCCCAGCTCGACGTACAAGGTCGAGAACCAGTCGGTGAGCTTGGCGCTTTCGACTCCTCCTCTGGTAATCAAGACGACTCGTTGGGGCGACGTGGAAACGCCCTACAGCCCGCCGGCCCCGATGCCGCAGCCGGCCTTCGGGGATATCTCCGCGCTGAAGAATAAGTTCGCGAGCTTCACGGGCGCTCCGATCAAGGCCCGAGCGCTGTTGTCGGGCGATCTAGAAGGCCAGAGAGGTCTGATTGACATAAAGCCGGCCCTGAACTTCAGCGATATTTCGCTGGCCGTCGATGCTTTCACGGGCAAGCAGTACCCGTACAAGCCGGGCTTCTGCACGAATGCTCCAGCCACGGCGTGCGCTGTGGCCACGGATTGCGCCGGGGCCACTGGGCCGTGTATCTTGTGTCCGTAAGGATGTGTTTAGGCGATTGGAACGCCGTTTGATGGGTTTCCAACTGTGTTAAAATGGGTAAACCAGCCGAGGATTACGGGGCGGGCCTGACCCGCCCGCCCCCCTCGGATGTTAACGAAATTTCGGACTTGAACGAGATTGGCAAATCGAGTATATTGGCGGAAGGAGGAATGGTGGGTTGCGCATCGACGGCTGACACGAGAGCTCCGGCCTCCGGTGGATTGGTGAAAACGCAACTAGGTTTGAAATCGCGGAATGTTGTTTTACTGTTTTGTTGTTCTGTCGTTCGTTTGTGTGGAGTTTGTAAATCGGCGTGTTGTCTTACGTAAATTCGTAAGCGGGACACGGGAATGTTTCCCTTTTTTGGAGGAACGGAAAATGAAGGCAAGAATCGGTTTGTGTACATGGCGCCCCTTAGTGGGCGTCGCAGTGGTTGGCGCGCTGGCGTTCGCCGTCGGCGTGCAGGGTTCCCCGCGCGTAGGCGGGGAGCGCGGCAAGGACCAGGGCAAGTCCCCGGCGTCGCGCCTAGTGACCGGGCCTAGCGCCCATATCAATTCGGCGGTTGCCGTCGGGGCGACGGCGGTACTGTCCATGCAGGTGGTCAACCCCAAGACGGTTCCGGCGTCAAACTACGGTGCCGGTTCCACATGCGGTGGTGCGGCCTATCCGGCTCTGTGCGGGACGGCCAATCAAACACTCGTTTTGCCGTCGGTTCCCGCCGGCGGGCAGCGCGTGTGGTTCGATATGGTGGCCACAAATTGGGCCCCCCAAAAGCTGAAGACCATTCAAGCGACTCTGTCCGCCACGGACCCTGAGTTGGACGGCGGCGGTCTCAGCGGGGCCAATGCGGTGTGCGGCAACGGGCCGGGCGGTGCGGACCTGGAAATCGCCCAGATCCCGTGCACGGTCGTTGGCGATTGCCGCGCTTCGACGAGCGGTATGTCTGGCGCGTGCTTTGCCGGCGAGCCTTGCAAATGCGTTACCTCGGGCGGCCCTGCCTTCCCGTGGTTCCCCGCGGGCAAGTTCTGCGAACCGGCCTTCCAGAACCTGTGCGACCCCTCCTGGCTGTTCTCCGGTCTGGCGGCAACGGTCGCCGTTGACTACAGCACCAGGAACATCCGCTGGGGCGGCACCGACAACCCCGGCGATGACCCGACGGACTTCCACCCCAGCTACTTTGGCACGTTGGTAATCAACGTCCCCGTCGGGGCCAAGGGAACGTACACCCTCGACTTCGTGGAGTCAGGCACGTTCATGCAGGAGCTTGACGATCTCGGGAATACCGTTGCCATTCCGATCGCCTCGCTGAATCCCGGCGTGATCTCGATTCCGTGCGGAAGCTGCTGCACGAATTTGGGACCGAGCAGCTCGGTGTGCACCCCGGATGTGAGCCAGGCTGAGTGTGACCTTCTTCCAACGACGAACACGCACGTGTTCCGCGCTGGAGCAGGCTGTCCGCCGACTGGTCCGGCTTGCCCGGCCTGCATCACGAACGCAGACTGTGCCGAAGTCCCCGACGACTTGTGCACGGAGAATATCTGCACGAACTTCGTTTGCTCGAACCCGCGCAAGGCGGCTTGGGGTCCTGGCACCTGCTGCGATGCGGCGGGGGTCATTACCACACCGAGTTGTACGGATCAGTGCGAAGCGGGGGCGTGCTCGATTCTGCCCGACCGCGGCACCGCGGTGTGCAATCCGAAGACCGGCGCCGCCTGCGACGACGCCAACCCGTGCACGTTTAATGATGTGTGCGGGGCGCCTCCGTATCCCAATTGTCACGGTACGGACATCAACACCGTCGCGTGCGACACAAACGGATTTCCGAGGGACCCATTGTGCGATGCTCATGTTCCCCCCGTTTCCGGCCCCGAGTGTTGTGGGGTTGTTACAGGCTCCGCCTTACCGTGCGAGCCAGGCACGCCACCGGGGCTCCCAGCGGGCATGTACTGCAAGTGCACGCTGACCCCGGACCTCACCATCGTCATTGATGACGGCGGCAAGCCGGGCACACGACCTGGGGATCTGGACTGCTACATCGACGATGCCAAGATCACCGGTTTCGTGCATGTCGCGGCCGCGACCGGCCCGATCAACGGCGGCGAGTTCGCCCTGAAGTATGACCCGACCTGCCTGCAGTACAACGGCATCGGGGGCACAGGTTTCTATACCGACACCGTGTACGGCCCGGTCGTCAATGAGACTGCCGGGACGATCTTCATCGCGGTCGGCGTCGGCTTCGGCAATGGCAACGGCCCGCACGGCCAGACCGACATGCTCGGTTTCAGCTTCCTCAAGATCGGGACCTGCAACCACTGCGACATCTGTTTCACGGATGTCAATCCGCTCCATACCTATCTGACTGATGACAAGGGTCAGCGGATCGGCGTGCAGGGGCATTGCAGCGGAGATATCAAGGCCAACAATGAGGTCGACCTGACTGTTCCGGGCAGCATCATCACCAACGTCGATTGCGACCGCCCGACGGCGATCGAGACCTGGGGCGCCCCGTCCGTGACGGACTCCTGCGGTCATTCGACGATCACTTGCGTCGGCGCGCATGAAAACGGCCTGGTTTACAACCAGAGCACGATTCTGCACGGCGGCGAGTTCCCGCTCGGGTCCTCGACCTTCTGCTGCGAGGCCACAAGCGATTGGTGCGGCAAGGTGGTAGGATGCCTGGATCCGACGGATGTGAACTGCCCGCTCGATCCTGCTACAGGCAAGGCGGCCGGCTGCTGGACCGTGAGGGTCAACGACGAGACCAGTTTGGACATCACCGTCGGTCTCTCGCCGACATCTCAGTCCAAGCCGGGCAGCAACCTCACCCGCTGCATCAAGTTCTCCTTGTTCAGCAACTGCATCGAGGAACCGCTGGTATTCTCGGAAGACGTGGTCTTCGGCGGCTTGTTCAACTTTGTGGGCAAGTTCAACGGCAAGATCAAGATTCCGGGTTCCGGGCAGTGGGATTGCATCACGGCCCAGGATCAACTGCACACGCTGCGTTCGTGCTACACGTTCGGCCCCAACGATTGCGTGGGCGGCCAGCTTAATGCGTCGTTCTCCGGTGATCCGCGTCTGGGCGGCAACTGGCTGATCGGCGGAAACCTGGACGGCTGGAAGAAGGATGTTCCGAATTCCCAGCCCAGCCTGGATGTCATCGACATCCTCGACTACGGCACGTTCCTGTCGCAGTTTGGCAAGTTATACGGCGCCGGTGACACGCCGTGCGGGACGCCGGGTCCCAACGCCGACATCAACGGCGACGGCATTGCGGGCATCGAGGACTATGCGTTCATTTCGATGAACTTCCTCACCAGCAGCAAGCAGTGCTGCTGTGGTCCGCAGACCGCTGGCGTGAACGCCATCACGGAGATCTCCGTGGCGCAACTGCGTGCCATGGGTCTGGGTGAACTCGCGGTCGCCGACCTCAACGGCGACGGCGTGCTGAACCTGGCCGATATGGCCGCGTTCGACCAAGGTGTCCGTCCGGCGAAGGCGACGCCGACCAAGGGCGGAACGCGTTCCTCAGGCAACCGCTAAACCGGATTGCCTTTGGACCGCTGACCGAAACAGGGAGGGGTGACCTTCCCTGATCAGGGAGGCAAAACGGGCGGCGTATGGCTTTGCCATACGCCGCCCTTCTATTGAAAATTGGGGACAGTCACCTTTTATTTTTAGACTGATTACGATCAGTCCAAAAATAAAAGGTGACTGTCCCCAATTTCCTCGTCTACATCGGTCGTTCCAGACGCAGCATGTAAAAGGCGAGCATGAGGATGATGTCGGCGGAAACGACGGCTCCCCCGAGAAAAAAGCCCAGCCACGAACGCGACGAACGGTCGTTGCGGCGCTGACCGGCACTGTTCCAACCGAGAACGAAGCCGAGCATGGCCGGGACCAGCGAGGCCAGGACGATGACGGCCAGGGCGGGGACGAAGTTGCCCTCGGCGCCGTAGATGATCCGGCCAATCTGACTGTCAAAGCGCTTCAGCATCTGCCACAACGCGACGATAAGTGGCGCGAGCGAGGCGATCGCCAGCCAGCAGGCACATCTCGCTTGAACTTCAAAACGTCTAAGACGGTCCAGCACGTAAGAACCTCCCATTCAATGAATTCGCAACATGGTACGATCGCGGGACCTTCGTTTCCAGGGTAAATTAGGGACAGTCACCTATTTATTTAGACTGATCGTAATCAGTCTAAATAAATAGGTGACTGTCCCTAATTTACCATTGCCCGTCTGGTTCATAACGCAGGCGAAGGATGAATCGTGCCCAGTCGCGGGTGAAGGCGTCGTCGAGCAGCCCGAAGACGGCATGGAACTCCTCCGATCCCCCGCATTTATGCGGGGTGGACACCCCCCGACCTAAATGTCCGTGTTCGGCGGAATCCGCGCAGCGGGCGAGTCCGCCAAGGTAGGCGGAAAAGGCGTCGCGGCGCTCATGCTGCAGGAAGTAGGCCAGCGACCACGCTTCCGCGTATCGGGCGGCCGCGACTCCGGAGTCGTCGGCGGATAACGAAGCCGCGGCGATAAGATCGCCGAGGGGAACCAAGGGGCCGGAGGCCAACGCGGCGCGCCAGGCAAACTTGCCCTCGTCGCGGATATCAGGAGCGACGCGCAGGGCCTGGCGCAGATCGCCGAGTCGCATTTGATTGACGTGCTTGAGATCGCCGCCGAGATCGGACTGAGGGACCTCGAACTGACAGGCAAGGCCCTCCACCAGCCAGGCGGGATTGTCGGCCCCGCGCACGTGCACGCCGATGTTGAAGAAGACCTGGTGGGCGGCCTCATGCTGAAGGACGAGGCGGTTGAAGCGTTCCACCAGGGCGTCCTGTTGAGAGCGCAGCGCGTTGATGTGATTGACGAGATCGTCGCGGCGCTGGACGGCATTCGGGTTTTCCACGGGCTCAGAGATAGCCCGCAGCCGGCCGGCCAGCGATTCGATCTCGCCGCGGACAGGGGCCAGGGTCGGCGTGTTGAGCACGTTGGCGAAAGCCGCGACGTTGGTGGACTGGTCGTAGAACCCGGCGGCGGTTCCGTAGGCGATGCCGGCCTTGGCGGCGTAGGCGGTGAACTCTTCGTAGCGGTCGAAGAGCATGATCGGCAGACGGTAGGGGGGGGGGCTGGTCTGGAGCTTCATGGCGGCGCAGAAGCGAATGATGGCGTTGTGGATTCCTTCGAGCCGGGCGGTGAGGGGGCGAATGGTGTCATATCGTGTGTCGGTAACAATTGTGAAATGGTCGGTGTCGTAGGCTCGGAAGCGATCGGGGCCTTGTGCGATGAGCCTGGCGACGGTCGGGGCGTCGCGGGGGAGTGGGTCGGGAGCGGCGTGGAGCTGCGCGGGGACGGCGAGCACGGCGAACGAGAGAAGGCGGAGATGGCGAACGCGGGTCTTGAACATGGCTACGTCTCGGATGCGGCGCGGCGAATGAGTTCCCGTGGGACGCCGATCCCAACGACCTCGCAGCGTCCGACGTAGAGTCGGGCTGGTTCGTTAAGGAATCCTCGCTTCAGCGCAGCGAAGGTGATTGTGAGATCGGCGCGAACGGCGACGCCGCCGGGCTGCCCCGTGTCGCAGTCCAGACCGGAAGGCACGTCAACGGCTACAACGGCTCGCTTTTTTGCGGCGTTGAGCGCCTCGATCAGATCGGCCAGCGGGCTTCGCACCAACCCGCGAAAGCCCGTGCCGAGCAGTGCGTCGATCACGACTTCGTCTGTGCGAATGGAGCTCGCGGCGTTCCGCTGCGACTCAACAGAAGCGGCGACGATGCGTTCCAGGCGCATGGCCCGGACGATGCGGTCATTGGCCGCCGCGTCGGCGGAAAGTTTTGAGGCATCGCCGGCGATCATGAGGCGCACGGACCAACCGGCGTTGTGCAGGTGGCGGGCGATGACGAAGCCGTCGCCGCCGTTGTTGCCGGTCCCGCAGGTGATGAAGGCGCTGCCCTTGGGACCGTAGAGGCGATCTATTATTTCGGCTGCGCCGCGCCCGGCGTTCTCCATTAGGACGAGCCCGGAGATGCCGAATTCGTGGATGGCTCGGTCATCGATGCGGCGAACCTGGTCGCGGGAGAGAGCAAGAGCCATACAATCATTGTACGCAGCGGCCGCGGCGCAGGCGAGGGTAAAAGGGGATCCCAATGAGACTCCCGACCCATCAGCGGAACGCGTCGGGCAACTTGAAATCGGCGATGAAGACCTGGGCCTCGCTCAACCCTCCGCGCTTACTGGTCCACATCATCTTCTTGCCGTCGGGGCTGAAGACGGGCAGGCCGTCGAAGGCGGGATCGAAGGTGATGCGCGTCACGTCTGATCCATCGGGCTTCATCATGTACAGGTCGTAGTTGGGTTTCTCGCCGCGAGCGTAGGCGGCATGGTCGGCCTGGGTGAAGATGAAGCCTTTGCCGTTTGGATACCAGAACGGGCACCAGTTGAAGATCTGGTTGTCGGTGAGGGCGCGGTCGTTCTTGCCGTCGGCGTCGATCATGCGGATTTGGAGGTTTTGCTTGCCGTCGTCGCGGCGATCGCCGCGGTAGACGATTGACTTTCCATCGGGCGAGAAGAACGGGCCGCCGTCGTAACCTTTTCCGTTGGTCAGCCGCTTTTGATCAGTGCCGTCGGCGTTCATCACGTAGATTTCCTGATCGCCGTCGCGCATGGAGGTGAAGACGATGCGCTTGCCGTCGGGCGAGTAGGAGCCTTCGGCGTCGTAACCCTTGGCATCGGTGAGGCGTTTGAGGTCCGTGCCGTCGGGGTTGGCCTCGAAGATATCCATGTATTCGTTGAAATCCCAGTTGTAAGCGCCGGCGGGCTTGGGCGGCTTGGGCTGGCCGAGGGTGGGGTCGAGGTGGCTGGAGGCGAAGATGATTTTCTTGCCGTCGGGGCGATAGAACGCGCAGGTGCAGGCGCCTTTGCCGGTGCTGACCATTCGCGGCGACTTGGAAGCGAGGTCCAAGGTGTAGATTTGGTAGTCGCTCTCGCCGATGCCCTCTTTTTTCGGCACAGCCTGGAAGATAATGGACTTGCCGTCGGGCGAGAAATAGGCCTCGCCGGCCTTGGTGAAGCCCATGGAATCGAAAGTGAGTTGGGTGATGTTGGAAAGATACTTGGCCTCCGCGGCTGCCGGCGGCTGCTCCGGCGCAGGCGTTGGCTGCGCGTAGGCTAAGCGGCTAACTGGAAACGTAGAAGCGATTGCGAATGCGATGACGAATCGAAAGCGGTAAACCAAACCAATCTGCGTTGCAGAACCTGAATTGAGTTGCACGGTTGCGCTCCTTATGACTACGACGATCAACCCGACTGCGCCCGCGTCGAGCACGGCCGGTCGGTTGAGTTAACTCAACGCACCATATAGGATCGTATCGTTAAACCCAGGAGGTAACCAGTGGCGACAGCGGCATCACGGCGCAAGGCAATGGGTGTTCACTACACGCCCACAAAGCTGGCGCGCTTT
>Ga0209777_10004696_pt1 | contig 16032 bp, 4 predicted proteins | sample FrelakmetHBP12HB_FD_187147 | JGI IMG/M metagenome (GOLD analysis project Ga0209777, IMG submission 187147) | Freshwater lake sediment microbial communities from the University of Notre Dame, USA, for methane emissions studies -HBP12 HB (SPAdes)... | ecosystem: Environmental > Aquatic >...
AAGGACGGCCGCTGGATCCTCGAGAAGGGCAAGGAGTACGGGACCTACCGCGCCGCCGACCTTATCGGCTATCTCCAGCCGGAGTTCAAGGTCTTTGCCGGCGAGTGGGTAGACGCCACCGACCCCCAGGTGAACCCCGATGCAAGCCTGCTCAGCTACAAGGACGATAACAAAAACACGATCTGGCCGGAGCCGGAGCAGCGGGCCGTCTATGGCAAGGATGCCTGTATGCAAAGCTTCTACGACTTCGAGTCATACTGTTTCTGCCTCGAGGCGAAAAACACCGGTTCCGGCGGTCACTGGTGGGATTGGAGTTCCTTAGTTGACGGCAAGTCGCTCGACAAGGGGACCATGTACCTGAACGACGAGGGCGTTGCGGAACCGAAGATGAACTTATTCCTCGTCCGCAACTTCTACCACCGCGTAGCCCGCATCGTCCAAGGGCTGGGCATACCGGACACCAACAACACCTATGCCCCGGGCGCCGTATTCCAGATGCCCTGGATCACGCGGCTCAGCGCGTGGGAAAGTCTCTACCTTGAGTCGGGGCTTGACGACCTGTTCGACGCCCATGGTGTGGACCGCTACCGCATGACGATCGGCAAATACTCGGGAATCCCCGTGCACGTCGTCATGAACATCCCGATCAACTTCAAGGACCACCGCGCCCGCACCGTGCTGGCGCTTGCGCTCCTGCACGACAACGGCATCCGCGGCGTAGACGGGGACAAGGAGACCATGGGAACGCTCAAGAAGGCCGGGCTTCTCGATCCGGCGGCGAAATGGATTCCGTACTGGCGCTCTCAGAAGACAGCCGCGGCTGACAAGCCCGCAGTCCTGATTACTGCATACAAAAACGATCAGGCGTTGCGGCTGACGCTGGTGGTCGTGAACCCCGGCAAGGAGGACGTCGAGACCGACATCACGGTCTCGGGAGGCATCAAGGCGGTTGACTCTGAAACGGGTGCAGAACTCCCCGTCAGCGGAGGGAAGATCGGCAAGGTCGCCGTCAAGCGGCACGAGCTGCGCCTGATCAGCGTGGAGCAGTAAGGGCTTTGGGCATTGGGCTTTTGGCAAGCAGGGGGAGGACCCAGCACCCAAGGCCCAAAGTCTAAGGCCCACAGCCCCGCGATGGAATGGCAGGTTGCCGTACAGCAAGAGGATGAGCAATGCAATTATTCGGCGTCAAGATGAAGTTGTGGTCCGCAGGCTGCCTTTTCGCGGCCATATTGCCGACAGGCAATCTTTCCGGAGGCGAGACGCCGCCTGCGGTCAAGATCTCCGAGCTGCCGAAACTGGCAAACGGCGTGCCCGCCTATCCCTCGCCGTTCCTGGCGGTGGCGCGCACGCCGGCGCCCGTCGGCCCAATCCCGCATCCGCTGCACATCCAGGCCGACATGGGCTACATGGCCGGCTACTCGGGCTTCGTGGACGTTGCCACCGGACAGGTGGGTTTCCCCGGCTATAAGAACTTCAGCATATTGGGGTTCGCCTTCGACGACGAGAAGCTGACCATCCACGTCAATTATCCATATCCTATGGGGAGACAGACGCGGATGCAGGTCACGGATCCCGCAGGGGACATCTCCACCGACGACGTCTTCGAACTGCTTATAGAGCCCAGGGATGCAAAAGGCAATTCAAAGGGGTCGGTCTACCGGATCGTCGGCAACGCCGCCGGCGTCTGCAAAACCGAATTGGACGATCCGGCCATCGGACAGTTCCACCGCGGCTGGAGCCCGGAGCTGAAGTACGGCACGCAGATGTGGGATCCCGCATGGAGCTGGCGCGGTGGCATTCAGATCCCGTTCAAGGACGTGGGCGGTGCGCCGGCGGACGGCGACATCTGGGGCGTGCAGTGCGCCATCCGCTATGCCGATCCCAAGATCACCGCGGTGCTCTCACCGACGAACCATCCCGACCGTCTCTCGGAGGACACCAAACGCTTCGCCCGTCTGCGCTTCGACCGAGACCGCCGCGCAAACTACTCATGCCACTGGCTGCACGAGGATGAAATCCATGGCGGTTGTTTCTGCGTTGACGCTTTGCTCGACAACGGCGGCAACGAGCCGGTTCCAATTGAGATGGACGTGCGCATCTACAAAGGTGACAAGGAGCTAGCCAAAGGCTCCATGGAACTGACCGCCAAGCCACTAACAGAGTATCAAGGAAACGACAAAGGCCCGCTGCGCATCAGGAACGGGATCGCCTCGCCGGAGGAGCGCGACACGGTGGGCCGGATCGTGGTCTTCGACAAAAAGTTCGACCGCGTGATCTACGACCAGTTTGTGCCGTTCTGGCGGCAAAAGCCAGGCGAACGTGACTGGGTCAAACAGTATTTCGCCAAGGAGTTCGTCTTCCAGATCGGTCCGTACCCTTCAGTGGGAGTCTTCGACTGCAGGATCGACTGCAAGACCATGCTCGAGATGAACCCGGACACCGCGTCGGTGGAAACCCGCATGTCGCGCGACGGCAGGGAAATTCAGAAACAGGCGCTGCCACTGCCGAAGGAGGGCATCGTCGAAACCAGCATCCAGGCCGGCGAGATGCCGGATGGAGCAAAATACGAGATTACCGTAGCGATCCGCGGCAAGGACGGCAAGGAGATCAGCTCCAAGACGGAGAAGTTCACACGCAAAGTGATGGACTTCGAGAAGGCTCCGAAAGCGGGCCTGAGCGACATCGTGGTGCCGCCGTTCACGCCTCCCGTCATCAGGAGAACCTCGGTCTCCTGCTGGGGCCGCACCTATTGCCATGGCGTGGAAGGACTGCTGACCAGCCTCGTGGCGGCCGACAAGGAATTGCTGGCCAAGCCGGCGCGGCTTCTGGCGAAGATCGGGGAGAGCGAGCGAGTTGCGCTGGCAGGACAAGAGCCCACGCTGAAACCGCTTGGCAAAGGGAAGACCACCTACGCCCAGACCTTCACCGGCGGCGGACTCAAAATCAAAATGACCGGTGAGTTCGACTACGACGGATTCTACCTGTTCAAGGCGGCTTTCGCCTCAGAGAAGGATCCCGTGGACCTCAGAGAGCTGCGGCTGGAGATTCAAGTCAAGGGCGAGCACGCCACGATGATCGAAGCCCCCGTGCAGTGGATGTGGAAAAATTGGGAGAAGTGCTGCGACTTCCTGGACAAAAGGGAAGGCCGCCTTTGGGACTCCAAGACGTTCCCGTATGAAGTCAATGTGAGGAAAAGCAACATGCCGCCATACGTCTGGTTCGGGGACGACGACCGTGGTCTCTGCTTCTCCTGCGCCTCGGACCAGGGGACGTTTAACGACGACAAGCTCCCGGCGGCGGCCCTGGATCGCGAAGGGCAGGAAGTCGTCCTGAGAATCTGGGCCGTCAACCAGCCGCTGAAACTGGAGAAACCGAGGAGTTTCGAGTTCGCCCTCCAGGCCAGCCCGTACAAGCCGATGCTGGACAATTTCCGGCTCTGGCGTTGCGCTTCGCGCAAGGACATCAAACTGGGCACGTATCAGAAGAATGGGAAGTTTTTCCACACCGGCTGGGGCATCGGCAGCTACTATCCGACATACGGCCGATTCCTTGACCTCTCCAAGAACAAGGAGATACTGGACAAGGCGAAGAAGGACTACGACATCATAGCCGCCTCGGGATCAAGCTGCTCGGAGTGCGGCGGAACGCCCGAGTACTTGGAGTTCTGGCGCGAGTGGGGCAGCACCCTTGGCTGGGACAAGCAGAGGCTGAGCCCCGTGCCCGACTGGGTGAGCAAGCTGTTCAAGGAGGCCGGAGACATCCCGTGGTCGCCGTATGTGATGGTCGAAAGCGCCTCCAACAGCTCTGCCAGCAATGTCGCTTTCCGGATCTGGTGGCTCGACGAGGTCGTCAGGAAATGCGGCGTCGGAGCGATGTACCAGGACAATCCCCCGTACGGCTACTTCTACCAGCCGTCCAGCGGCTACGGCTATACGCGCGACGACGGTGCGAAAGAACCGACATGCGCCACATGGAACGCAAGGGCGTACATGCGCCGGCTCGCTCATATGATGGTTGAGAACGGCGTCAAAGACTCGCCCTACACCCACCCGAACATCTGCGGCTTCGCCCAGCCAGGACGCAGCTTCTGCCGCAAGGGGCTTATCGGCGAATCCTTAGAGTCCGACAAGATCTCGCTTGGCTCCATGCGTGTCTGGTTCTCGAAGCAGTGGGGGATCAATGTGGACTGGCTGATGCAGGAGCCGCAGTCGGGCGCCACTTACAAATACTGGCGCGCCCTGTGCAGCCGGCTGCTCCTGCTTGATGTCACCGACTTCTCCCGCTGGGACACCGCCGAAGTGGCTTTGCGCTGGCTGCACGCCTTGGACGCCTTCTGGCTCGACGATCCGACGATTGTCTGGCATCCGTATTGCAGGAATCTCACACTCAAAACCACTGCGCGGCCAACGACGCTGGTCTCCACTTACACTGCCAACGGGCGGACGCTTTTCGTAATCTCAAACCAAGGCGCAGACGACACGGTGGAAACTGTGGCCTTCCAGAACCTCGACCAGTTCGGCGCTGGGAATCTGAGATATTTCTACGACGGTGAGACCAGCGAGGAGATCGAGGCCGCTAACAACACCGTGAAGCTCTTCATTCCGGACAATGACTACCGTGTTGTGCTGGGCTTCACGGAGCCCTGGCGGTTCGCGGCGAAGAACGCCCTTGGCCGTCCCGACCTGCCAACGCGCTCCACCGCCGACTACCACTCGACGATCACCGCTCTGGCGCTGCAGCTTCAGCAAGGACTGGACTTGAAGCCCGTCGAGAATGGCCACGCTGCCGCCGAGGCGTGGATCCAGGGCGTCATCGGGGAGCTGAAGGAGGAGCAGGCCAAAGATCCCAACGCCGTGGCGTATTGCGACGCCAAGGTGTGCAGCGACATTGACCTTGGCGACAAGGAGGTGCTGGTCGCCGTCGCCCACTGGAAGAAGAAAGGCGTCCGCCTGGTCTTCTACTACAACTCGGGCAGCTCCGACAAAGTGCTGAAAGGCATCATTCGCGCTGCCATCCACAAGAAGCTGGGCGAGAAGGCGTTTGGCTACGTGCTCGATCCCGTGGCCGGGGCTGAGAATTGGAAGATAATCGACTTGCCGGCCAAGCAGGGAAAAATCGAGGTTCTCTATCCTGACAACGGGGATTTCTGGGGAAAACGGCGTGGGCCGTTCAAGCTCGGAACGATGAAGAGCAACATGCTCCAGGCTGTGCTGGCGGTGAAACAGGAGAAGGAACCGAATGTTCCGTAAGATCGAGAATGTGCAAGGAGTGGCTAACACCATGAGTTTTGGACACAGACTGTTGCCGCCCCGAAAAACGGCAAAGCATAAAGCGCCGGCGATCGCCGGCCCGTGAGGGGGTGTCGCATTAAAACCGCATGTTTGGTGAGCCTGCTGTCAGGTCTGTGCGCTCTAGCGCCCTTGTTCGCCGAAGAAAACAACGAACTCCTCGAGCAGGCCAGTTGGATCTGGTACGACAAGGACACCAATGCCATTGATCAGAGCATTGCGAGAGCGGAGTTCACGTTCACAAAGGAGCTGACGCTGGACGGCTCGGTCTCCGAGGCCCTGCTGCGCGTCACGGCCGAGAGCGTCTACAGCCTGTCCGTTAACGGCAAGGCGGTGGGCTCCGACGACAAGCCGCTGACGCTTGAAAGCTACGACATCAAACCTCTGCTTATCCCCGGCAAAAACGAGCTTGCTGTCAAAGCCAGGACCGAGACCTGGTTCGCCGGGCTGTTCGCCGCCGGAACCATCAGGTTGAGTAACGGCAAGACCGTGACCGTGATTTCCGACGAGACCTGGAACTGCACCGTCGAAGGCGACGCCACGCCGCGCAAAGCCGAGCGCGTGATCCGAGGCATCAACGGCGGCTGGTGGAACAACTGCAACCGCGTGATGGAGATGCCCGCCGACTGGTATCGCCTCAACACTGAAGTGGCCGCCCCGGGGATCGCCTGGGCCAAGCCGTGGGCCGGAGCCAAGGTGCGCGTGCTGGCCATCCACCCGCGCGCCCGCCAGTGGGACATCGTGGAACTGATGCGCCGCACAGACCTGGAACTGACGTCTGTGTTCTGCGACCGGCAGGACAAAGAAGGCGAGCGCGCGCCTTTCTTCCCCGACACCAAAGGCTGGCGCAAGAAGGAAGTAGTCGAGAGCCTGACGAAGGCGCTTGCGGGCTCATATGATGTGATCATCGTTGACCAGGTTGATGAGGAAATCTTCTACGAGGTCGTCGCCAACCGGCTGAAGGAAATAGTCGGGAAGGGGACGGGACTGGTCTACACCGGGCTGCCGCCGCGGAAGCTCGAGAAGCCCGGCGACAAGAAGTCCAGTTTCGACCCGGTGTTTGAGAAGGAACTGACGGCGGCGCCGATCGCTGATCCGCCGGCGCTGCTGGCCACGGGTATCCCCTATGCGCAGTTGCCGGGTTTCCACATCGGGGAAAAGGACAAGGACAAGGACTTCCGCACAGTTGCCGCGCTGTATCGCTTCGGCCAAGGGCGCATCGTGCGTCTCAGCCTTGGCGGCGGCCTGGGGCAACTGGCCAACGCCACCGATCCGGTCGATCTGCATTACGAGTACTATGTCTCGTTCGCAATCAAGGCTCTATTGTGGGCGGCGGGCCAGGAGCCGGCCCTGGGGTTCCGGAATCTGCCCTCGGCTCTGACGGTTGAACACAAGCCAGAAGGTTCGGGCGAATTGACCTTCGAGCTGGCGGGAACTGGAGGTGCGCGCTGCGCCGTAAGCTTGAGTGTCCGCTCGCCGGAGCGGCTCTGGGCGTTGCCGGCTACGCCGGTTGCGCGGCCAGGCATTAGCCAAGGCGAGCTTTTTCTGCGGCCGCTGCACCAGGCGCAAGTGGAAGCCGCTGGCGACGGACCTGTGAAGCTCGCGCTGCCGCCGCTTCCGGCCGGCACGTACTTTTTGGACCTTGAGGTCTCGCAGAACGGCCGGAAAGCCAACTGGGCAACCGTGGCGTTGACCGTGACCGCGCGGCCCGCGCTGACCGAGGTACGAATGGCCGCGCCGTTCATCGACGTAGCGGATGGAAAGGCGGCCGCTGTGCAGGCCACCGCGATCCTGTCCGAAGGCGCACCGGAACGCACGACGGTCCGCTTTGCACTACTGGACAACCATGACCGCCTTCTGCAGCAGTCCCTGGCGCAGATTGCCAAGGGCGAGGACCGCGCCGAAGGCGTGTTTCTGGTCCGCAGCTTCAGCACCACGCTCGGCAAGGTGCGGGCCGAGCTGCGCGTGGGCGCCGATCTGCTGGCCGTCGGCATCGGCCGCTTCACCGCCCGGAGAAGAGACTGGGACCGCTTCTTTTTCATGGGCTGGGCAGGCCAGCCGCCCAGCCGTGCCGGGCACGTGTATGCGCGCATGTTGGCGGGCCTGGGTCTGGACGCGCGGCGTGGCAGGACGCCCGCGCTGGAAGAGCTTGAGATCGCCGACACCGTGGCCCTCCCCGGTTACCAGGGCATGCCGCGCAATGGCGTGGACCTGAGCCCTGAGCGCCTGGGGAAGGTGCGCGAGGAGACCTGGAAAATGGTCCGCGCCGCCGTGCCCTTGGATCCAGTCGCCTATTACACCGGAGACGAGCTCGACTACCACGGGGGCGACGAACAGCCGTCCCGCATCGCCGACTTCCGCGAAGCGCTGAAAAAGAAGTACGGCGCCGTTGCCGCGCTTAACAAGCAGTGGGAGACGGCATACGCCAACTTCGATGAGGTCGGCGTGTTGACGACGGACGCGGTGAAGGAGGAGGACAAGTCGCGCCTGACGCTGGAGAAAGAGTATCTGGAGAAGGCCAATGTTTCGCGGAACTACAGCCGCTGGGTGGACCAATGGCTGAACAACTACCGCGTGTTCAACGACATGAACCGGCTGGCGCGGCTAATCATCAAGGAGTTCGACCCGTATGCGCGCGTTGGCGTGGACTGTCCGATGTGGGAGTTCGCGCGCTGCGGTCACGACTGGTACTCGCACATGAAGGAATTTGAGATGTTTGCGCCCTACGGGCGCGAGGGCGAGATCCAGCCCTATGAAGACGCGCGCTCCTTTGCACGCCCGAATTCCTTCCTGGGCCTGACGTACGGCGGCTACCTCTACAACGCCTTTGTCCGAGGCGAGGAACTCACCGACATGGAGTGGCAGCGCTGGCGCCTCTGGCACGGCTTGCTGCGCGGCTTCAGCAGCGTCTGGTGGTACAATCTCGGGCCTGGGGCGGCCGAAGGCAACGTCAGCCCGGGACTGCTCCCGTATCCCACCCTCGAAGAAGCCTGCCGGCAGATGGCGCGCATCCGCAGCGGCTACCACACGCTCTTCAGCCGCCTGCGGCGTGACTACGGTCCGCTGGCGATCCACTATTCCATCCCCAGCCGCCTCGTCACGCACCTGCTTGCCGACTTCGGCAGCGAGCGTGCCTTCAACGACCACTTCCTGATGCAGATCCTGCGCAATGACGTCGGGCAGTCCTACACCTTCGTCGCGGATGAGCAGATCGCTGCCGGCGCGCTGAAGGACTTCAAGGTCCTGCTGATGACCACAGCCTTGGCCATCAGCGAAGCCGAGGCCAGGGAATTGCGCAAGTTCGTCGAAGGCGGCGGCATCCTGATCGCCGACGGCAGGCCCGGCATTACCGATGAGCACGGGCGCTGGGACGAGAAGAACCGCCTCCCTGCGCTGTTCGGGCTGTCATGGAAGAAGGAGTTGGGCCGCAAGATGCTGACGGCGGAGATTGCCGGAGAGTACAAAGGCGCGGCTATGCACTGCGCGGCGCGAAAGTTCCCCGCCGATCCGGCGGTGGAGCTGAAAGGCGCCAAGGCCGTGCTCCAGATCGAAGGAGTGCCGCTGATCGCCTACAATGACGTTGGCAAGGGAACGGCCATGTGCCTCAACATCCCCTTCAACTACTATCGCGGGTATCCCACACCAGACCACTTGTACCTGTATGTCGGCGAACGCGACCATAACCGGCTGATCGGAACGATCCTGTCGGCTATCCTGAGGGCGCACAAGATCGAGCGCAAGGTCCGCGTCGAGACCGCGGACGGAGGGTGGCCCTGGGGCTTGGAGACGTCCTATCACAACGATGGCGAGGCGCAGTACGTCGGCCTGACCAAGCAGCGCGGATCCCGCAACGAGAAAGACTGCGCCCTGACCATCTGGGCGCCGCGTGCCGGGCACGTTTATGACATGCTCAACGGCACCTGCTTCGGTCAGCAGGAGACCTGGCGCACGACCGTGCGCCCGGCTGACGTGCAACTCTACAGCATCCTGCCCTACGCCGTTAAGGGGCTGGAGGTGCGCCTGACAGGCGAGATGGCGCCGCGCGGCGGCAGCATTGACGGCGCGGTGGCTCTAGATACCGGCGGGGCCCGGGCTGTGCGCCACGTCATCCACATGGAAGTCATCCGCCCCGGTGGCCAGGCGGCCAGCTATCTCTCCGCGAACCTGGAAACGATCGGCGGCGCTGCAAAATTCCGCATTCCATTGGCGTTGAACGAGCCGGAGGGCGAGTACACGCTGGCCTTCAGCGACGTCGCGACTCAGACGCGCCGTGAGGCGAAGGTCAAAGTAAGCCGATAATGGAGGCTGCTGCCATGACGACCCGGTCCATCCACTGTCGTATGCTGCTTGCGGGGATGCTGGCGCTGCTGGCTGTCGGCACGGCCGACTGCCTGCCGGGCGAGGACGAGGCCCTGGTTTTCCCGGAGCTCTATCACAAGTTGAGCACCCAGGTCGTCACTCCGCATATTGCCTGGGCCAAGCCTTGGTCCGGCAAAAAGCTAAAGGTTCTGGTGATCGCCCCACGCTGGGGCCAGCGCGAGACTGTGGAGCTGATGCAGCGCTTCGAGATCGACTGCACTCCTTTCCTTGTGTATTCACCGGAGAAGCTCTTCTGCACGGCTGGCAACTGGGGGCACGAGAAGCCTCTCTCGATCAAGAAAGACGCAGTGCTCGCCGGGCTGGCCGCCGCGCTCAAGGAAAACTACGACGTGATCGTGATCGGGCTGACGCCGTTGAAGGAGTTCCCGCCGGACGCGATCAACACGCTCAAGTCCAAGCTGCGCGAGGGCACCGGACTCGTTTGTCTCTGGCCCAACCACCTGCCCAACGCGGCGCTCAACAACGAGCTTCGCGGCGGGCAGAAAGCCCCCGGCGCCCCCGGAATGCTTCCGGCAGCCAAAGAGGAACCCGCGGAGCTCATCGAAGACAAGGATGCCGAGCTTCGCAAGCGCCTGCGTTTCCTGGCCACCGGCGTTCCGTTCGAATGCCTGGCGGGCTTTCGAGTGAAGGATCGGAATAAGGATCTGCCGGCGCTCATCGGGCTGGAGCAATACGGCAAGGGGCGCCTGGCCATGATCCAGTACCGCGGCGACGGCGGGTACGAGGGCCACGTTCTCACGCCCGCCGAGGACGACGACCTGCATTATGAGTACTGCCAATCCTTCCTCATCAAGGCGATCCTGTGGGCCGCCCGGCAGGAACCCGCGGTCGTGTTCGAGAGCTTTCCGGAGCGGCTGGAGGGCGGCAACCCGCTCACGTTCGTTCTGCGCAACGACGGCGAACCGCTCGAAGCGGTGGTGTCGCTCTCGGTCCGCTCGCCCGATACGCTGCACCGCCTCCCCGAAACGCCCTGGGCCGCGTTCGGCCTTCATCAGACCCAGCCGCTGATTCGCCCCGTCTTTACGCGGCAGGAGAAGATGCCCCTTGCGAAGGGCGGGGGCAACGTCACGCTGCAGGTGCCGGAGTTGCCCGAGGGCGAGTACTTTGCGGATGTCGAGATCGCGACGGACAAGGGCAAGGTCAACTGGGCCACGGCAGCGCTGCACGTCTCGGCCGACGTGGCCATCTCGCGCCTCGTGCTCACGCCCGATACACTTGACTTTGCTGGCGGCCCGCAGGCGCTCAAGGCCGCTGTCGCGCTCAGCAAACCCGCGCCGGAAGGCGCGGTTTTGCGACTGGCGCTGCTCGACAACTACCATCGGCTCCTGGATCAGCAGGAAGTCAAGCTTTCAGCCGGCGCACAGGGTGGGGGAGGGGACCTTACTGCGGCGGCTACTGTCACCACACTGCTCAAGGTCCGCGCCGAACTGGCCGTGGGAACACGTGCTTTGAGCATCAAGTCCGCGCGGGCCACCGCGATCCACCGCGGCTGGGACGAGTTCACCTTCTTTGCGTGGGGTGGACCTGGCGGCAACTACGTTGGACGCCAGCGCTTTCGCGGACTGGCCGCGCTGGGCATCGAGGCGGTTCGCGGTGAGCCGTCGCTGAAGGACCTCGAGGCCGCCGACATCCGCACCATCTCGGACCTGTGCCGCTTCAACGGCAGGGCAGACAAGCCCACCAACTCCATCGTCCCCTGCTTCAGCAGCCAGGTGCAGCGGGCCGATCTGCTCAAGCGCATCGAGAGTGCGGTCGCGCGGGACGCGAAGTTCGACAATTTCAGCTATCTGCTTGGCGACGAGTCCGCCTACAGCGGCGGCGGGCTCACGGGCGCCTGTTGCTCCGAAACCTGCGTCAAACGTCTGGCCGCGTTCCTGAAGGAGCGCTACCAAACCGTTGAGGCGCTGAACCAGCAGTGGGATGCGAGTTATCGGTCCTTCGACGAGGTGTTGGGGCTGGGTCATCCACAGAACAAGGACAAAGAGGCGCAGACCGCAGCGATGCAGCGCACCGGAAACTACTCGCCCCTCATTGACCAGTGGCTCTCCAATTATGCCACCTTCGTGGACGCGATACGTTTCTGTCGCGACAACCTGCAACGGCTGGAACCGCGCGCACGATTGGGCATCAGCACGCCGCTGTGGAACTACTATTATCGCGGCTACGACTGGGCCAACATTATGGGCGTGCTGGCCTACGCCACGCCCTACGGCCCATGGGGCGACTATAGCAACTTTGAAGCGATCCGTTCTTTTGCCCGGCCCGGCACTATCCTCAGCGCGCATTACGGCAGCTACGTTGAGCCCTGCCTCAATGACGAGGAGCATTTCCGCATGGTGCCTTACGCAGTTCTTCTGCGCGGCGGAGCCAACGTCTTCTGGTACACGACTTGGAGCAACGAGGGCGGCATCTCGCCCTGGCTTGACCCCTACCCGTGCCTGCTGCGCAGCAGCGAGGAGATCCGCAAGATCAAGCAAGGGCCCGGCCGGCTACTGCTGGGCGCTCGGCGCGGCAGCGACGGTATCGCCATCCACTATTCGCAGGCCAGCCTCCTGTTCTCGTTTGCAGTCTCCGGCCCCGCCGCCCCTTGGCGCATCAACAGCTTTGCGGGCGCTCTGCAGGAGCTGGGTCTCCAGTATGACCTGGTCTCGTCCGACCAGATTCTGGGCGGCGCGCTGCAGAACTATCGCGCGCTGATCCTGCCCATGTCCCAATGCATCGGTGCTGCCGAGGCCGCAAAAATTCGCGAGTTCGTCGAGAAAGGCGGCTTGGCGGTCGCGGACATGCGCCCGGGCATCGCGGACGGCCATGGCCGGATTGGGGCGAAGCCGATTCCGCAGCTCTTTGGGCTGAAATGGGGCGCGGAGCTCCTGGACGATCCCGAGCCGGACGCAAAGAAGAAGGCGCGCTTGCGGCCCATCAAGGAACTGACGGCCCACTTCGCTGGGACCTTCGCGGGCAAGGCGTTCCAGGGACCCGAGATCGACAAGATCGGTACGGACCCCGTGCTCTCCTTGGATGGCGCGGAAGCCGCAGTGAGCGCCGGCGGCATTCCCATGCTGACGCGCCGCGTCTGCGGCAAAGGCGCTGCGGTATGTCTAAACCTCGAGGTCTATCCCACCAACCCGCGGACTGCCGCCAATACGCGCAACCTGCTGTTCCTGGTGCTGTCCGCACAGGGGATCGAGCCGGCGGCGAGCATCGAAGATCGCGAGGAAGGCTTCGCGCCTGGCGGGTGGATTCCGGGGCTGGAGGTCGCTCGCTTTGACGATGGCGAGGCAAAGTACTTCGGTGTCGTCCGCCGCAGGCTCTTTGATGCCGGCGATGCAAAGCCGGGGCGCTTGCGCCCGCGCTTCGCGTCCCCTGCACACGTTTACGACATGCGCGAGGGCCGCTATCTGGGAAACGTGAACAACCTGGATCTCACGGTCGCGCCGTCAAGCGCCAAGCTCTTCGCCCTGCTGCCCTATCGGGTCGAGAAGCTTACAGTTGGTCTAAACAGGTCCGCGGTCCGGGCCGGCGAGACGGTCATGATATCGGTCGAGGTCGTCACCGACGGCAAGCCTGCCGGCAGGCACGTGATTCACTTGGGGGCCCAGCGGCCGGACGGTGAGACCGCCATGTACCTCTCTCAGTGCGCCGAGGCGAAAGATGGCAAGGCGCGGTTGGCCATCCCGCTGGCAATCAACGAGCCCGTGGGAGAGTGGCAGTTACACCTTACTGACGCGGCGACAAAGGTCAGCAAGAGGGTCAAGATCGACGTCAAGCCGGCGCGCTGAGAAGGCCTTCAACAATAGCGCAGCATATCCCAAGCGCATGAGAAGGCGTTGCCAGAGTTCCGGAAGGTGTCCCCGAGGGCGTTCATGGTCGAAATTCTATTCTCTTGCCCTACCGATCAGTCCTTCACTGCAGTTATGGTCACGGTTATGGTCTGCGACTCGCCAAGACCGCTGGTTATGCTAGAGCACTTCACGAATGGCTGTGACCTTGTGGCACGGCCTTCCAGGCCGTGGACACGGGCAAGATGCCCGTGCCACGAATGCGCGAGGATACACCCAATCGTGAACTGCTCTAGAGCACTTCACGAATGGCTGTGACCTTGTGGCACGGCCTTCCAGGCCGTGGACACGGGCAAGATGCCCGTGCCACGAATGCGCGAGGATACACCCAATCGTGAACTCCTCTAGTTGGCGTCCTAAACTGCAGATTGAACGGCTGGTTTTGGCCGGAATACAACGGGCCAGAGATTGCAGCCCCGCCCACGCCCACGCCAGCAAGCTCTATCGTGATTGGGCCATCTTCGAGAACCTTCATCTCGAAGTCGTCCAGGCCTGCCGAGATGGCCAGCGTCCAGCCGGCATCCGTGGACGCTGAGCAGGTCGCATAGAGGGTCACCATAACGTCTCCATTGTTCAGTACTTTCAGAGCGCCGTCGTGGATGGCAAACCGCCTTGCGTGCGAAAACCGGCGCACAGGCGTGGCATGCTTTCCGATTCGTGGGGACAGGCGCCTCCAATAACGCGACTTTTTCCGCTGGTGGCGTGTATTACTGTAAGAGGCCGGTCCGTTGTTTGCCGGCCGCGGCTGACGCACCCAACCGAAAGCTGTGGAATGGCATTGGCACTGGACAGTTCGCTCCTCCGCAAACTTGAGCGCTTTGAGATCTTGCCGCACGGCATACATCGCTGCGGCCAGATCGGCTACCGGCGCTCGCTCAGCCGCGGCACGGGCTTGCAGTTCGCTGATCACAAGGAGTACTCACCAGGCGACGACATTCGCTACATTGACTGGAACGTCTACGCCCACCTGGAGGAACTCGTCGTCAAGGTTTTCGAGCAGGAGGAGACGCTGCCAACCTATGTCCTGCTGGACCGCTCCGCGTCCATGTCCATTGGATCCCCGCCCAAGCTGCTCTTGGGAGCCCAGGTCGCGGCGGCCTTGGCATACGTGGGGCTTGCCGAGCAAAACCCCGTGCGCGTGTCCCTCTTTGCCGGCGGGCTGGTCAGCTCCAGCAGGGTTTTGCGTGGCAAAGCGCACATTTACGAAGTCTGCGAGCTACTGGATGCCTCGCCGGCGGGCACTACTGACTTCAGCGCCGCCCTGGAAGCATTTTCGAGCGACTCGCGTCTCCCCGGCGTGGCGCTGCTCATCAGCGACTTCCTTGACCCCGCCGGTGTACTAAAGGGTGTGCGCCTGTTGGCCGGCCGGAAGTTCGACGTGTTCGCTCTGCATGTGGTGGCGCCAGATGAGCTTCATCCCGGCTTGTCCGGCGACGTGGAGTTTCAGGACGTCGAGAGCGGCGCGAGGCTGCGGGTTGCCGTGCGCAAGGACACTGTCGAGCGGTTCGGAGTGTTTTTCGAGGGCCATTGCGAAGCGCTCCGCGCCGAGCTGCGCCGCTGCGGTGCGCGGTACATACGGCTGAGCGTTGTTCAGCCGCTGGATGAGATTCTGTTCACGCGCTTGCCCAAGGAAGGAGTTCTCAGATAGGCACCCCCAGCGCCGCCGGCAAGGAAGGGGCCGCCGAGACCGTCAAGGTCTTCGCCGCGAAGTTCGATGCTATCTGCTCGGAAGTCGAGAAGGTCATGGTCGAACTCCGCCCGGTGATCGAGGACGTGGTGACAGCCATGTTGGCAGAGGGCAACGTACTGCTGGAGGGCGTGCCGGGGATCGGCAAGACCTATCTCATCCGGACGCTCGGCGCGGTGCTGGACCTGCGCTTTCGCCGCGTCCAGTTCACTGCGGACCTGATGCCTTCCGACATCATCGGCATGAGCCTGCTGGTCCAGGATGCCCGCGGCAAGCGCCTGGCCTTCCAGCCAGGGCCGCTCTTCACCAATCTGCTGCTGGCCGACGAGATCAACCGCGCCACACCCAAGACCCAGGCCGCGCTGCTGGAGGCCATGGAAGAGCACAGCGTCACCGTTGCCGGCGTCACCAACCGGCTGGAGGAGCCATTCTTCATTCTGGCCACACAGAACCCGATCGAGCAGGACGGCACCTATCCCCTGCCCAAGGCGCAGCTCGACAAGTTTCTTTTCAAGTTGTTGGTGGGCTATCCCTCGCAGGCCGGCCTGGTGGAAGTCGCCATGCGGACGACCTTTGAGAGGTACCCGGAGGTCCACGCCAAGGCCAGCGGCGCGCAGATTCTCGCCCTGCGCAAGCTGGTGCGCCAAGTGCCAGTGGCCTCCCATGTTGAGGACTATGCGATGCGGCTGGTGCGAGCCACACAGTCCGACAGCCCGCACGCCACACCAAGCAGCCGTAAGTATCTGGAAGCGGGCGCGGGGCCCCGCGGGCTCCTTTCCATACTGCATGCGGCCAAGGCCAGGGCGCTTTCGCGCGGCGCGTTCTACGTCTCCTGCGA
>Ga0209777_10004698_pt1 | contig 16027 bp, 13 predicted proteins | sample FrelakmetHBP12HB_FD_187147 | JGI IMG/M metagenome (GOLD analysis project Ga0209777, IMG submission 187147) | Freshwater lake sediment microbial communities from the University of Notre Dame, USA, for methane emissions studies -HBP12 HB (SPAdes)... | ecosystem: Environmental > Aquatic >...
CTTCCCCAGCCAGATTCACCAGCGGACCACCCGAATTACCACTGTTAATGGCAGCATCGGTCTGGATCATATTTTCCAGTTGATATCCATTGCCTGTATCCAGCGAGCGTCCTGTAGCGCTGATTACCCCCACTGTGACACTATTCAGGAAATCCCCCAAGGGTGAACCAATCGCAATTACCGTTTCACCCGGTTTTAAGAGATCAGAATTTCCCAGGCGAGCAATGGCTGGCATCGTGCCGTCCACCTTTAGCACGGCCAGATCTGAAAATACATCCCGGCTGACCAACTTGGCTGATAAATGAGTGCCGTTATTGAGAATGACATTCAATTCGCTCGCGCTTTCCACCACATGGTTATTGGTAATAATATATCCATTGAAGGAAATGATAAAACCGCTGCCGCTCACCTGCTGGTCAGCCGCCGTTCCAAAAAAGGTCATCCCGCCGCTGACCGAACCCACCACGGTGACTACAGATGGCTCAATTTTGGTGACCACATCCGTGATGGTAGTTTGAATCTCGGTCTGGGAAATAATCAATTTGTTGGTTGAGGCAGGCAATGCGAGGGTAGTGCTGGTTGAGGGAATTTCTGCTTTCGCATTGAGATTCTGACCTGAATGTGAAACTACCCAGGTAGCACCTACCCAACCGCCAAAAGCGGCGCTGAAGATAACCAATCCAAACACTAACAGGATAAAAAGAAAAGTTCTTGTTCTCATAGTTCTAAAAAATCAGTCTATATCCATCAAAACTTAAAAATTATTGCTTGGGACCCAATAGTTCTGCCAGCCGGTTCAATTGGGAGGAATGAACCAGGGCAATGACTTCATCAGCTGGTTGGAAGACTAGGTCGCCATGAGGTATTTCCATCCCGTCCCGGCGGATGACCGCCACCAGCACGCACTGCTCCGGAAGTTTGATCTCCTTGAGAGATTTGTTTACCACTACTGCCGTCGGGTCCACTTTTTCTTCCACAATGGAATATTGACCTTTACGCAGCTTAAGCAGGGTCATCATATCACCAAGGGACATTTCCTCAATAATTAATCGTCCCATCAGTTCTGCCTGGTTGAGGGCTACATCCACACCCATATCCGTGGTGAACATCCAGGCATTCTTGGGGTTGTTGATTCGCGCAATGGTTCTGGGAACATTAAATTCGAACCGCGCCAGGCTGGTGACGACTAAATTGACTTCATCAGCACCGGTCACCGCTGCGACAACATCCATCTGGCGGATGCCAGCGGATTCCAAAGTCACCGGGTCGGTGCCGTTGCCCAGGATAATATGTTCGGGACCAATTTCCTCATTGAGACGGGGTAATTCATCCCGCCGCAATTCAACCAGTTTAACCTGGTGACCGCCCGTATCATGTAAAAAATTTGCCAGGTAAGTACCGACTTTTCCGCCGCCAATGATCATAGTTTTCATTTTGTCACCTCTTTATTTAAACAGGTCTGCCACGCGGTCGCGATGTTCTTCCACTACACCCAAATGCAGCAGGTCCCCGGTCTGAAAAGTGGTGCTGGCAACTGGAAGAAAGGTTTTGCCGGAACGGGTAAGGCTGATAATGCGCACCTCCCCCGGTACATCGATATCACTCACCGCCCTTCCGGCCAGAGTTGCCGGAACCTCCACCTCAACAATTTCAACCTCGCCTGAGCCAAGGCAGGTTTTGGTATCCAGGTGAGTGAAGGAGAGTAATTCTGCCAGGCGGGCTGCCCCCAGAGCCACCGGTGAAATGGTGGAGATGCCCAACCGGCGGTAAATCTCGGCTTTACGCGGATCGTACACCCGGGCAGCCACACGTGGAACGCGGAAAACCTGTTTGGCAATGCGCGCTGCCACCACATTGGCTTCATCGCTGACGGTGACGGCTGCCAATGCATCTGTCTTCTGGATTCCGGCTTTAACCAGCACATCGCGGTCAAATCCCACCCCGACCACTTTATCACCTTTAAATGAAGGGCCCAGGCTTTCAAAGGATAAAGGGTCGTTATCAATCACAGTGACATGGTGCCCGCGCAGACTGAGATCATGAGTCAGTTCGGCGCCCACCCGACCGCAGCCAATAATAATGATCTTCATACCTCTCCTCCTTCAGTATTTTTTGCCAATCCATTTAATCGATTTTCTTTTTCCTTTTTTAGTGCTTTCCTTGCAAACCATTTGCGTGCCTCATCAGCCAGGAATAATAGCGGTATGAGTAAAATTAAGAATAACCAGTTACTCAATGGGAAAGAATTTGTCCCAATGAATGTATGCATGAAGGGAGTATAGACAATTAACACAATTAAAGTCAATTCTGTTGCAATACCCACCCACAGCAGCCGATTTCGAAACAATGGGATCTTGAAACCAGAAATGGTCTCTGAGCGCTGGGCAAACAAGTTACCGATCTGGGTAAAGACGACGGCAGCCAAAGCCATGGCAGTGGCTGAACGATAAAGGTCACCACTGCTCGGAAGGTCAATTAATTTTCCCCAATATCCGTTAGTCCAATACATAAAATAAAAGGCGGCCATGGCAGCTATGCTTTGGAAACTACCTAGATAAGGATAGGCGCGGAACAATAATGGCCAGGTGATCAAATGGTCTTTGATGTTGCGGGGTTTATTATCCATGACGCCCGGTTCGGGTGGTTCCGCACCCAATCCTATGGCTGGCACCATATCCGTTCCCAGGTCAATAGATAATACATGCATTACATTCAGTGCCAGCGGAATTCGGCCCGCACTCATGACAAATAAAACAAACGGCCAGGCTTCCGGAGTATTGCTGGTGAATACATAAGTGGTGAATTTTTTTATATTGGCATAAATCGAGCGCCCTTCCTCAATTGCATTCACGATAGAGGCAAAATTATCATCGGTCAGGATCATGCTGGCGGCTTCTTTGGCCACATCCGTGCCGCTGATGCCCATCGCTACGCCAATATCAGCTTTTTTGAGAGCAGGAGCATCATTCACCCCATCTCCGGTGACTGCCACAATTTCGCCAAGTTCCTGAATGGCTGTGACTACCCGTAATTTATTTTCTGGCGCAACACGCGCAAAGATTACTTCTTCTTTCATCGCTTTTTTCAAATCCTCATCAGAGAGAGAATCCAATTCAAAACCGGTGATGATGCGTGGGTGTTGAGTGGTGACAATCCCAATTCTACGGGCGATGCTTTCAGCCGTAAGACCATAATCTCCGGTGATCATCACAATGCGGATACCTGCATGATGGCATTTTTCCACTGCCTCAGCCACTTCCTTGCGGGGCGGGTCCATCATGGCAATTAAACCAAGAAACACCAGGTCAAGTTCCACCGTCTCATCGGTATACTCCAAAAACTCACCCGCAATGGTTCGCTGGGCGACCGCCAATACACGCAAGCCATCCCTGGCTAACCTATCATTGGCAGCCATGGCGGCTGCACAAGTGGCTTCGTCCAATGGAACTTCTTCGCCATTTAAAAACATATGGGTGCAAAGTTCCAGGGTTTCCTTGGGCGCACCCTTAACAAATGCCATCCGTGAATTTTTCCCATAGAAACCGATGGATTTCCCTGACTGGGCCTCACCGACATAATGGATGGTGCTCATCCGTTTACGGCGTGAATCAAAGGCAACCTCATATAAACGAGGGTTCTGCCTTTCTTCATTTTCCACATCCAATCCGCTTTTCACACCCAGTACCCTTAGGCAGGCTTCCGTTGGGTCACCCAGGATAGTCCACTGACTTTCTTTATCATCTTGATCATCGGTAGGTGATAATAGTCGCGCATTATTACAGAGATAAGCAGCCTTAATTAATTGATAAAGCTGTTTATCCTCTCTAATGGAAAGTTCGGTTTTGCCTTCCATCAATTTGCCGACCGGTTCATATCCCGTTCCAGTTACATTAATGGTTTTACCGATTTTTTGATCAGTAGATTTATTCGGCAGCCAGAGCGAGCGGACGGTCATTTCATTTTGAGTTAATGTACCGGTCTTATCAGTACAAATTACCGAAGTGCAGCCCAAGGTTTCCACCGCGGATAAACGTTTGATCAGTGCATGCCGCTTGACCATTCGCTGTGAACCCATCGCCAGAGCCAGGGTCACGGTCGGCAACATACCCTCCGGGACAAAAGCCACAATCATGCCAATGGCAAAAATAAAACTCTCGGCCAAAGTCACTCCAGCAACTGCTACCGCCAGGATAAAAAATAAAATTCCAATACCAACCGCAATATAAGTGATCACCCGAGTAGCCACTTTCAACTCTTTCTGCAAGGGCGAAAGCTGTTCTTCCATTGACTGGGTTAAATCAGCAATCTTACCGAAGACGGTGTACATTCCAGTAGAAATAACGACTGCCTTGGCTGTGCCGGAGGCCACATTAGTACCTGCAAAAATAAGGTTGGGGATTTCCGTATGGGATAATCCTTCCTGCACAACCGCTTCCGTAGTCTTGCTGATCGGGCGGGATTCGCCAGTCAGGGTGGATTGATCCACGCGCAATTGGGCCTGCTCAACCAGACGACAGTCGGCAGAGATTTTCTCCCCTTCAGCCAACAGCACCACATCGCCGGGGACTAATTCTTCGGCTAGGATACGTTTTTCTTCCCGGTCGCGGAGTACTCGCGCGTAAGTAGGCAGCATCTTTTTAAGCGCTTCAGTGGCTTTTTCAGCTCGATACTCCTGCCAAAAACTGAAAAGACCATTGATGACATTCACCATCCACACTGCTATCGCCAATTGCGGCATCTGGGCAATGATAGCCATAATCCCACCCACCCAGATTAACATGGCCATCATATGGGTGAAATTCGCTAAGAATTTAATATATAAAGGCTTACCCCTAGCCTCCTGTAGTTTGTTAAGCCCGTATTGTTCAAGACGTTCTGCAGCTGCTTCCTGGGTTAAACCTTCCGCACAAGTGCGCATTTCATCAAAAACGGCAGAAACAGGTAAAGATGGTATCTTTGCTGTTAAATTCTCATTACCAACCTTAATTTCTTTCATTTCAATTCACAATTCATATTTATATCACTTCGTAAAAAAAGACAAGCGGCTATTTTACACCCGATTTTAACTCTTGCTCTTAATTCTTTATTAACAATGTCTTAATAACAATTTCCGCAATCCCTTTTTTCCCTCTGCCTGTGATTCGACCACCACGAAGGATTATTTCGCATTAGAATTATCCCGCTATCATCTCCTCAAGAGATAAAATTATGACACTTTATTTTGAAGAAAGCGGTCCAAAGAATTCAGAAACCCTTATTTTTTTACATGGCGACGGCGCAGGCGCCTGGATGTGGAGGAAGCCTGTCCAGCATCTGGCAGATTTTCACTGCCTGGTCCCAGACCTGCCCGAGCATGATCACAGCGCAGCAATAAAACCATTCAGCATGAACGCAGCTGCCCTGGCTGTAGCAGAGCTGATCCGTCAGCATGCCCTATGCGCTCTTCAGTCCGTTCATAACAGCCTGCCTGGAGATATTATTCCCTTTCAGCCCGCATGGCACTATTGACTATCACCCGAATTAGTTTGGGTATTCCCCCCAGACCTTCAGTTCTGACTTTATCCATCAGTTCCTGTGGTAATGTAGAGTTCATTTAGTAAGTGGTGGTATTCTTCTATTCTGTTTTATCAATACTTATAGGATATGCCTAGCTAACCCTTTTTTGTTAAGGTCTTGAATTTACAAAAAGAATATTACACCAATTAACAGATGTTAAAATTAATTGTTACAGACTTTTCTTAATATAATCAATATAATGGTAATTTTGATTGTGATATTTTATGGTATGTCCTTGAGCACACTGAAATCGATACGCCATTTATGAAAAAGATTTTTAGAATATCTTAATAAATTGCGTATTAGTGCTATAAGGAGTAAAAATGAAAACTTATGAGGAGTTGAGAGAAATGCATGGTGATGAATATGTCATGTCCTTAAAACACCTATCACCTATGCGATTAGAAAGGTTAATGAAATACATGACCCTGGATAGCACATTCAGTGTTGCGGATTTCGCATGTGGCAATGGCATGTTAATGGAATTTATTGCTCCAAAAGTAAAATCATACATTGGGATTGATTTTTCTGAACCATTCATTAAGGCGGCAAATGAAAAGAAGGAACTGCTATCCATTAAGAACGCGGAGTTTGTGTGCTCAGATATCAATGAGTTCTGCCGGTACCATCAGAATACCTTCGATGTGGGTTTTGCATTGGATTTTTCGGAACATGTTTACGATAAGGAATGGGCACAAATGCTAAGAAGCATCAGAAGAAGCATTAAACCAAAGGGAAAGTTATACCTTCACACTCCCAATGCAGAATTCTTTTTAGAGAAGATGAAAAGCAAGAACTTCATTTTCAAACAGTACCCACAGCATATCGGTGTTCAAACCCCCTGAACAGAATGCTTCCATTCTAAGAGAAGCGGGCTTTAGTGTGACGCAATTACGGTTGATCCCTCATTACAAAATTTCAATCACTACTCATTGTTCGTCTGTTTAATTATGTTGGCAATCCTTACCTTCATAACAGCATGAGGAAAGATTTTCAAATAACTTCTAATCAATTCAGGGTCCTATGATAAAATCAGATAAAATCAGTGTGATTATCCCTGCCAATAATGAATGATAGGTTATTGGGAAGATGGTTTCCAGGGTGAAAGATACCTTGGAAAGCGGAAGATTTAATGATGAGATTATCATGGTAGATAACGGCTCACAAGATAGCACTGCTACAGGTAGGCTGATCATCTTTGTACTGGAATTGATTTCTGAAAAAATATCACTGTTACGCATTGAAATGACGAATAATCCCCAAGGAAAACCATGACCTATAAAATACTTGTAGATATTACCCACCCGGCACACGTCCATTTTTTTCGAAATGCCATTGACCTTTGGAAAATTCAGGGCTGGCAGGTTATGATCACTACGCGAGACAAAGATATTACCTTGCAGCTTCTGGATGAATATAATTATGAATACACTTGTTATGGCAAGGCGCGACGCGGGGTTATTGGGCTGGCAAATGAACTAGTGGGACGCGAAATCAAAGTCCTGGGAGCCATCCGAAATTTTAAGCCTGATGCTATCTGTTCCATCGGCGGGACATTCAATGTGCACGCCGCATGGCTAATGGGCATACCGGATGTGATCTTTTATGATACTGAAAATGCCATCATCTCCAACACTATTTCTTACCCTTTTGCCACTGCAATCTGTACCCCTGTGGCTTACAAGTTTAACTTAGGGCCCAAACATGTGCGTTATGCGGGCACTCAAGAACTGGCTTACCTACATCCAAACCGATTCACCCCTGATGAGGAAGTAGTGCGTGAGGCAGGGTTGGAGCCAGACGAGCCATATTCAGTGGTACGGTTTGTGAGTTGGAAATCGGGACATGATATCAATCTTCATGGTTTCAGTGAAGCAGGCAAGGAATCGTTAATTACCATACTCAAGAAGTATGGTAAAGTGGTCATTACTTCTGAGGCGCCGCTGCCTCCCTCTCTGGAAAAATATCGCTTACGTATATCTCCAACCAAAATACACCATCTACTTGCATTTGCTCAGATCATTGCGGGCGAAAGTGCCACTATGACATCTGAGGCTGTGTGGCTTGGGGTACCGGCCATTTATGTCTCCCCTGTAGGTCGCGGGTACACCGATGAGGAAGAAAGAAGATATGACATGTGTTACACTTTCCAAGATGAAAATCTGGCGTTGGAAAAGATAGATAAGCTGCTGGCGCGCCCGAACCTGAAGACTGAGTGGCAGGAGAAGCGTAGCAAGCTGCTTCTTGAGAAGATAGATGTCACCGCCTGGATGGTGCGCTTTATGCAGCAGATTATCGAGAAGAAAGGTAATCTGGACAAAATTGACTACGAGCCAGGCACCTTTCGCTACTAAGAATTTCCGGCAGCCCCTGCAGAGAGTGCTGGATTATGCACATCGTGAAAAATTTTCGGGCTTTGGCAAACACGACGCCCTCAATAGTACTCTGGTCAAAACTTTAACCTTCAATCAGAAATGGCTGCGTGTACTGGCCATTCAGGCTGTTATGCGCAGCCCTATCAATATACGTCCGTTATTGGGAGTGAAGAAATACCGCAACCCCAAGGGTATTGCACTTTTCGCGCGTAGTTACCTCAACCTCTATAAAGTCGAACAGCGTCCCGAATATTTACAAGAAGCCACCAGCCTGCTAGATTGGCTAGACGAGATACTGGTCAAGGGTTGGTCAGGTCCGTGCTGGGGATACTTCTGGGACTGGCAGGATCTGGGCTTTTTTGCACCCTTTGGCTCGCCAAACTGCGTAGTGACCACCTTTGTCGGGCAGGCACTGCTGGATGGTTATGAGATCACTGGCAATGCGCGCTGGCTAGAGCTGGCAGCAGGCAGCCTTAACTTTATACGCTATGATCTTAAGGTACTTTATGAAGACGATAAAATGAAGTGCATCAGCTACATACCAGACAAGAATGTTAGCATGGCTGTGATGGATGTGAGCGCCCTGGCAGGAGCATTGATGGCGCGTGTAGCGCACCTTACGCAGAACCAAGCGCTGGCTGCCGAAGCGCGTAAGCTGGTTAATTTTGTGGTCGACAAGCAAACCCCGCAAGGCGCTTGGTATTACACTCACCCGCCGGAAGATTCACCGGTCAAGATTGACAACTACCACACTGGCTTTATTCTTGATGCGATATTAGATTACGAGATGGCATCCGGTGACAAGAGCTTCCACATGGCTTATCGCCGTGGATTGGATTTTTACAAACGCAACCTATTCTTGGAAAATGGCGCTCCAAAGTGGATGAGTGATAAAGACTATCCACACGACATCCACGGTGCGGCTACCGGGGTGAGTACATTCTCGCGTGCTGCGCTTTTTGAGAATCACGCCTACCTGGCTGATTCTCGGCGCATCGCTTCCTGGGCTATCGATAACATGCAAGCTCCGCAGGGCTATTTTTACTATCAGAAATTCAAGCATTGGACCACAAAATTTACCGAGATGCGCTGGTGCAATGCCTGGATGGCCAACGGTCTGAGCAACCTTCTATTGGCTCAGAGCCTTCTGGAAGTTTTAGAAAAATAAGGAAAAAGATGAAAACAGATAAGAAAGCCGTTGCTGAGTATTGGAACCGCAATATCAACCAGGTAAAATTCCTCAAAACGGGTGAATTCGGTTCAAAAGACTTTTTTGAGGAAGCAAACAATATTCGTTACCATTATCATTATTACTTGCCGGAATTATTTGACCGGATAGCCTGCCAATATCCTAATGGAAAGTTGCTTGAAGTTGGATGCAGTATGGCAAATGACCTCATCCAATTTGCCAAACGCGGTTTCCAGGTTACCGGTATTGACCTGACCGAAGCCGGCATCGACCTGGCGATGAAACATTTTGTACTCAATGGATTAGAAGCTGATCTGCGAGTAGCAGATGCCGAGAATCTGCCATTTGATGATGGCATTTTTGATGTTGTCTATTCCTTCGGGGTATTGCACCATACCCCGGATACTGAAAAATCGGTTGCCGAAGTACATCGTGTCCTGAAGCTTGGCGGGTTGGCTGTGATAATGCTTTATCACACCAATTCGCTCAACTATGTAGCTCACCAGATGCTGGGTATCCCTGCGGATGGAAATCGCAACGACCCCGTTCCCATCGCCAGAACTTACACGCGAAAAAGCGCCTACCGTTTATTCAACCAGTTTTCAGAAGTCAAGATGGAGGTGGAATATCTGTTTGGCACTGGTTGGGGAACTGTCAATAAATTAATACCGAGACGCCTTCACCATTTTTTGGGTAATAGGGTCGGGTGGCACTTGTTGATTTTCGCAAAAAAGTGAAACTATGTGTGGAATAATCGGCATGGTAGGGCCCGGCGCAAACCGGGAGATCGCAGAAAGGATGCTGCGTAGCGTCGCCCATCGCGGTCCAGACGGTAGCGGCATTTACCAGGCGGGTGAGGTGATCATCGGGCAGACCCGACTGAGCATTATCGATCTCGTCACCGGCGACCAACCCATGTCGAACGAAGATAAGAGCATTTGGGTAGTTTACAATGGAGAAACATACAACTTTCCAGAGCTGCGCAAAGAACTGGAAGCTAAAGGCCACCATTTCCGCACTACCAGCGATACTGAAGTAATAATCCATGGCTACGAAGAATATGGCCTGGATTTTCTGCCCCGCCTGGATGGTATTTTTGCATTTGCCCTGTGGGATATTTCACGCCAGCGTTTATTGATCGTACGCGATTATTTCGGAATCAAGCCGCTGCATTACTATTTTGATGGCCGGACCTTGCGATTTGCATCGGAAATTAAAGCAATTTTGCAGGACTTCTCTGTGCCACGCCAGGTGGATTATCAGGCGCTTCATTATTTCTTAAATCTGCGCTATATTCCCGGTGAGCGCACACTCTTCGAGAATATCCACCGTCTGCTGCCCGGCCATTTCATGCTTTTTGAAAACGGCTCTATCCGAACGGAACGTTATTACAGCCTGGAATTTAAGCCCGACCCCAATCACGATGAATCCTATTACATGGAAGGTATCCGCCACTACCTAGGTGAGGCAGTGCGCAAGCAACTCATTAGCGACGTGCCAGTAGGAGTCTACCTTTCCGGCGGACTGGATTCTAGTTCAATTGTCGCCTTCACCTGCCAGCACACCAATGAACCGGTGCGTACTTTCACGCTAGGCTTCAATGAACCAACTGACGAACTGGAAGACGCGCGTGTCATCGCTGAGCACTTTGGCACCGACCACCATGAGACCTTACTGAACCTCAACCCGCTTAAAGAGTATCCCAGGGTGATCTGGCATGTGGAAGAGCCCAAGGAGAATGTTCTGCAAGGCTATATGTTAGCGCAATTTACCCGCCCATTTGTTAAGGTTGTGCTGGGGGGGTTGGGTGGCGATGAGCTGTTCCAGGGCTATAACATCATGCAGTATCTTCGCCCCAGCCAGCCATTCCATCGCCTGGTGCCAGATTTTATACAACATAACCTGCAGCAACCATTGAGCCGCTTTGTATTCAACATAGAGAACGCAATGGGCCGCCTTGAACTGGACGAATACCGTCGCGGTTGCCAGATGCTGCTTTCCATTGGTGATATCGAACGATACTATCTAATTCTGCGGAATGTGTGGGATTGGGATAAAGGTATGTTTGACAACATTTACGGCCCCGTTCTGCAATCCCAGAAGTTATCCCCAACCTATAAATGCTTCAAACCTTACTTTCAATCCTCCATAGGTGGAGCGCTTGCCCAGGCGCAGTGGGCTGAATTCAATACCAAGATGGTGGATGATTTTCTAATGAACGATGATCGCACATCGATGGCACATGGTCTTGAAGTGCGGGTACCCTTCCTTGACCGCGACCTGGTACGTTTTGCATTGTCTATTCCAGTGGATCTGAAGATAAAGGGTAACGAGACCAAATATCTTTTCCGTAAAGCCATGGCGGATATCCTGCCACAGCGCACTATTAAGAAAAAGAAATGGGGCTTCACCTTCAATACCTATTACCAATTCCAAAAAGACCTTAAGATCGTCGCTGAGCGCGTCTTGACCCGCCATCGGGTGGAAGAGCGCGGCTGGTTCAACTACCCTTATATTCGCAGCATCCTTGATCATAAACCCGACCCGCGGATGCGCTGGCATTATAATTACCTTTGGATAACCTTAGGACTGGAAATCTGGGCACAAATGTTTCTGGAAGGTGACCTCGGCAATCCATCTTTCAACCTGGAGTCCTATTATGACTGATATCCAAAAACCTGGTCTGCTGCGCCGCTTGCGCCTCGATATTTCCATGGTTCGCTACGGCTGTGAGCACAACCACGACTTTGCCCGCGAGCACTACACTTTCTTCTCCGGCATGCAAAATCACCTGAAGAAATACACTCCCAAACTCGAAGGGCATAGAGTTCTGGATGTGGGCTGCGGCAAATCTTACTGGCTGACCCTGCTGCTACACAGTGTGGGGGTACAGGTCACCGGTATTGACACCGAGGTAACCGAGCCGGGCTTCAACCCGGGTAAGTACCTGAGGATCTTACTCAAAAACGGATTGAAACGCGTTGCGCGCACCTTAGTGTGGGATTTGTTTTTTGCGCGTTCTTATTACAGCGAACTGCAAAAGGTGGCCGCCTTCCCACTGCGTTTTGAAGGTGTAGACACACGCCCGATGAGCGTTACCGAGTTGGATTTCCAAGCGCAGACTTTTGACCTGGTAGTGTCGTACGAGGTCTTTGAGCATCTACCGAATATTCCCGCTGCGCTTTCCTCGTTGAGGCGTGTGATGAAGCCTGAAGGAATTACCTACCTATGCATTCATAACTTTACCAGCTTATCCGGAGGGCACCACATTGCCTGGAAATACCCTGACAGCAAGCCTTCCACCATCGTACCACCCTGGGACCACTTGCGCCAAAATCGCTTTCCTGATATCCCTTCTTTCATCAACCGCCTGCGGGAAAAAGATTACCGCCAGGAGTTTGAGAAGCAGTTTGACATCCTTGAATGGTTCACTCTCTATACTGAGGGCGAAAAGCTGCTCACTCCAGAAATTCGCGCTGAATTGAATGACTACAGCCCAGATGAATTAATTATGAAAGAGTTTGTTGTTATTGCTCGACCAAAAAACTTAGGCCTTAAATAGATTCATCCATCAAAGAGGTTAGAAATGAGACAGATTGTTCGTAGAGTAATTGACCCAAAAGGCAGAGTCGTTATTATTGAATTGCCTGCACCGATTATGGGTCCAGATCAGATTTTAGTCCAAAATGCATTTTCGCTGATTAGTTCCGGTACCGAGATGAGCACATTGGCAAAAACGCCGGTTGAGCTAGTCCGGCAGACGCTGTCAGACCCATGGATGCGTTATGCGGTCCAACAAACTATTTTCTCTACCGGCATAGCTCAAACTGTTGACCGCATATGGCTGGAAATGATCATGCCACGTGAGATTGGCTATTCTGGCGCTGGTAGAGTTCTTGACGTGGGTAAGAATGTTGAAGGATTTCGTGTCGGCGATACCGTTGCTTATGCTGCTACCGGGCACGCAGAAATTGTTGCGCCTACAATCAATCACATTGTACCGGTTCCTCAGGGAGTGGATCTGCGCCATGCAGCCTTCGTTACGGTTGGGGGCATCGTCATCCAGTCTCTACGCCGCGCCGATTTGAAGTTTGGCGAGGTTGTGGCGATTTACGGCCTGGGTTTATTGGGCCAAATTTGTGCAATGATCGCTAAAGCAGCCGGCTGTGTGGTAGTTGGAATTGAAGTAAATGAAACCCGAAATGAATTGGCTAGAAAAAACGGAGCTGACCTGGTGATCAATCCTGCACAATCCGACCTAAAACGACGAATTATGGACTTTACTGGGAAAAACGGTGTGGATGCTACAATTATTTGCGCCAGCTCAAAGGGAGATGAGATCATTAATTCATCTATGGAAATTACCAGAAAACAAGGCCGGGTTGTTATCGTTGGCTATGTCGGTCTGGATATACATCCGAAGAACTTCTTGTCCAAAGAGATCGACCTTCGATATTCACGAGCCTATGGCCCAGGCAGTTTTCATATGGCTTATGAAAAAGGAAGAGTTGATTATCCATTTGGATACGTTCGCTGGACTGAAAAACGTAATCTGGAAGAGTTTATCCGCTTAATAAAAACCAAATCCATTAACATTGAATCTTTAATCAACAAGTGTTACAAGGTAAACGATACACAGAAAGCATTCGACGCTATTGCCGCAGGTACTATGGAAGGAGTGGCAGCACTGATTGATTATGAGTCCAGTCAGATACCAGATTTATCCCGAACTTTGCCTGTTCATCCAAGAGTAAAGAAGCTAGGGAAGATCGGAATTGCCGTAGTAGGTGTAGGCAACCATGTTTTGACTAAGCATTTGCCGCACCTCAAAGGCATGTCAGACGTAGAAATCCGTGGACTGGTATCTGCTACTGGAAAGAATACCGTGATGGTTGCGAGTAAATATGATATTACTGAAAACAGTACCGATATCGAAAGCGTATTGAAAGACCCGGATACCGATGGGGTTATGATTTGCACCAACCAGAACAAGCATCTGGAACCCATGCTTCGAGCCATCGATGCCGGCAAAGCCATTTTTGTTGAAAAGCCAACAGTAACAACCTTGGAAGAATTCGCCATCCTTTACCAGGTTATGAATTCTGACCATCGCCCTACTGTGTTTACTGTAGGGTTGAACCGCCGGTATTCTTCATATGTCCAGAAATTGCGTGAATCCATCGAGGACCCAATTGACCATGTAACTTACAATATTGCGGTTCCATACATTCCACCAGAACATTGGTCTCTGGATGAAATTGAAGGCGGCGGGCGTCTGATCTCCGAGGGCGAGCATTTCATTGATTTATGTAACTTGCTTATTGGTAAGCCAGCAATCTCGGTATATGCCCATGTGTTGGGTAATATGCCCGATGATCTTCGCAAGCTCACTGCCTGGGCTGCGACGATCCATTATGAAGATGCAGCGGCCAATATTGTTTTTAATGAGAGCGGTGCTCCTGGATACCCGCGTGAGCAGCTGGTGGTGATGGCTAGGGGAAAGATTGCTGTACTGGATGACTTTGCCAAATTAACCCTCTATGGTAGGAAGAAACAGGTCATTGGGAATGGTAAGCAGGCTGACATGGGACAAAAAAGAGAATTGAAAGAATTTGTGGCAGCTATTCGGGGTGAACCCAACCAAATGCTTACCTGGGAAGAATCTTCTGCAGCTTCTTTATGTATGTTTGCAGCTCAGGAAAGCATCCGTTGTGGTCAACCCATTGATTTGCGTGATTTTCAAGTTGGGTTGAAAACCGGAAAAAAGCATAAAATATCTACTAGATTATAGGAGAAATATAGCGGTGAAAGAACCCAGCATTCGAACAGACCACGCCAATGACGATAAGACCATATCACCTGACGTTTTGTTGGCGTATGAGCAAAAAGCGCAGGAAATGTGGAAAAACGAAGATCCGCGCGACCAATACACCTACCTGATATCTAAATTGAACTGTGACTATACCCTCATGGAGAAGGTTGGCATCAGGGATAAAAATATCTTGAATGTGGGGTGTTCTTTTCCTATTGATGAGGTTTATTTCGCCCGGAAAGTATCCCAATGGACGGGCATTGATATTAGTGCAGAAAGTCTCCGGGTTGCTGATTATATTATACATAAAGAATTACACCCTGATTTGGCCGCCAAGTTCAATTTTAAGTATGCCGATGCATGTGAATTGCCTTTTGAAGACAACATATTCGATCTATCAATTTCTATGTCTACCTTTGACCATTTGCCAAGTGCATATGCGCGCCAAAAAGCGGTGGACGAGATGGCGCGCACCACAAAGCCAGGTGGGCATGTTATTGTCACCACTCCCAACTGGTGGTGTATTCCATACGCTTTGGGTATATGGAAAATGACACGCGACAAGACACTGCATTATGGTTACGTGTACTTATACAACCCAATTGAACTCCGCCAAGCAGGTGTAAAAGCTGGTCTTATCCCTGTTAATTTTGCATCCAGCATTGCTCCTCCCAAGGTTTGGCTTCCAGGCTACCCTTTCTTCATTAAGTATCCGGCTGTGGTATGTTTTGGCTTGATGCGGTTGTTCAGTTACTTTGGCAGGAGAATTGGTTATGCGTTCGTTAAACCCAATAATTGAGTCCAGAAGTTGGAAAATTAAGAGTAAGGAGTTTGATAAATGTCGTTGATAGCAAAAGCCCAAACATTAATCGAATTGATGACCAAACTCCATGTGTTTGATATGGGTTATTATCGCGAAGCGGAGCTCGCACGTCTGATGAACTTGTTTGCATATATCGATCTGGAAAAATGGCGTGGTATGAAAATTTTGGAAGTGGGCGCCGGGACCGGGCACATCGGGCAAGTGTTTATCAATATGGGTTTGGATGTCACTTCCACCGATGGTCGCCCTGAATATGTGATGCAGATGAAGTC
>Ga0209777_10004699_pt1 | contig 16026 bp, 16 predicted proteins | sample FrelakmetHBP12HB_FD_187147 | JGI IMG/M metagenome (GOLD analysis project Ga0209777, IMG submission 187147) | Freshwater lake sediment microbial communities from the University of Notre Dame, USA, for methane emissions studies -HBP12 HB (SPAdes)... | ecosystem: Environmental > Aquatic >...
GATCTTCGCCTGCGCACGCTCGGCGGCGAGTACGGCGCCACGACGGGGCGGCCCCGGCGCTGCGGCTGGTTCGACGCGGTGGTGCTGCGCTACTCGGCCCGCGTGAACGGCCTCAGCCATCTCGCCGTCACCAAGCTCGACATCCTCGACACCATCGACCCGATCCCCGTCTGCACGCACTACCTGCTGGACGGCGAGCGCGTGGACGACTTTCCCGACACCGTCCCCGAGCTCGACCGCGCACGCCCCGTGTACGAGTCGCTGCCGGGGTGGAGGCGGTCCACCGCCGGTGCCCGGCGCCTGACGGACCTCCCGAAGGAGGCGCGCCACTACCTCGACCGGCTCGAGGCGCTGTCCGGCACGCCGGTGCGGTACGTGGGGGTCGGCACGGAGCGCGCGCAGCTCATCGAGGTGCCATGACCATCCTGCGGCGGGTCCTCGTTTCCCTAGTGGCGGCCGGTGCGGTGCTGGCCGCCATCGTCGCGTTGGTGCTGTATCGTGCCGACCCGCGGCGCAGCGGCCGCGAGCCGCTCCCCGGCCTCGCCGACACGGTGACGGTGACGTTCGACTCCCTCGCCATCCCGCACATCACCGCGGCGGCCGACCTCGACGCCTTCGCGGCGCTCGGATACCTCCACGCCCGCGAGCGGCTGTGGCAGATGGAGTTCTTCCGCCGCGCCGCGGAGGGGCGGCTGGCGGAGATCCTCGGCCCCGCCGCGGTGTCGGGCGACCGCTTCCTGCGCGGCCTCGACATCCCGCTCGCGGCCGAGGGGAGCCTGGCGCTCCTGCCGCCGGAGACGCGGGCCGTCCTCGACGCGTACGTCCGCGGCGTGAACCGGTGGATCACCGGCCATCAGCGGCCTCTGCCCCCCGAGTTCCAGGTCCTCCGCTTCGCGCCGGAGCCGTGGACCGCCCGCCAGTCGCTGGAGGTCGCGCTGCTGGTGGCGTGGGATCTCGTGAACGCGGACTACGAGCTGGAACTCGCGCGCGAAGCGGCGAAGGTGGGCCGGGAGCGCGTGAAGGACCTCATCCCGGGCTACGCCGAGGACGGACCGGTGATCCTCCCGGACGGCGCCGCGCACTGGGACACCCTCCCCGGCGAGCGGCTGGCGCGGCGCGGCCGCGCACCGCGGCTCGGGTCGGCGGCGGCAGGGTCTGTGGTGCCCAGCGCCCTGCTCGCGGCGGCGGACATCCCCCGCATCCCGCCCCTCGCGGCGGAGATCCTCGAGGGCGCGGCGATGTCCCGCGCGTCGAACTCGTGGGTGATCGGCCCCGCGAAGAGCCGCTCGGGGAAGCCGATCCTCGCCAATGATCCGCACCTCGCCCTCCGCGCGCCGTCGTTCTGGTACCTCGCAGCGATCGAGAGCCCGGGCTACCACGTGGTCGGCGCCACCGTCGCCGGCGTGCCCGCGGTGCTCCTCGGTCACAACGCCCGCATCGCGTGGGGAGCGACGAACGTCGGCGTGGACGATGTGGACTTCGTCATCGAGCGGATCAACGACGACTCGTCGGCGGTCCAGACGCCCGCCGGCTGGGTCGAGCTGGAGGTGGTGCGGGACTCGATCCACGTCCGGGGGGCGCCGGCCGTGCCGTTCACGCTCCTGCGCGGGCCGCACGGCCCCCTCGTCGAGCGGGAGGTGCCGGGGCGGGACCCGCACACCGCGGTGGCCATGCGCTGGACCGCGCAGGACCCGAGCGAGGAGCTGACCGCCATGCTCGGCGTGGACCGCGCGAGGGACTGGACGGAGTTCTCGGCTGCGCTCCGGGGCCTCCAGGTGCCGCAGCAGAACTGGATCTACGCCGACGTGGACGGCAACATCGGCTACCGGATGCAGGGGCGGGTGCCGGTGCGCCGCTCGGGCGAGGGGTTCCTCCCCACGCCCGGATGGACCGACGAGGGGCACTGGGACCGCTACCTGGCGCCCGAGGAGCTGCCCTGGACGCTGAACCCGCCGGAGGGCTTCATCGTCACCGCGAACAACCGGGTGGTGGGTCCGGCGTACCCGCATTACATCACGACGAACTGGGAGTTGCCGTGGCGCGCCGCGCGCATCCGCGAGATGCTGCAGGCGGGCGGGCCCTTCACCCCCGACGACGTGCGCCGGATGCAGATGGACACCCTCGACCTCTTCGCGCGGTGGGCGAAGGAGGCGGCGGCGCGGGCCGCGGAGGCGTGCGGCCGCGCCGACGTCGCGCGGATGCTGCGCGCGTGGGATGGCACCGCGGGCTCGGACCGCGTCGAGCCGACCCTGTTCTACGTGTGGTATCGCGCCCTGCAGCGGCAGACGCTCGAGGACGAGACGGGCGGCATCGCCGTCGGGTCGGTGATCCAGCGGTGGATGCGCGCGGGGACGAGCCCCTGGTTCGACGACGTCCGCACGCCAGAGCGCGAGGACTACGCCGCCATCGCCGCGCGCGCGATGCGGGAGGCGCTGCGGCGCGCCGACGGGGTGCGGTGGGGCCGCGTCCACCGGACGCTCTCCGCCCACCTCCTTGGCGGCGTGAAGCTCCTCGACCGGCTGCTCGGACTCAACATCGGCCCGGCGCCGCGCGCAGGAGGCCTCTTCACGGTGGACGTGGCGTCGTTCGGGCCCCGCCTGCCGTTCGTCAACACGATGGGCCCGTCGTTCCGGCAGGTGGTGGACCTGGCGGACCCTGACGCGGCACGGATGGTCATCACGACGGGCGAGGCGGGGAACCCGCTCTCGCGGCACTACCGCGACCAGGTGGAGCGGTGGTGGACCGGCCGGCTGGCGCCCGTGCCGGTGCGTCTCGACGAAGCGGCCGGCGCCAGCACCCTGCGGCTGACGCCGGCCCGCTGACGCCCCGGGATCCTCGCCCGGCTAGTTCGGGGTCAGGCTGTTGAAGAAGTTCGCCACGTTGAAGCCCACCGGGTCGATCTCGTAGTACCGGTTCCGGAAGAAGCGCCCCGTCGTCGGGAAGTACGGCGGCGGCGTCTGGTACGCGCAGTTGTCGTAGGCATAGCGCTTGACGTAGCCGGTCCCGTTCGTCTGGCCCACGGCGCCGCGCGTGCCCTGGATGATGCCGCCCGTGAGGGCGAGGCAGCCGCGGCCGGTCGAAGTGGTGCCGCACGGCTCCGCCGACGTGGGGCCCCCGTCGTAGTTCTCGACCCCGAACGACTTGAGCGTCATCAGCACGCCCTGGACGTACTCGTCCGTCGTGGAGGCGTAGCTGTGCCACCCGTTGCTGGTCCACCACTGCTGCGGGGTGTTGAGTTCGTTGTCCGACATGTAGATGGAGTCCGGCGTCACGAGGCCGAGCATGTTCGCGGCGAGGCACGGGGTGGACCCGGGCGCGATGGCGTACTTGATGTCGTCCGCGATGATGATCTCGCCCGCCGCGGCGACGGTGACCTTGGCGTTGACGACACCGCTCACCACCACCATCCCATTCACGTAGATCACGCCCTTGCTGTTCGGGTTGTACTGGCGCGCGAGGGGCCAGAGGTACTGCGCCTCGAGGTTGCGGGCGGCGGTTGAGGTGTCCACCGCGCCCGACGCCGGGTTCTTCAGCGCCGCGATGACGGCGGCGTCGGGGGTCGTGGTGTAGCGCAGCCACTTCCCGTAGGCGTCGTGATCCCGGAAGGTGTTGCGCGGCCTCGGCCCGCCGGCGGAGTCGATCACGAACAGGTGGTCGTCGCCCCCGAGCCAGCAGCGGGAGCTGGCCTGCTGCACCGAGGAGGTGCCGTTGGCGTTCTTGACCGTCGTGGACCACGTCCCCGACGCGGTGCTGTGGCCGGAGAAGCCGTTGCTCCACCAGCTGGGGGAGCCCACCGCAGGGGTGATCGTTGCGGTCGAGGTCTGCAGGAGGTGCCAGGCGGTGGTGTAGAACACCGGCGGGTTCGTGCTCACCGGGGTGTGGTAGTCGCCGCAGTTCAGGTTGCTGTACGAGTTGCTCTGCGCCGTGCCCGTGACGTAGTCCGCGTTGACGGCGCCGGTGTCCTGGTACACGCGGAAGAAGCCCTCGTTCGGCCCCGTGACCCTCCCGTCGCCGTCGAGGTCGAGCGGCCAGAACTCGATCCGCATGCGTGCCTGGTACCCGTTCCCGCCGGCCAGCGTCGTGAAGTTCATGCCGCCCGTGGTGGCATAGGTGGCCAGCTTCGCGAGGTCGGCGGGAGCCGGCAGCGGGACGATGGCGCCGTGCTGGACGTAGCCCTGGTCGAAGGTACCGTAGTTCGTGCCGGTGATCGTCCCGGAGACCTCGACGAAGTTCCGGAAGCGCGCGCCGCTGCTGTAGATGCACATGTCGTCGTTGGTGTGGACGGGCCCCCAGATCTGGTCGCCGTTGCCGAAGCAGATGCCCGAGCCCTCGCTGTCGGTGTAGTAGGCGAACTGGGCGAAGGACTCCTGCGAGAGCTCGCCGCGGCGCACGACGACGGCGCCGGTGCGGTCGGCGATGACGGAGAGCACGCTGCCGAAGATGCCGTACTGTCCGCTGGAGTTGCCGGTCGGGCCGAAGTAGATGCTCCGGGTGACGCCGGGGATGACGTTGCCGCTGGCGTCGGTCACCGGCTGGCTTACCTGCAGCGCGCTGTAGCCCGTGGCCGGGAAGAGCGCGGGGTTGCCGTTCAGCGCCGAGCGGCCCAGCTCGATGCCGGCGTCCGCCGCGTTGCGCATGTCCTCCTCGCGCTCCTGCCCGCGGGCGATGATGTAGGAGCTGCTGCTCAGAAAGATGGCCCCGGCGGCGAGCGCCGCGATGGCCACGGTGAGCAGCATGACCACGACGAGGGCCATGCCGCGCGGGTGGCGCTTGGGCGTGGGATTGGTGCGCATGGGACGGGCCCTCATGGATGGTGCGGGATGGTGATGGCCGCGGTGAGCGACGCCGTGGACTCGAGCGGCGTGCAGTCGATTGCCGTGACGCCGTAGACGTAGGTGCTGTCGCCCAGCGGCGTGGCATCGTCGAAGGTGTAGTTCGCCTGGCCCGCCGGCACGCTCTGCAGGGCGTCGTCGAACGTGCCGGCGGCCGTCCGGCGGTAGATCATGTACCGCTCGATGTCCTTCTCGCCCGAGGTCTCGTCCGTGCCGGGCGCCCAGGCGAGGTGGACGATGGGGGCCGCGGGCGTCCCCGCGTTGGTCGCCGTCACCGCCTTGCCGAAGATCGGCTGGTCGCCGCAGGAGCGCTGCTTCGTCAGGCCGGCGTTCGGGATGCGGATCGTGTAGGTCATCGCACGCTGGATCTCGGCCGTCCCCGTCTGCCCGTTGGTCGCCTTGAGGTACACGCGGACCGCGCGGATCGAGTCGATGTAGGCGCCGTTCGCCGAGGTGTCGGCCAGGCTGCCGTGGATCGGGGACAGGTGCCGCCACGGGAGCGCGGGATACGGCGCCGCCGCCGTCGCGCTGATCTGCTGCAGGTTGCCGAGCGTGTCGGTCCGCAGCCACTCGAAGAACGCGTGCCCCGGATAGGCCAGGAGGTTCCGCGCGACCACGTCCGGCGCGTTGTTGTTCACCTGGCGCATCAGCATGTAGTCGTCGGTGCGGGAGGTGCCCGAGTCGGCGACGAAGTAGTAGGTCACCGTCTCGGCGGGGGACATCTCGCCGCCGGTCGAGCGGTACGTGGTGTCGGGGTAGGTGATCGCGGTCGTCGGGATCGAGAACCGGTGCGCGTAGTCGATCTCGTTCGACGCGTTCGGGTCCGCGTCGGGGTTGTAGTAGACCGCAGTGGGGGAGTTGGGGACGAGGCTCACCAGGTCGGCGTTGAACACCACCTCCGTCGAGCTGATGTAGACGATCGTCGGCTGCACCTCGACCGTGCCCGCCCCGGCGACGCGCAGCTCGCGGTCCAGCGTCTGCACCGCGTACCGGAGGTTCTGCATCGTGTCGAGGCGGTCCGAGGTCTTGCCGACAGAGGTGTTCAACGCCCGGAAGAAGCGGACCGCGGCTCCCATGACGACGCCCATGACGACCAGCGTGATCAGCAACTCGACGACGGTGAAACCGCGTGCGCGTCTCATGGGGCCGCCACGATGATGGTCTTGGTGATCGGTGTCGTGAGGCCGGGGCCGTTCACGACCACCGTCACTGTCGTGTAGTCGTTGGTGTAGGTCGGGCGGGGCCCGCCGACGTGCGTGACGGTCGTGCTCCGCGAGAACCCCGGGAACCCGGTGATCGTGGCCTCCGTGACGCCGTAGTTCGTCTGGAGCCCCGAGTAGTTCGGCGACGAGCGGATCTCCGAGATCCGCGAGGAGGCCAGGGCGACCCCGATCGTCCGGGCCTCCGCCGTCCGGACCGTGCGGGAGAAGCTCACCATGTACCGGCCCATGCCGAGGAGCACGATCGACAGGATCACCACCGAGATCATGATCTCGATGAGCGTCACGCCCCGGCGCGGGCGGGCGAGCCGGCGAAGGGTCATCAGAACCTCCTGATCCACTGGCTGCCGTTGTACATGTACCACTCGACGCGCCCAGTCGACCGGATCAGCTCGACCGACCGCGCGTCGGGCGGCTTGGCGTTCTGGGCGGCGCGGATCGTGGTGACGTAGATCGCCCCGTTCTCGGAGGAGCTGCCGTCGCGGCGGAAGATGATCTCCGGCATGCCGTTCAGCCGGCGCGTGAAGGTGATGGGCGCGGGCGTGTAGGTGCGCGTCGGCGCGCCCCCCAGCCCGAACGTGGTTCCCTCGCCGAGCGGGTACGTCCGTGTCCGCTCGCCGTTGTCGATGACGTTGTCGTTGTCCAGGTCCTCGTGCAGCGTGATCTGATTGGTGGTGGTGTTGAAGAGAACGTTCACGTTGTTCTGGTCGGTGATCGCCGTCCGCTGCGCGCGATTCAGCACCCCGACCAGGCCGCGCACCGCCCCGTTCACGCGGTACCGGTTGTAATCGAGCTTCGGGATGGCGAACGCCGCGATCAGCCCGATGATTGTGACCACCATCAGGGCTTCGATCAGCGTGAATCCGCCGGGTGTCCGCCGGGCAACGGCCATCGGTCCTCCGGGTGACGAACGGGTGTCCGCTGCACATCTGGCAAGTCCGGTGCCGCGCCACGGCCGCGACGCCGGATCGCTAACGTGTTGATTTATAACTTGTTGGGGATTTCGGTCGAGCTGGCCGCGTTGCCGGAGACTGCAGAACCCCACCGTGCAGTGCAAATAGTTGCACGGTGGGGTTCCGTCCCGTCCCGGGGTCCGCGGTGCTACAGCAGGTTCGCCAGGCGGCTCCGCAGCGCCGAGAGGGCACCGGCATTCCCGCGCCGGCCGTCGCTCTTGTAGTAGTAGTAGTACTTGTCCCCGTTCATCGCCACGCCGTTGAGCACCGCCCCGGCGACGCGGGCGTGCACGCGCCGCAGCTGCTCGACGGCCTGCTGCGCGGCGTGCTCCTCCGTCTCGCCGGCCCGCAGCACCAGGATCACGGCGTCGGACGATGCGCCGAGCACCGTCGCGTCGGTCACCGCGAGCGCCGGCGGCGAGTCGAAGATCACCGTGTCGTACTCAGCGCGGAGGTCGTCGAGGAGGCGATGCATCGCCGCCGACCCCAGCAGCTCCGACGGGTTGGGAGGGAGCGCGCCGGCCGGGAGCACGTCGAGGTTCGGCACCACGTTGGGCCGCACCGCCTCCCGGAGCATCGCCGTGCCGACGAGGATGTCCGTCAGCCCCGGCTCCTGCACCAGATTGAACGCCCGGTGCACCAGCGGGCGCCGCAGGTCGGCGTCCACCAGGAGCGTGTGCGCCCCCTGCTGGGCGAGGGTGATGGCGAGGTTCGCCGCCGTCGTGCTCTTCCCCTCCCCGGGGCCCGGGCTCGTCACGCAGATGAGCCGGAGCGCGCGCTCCTCCGCGTTCACGAACGTCACGCTGGTCCGCAGCGCCCGGTAGGCCTCCGACGTCGGATCCTCGGGGCTCGCGAGGGAGATCAACGGGAGCGCCCCGCGGCGCCCGCCGCCGCGCGCCGCCCCCATCGGGATGAGGCCGAGGACGGGCAGCTCCAGCGCCCGCTCCACGTCCGCCGCCGTCTTGATCGTCTGGTCGAGGTACTCCAGCAGGAACGCCGCCAGCACCCCGAGGAAGAGGCCGACCAGGAGCCCGATGGTGAGCTTCTGGCGCGTGGCGATCCCGATGCGCGACGCCGTCGTCGCGGCGTCCATGATCTCGATATAGGGACGGATCGTCGCGGTGCTGATCTGCGCCGCCTGATACTGCGTCAGCAGGTACTTGTAGGTGTCGTTCAGCAGCTCGGTCTCGAGCGTGAGCTGGGCGAACTGGTTCTCCTTGCCCGGGTACGACTGCAGCCGCGTGCGCAGCTCGGCGATGTTGCGGTCGAACGATGCGATCTCCTCCTGCATCGACCGAAGGGTCGAGACCGCCGCCGCGCGCAGCGTGGCCGCCCCCTGCGCGATCCGCTGGTCCAGGGCACCGACCTGCGGGTTGCTCTCCCGCAGTCCGAGGGACCCCGCCGTCAGCGTGCTCCGATCGTCGTACAGCTTCAGCAGGTTCTGGATCTGGAAGGCGAGGGCCGTGTTCGTGGCGAGCGACGGGATCGCGGCAAGGCGGTTCACCGTCTCGATGGACACCGCGGTGTCGCCGGCCAGGACGTCGCGCATCGCCGCCACGTCCACCAGGCGGCGCTGCTTCTCGCGCTCGAACTCCTGGATCGAGTTGATCGCGGCGACCTCCTCCGCCGAGAGGTCGGTGAGGTTCTGCCGCTCCTTGTACCGCTGCACCTCCGACAGCGACTGCCGATAGCGCTCCGCCGCCTGCTCCACCTGCGAGCGCACGTAGCTCAGCCGCTGCTCCGCCATGTCGCGCGTGCGGTCGGCGCCGAACTCCCGCAGCGCCACCGCCGCGGCGTTGAGGATCTCCGGCACCAGCGTCGGGTCGGTGCCCGTGTACCGGAGGACGATGGAGGTGGTCTGGCCCCGCACCTCGTACGCCAGGCCCGCCGACACGATCGCCGCCGCCGCGCCGCGCGGCAGGATCATGAAGCGCGATTCGTACGGCTCCCCCGCGTACGAGCGGACCCTGAAGCTGAAGCCCGGCCCGACGGCCGGGACGTCGTAGCTCCCCGCGGCGATGATGCGGCGCGAGCCGTCGCGGACCTCGTACCCGAGCGGCCCCTTGAGCCGCAGCACGAAGCTGTCGGGCCGCGCCAGCGTGTCCACCTGCACGTCGGTCACGACCTGGTCGCGCCAGATCTCGTGATCCGGGAACTGGAGCCGCAGGCCGAGGTTGTCCACCACCGTCAGCGCCAGGCGCTGGGTGGTGAGGACCAGCGCCTCCGAGAGCACGGGGTCGGTCTTGAGCGCGAGCTCGTCGACGTCGATGTCGTCCAGCCGCGCGAACACCTGCTTCTTGGAGTTGACCTGGACGGTCAGCTCCGACTGGTAGCGGGGCACGGTCCGGCGGGCCGACGTGTACGCGGCGAACACCACCAGCACGGTGAGAAAGGCGATGATGCGCCAGTGGGCCGCCAGCATCCCCAGGATGTCCCGGAGATGCAGCTGGCCTTCACCGCCGATCCTGCCGTAGCGTCCTTTGCCGTAGGGACTCAGGGTCGTCTCCTCTCGTCAGAACGGCCGCAGCCGGTCATACAGGCCGCGGGGAGCGCTCGGGCGGACCAGGGGCCGGCCGAACGGGCCTCGCACAAGCGAATCGCCACGGACGCCGATACCCGTGCCGCCGAAGCCCGGCAGCAGGGGATTGCGGTCCTGCACGTACGCCCGCTGCCGCAGGAAGTTCTCTAGCGCCTGCTGACCCATCGGCGCTGGCCCGTTCAGGCCTTGGCCCAGCGACGCGTTCGGCGCCGGCTGGAAGGCCGATGTGGGGCTGCCGCTCTTGCAATACGGTGGGCCGAGGCACGGCTCGCACTGGCAATTCAGAATCTGGCTCATCGTGCACGCCCGGCACACACCGCCCACCTTCTTCGTGCACGGCGGGCACGACGCCGCCGCGTAGGCGGCCCGCGCCCCCAGCGACAGCGTGAGCACGGTGGGCACCGTCCAGCGCGCCAGCGCCGACACCAGCTCCCGGCGGGTCATCCCGCCGAGATCGGCCCTCTCCTGGCCCCCGTCAGCGCTCACGCCCGTGCCTCCCTCTCGATCAGGTCCGCCAGCGCGGTGGGGTCGCCCCCCCGGGCCTGGTATGCCACCGCGTCGCGCAGGCTCTCGAGCAGCCGGACCCGCGTCTCGAGGCCGACGCCACCGACGCTCCGGTGCGCCGCTCCGAGCACGCTCTGGATCAGTCGCACCGCCGCCTCCCCTTCACCGCGCCGCTCCAAGCCGGCCGGCCCCGTGTGCGGGACACCTTCGAGCACCACCACCGCCCACGGCCGCCCCGGCGCGGACTCCCACTCTGTGCAAAGTGCTACAGGACTTACGTATGTGGTAGTAGCAGCAAGAAATATTCCCGGATTCAGAAATTGCGAGTCATTGATTCGTATATCTACTAATGACAATGACTTAGCATCCAGCTTCACATCTCGCGGCACCGACTCGAATACTGCTCGCTCAGTCGAAAAGCGCAACACGTCGTCGCCCAGCATCGTGTTCCCGCGAACCAGCAACAAGGCGGTCAGCGTGGACTTCCCGCTCCCGGATGGGCCGACCAGGAGGACGAGCCGGCCGGCGATGCTCACGCCGGCGGCGTGGACGAAGAGGATGTCGGGGCCGGGGTCATTGAGCACGTCCTCGATGGCGCGCCACTCCAGGAACGCCCAGGCGTCGCCGAGGCTCGCGGGGCCGAAGGGGGGGCGCGTGGGGGTGAGGGCGGTCCAGTCGTCGGGGCCGGTGTGCCGGAGCCCGTAGCGCAGCGTCGGCGCGGCGTTGGTGGCGGGGGCGGCGTGGTAGAGTGCGGCGATGGCGGGGGCGGCGAGGTCGTCGTCGGTCTCGAACTCGACGACGTGCGGGGGGAGCGCGACCCGGCGCGCGGCGCCTATTGGAGCAGGCCCTCGGCCGCGAAGCGTCGCAGCACATCCTCGATGTCCCGGCGGATCGCGGCCGGCTCCGCCGAGGGGATGCCCTGGGCGATGGCTTCAGCCATCGCGGCGGGGTCGTGGCTGCCGTCGCAGAACGCCCAGACGGCGGCGGCGGTCGAGTTGAGGACGTGGGCGCGGTCCCCCGCGGCGTCGTACAGGACCCACTCCGACCCGACGCGGCGCAGCGCCACGTCGGCGCGGGCGGAGGGCCTCGCGAGCGCAAGGGACTGGGGCATCTCCCGAACGTATGAAACGTGGTCACCGCGGGCAAGCGTCCGGCGGCGAACCGGTGGGAGTGGTGGCCCCTGCGAGGCGGAGAGGGTGGGGCCGCAGGGGCCACGCGGCGGGGCTGCGGCGCGCGCTGCTTGCCGCGCCTGCCGCGGTCCCGGTAGTTTCCCGCGCTCTACGCAGCGTCGACCTCTCTTTCCCCAGCACGGGCCACATGGCGGACACCACTCGCATGGACAAGCTCGTGTCGCTGTGCAAGCGGCGCGGCTTCATCTTCCAGTCTTCGGAGATCTACGGCGGGCTCGGCTCGGTGTGGGACTACGGGCCGCTCGGGGTGGAGCTCAAGAAGAACCTCAAGGACCGCTGGTGGCGCGCGATGGTCCACGCCCGCGACGACATCGAGGGCCTCGACGCCGGCATCCTGATGCACCCGCGCGTCTGGGAGGCCTCGGGCCACGTGGCGGGGTTCACCGACCCGCTGGTGGACTGCAAGCAGTGCAAGCAGCGCTTCCGCGGCGACGACCCGCGGATCAAGGGGACCCCCGGCCAGAGCGACGGGCAGTGCCCGGCGTGCGGGAGCCGCGGCACGCTGACGGCGCCGCGGCTGTTCAACCTGATGTTCAAGACGTTCATGGGCCCGGTCGAGGAGGACGCGGCGGTCGTCTACCTCCGCCCCGAGACGGCGCAGGGGATCTACGTCAATTACCTCAACGTGCTTCAGGCGTCGCGCCAGAAGATCCCGTTCGGCATCGCGCAGATCGGGAAGGCGTTCCGGAACGAGATCACGCCGGGGAACTTCATCTTCCGGACCCGCGAGTTCGAGCAGATGGAGATGCAGTTCTTCGTGCGGCCGGGGACGGACGTCGAGTGGTTCGAGTTCTGGCGCCACGAGCGGATGGCGTGGCACGTCGCTCTGGGCATCCGCCCCGAGCGGATGCGGTTCCACCAGCACGGTCCCGACGAGCTGGCCCACTACGCCAAGGCCGCGTACGACATCGAATACGAGTTCCCGTTCGGCTGGAACGAGTTCGAGGGGATCCACGACCGCACCGATTTCGACCTGACGCGCCATCAGCAGGCGTCGGGGAAGAAGCTCGAGTACTTCGACCAGGAGCGGAACGAGCGGTACCTCCCGTACGTGGTCGAGACGTCGGTGGGCGCCGACCGCACGGCGCTGGCGCTGCTGTGCGACGCGTACCACGAGGAGCAGGTGGAGGGGGAGACGCGGGTGGTGCTGCGGCTCGCGCCGTCGCTGGCGCCGATCAAGGCGGCGGTGCTCCCGCTGGTGAACCGCGAGGGGATGCCGGAGATGGCGAAGCGGATCCACGACGACCTCCGCGGGCGGCTCACCGTCTTCTTCGACGACGGCGGCTCGATCGGGAGGCGGTACCGGCGGCAGGACGAGGCGGGGACGCCGTTCGCCATCACGGTGGACGGCCAGAGCGTGCAGGACGGGACCGTCACCGTCCGCCAGCGGGACACGCTGGTGCAGGACCGCGTGAGCGCCGACGCGGTGGCGGCCTGGCTCGCGGAGCGCGTAGCGCCGTGACGCCCGAGGGCCTGCGCGCGCGGGGGGAGCGGCTTCACCAGGAGCTTGGCCGCGAGAGCTACGTCACCGGGGCGGGGCTCGCGGCCGAGGTGCTCGGCTGCCCGCTGGACTTCGGCCCGCTCGCCGCCTCGTGCGAGGCGGGGCTGGCCTGAGGCGGCCGTGCGCCGCAAGGACTTCGAGGCGATGGTCCGCGGGATGGCGGCGGAGATGCCTCCCGCCTTCACCGAGGGGATCCTCGAGATCGCGGTGACGGGGAAGACGGTGCCGCACCCTCTCCGCGAGGGCGTCTACACCCTGGGCGAGTGCATCCCCCACGAGTTCGGCTCGCCCGGCGAGGAGGACGCGGGGATCCGCTCCTCGGTGGTGCTGCACTACGGCTCCTTCGCGGCGCTCTCGAGCGAGCACGGCGACTTCGACTGGCGCGAGGAGGCGTTCGAGACGCTGGCGCACGAGGTCCGCCACCACCTGGAGTGGCGCGCCCGCGTGCCGGAGCTCGAGAAGCTCGACGACGCCGCGGAGGCGAACTACGCGCGCCACGACGGCGAGCCCTTCCCGCCGCTCTTCTACCGCGACGGCGAAACGGTCGGGGAGGGCGTCTGGAAGGTCGAGGACGACGTCTTCCTCGAGGTCGTCCTGCCGCGGCAGGCGTGGGCGGATGCCGCGGGGCGCCCGCTCCCGTTCGTGTGGCACGGGCGGCCGTGGGTGGCACCGCTCCCCGCGGCGCTGCCGGACGTGCTCTACGTGACGGTGGACGGCGTGGTTCCCGCGCCCGCCGGCGACCTCCTCCTGGTGGTGCGGCGGAAGCCGGGGGCGCGGGACCTGGTGCGCCGGCCGACCGTCGGCCATCACACCGCGCGGGCTGCTTCCGCTGCACCTCCACGCTGAGCGTCCGGGGTGGCGCCCGGAGGATTGAACCGCGCGCTGCGGCCTGCTAACTCTCAAGGGGCCTCGCACCTTCCGGGACGGAGCCGCCGATGACCCACGAGACCGCGACCGCGCTGGCGCCGGAGGAGGTCGTGCGCCGGGCGAAGGAGTTCTTCCTGCGCCGGGTGCCGGCCACGGGGGCGTTCGTGGAGGCGGAGTCCGCGTGTCACGTGGTGCTGCGCGGGCAGGGCGGGGAGGAGCTGGTGATCGCGGCGGTGTCGACGCCGGAGGGGAGCCTCGTGCGCGGCTCGACGCTCCTCTTCGACCAACAGGTGCTGCGGTTCTTCTCGACGCTCCCGGGCGGCGGCTACGCCGCCAGGAGGGTGGTGTGAGCGCCGCGGCGCCGGAGGCGCTGACGCTTCGGGTCACCGTGAGCGACGTCTGGCGGACCGTCGGCGTGCGCGTGCCGGCGGGCGCGGCCGCGCTCGAGGTGAAGCAGCGTGCGCTGCACGGCGCCGGGATCGACCCACGCCGCGAGGGGCGCTACGAGCTGAAATTCGGCGGCGGCGTGGTGCCCGACACCTGGCGGCTTGACGCCGCTGGCGTGCCCGACGGCGCCGCCTTGGTGGTGCTGCCGCGGCGCCGCCGGCCGGTCCGATGACGCTCCGCGGACGCGGCCGAGCCCTGTTCGTCGTGGCGTTCGTCGTGCTGCTGGCGGACGGCGCGGCGGCGATCTGGCTCGGCCAGATCTCGGGGCGCGGAGTGGTCCTCGGCGTCGGCGTGGTGCTCGTCGCGGCGGCGCTCGGCCTCGCCGTGCTGCACCGGCGCTGGCAGGCGGCGCTCGACGAGGTGGACGCCGCCCAGCGCGCGATGCACCGCGAGGTGGACGCGCTGCGCCGTGCCGTCGTGGACGCCCGCGCGGGCCGCCCCCCGCTGCCGTAGTGCTCGCCCTCGTCACTCATCCCGACTGCCGCCGGCACGAGAACGCGCCGGGCCATCCGGAGACCCCGCGGCGCCTCGAGGCGGTGCTCGCGCGGCTCGAGACCGAGCTGGTCGCGTCCGGGCGCGCGCGGTGGCTGGAGGCGCCGGATGCCTCCGACGCCGACCTGCTCCGTGTCCACACCGCAGCGCACCTCGAGCGCCTCGCGCGCCTGGACCGCGAGGGGGGCGGCGTGCTCGACGCCGACACGGCGATGCGGCCGGGCTCTCTCGCGGCGGCGCGGCGCGCCGCGGGCGCCGCCGTGCTCGCGACGGAGTACGCTCTCGCGGGCCGGGGCCCGGCGTTCTGCGCCGTCCGGCCGCCGGGCCATCACGCCACGCCCGCGGCGGCGATGGGCTTCTGCTTCCTCAACAACGCCGCCGTCGCGGCGCGGGTCGCGCTCGAGCGCCTGGGGGCGCCGCGGGTGCTGATCGTGGACTTCGACGTGCACCATGGGAACGGCACCGCCGACGCGTTCCGCGCCGAGCCCCGGGTCCGGTACGTGTCGAGCCACCAATGGCCGCACTACCCGGGGACCGGCGCGGCGGAGGACACCGGCGCCGGCAATCTCTTCCACGTGCCCCTGCCGCCGGGGCTCGCGGCCGCCACGTACACGCGCGGCCTCCTCCACGCCGTGGACCACGCGCTGGCGGACTTCGCGCCCGCGCTGGTCATCTTCTCGGCGGGGTTCGACGGATTGCTCGGCGATCCCCTCGGCGGGTTCGCGTGGGAGCCGGCCGACGTCGCCGCCTTCACCCGCGGGATTGTCGAGCGCGCGGGGCGTCCGCCCGCCGTCTCGGTGCTCGAGGGCGGCTACGATCCGGCCCGGCTCGCCGAGGCCGCGGCGCTGCACGCCGCCGCGCTTGCCGGATGAGTCTCGGGCTGTAGGTTCTCACGCGATGACGGCGCTGCCGGCTCCGCAGCGGAGCGCCCCCTGACACGAACCGGCTCGCGCTGGGCCGGGCAGCCGGATTGACGTTGCTGCCGGCCCTCGTGTCGCTCTGTTTCCTCCGCACGCAGGGATGGGTCTGACGATGGCGCTCCGCCTCTCCACCGAGATCCTCGCGCTCGAGACGCTGCACCCCTTCGGCATCGCCCGCGGCACCGCGCAGGCGTACCGGCGCGTCTGGGTGCGCCTGACCGATGACGACGGCGTGGAAGGGTGGGGCGAGGCGGACCCGTCGTACTACTACGGCGAGACCGCCGAGACGGTGGTCGCGGCCCTGGCGGCCTACGGAGGCGTCCTCCCGCGCGACCCCTTCGACCTCGAGGCGGCGGAGGCGAGACTCGCGGCGACCCTGAAGTACAACCCCTCGGCGCGGTCCGCGCTCTCGGCGGCGCTCCACGACCTGGTGGGCAAGCGGCTCGGCGTGCCGCTCTGGAAGCTGTGGGGGCTGGACCCGGCGGCGGCCCCGCCGTCGAGCTTCACGATCGGGCTCGACACGCTCGACGTGGTGCGGCGGAAGGTGCGGGAGGCGGCGCA
>Ga0209777_10004700_pt1 | contig 16026 bp, 14 predicted proteins | sample FrelakmetHBP12HB_FD_187147 | JGI IMG/M metagenome (GOLD analysis project Ga0209777, IMG submission 187147) | Freshwater lake sediment microbial communities from the University of Notre Dame, USA, for methane emissions studies -HBP12 HB (SPAdes)... | ecosystem: Environmental > Aquatic >...
CGCTGGCGATACCCACGGCTGGACAAGCCAGCCGTGCCACACCCCGCAATCTGGAGCGGGCGCACGTAACTGAGGTCTTACTCGACCGCCAGCCTTTCCCTTGCAGGACCGGCGGCGCGGCCCGTATAATCGTCGCATTCAGGAGGTCTCCAGAGTGTTGGCGAAACGCGTCATTCCGTGCCTGGACGTGGAAGGCGGCCGCGTCGTCAAGGGAACCCGCTTCCTGGACCTGCGCGACGCGGGCGACCCGGTCGAGGTGGCCGCGCGCTACGACGCCGAGGGCGCCGACGAACTGGTGTTCCTGGACATCACCGCCAGTCACGAGGAGCGCGACATTATCATCGACATCGTCCGCCGCACGGCCGAGCAGGTTTTCATGCCCCTGACCGTCGGCGGCGGCATCCGCACCATCGAGGACATCCGGGCGCTCCTGTCGGCCGGGGCCGACAAGGTCTCCGTCAACTCCGCCGCCGTCCGGGACCCCGACTTCATCCGCCGCGCGTCCGACCGCTTCGGCAGCCAGTGCATAGTCGTGGCGATCGACCCGAAACGGGTTTCCGAGAACGGGCGGGAGGTCTGGCGCGTCCACATCAACGGCGGACGAGTGCCGACCGAGCTGGAGGCGGTCTCGTGGGCGCGGCGGGCCGGGCAGTTGGGGGCGGGCGAGATACTTCTGACGAGCATGGACGCCGACGGCACGCAGGACGGATACGATATCCCGATGACCCGGGCGGTGGCCGAGGCCGTCACGATTCCCGTCATCGCCAGCGGCGGGTGCGGCTCGCCCGAGCACATGGTCGAGGTCCTGACTGTCGGCAAGGCGGACGCGGCCCTGGCGGCCAGCATCTTCCACTACAGGAAGTTCTCGGTCGAGGACGCCAAGCGCTTGATGGAGAGGGCGGGAGTGCCGGTGCGGAGAGTTCAAAGTTCAAAGTTCAAAGTTCAAAGCTAACGGCAGCCGCAGTGCGTTTTCGGGCTGCCGCGCCGCGGCGGCGAGTCGTTTTGAACCTTGAACCTTGAACTCGGAACTGGGAGTTCACTCTATGGATAAACGCCAACTGAACGCGAAGGACTTGTTCGCCCTGGCGCTGGCGCGCGACGCGTCGGACCTTCACCTGAAGACCGGCCAGCCGCCCCTCCTGAGGGTCGCCGGGAAGATCGAGACCGCCGAGCAGCCGCCCCTGGCGGCCGGTGAAATCCTGACCCTGGCCCTCGGGCTCATGGAAGAGCGCGTCCGCCGCTGCTTCGAGGAGACCGGGGCAGCCGACTTCGCGTACACGATGGAGGGCGGCGACCGATTCCGCATCAACGTGTACCGGCAGCGCGGCGACGTGAGCGTGGCGGCGCGGCACGTGAGCCGCCGCATCCCGACCTTCCAGGAGCTCCACCTGCCCGAGAAGACCATGGAGATGATCTGCAGGTCCAGCCAGGGCCTCGTGGTTTTCGCGGGCGTCCGGGGCACGGGCAAGTCCACGACGATCGCGGCGTGCCTGGAACAGATCAACCAGACCCGCCGCTGCCACATCCTGACGATAGAAGACCCCATCGAGTTCGTTTTCGAGGACAAGATGGCGTTTGTCAACCAGCGCGAGGTCGGGACGGACGTGCCGACGTTTCTGGAGGCCCTGCGATGTCTGGGGCGCGAGGACCCCGACGTGGTCCTCGTGGGCGAGGTCCGCGACAAGGACACCTGCGATAGCGTCCTTCGGGCGGCGGAAGCCATCCGCCTGGTGTTCACAACTGTCCACGCCACCAGCGCTCCGGCCGTCATCACGCGGATGCTGGAGATGTTCCCGACGGAAGACCGGCGGCTGGTCCGCCATGTCCTGGGCACGAACCTCGTGGTCATCGTCTGCCAGATGCTGCTGGCGTCGGCCGACCCCAACGTGCCGCGCATCCCCGCCACGGAGATCCTCATCCCGACGCCGGCGATCCGCAAGATGATCCGCGACGGCGACGACGCCGGCCTGGCGCCCATGCTGGCGTCCGATAAGGACCTCGGCGTGCACGACTTCACGCAGGACCTGGCGCGCCTCGTCCGGGAAGAATGGGTGGACCCGAAGGTCGCGTACGAAGTGGCGCCGAACCCCGAGGGCCTCAAGATGGCCATCCGGGGCATCGCCGTCCAGCAGGGAACGCTCCGATGAAACATCTCACCGTGCGGAACTTACCGGTCCTCGGTCTCGGCCTGATGCTGGCGGCCTTCGCGGCGGCGGTTGCCGGCAGCGCCCGAGACCTGCCGGCTGCGCCCGCCGCCGCGCCTGTGCCTGTCGCCGCCCCCGCGGCAGCCGCGGCCCCTGCGGCGCCTGCTGCGGCCGCCGCGCAGACCGCGCCGAAACCCGACGAGAGGCCGTCGCTGGCCGCGCCGCGGCTGCTGGCGCTCAGCATCTCCAAGCTGGTGCTGATCCTCCTTTTCGCCGCGGCGGTCTTCTACATCTGCGACTGGGTGTATCTGGACACGCGTTTCGTCAGCACCGACCGTGCGAAGTGGGGCTTGCTGGTGATGGGCGGTGGGCTGGCGGGCCTGGCGGCGGCGATCCTCGTGCCGGCCATCTACGCCGGCCTGCCGCTGGGCGTGATCCTCTTCGGCGGCGCCGCCGTCGCGTACGCCTTGCACCGCAATACGCTCGTTACGCCGCCCTTGCGGGTGCTGACCGGGGCGCATTTGCACCGAATCCGGCAGCGGCTCCTCGGGCGCACGGCGCAAGAGGCCGCCGAGTCGGGCCCCATGAGCGGCGTCGGCCGCTCGATCATCTTCATGGGCCTCGACGACCTGCCGATCACCGTGGAAATCACCTCCCCTGCCGAGCGCGCGGCCATGCAGGAGGTCGAGCGGGTCCTGCACGATGCGATCGTGCGGCGGGCGTCCACCGTCGGTTACCTGGCCAAGCCCGCGAAGGGGGAGGTCAAGTACCGCATCAGCGGCGAGACGCACGTGGCCGACGACGTCGAGCGGCCTGCCGCCGATCATTTCTGCACCCTCGTGAAGCGCCTGGCAAACCTGGACCCGTCCGAGACGCGCAAGCCCCAGGAGGGCCGCATCCGCGCAATCGTCGCCACGCAGCCTTACGAACTTCGCATCAAGACCTCCGGCACGGTCAAGGGCGAGCAGGTCGCCGTGCGGATCATCGACGTGGCCACCAGCCAGTTGCGGCTGGACCAGGTGGGCCTCTCGGAGGGTGCGCTGGCGGCACTGAAGGACGCCCTGGCGGTGCGGCCGGGGCTGGTGATCCTCTCCGGGACGCAGGACTCGGGCCTCACAACAACGATCCACGCCTGCCTGCGGAGTTTCGACCGGTACGTCAACAACGTCGTCGTCTTTGAGCCGCATACCGACGTCGAGGTCGAGAACGTCCAGCACGTCCTGGTGAACCAGGAAGACGGCCCGGTGGCGACGGCCGAGGTCCGCAGCCGCCTCCGGATGGAGCCGGACATCATCGCGTTCGATTCGGTGGCCCTGCCCGAGATCGCGAGCCTGCTGGTCGAGGCGTCGAAGGAGCACTTTGTGCTGGTGGGCATCCGCGCCGCCGACGCGGTCCAGGCCATGGCCCGCCTGGCGGAACTGGTGGGATCGGCCCAGACCCTGGCCGGCCCGCTCCAGGCCGTCGCTAACCAGAGGGTCGTGAGGCTCCTGTGCCCGGACTGCAAGGAGGCGTACCGGCCGAACCCCGACTTCCTCCGAAAGGCGAACCTCGGCGCGGCCAGGGTGGACATCTTGTACCGGCCGCCGACGCGATCTGCGGGCGGCCTGGGCAAGCCCGACGTCTGCCCGTGCTGCAACGACGAGCGATACGTCGGCCGCACAGGGCTGTTTGAGGTCATGCCGATCGACGCCGTGGCTCGCGAGATGATCGGCCGCGGCGCAAGCGCCGCCGACGTCCGGACCTACATCCGCAAGGGCGGCATGTTGAACCTCCAGGAAGAGGGGCTCCAGATGGTCATCGAAGGCCGGACCAGCATCGAGGAGGTCCTGCGGGCGATCAAGCAGGCGACGTAACGCCGTTGTCGTACTGCGTCAGTCTCGGGGGTGGCACGGCCACGCTGTTGCGTGACCGTGCTTCCCGGATGGGCACAGTTAGCACGGCCGCGGCAAAGGCGCCGCTGCCGTGCCACCCTGTTTCAGCGTTCATGATTTGCGCGGCTCCTGACCCGCCGCGCACAATACGGAAGCAGCGCTGTCATACTAAGGGAGCGGGGGGCGAGTGTTGTTGCACGAGCGCCTGGGGCGCTACAGATAACAGAAAGCACCAGCCGTGCTGATGAACATTGTTGCGTCGGCAGCCATGGCGATCGTCGCCTGCATGGGACTGGCCCAGGGGCTATATCGTTCGGCGCAGACCCTGGTGATCTTGGTGCTGGCGGGGGCCATCGCCTTCGGCCTGCTGGGGCCGGCATCGGGGATTCTGGCGGCCACCGACCCGAAGAGCATTTGGTACTATGCGGCGGACCCGTTCTGCCTGTGGGCGTTGTTCTGCTTTTTCTTTCTGCTGCTGCGGACGCTGGCGGCGAAACTGTTTCCGAACGAGCCGGGTTTTTCGCCCCTACTGAACCAGCTTGGCGGGGCGCTGTTCGGCCTCGCAACGGGCTACCTGGCCGTCGGGATGTGCGTGCTGTTGGTCCAGATGCTCCCGACGAGCCCCGAACTGCTGGGCTACGAGGCCTTCGACTTCAAGCGCGGCGAGGAGAACACGCCGGACAAGATCACCCCGGCCCAGTCGCTGTGGCTTGAGTGGGACCGCGGCACGCTCTCGCTTTTCGGATACCTGTCGGCAAACGCGATGGGTTCCGAGGAGACCGGCTTCTACCGGCGCTACGGCGACGTGTACCCGCCCCCCGACCAGCGAGGCGAGGAATACAAGCCGGCCCTGAACGTCGACGACGTTCTCTGCTTCTACTGGCGCCGCCGCTGGGAGTTCTTCGGGCCGTCGGCGCAGGGGCCCATCCGGTTGCCCGTCCACCCAACGGGGCGCAGCGAGGGGCCGGGCGTGCGCATCGAGCAGGGCCAGGGCGGCACGGTCGCGGACATCACGCTGAGGCTGAGCAAGGTGGAACGCCAGCCGACCATCGCGGCGTTCCCGCAGGAGAAGCCGCCTGCCGACAACGATTTCCTGCTGCTGACGCTCCGCTTCAGACCCGAAGGCAACTCGCCGCGCACCATCGACTCCTCGCGGTTCGAGCTTCTGGATACGCTCGGCTCGCGCATCTCGTACCCGATGGTGCTCGGCCGCGCCAAGGCCGGCCAGCCGCAGAACCTCCTCGTCCCGGAATATCCTAAGCCGTCGTCCATGACGACCCGGGGCTTGCGTTTCAGCATCCCGTCCGGCCGGACGGATGGCTTCTACCTGGCGTCCGGGGCGTCGTTTGCATTTACGGAAGCCGCTCAGTGGGAAGAACGGACGCTGGTGTTCTTGGTGCCGAAGCAGCGGTCGAACGATAAGTTCCACCTGGTCGTTCGGCCGGAGCCGGCGGCCGCGCCGCCCGTCCCTGCCGCGCCGAAGCCTGCGGCGGCCGCACCGAAGCCCGCGACGGCCGCGCCGAAACCGGCGACGGCGGCGCCCGCGGCCAAGCCGCCGGGATCCTGAGGAATCATTACTGCCCGCCTATAATATAGAATGGCTATGGAAGCACTGGCACAACACATTTGCGACATGGCGAAGCGCCGCGGCGCGGCGTTTGCCGACGTTCGCATCATGCACCGTCGCGGCGAGAGCATCCTGGTGCAGGACGGCCGCGCGGACAAGCTCTCGGCGCACACCGACCGCGGCATAGGCGTGCGCGTGCTGGTTGGCCGGTGCTGGGGTTTTGCCTCGGCCGACAGCCTCCAGAAGCGGCGGGCCGAGCAGTGCCTGTCGGATGCGCTGGCCCTGGCGCGGGCCTCGCAGGAGTTCGTGAGCGACCCTGCGATGATCGCCGCAGCCCAGGGCGTGCGGGCCGAAGACCGGCGGACGGCCGAGATTCCGTCGGCCGCGATGCCCGTTCACGAAAAGATCGCGCGGCTCCTGGAATACGAGCGGGCCGGCCGCGCCGCAGGCAACGACGCGATCGTCAATTCCATCGTCAGTTACTCCGACGGCGAGCGCGAGGAAGTCCTCGCCAACACCGCCGGGGCACTGGTCAAGACCACCGTCGGCCGCGCGGTGCTCACGTGCGTCATGGTCGCAAGCGACGGCAAACTGCTCCAGCGCGGCATGGAGCATCGCGGGATCGTCGGCGGGGCTGAATTGCTGCGGCGCACCAGCGTCGAGGAACTGGGCCTTAGCGCCACGCGGAAGGCCCTGGCGATGCTGAAGGCGCGGCCCGCGCCGGCCGGGCGGTTCACGGTCATCTTCCACCCATCGATAACGGGCCTGCTGGTGCACGAGGCGCTCGGGCACAACGCCGAGGCCGACGCCGTCTGGGCCGGCCAGAGCCTGCTGGAGGGGCGCCTGGGCGAGACGCTTGCGGCGCCGTGCGTCTCGATCTACGACGATTCGGTGCTGGCGGGCGAATTCGGCTCGTACGCATACGATTCGGAAGGGACGCCCGGCCGCCGGCGGACGATCATCGAGAAGGGCAAGCTCGTCGGGTTCCTCCACAGCCTGGAGACCGCCGCCAAGTTCGGCGCCGAGCCGACCGGCAGCGCCCGGGCCGACAGTTACGAGTCGCGGCCCATCGTCCGCATGTCCAACACGTTCATGGCCCGCGGCACGGTGCCGTTTGACCAGATGCTGCGCGGCATAGATCGCGGAATCTACCTGATGGACGGGCACTGGGGATACGTTTTCGTCCAGAAGGGCCAGTTCATCTGCCACGCGGGCCAGGCCCGCATGATCGACAGCGGCAAACTCGGCGAACCCCTCAGGGACGTCTCGATCTCCAGCATGACCCTCGACACCCTGAAGAAGATCGACGCCGTGGGCGACGATTTTGAAATGAAAATGCCGGGGATGTGCGGCAAAGAAGGCCAGTCGGCGCCGACCGACGCCGGCGGGCCGCACGTCCGCGTCGCCGATGTCGTCGTCGGCGGCCAGCACTGTGATTAAAGAATGCCGTCAACGTTTAGCCGCGAACCGTAGGTGAGCGCGTAGCACTATGACTGCAAAAGCAAAAGCCAAAAAATCGTACCTCGATATTTGCCAGCGCTGCATCAAGAAGGCCGTGCGCCTCGGGGCCGAGTGGTGCGACGTCTCGGCCGGGGCCGGCCGCGACATATCCGTCACCATCGAGAAGACGGGCATCAAGACCGCCGACGCCGGCCAGGGCGAGGACCTGGCCATCCGCGTCTTCGTTCGCGGCGGAATGGGCTACGCATCCGTCAGCGGCCGGGAGCGCCGCGACATCGACGAGGCCGTCGAGCGGGCCGTGGCCCTGGCCAAGGAAGCCACCCCGGACCCGGACTTCAAGCGCCTTCCCTCGCCGCAACCCGCGCCCCAGGTGGAGGGGCTCTTTGACGATCGCATTGCCGGCATGAGCGTCGAGGACGTCGTCCGCATCGCCGTCTCAAACATCGAGGCCGCCAAGGCGATGGAGCCCGAGGTCAACCTTTCGGGCCACGTCGGCCTCACGGTCGGCGAAGGGGCGCTGGCCTCCTCAACGGGCGTGGCGCTGGAGGTGCGCGGCACGGAGATCGATGCCAACATCGAAGCCCTTCTGAAGCGCGGCGACGACAAGGGCTACTTCTACGATTTCGATTTCGGCCGCAACCTGGCCGACACGGCCCCCGAGAAGGTCTCCGAGAGTGCGATCCTCGGGGCGCGCCGCTTCCTGGGCGCACGGCGCATCCACTCCGGCCGCATGACGCTCGTGCTTGGCCCGCTGGCGGCGTACGGCCTGCTGGGCGGCATCGTTGGGGCCGCCAACGCCGAGAGCATCCAGCGCGGCCGCAGTTACCTCTGCAACAAGCTCGGCGAGAGGATCGCCGGCGAGCACCTGACGATCGTCGATGACGGCCTCGTCCCGCGCGGCGCGCGGTCCGGCGCCCACGACGGCGAAGGCACGCGGCGGCGACGCCTCGTCATCGTCGACCGCGGACGCCTCGTCAGCCTCCTCCACAACTCCTACACCGCCGGCAAGGCCGGCGCCGAGAGCACCGGCCATGGAACACACGGCGGGGGCATCAGCCCGACGAACTTAAGGCCCGCCCTCGGCACAAAGACCGCGGCCGAACTTATCCGCGAGGTCAAGGAGGGGATTTATCTGGAGAGCGGCGAAATCAGGCCCGACCCCGCCAGCGGTGACGTCTCGGCCAGCATAGATTTCGGGTTCTACGTCAAGGACGGCCAGATACAGTTCCCCGTGGAAAGCGCGATGCTGGGCGGCACGATCCTTGAACTCCTGCCCCGCCTCGACGCCGTCTCCTCCGACGCCCGCGAAGAACCGGGCATCCTCATGCCGACGCTCCGCATCCAGGACGTGCAGATTGCGGGGACCGAGTAAAGAATTGCGGATTGCGGATTGAGGGTTGCGGATTGAACGGCGGCCTTCGCATGTCATTCTGAACGCAGCGAAGAATCCCGCAACGGGTGGCTGCTATCCTTTCCACGCCACAATTCGGACTGCCCGGCCCTCTTCGAATATCACCACCAGACAACTATCGCCGAGCCACGCATGGTCGAATTTTCCGAGTCCTAAGGGTGTCTCGTAGTACTGTTGGCTAAGCGGCAGGCCCACGCCAGGAGTGCGCACGTCCCCGAACTTGGCCCGCACTCCTTCGATCGTCAAACCGCGTACGAGCCGATCACGGTCGGTATCCAGTAAGACCGAACGGTAAATGGTGTCCTTGGGCATCGGCAGGATCCCGTGCTTCCAGAGCACGTAACGAGGTCCCCGCGGGTCGCACCTGTTCTCGCCCGAGAACACGGCGAACCACGCCGCAATGGCGAGGGCAAGAAGGAGTAGCGGCAACCCGGCCCAGAGGGCGAACTTCTCCAAACGGCTCACGGCGAGCCCTCCTGTCTTTCGTGCTCAACACCACGAACGACGTTCGAGACACCTTCATCAGCCGTCGAGTCGTTGCGCAAAACGGGCCGTGGCCGCCACACTACGCTTACTAATACCCTTACATGGGCGTACTACCCTTACTTGCCCTCGTAGCGCTATCTCGCGGCAAGTGACCACGTTCTGCGAGACTTGCAGTACCCAGTTCCCTACCCATTTCATTAGATAGTACCCAATTCACCTTTTACCCAGCGGCCCGTCTTTTGCCAGGTCGCGCTCTGGCCGTGGCTGAGACACTTGAGCCTGCCCTCACGTTTGAGGACCTTCAAAACCTTGCGGACCAAGTCAAGGCCAGTGCCGGGACATGCCGCATGGATATCGGCAACGCGGAACGGGTCGGCCGCCCGCGAGATCGCGCCGATGACCAGTTCGGTCTTGGACCCTCTTGGCGCGGCCACCTGGCCAAGCCGCGATTCGAACTCTGCGTACGCGGTCTTCAGAATGTAGAGCAGATAGTTGATATAAGGCCAGGGGTCGTGCTTGCCTTCGTGCCAGCGTTGCGAACTGGCCTGAAGCGTCTCGTAGTACCGTTCCTTGTTCTCTTCGATGAGGCGCTCCAGACTGACGTACCGGCCCACCTCGTAACCCAGGTGATAGCAGCCCAGAAGCAGGAGCAGGCGCGACACGCGGCCGTTACCGTCGCGAAATGGGTGGATGCAGAGGAAATCGAGGTTGAAGCCCGCCAGGGCGACCAGGGGATGCACCCAGCGGTCATCGAGGCAGTCGCCCCAGAGGGCGAGGGCCTCGCTCATGAACTTCGCTGTCCGTGCCGCCGGAACCGTCTTGAAGCGGACCCGCTCGCGGCCATCGGCGAACCGCTCAATGATGTCGCCGTCCTTCTCCTTGTAGCGCCCGGCATCCCAGATGCGCCCGCGCGCCATGCGGTGCAACCGGAGGATGGTTTCCTTGGAGACCGGAATCGCGGCGCCCCGCTCGTGAACCCACTTCAGCGCGTCGCGGTAACCCCGCACCTCCTCCTCGTCGCGGTCCCGCAGGAGCGGCTTGCCGAAGACCAGAGTGCCGATGCGGGCCTGGTCCACTGTAACGCCCTCGATGCGGTTGGATGAAATGGCGCTTTCGATAAGGGCGTGCTCGCGGAGAACCTTCAGGCGCTGCGGCGACTGGCGGGTGAAAAGTTCCTGTTTGCCGCGCGCCTCGCCCAGGTCGGCCATATACCACGACGTGGCCGCCGGAACCTTTTCCGGCTTGGCGGCGAACAGGCGCAGGGTCATCATGGCTCAACCTCCGGAAAAAGTCTAATGCCCCCTCCGCCGGTTTGCAAGCGCGCACTAGCCCAAGAATATCGTTGAGATTCTCCCGCCAAGACGCTATGTTGCCCTCTGGGGCACGGCGGGAGGGGAGACTCGCCGCGTCGGGGTTGTTTGTCGGGTTCGACGGGAACGTCTCGCTTACGGAGACACGCGATGGTCCGATATGGCTTCTGGATGAGCGCGGCGGTGGTGCTGGTACTGGGCCTGGCGGCCGCGACCGGATGGGCGCAGGAGGCCTCCATCAAGGCCGCCGCGAAGGCCGTCGAAACGGCCGACCCCGATGCGGTCGACCCGAACCTGATCAAGGGCGAAAAGTGGACCCTTGATTTCCAGTTCGAGCGCCCCGAGCCCATCGTCGTAACCGGCCCGACCGGCGAAAAGCAGATCTACTGGTACGTCCTCTACACCGTGACCAACAAGACCGGCCAGGACCGCACCTTCGTGCCGGTCTTCACGCTCTTTACCGACAGCGGGGCCGTCACCCGCGCGGGCATCTACCCGACCGTGTATGACGCCATCAAGAAGAGCCGCAAGGTGAAGTTCCTCGAGAACGGCGTCCAGATGATCGGCAAACTGCTGGTGGGCGAGGACAACGCGCGGACGGGCGTGGCCATCTTCGCGCCGCTCTCGTTCAAGACCACCAAGTTCACGATCTTCGTCGAGGGGTTGTCGGGCGAGTTCATCGAGCGGCCCGAACCGGCCGCACCCCCGCAGGGCGGCGCCGCCAAGCCCGAGGAAATCAAGCCCGACGCCGACAAGCTCATCCGCCTCCGCAAGACCCTGGCCCTGACGTACACGCTGCCGAGCGAGAACTGGATGACAACCCTCGACCAGCCCGTGTTCCAGTGCAAGAAATGGACGTGGCGGTAGGCCGGGTGAGTTGCGTGAATCAATACCGCGGCGGGCCTCCGGGTCCGCCGCTTCTGTTTACAGGAGAGCACCCTTGAGATTCACGCCCGTCATTCCGCGGCTCGCCCTTGCGGCGGTCGCCGTCGCGTGCGGCTCGCTGATGCCAGCCGCCCTGGCCGCCGCCCCTGCCCCGGCCACGCCTTCGGGCTACTACGTGGGGACCATCGGCAAGTCGCTGCGCGTCCAGATGGACCTGGCGGCGGACGGCATGGGCGTCACCGGCACGTACTACTACGAGCACGTCGGCGAGCCGCTGGCGCTGCGGGGTTTCGTGGACGCCCGCGAGACCTTGCAACTCGAAGAGACCGACGCCGACGACCGCAAAACGGGCATGGTGACCGGCAAGTTTTCGGCCGACCTCTCGACCTTCGAGGGCGAGTGGTCCAGCCGCGACTTCAAGAAGACCCTGCCGCTGCGCCTCGCCCGCGTTGCGCAGTACGCGACGCTCAAGGAGTCGCCGAAAATCTTCGCAACATACCCGGCCGTCCTCTCATCGGCTGTGCCGATGCAAGAGGCCAACCGGCACGTGCACGAGGTGGTCGCCGCCGCTTTCAAGGAGTTCGTCCAGGACACGAAGACCGGCGACTTGCCGCCCGAGATTAGAGCAGGGTATGAGTTGCAGGACGACTGCCGCATCAAGTATTACTCCGACACCTTGATCTCGGTCCTCGGCACCCGACTATCATACACCGGCGGCGCCCACCCCAACACGAACCACTACTCGCTCAACTATCTGCTCAAGGACGGCAAGGCCGCGCCGGTGCGGCTGGCCGACCTGTTTCTGCCGGGCGCAGCGTGGGAAAAACACCTGTCGGACCTCATTATGGCTGACCTCCGCCACAAGAAAGCCGGCTGGGTGCTCGAAGGCCAAATCAAGGCCTTCGCGCCCAAAGACCTGGAGGTCTTCACCCTCACGCCGCGAGGCATCACGTTTGTGTTCTCCCCGTACGCCGTGAGTTGCTACGCCGACGGGACGTTCTTCGTCGTGGCGTCCTTCAAGAAGCTTGAGGGGCTGATCGACCCCGCCGGGCCGCTTAAGCCGCTCCTGGCACCGCCCAAGCCGTGAGGGCTGAGGGCGAGTGTCGCCGAAAAAGGTAAGGCCTCAGTTACGTGCGCGTTCCCTATCGGTTGTGGCACGGCTGGCTTGTCCAGCCGTGGCGGATGGCCGCTGGCGATACCCACGGTCGCCGCGGCGACCGTGCCACACCCCGCAATCTGGAGCGGGCGCACGTAACTGAGGCATTACAGTGTCGCCGAAAAAGCCCTTGCCGCCGGCCAAATCGGCTGTATACTGTTGTGTCCCGATAAGGGCGAAGCAAAGGAGCCTCTCATGGCGCATAAAAAAGGACAAGGTTCATCGCGTAACGGCCGCGACTCCAACCCGCAGTTTCTCGGCGTGAAGGCTTACGGCGGAGAGGCGGTCAAGGTGGGGAGCATTATCGTGCGTCAGCGCGGCACGAAGTTCGTGCCCGGCCGCAACGTAGGCATCGGACGGGACGATTCCCTCTTCGCCCTGGCCGAGGGCAAAGTCCTGTTCCACGGCAAGAAGGTCAGCGTCCTGTAGACGTTTCGACAGCACACATGCGGCCCGGGACACATAAGCCCGGGTCGCTTTGTTCTGTAGGGTGGGTGCTCTGCACCCACCCTACATGAACGGCAATTCGGCAACAGCCCCTCCTGAACCGCCGCGCAAATCGTGGCCTTACGACTTCGCCGCGGGGCCGGTGCCGGGCTTCGTGCCCGCGCGGCCCATGTTCTCGAGGATGAAGTCGACGATCGGGTCGGGCGGCACAAGGCTGTGGACGTGCCCGACGCCCTTCTTGATGATGACCTTCACGAGGCCCCCGAGCTTCTTGTAGCGCTCCTCGATGATCCTGGTATTCTCCTCGACGGGCACCACGTCGTCGGCATCGCCACAGAGGTGGATGATGGGGATGTTGGCCTCGGCGAGGGGCTTGAGGTTGTCGACGGGGTTCTTCGGGTACGCGAGGGCCTCGGCCTCGGTCGCAAAGTGGTAGTCCTTCTGGCACTTCTCCCAATCCTTGGCGCTGCCCTTGCCCTTGCCTTTGCCGGCGGGCCAACTCTTGAAGTCGCAGACCGGGGCGTCGCCGAAGATGCAGGCGACCTTGTCGGTGTTGCCGGCCGCCCAGTTGTAGCAGTACAGGCCGCCGCGGCTGACGCCCTCCAGCACCGCCCGCGGCGCAAGGCCGTACTCCTTCGTGAGGAACTTGTAGAAGACGTCCCAGTGCTTCAGCGCGTCGGGGCAGCCGAACGTGTTCCCCACTTTGATGTACACGAGGTGAAACCCCTTCGCCACGAGCGCCTGATCGACGTCCGGCTTGTGGTCGAAAAACATCGCCCGCCAGATCCAGGGCTTCCCGGAGGCGGCCTCCTTCGGCACGACAACGATAGCCCGGCACCCATCGACCACGAGGTCGTGGCGCTCGTAGCCCTTCCACTCGCCTCTCTGGACGGGCGACGCGGCGGCGGTCTTCGGCGTCTCCTGCTGGCCGCACAATGCTGCGGCCGAGACCCCGATGAGCACAACCGCTGCCATCCAGAAGGCTGCTGCGCTGCGACGGCGGTCCACGCGAGGCTCCTTTTCGCCCCTCTAGAGGCGGCTTCCCCCCTGCACGCGCGTATTATAGCATCAAGGCGGCCCGACGCGTGGGCGTTGCATCGGCTGCGCGGTTCGACTTGAGAATCCGCCCGCAACGTGTTACCCTTAGATCATGTTTATCGACGAAGCCGAAATCTACGTGAAGGCCGGCGACGGCGGCGACGGCGCCGTGATGTTCCGCCGCGAATCCCGCGTGCCGCGCGGCGGCCCCAGCGGCGGCGATGGCGGCGATGGCGGCGATGTCATCATCCGCGCCCGGCCCGGCCTGGACACCCTCATCGATTTCCGCGGCCACCATCACTGGTACGCCGAGGACGGCGAGAAAGGCCAGAAGAAGGACATGGCCGGCGCCGGCGGCGACGACCTGATCGTCGACGTCCCCCCCGGCACGCTCATCTACGACAAGGACCGCGGCGTGCTCCTGAAGGACCTCAAAGACGAGTGGGCCAAGGTGGTTGTGGCGCGGGGCGGCAAAGGCGGGCGCGGCAACGGCCGCTTCGCCACCGCCACGAACCAGACCCCGCGATTCGCCGAGCTGGGCGGCCGGGGCGAAGAGCGGCACCTGAGGCTGGAGCTGAAACTCATCGCCGACGTTGGCCTGGCGGGCCTGCCGAACGCCGGCAAGTCCACCCTGCTCGCGCGCCTGTCGGCCGCGCGACCCAAGATCGCCAACTATCCGTTCACCACGCTTCATCCGAGCCTCGGCATCGTCGAGGCCGGCGAGGAGCGCCGGTTCGTCATGGCCGACCTGCCCGGCCTCATCGAGGGCGCCCACAAGGGCGTCGGCCTGGGTGACGAGTTCCTGCGGCACGTCGAGCGGACGCGCATCCTCGTGCACCTGGTGGAAGTCCAGCCGCACGGCCACGCCAGCCCCGCCGAGGCGTACCGCGCCATCCGCCACGAGCTGGCCGCATACAGCAAGGAGCTTGCCGCCAAGCACGAGATCGCGGTGCTGACGAAGGCGGACCTCGTGCCCGGCGATGACTCCGTGCGCCAGGAATTCGCGAAGGCCGTCGGCAAGCCCGTCATCGCCATCTCCAGCGCCACCGGCGTGGGCCTCGTGCGGCTGGTCAAGGCCATCCTCGACAAGCTGGATGAACTGGCCGCGGAAGAAGCTGCCAAGGTCGCCGGCAGCCCCTTCGCGCCGCCGGCGCCGCAGGCCGCGGCCGGCGCCGAGCCCGCAGTGCCCGAAGCTGCGACCGCCGCGGCTGCCGCCGGTAGGCCCGCCGCGCGAGCGGCGGGTGACGCTCGTCGTCGGCGCGTACCCGCCTCGCGCAAGCGCCGACGGACGCCTGCAAAAAAAGCCGGGCCCACCAAGAAGGCCAGGCCCGCCGCCGGCAAGGCGAAGCCCAAAGCCAAGAAACGCAGGACCGCGAAGAAGGCCCGCCCCGCCGCCAAGAAACCATCCAGAAAATCGAGGAACCCATGAGCGCCTGCATCGCCATCACGCTCGGCAACTCCAGGGCGGCCGCAACACTGGCGACAAACGGAGTGCTCGGCGAGGTCCACCGCGCGCCCGTCGAGAACCTCGGGGAACTCCGCGACGTTTTCGCGCAGGCCCGCCGGGACTCGGGCGGCGAGGCCGTGGGGGTGGCCGTGGCGTCGGTCAACCCGCCGGCCTTCGATGGGCTCCTCAAGCTCCTCAAGGAGATGTCGCTGCCCGTGCCCGAAACGGCCGGTAAGGATTTTCCGGTCCCGATCCGCGTGGACGTGCGCGAGCCCGAGCGCATCGGCGTCGACCGGCTCCTGGGCACGCTGGCCGCCTACCGCCGCGCGCGCGGCGCGTGCATCGTGGTCGACTTCGGCACGGCCGTCACCGTCAACTCCGTCGGCCGCGACGGCACGTTCCTGGGCGGGGCGATCTTCCCCGGCCTGGCGATGATGGCGCGGGCCCTGGCGGGAGGAACCGCGCTTCTGCCCGAGATCACCGTGCCCGACACCGCCCCCGCCATCGGCAAGAACACGGCAGAGGCGATCGCCGCCGGCATCCTCCACGGCGCAACCGGTGCTGTGGCCAACCTCATCGCCGCGGCGAGCGCGACGGTCGGCGAAGGCGCGACGGTGCTGCTGACGGGCGGCGACGCCGAGCGCATCACGCCGCTGCTCCCGCCCGACTGCCAGGAGGTCGTGCCCGATCTCGTCCTTGAGGGCCTGGCGATCGCGTACCACGAGCGGCCGAAGCCGCGGCCTCCCGCAAGCTAGCGCCAACGTGGCACGGCTGGCTTGCCCAGCCGTGGCGGAGGGCCGACC
>Ga0209777_10004701_pt1 | contig 16026 bp, 12 predicted proteins | sample FrelakmetHBP12HB_FD_187147 | JGI IMG/M metagenome (GOLD analysis project Ga0209777, IMG submission 187147) | Freshwater lake sediment microbial communities from the University of Notre Dame, USA, for methane emissions studies -HBP12 HB (SPAdes)... | ecosystem: Environmental > Aquatic >...
GATGTTTCATTTTGTATTGAGTGGCGAAATCGAAAATCAAATATTTTGAAATAAGACAAGCAGAAATATCACTGTATTCATAAGGTTCTGAAGCAATGTCAGGTTCAATGCCACCACCATCATAAACCACACGACCGTTTTTGGTTTTAAATGCAGTCTTCAGGGAATCGGGCACTTTACCGACACTCCCATCTTCATTGCGATGGGTGTAGTCAATAGCCTGAATACATCTTCCACTGGGAATATAATATTTCGCCACAGTGACTTTCAGTTTTGTATTATAACTTAATGGAACTACATTTTGCACGAGGCCTTTTCCATAAGTACGTTCTCCCATGATCACGCCACGATCAAGATCCTGAATAGCACCGGTGACGATTTCAGATGCAGACGCACTGCCTCTGTCAACTAAAATCACAATAGGAATATTTAAATCCACCGGAGGATTCAGGGTTACATGAACATTATTCTGATCTTTTATTTTTCCTTTAGTTTTTACAACAACCTGACCTTTTTCCACAAATAGATTCACAATGTTCACCGCTTCATTGAGTAATCCTCCGCCATTGCCACGTAAATCAAAGATTAATCCTTTCAGTTCCTGCTGAGATTTCAATTTAAGAAAAGCATCTTTTACTTCAGTGCTTGCATTTTTTGTAAATCCTGAAAGGTTGATATAGCCAATATCCGGATCCACCATACCTGAATAAGGAATATTGGGCATCTTTATCTCTTCTCGTGTAATAGTTTTTTCAATATTTTTCTGTTCGCCTTCTCTTTTAATCAGTAATGTGATAGTTGTTCCCGGCTGACCTTTCAACATAGCACTTACATCACTGGTGGATTTTCCTTTGGCCGATTTACCATTGACTTCAAGAATAACATCACCAGCACGTAAATCATTTTTTTGTGCGGGACATCCTTCATAAGGATCCGAAACAAAAACATAATCTCCGTTTTTGTGAATATATGCACCTATTCCGCCATATTCACCAGTGGTCATCATCGTGTATTCCTCTATTTCCGACTCAGAATAATAATTCGTGTATGGATCAAGGGATTCGAGCATGGCATCAATGGCTTTTTTCATTAATTCTCCCGGAGATACCTCATCCACATAATTCAGATTAAGCTCCCGATAAAGAGTCGCAAAAATATCAAGGTTCTTTGCAATCTCGAAATCGTCATTAACAAAGCTAAAAGTAGAGATTGATAAAAAGGAAATACCCAATACTATTAGTAGTATTCTGATTTTCCTTGTGGTGCTTTTTATTATTTTCATAAAAATAAATTATTATTATGGGACGGGATCATAACCGCTTCGGCCCCATGGGTGACAGGAAAAAATTCTTTTCAAAGTAAGAAAGCCTCCCTTAAAAGGCCCGTATTTTTTAATTGCTTCAATTCCGTATACTGAACAAGTTGGCTGATATCTGCAACTAGCCGGAAACAAAGGAGAAATAATCACTTGATACGCCCGGATCAAAATAATAAATATCTTACTCAGAATTATTCTCATTTAGCTGCTGTAAACGTTGTAAAATTAATATTATTTTGTTTTCTATTTCTTTATAGGTAAGTATATTTTTCCCAATATAGATCAGCGAAAAAGCTAATTGTCTTTGATTGGCAGATAACGAACCCTGTAAAGTTGCTTTATTCAAGCGATAAGCTTCGCGAATCATTCGCTTTAAATAATTTCTGTCTACCGCCTTTTTGAAATTTTTCTTCGGAATACTTATCAATATCTGTGTTGCATTTTCAGTTGATAAAGACACGAACATCCAGATTACTTTAAAAGGAAATTCTGAAAAATCATTGCCCTCAAGAAAAAGCTTGTGAATTATCTTTTTGCTGCAAAGCCGTTCATCTTTTCTGAAAGTTTGCATTGAAAAAGATTTTTATCCTGAAGAATAAGCAGGATGATTATTTCCCTTTACTAAGTTTTTCGAGGTATTGATCAATAGCCATCGTCATTGAAGGAGCTTTAGCTACAGGTGCTTCTATATTCAGGGTTAACCCGGCTTGCTTCATAGCTTTATGTGTAGCAGGCCCGAATGCTGCGATTACAATATCCCTCTGTTTAAAATCAGGATAATTCAGGAAAAGTGATTTAATCCCAGTGGGACTGAAAAACACAAGCATATGATAATCCTTGATAGCAATATCAGACAGGTCAGCGCTCATCGTACGATAAATAATCGCTTTTGTATAACTGATGTTATTCGCATCAAGCAACTTTGGAACATCAAGCTTATGTATATCAGAACAGGGAAGTAAAAATTTATCAGTTTTGTGTTTATTAATAATTTCCATGAGATCAAAGAAATGCTGTTTGCCATGGAAAATCTTTCGTTTTCTGTAGACCACATATTTCTGTAAATACAAAGCAATGGATTCGGAAATACAAAAATATTTCAGTGTATCCGAAACGGTGATGCGCATTTCACCACATATCCTGAAATAATGATCAATGGCGTTTTTACTGGTGAAAATCACAGCAGTAAAGTCGTTCAGGTTTATTTTATCTTGTCTGAAATCTTTAGATGCAATACCTTCCACCTTAAAAAACTTGCGAAACACAATATTTAAATTGTACTTTTTAGCAAGCTGTAAATACGGTGATTTTTCATTTTCAGGAGGTGGTTGGGAAACAAGTACGTTTTTTATTTTCGATGCCATAGAATTAAAACTCAAAAATGTTAAACAACCCTAAATTAAAACCTTTTCGATACCTTTACTTTCTTTAAAACAGATTCCTATTGGAAATAAATCTTATGATAAACAAAAAAGGAATGATTTCGAAGGCGCAAAGGTATAAAAAATAATTCAATATGGAGAAATTAGAATTAGCTAGTTGAATTAAAGCGGTTCTGATGAAATAATAAGTATAAAAAAGTACGATGATTGAAAATCCTATTACAAATAGAATCCATGAAAAATTAAAAGCAGCAAAAATAGTTAATGGCAGAAAAGCTAATCCTGCAATTTGAATTGATAAGAATAAATTTGCTATGTGCTCTGATGCTTCTTTCCTTGATTTAAACAGAAAGCCGACAAATCTGATTATTATTAATTTAATCAATATCACTAAAACCAGAAACAATAAAATAATTCCGAAAATGACGATACCCTGTAAACCATAATAACCATTATTTGAAAAGAAAAAACACGAACAAAAAATAAAAATGGCCAGGTTTATAAAAAAAATAATTGCCAGATGATATGAATACCTTTCGCGAAAAAGATTTTCCTCTCGTATTAATTGATTAAAGTAATTAAAACCTGCAAATCCTTTGAAAAGTTGCTGAAGCTTTTTGGTATAACCAGTCCTTAATATGGCAAACAAAACCAACACAAATAAAATAATTCCAAAAAGCCAGACGCTATTACCGCCATGTAATGGTCTTGGTGTTTCTTTCAGCATCGCTGCATGAAGCTGATGAGGCGCAAACATCGAGGTCCTTAATTCATGAGACTTGTACACCTGGAATTGTCTGATCTTTTCTCCCTGAATTTTATAAACAGATGTTTGTGCTGAATCTTTGAATAACGATGCAAACTCATTGGGAACTTCATCTTGCAATCCGATAAATTTTTTAAAAAAAACCGGATTCGCGTCCTGGTAAAGTAACTGAGGATTAATATTTGTATAATCTTTTTCTGCCATCCTGATTTTGCAAAATTACCATTTTTGAACAATGAAATATAAATAGTATTTTCAACTTATCATAAAACTTTCGCCTGCATCATTCCTTTGCTCAAAATTATTTTTTCATTTCACTTGCGGATTCAAATAAATTTTTACATTTGTCAATATCTTTAAGATATTTTTAATCCTTCGTTTTTGTATCATTAAATAATTTATTCAAATGAAAATATTAGTTTTAAATTGTGGCAGTTCTTCCATTAAGTATCAGTTGCTTGACATGGGAAAGGATGCCGATCTGCTCGCCATTGGTTTGCTGGAAAGAGTCGGAATTAACGACAGTGAATTAAAGCATAAAGCAACAGGTAAAGAAGCTTATAAACTCGTTCAGGATGTTCCCAATCACGAAATAGGTGTTAATCTTATTTTAAAAACCCTTATGCATCCCGAATATGGTGTGATTAAGAATGAAAATGAAATCACTGCCGTGGGTCATCGCGTGGTTCATGGCGGGGAAAAATTCAGCGGCAGTGTGCTCATCACACAGGATGTGATCAACGAGATGGAAGAATGTTCCGATCTGGCTCCTTTGCACAATCCTGCCAACCTCAAAGGTATTTATGCTATGCAGAAACTTCTGCCGGAGGTTCCTCAATGCGGAATTTTCGATACTTCCTTCCATGCCACCATGCCTGATTTTGCTTACATGTATGCATTGCCTTATGAAATGTATGATAAACATAAAATCAGACGATACGGATTTCATGGCACCAGCCATCGGTTTGTTTCTAAAAAAGCCTGTGAAATATTGGATATTGATTATCATACACAAAAAATCATCACCTGTCATTTGGGAAATGGCGCTTCCATTACCGCTATCAAGAATGGCGAATCCGTTGACACATCTATGGGACTCACCCCGGTAGAAGGCTTGATCATGGGAACCCGTTGCGGCGACCTCGATCTGGGAGCTCTGCTTTTTATGATGGAAAAAGAAAACATGGATATTAAAAAAGCCAATAACTATATCAACAAAGTAAGCGGAATGGTGGGCATTTCGGGTGTTTCGTCCGATATGCGGGATATATGGAAAGCAGCCGGCGAAGGCAACAAAAGAGCTAAACTGGCCATGGAAATGTATATCTACCGCGTGAAAAAATATGTAGGCGCCTATGCAGCGGCTATGGGTGGAGTGGATCTTATTATTTTTGCCGGCGGTATCGGCGAAAACGATTATCTCGTAAGAGCCGGTGTGTGTAAAGAAATGGAATTCCTGGGCATTGATTTCGATTTCGATAAGAACAACGGGCTGAGAAGTAAAAACGAACTCATCACCAAACCCGGATCAAAAGTAAAAGTGATGATCGTTTGCACCAACGAAGAACTGGTTATTGCACAGGATACACTGGAGATCATTACCAGGAAATAATTATTATTAAATTCTCTGAAAGTAAAAAGGCTGCCTGAAAGGGCGGCCTTTTTTGTTTTTTATTAAATAATGAATGTAGAATGTTCAATGTAAAATGCAGAATAAAAAACTTCAGCGAACATCAGCGGGTCTTTTCTGCGTTGATCAGCGTTAAATCTTTTTTTGTTTCTCGCAGATGTTACGCAGATTTATTTCGCAGATGATACGCAGAGGAGTTGAATTACAAATTCAATAATTATCAGGGACGAAATTGCACCCGCCAGCAGTCGGGCAAGAATTCCGCCCAACAGGGGGCAGCCTGAAAGGGCGGCCTTTTTATTATTTCCCCGTTCTTATATATTCCAATGCTCTTTCAAGGATTTCGTCTTTGCCAGCTCTAATCCCTTTTATAGTGGGTAAAACATAAATATCCGGTTTGATTCCTACACGTTGTGTCGGACTTCCATCAGGCCAAAAAACAGCATCTCCTGAAAAATAAGCAAGGAAATTCTTTTGTATTAGATATGAAGCGGCAATACCATCAGTTCCAGAAGTGTTACTACCAACCAATGTCACTTTACATGCTGTTTTGAATCTCATAAGGTGCATCTCTTCTGCACTTTGAGCATGTTCGTTAATAAGAAATATTACTTTGCCTTTATATTTTTTATGAGGAGTTATCAAACCTAAGTCTATATTACTCCAGTCTGGGTTGAAAATAAGTCTTTGATTACGGGCCTTAAAAGCTCCTGGATATTTTAAATTGTACTCATATGCCTTTAAGTATATTGCATTTTTGTGATTCAGTTTAGGTATTCTCCGAAATATTTCGCTTAATGATTCATTAGAACCATTTCTTAAATCAAAAATCAATGCTTTTGTGTTTTTTAGCATCTTTAATGCCTCCTTCATATCATTATTCTTTGGCATATATGCTAAATTGATGTACACGATACTATCTGAAAATTTTTGCATTACTTTTCCCTTATGCCATTGCCAATATTTTGGACTGTTAGGAAAAGAGTCTGTTTTAACAGTATTATTTGAATCTAGAACTGTAAGGTTAATTTCCTTTTTATTTAATGAGGTTATTAATAATCCTCTATTAATTTCTCTTTCTACAGATAATTTGTGAGAACAGCCGCAATATTTTCCTACTTCTTTTCTTTTTTCATTAACATCTGTTCCGTTTATCTTTAGAATAATATCCCCTACCTTAATATTAGTATTTAAAGAAAGAGAATCTGAAATGGCGGTAATAATAGTCTTGTTTTCAATAAAATTTACTTTAAGGGGTCTTGGCTGACCATAGTACCATGATTTAATTACACCATTAATCTCATGATTAAAATTGTAGTTTTCATAATAGCTATGGCAATCATTTATTTTAGCTATCATCTCAACCATTATTAAGTAGAAATTTACATTACCTGCATTCTTGAGAATTTTAGGTATGAATTCAATCAACACATCATTCCAGTTTTCATCAGTAATTTTTTTATATGCAAAAAAATAATTTATAATATTCCAATATCTGTAAAGGGCAAGCAATGCATGAGCAGTATCAGGATTGTACTCATTTTTGTAATAATATTTTTTAAATCCAATGGTATCATAATAAATATTAAACTCCTTATTTAAATATACATTTTCCCGCGGAACATAGTTCTCAATCACCTCAAAAAGCAATCTACTATTTTCTTTTGTAAATAACTTATCATTACTTACCCATGCATGATCAAAATTATTGTAGGAAGTGTCTTTCGGCAAATACTTATATGGTCTGCTAAGTTTTTTTACTTTACCCGGAAGTAGAATGAATTCATTAATTGTCTTGTTGTATTCCTCGCTATTGCTTACTTTCAGAATTTTTGGAATATAATGAACTAATGTTGAATCCCAGTCAATTTTTCCTTTTTGAATAGTTGGATGATAATACTTCAAAAAGCCCCACACCCTGCATAAACCTGCCAGTCGCTGAACTTTTAATGAATCAATGGCTGGTTTGTTATCCGTCTGACAAAATGAAACAGATAATGAAAAAAAGAAAAGGATAAAGAATAATATGATTTTTTGTAATTTCATTTAGGTTTTTCCAAATACTTCTATCAAAATTACAAAATTTAATCAATCCGAAGCAAATTTCATGTCCTTTTCTCAAAATTTTCGTCGAACGATATTACCGCCCGCCTGACCGGACGGGCAGGTATTCTGATCCAAACCTACCGTATTCTGATCCAAACCTGCCGTATTCTGATTCATCCTTGATTTAAGGTATGCCGTTGTGCTATCTTTACAATAAAAATTAAAAGCGCCTGTGCGCCATAATTCAAAAGAGTGAATTAGCGAAACAGGAAAAAAGTTTAAAGTTCATTAAGTAAAAAGGTATAGAAGGTATGGGGTATAAAGGAATATAGTACAGAAAAAAAGTTATTAACAAACACAATAATTTTCAAAATCCACCGTTTGCCCCCTATAAAAGTTCATTAAAATGTCTTAAATTTTCTTCGCCCCCTATAGGGCAAAGGGGTAACCGAAAAATTTTTAAAAAGAATTGATAAAAAAATAACATTAAACACAATATTTTTTAAAACCCACCGTTATTGGCACATAAAACGTTCTTTGAAACAATATAAAATACTGTTCACTGTTAACTGTAAAGACCCGCATTCTGAAATTTGCGTTAAGAAAATCGAATGAACAATCGTTAAAAATTTCAGACTGTCTGAGTCCGCCCGCGGACGAGTTTCTGAAATTTAGATTGGAATGAAGATTTTTAGCAAATTTCAGACAGCGGAGACTTTTCTTTTTGGTTCTTTTTTCTTTGTGTGGTTGACAATTGCTTTAGCAATCATGAATTCCAATAAAAACAATCAATCATGAATAAAGAAAAAGAACAATAAATTAAAATATTTTAAAATTAATGCAATAAATTTTAAAATCCACCGTTATCGGCATATAAAAACAAATCATAAATCTAAATTCTTAAACCTAAAATTATAAAATTATGGCAACACAACCAAAACAAAAACACAGCATTTACGAGACAGGTCACGGAAAAAACGTCGCTAATCTCGATAAATTAATTGCAGTTCTCATCTCTTTCGGTACAAAATATGCACCGTCAAATCCGCTCATCACAATTGCTGCATTGCAAACACTCTATGCCAATTGTGTAATTATTATCGATCAGTTTGTTTCCGATCTTGTTCCTTACATCCTTTCTGTCGATGCCCGTCAGGATGCTTACGAATTAATGAATTCACTCGCAACACGTACCCTGTCAATTCTTAAAAGCTCAGGTGCCACCCAACGCGAAATTGATGATGCAAAATCTGTGGTCAAAAAACTTCGCAGCCAGAAGAAAAAAACAATCGCGCAATCTCCTGCCAACACTACCCCCCTTATTCCGGCAGGCGAATTAGGTTTAACTCCCGATGCAGGCAACGAAACAGCCACTAAACTAAAAAGGTCCGTGTCACAATTAAGTTTCGATGGCCGTGTCGAACATTTCAAGGAATTAGTTAAACTGCTTTCTGCTATTTCCATTTACAATCCCAATGAAGCTGAGCTTACAATTGCAGCTTTAAATACTTACACTTCATCACTGGCTTCCTTAAATCACAATGTAAACATATCTGGCAGTCAGATTCAGAAAACCCGTCGCGATCGTAATGTGGCTCTTTATGATCCGAAAAATGGTTTGGTTGAATGTACTCATTTAGTTAAAGCTTATGTAAGGGGTGTTTTTGGTTATGCCAGCCCCGAATGGAACAATATCGTAAGTATCGAATTTAAATTCATAAAATAGTCCGCGGTTTTTAACATTTTGCTAAAGCCTCTGTTATTAATTCGACAGGGGCTTTTAGTTTTAGCAATTATCATATACCCTATCCTCACCGGCCTTTTTAAATTTTGCACAGTCAACAACATAATTGATTACTGCGCAGCAGAAACCCTGTTTTCATATATTATAAAATGCAGCATTCTGAAAATTTCGTAGTTTTCAAGGAAAGTAATTAGCGATGGGCATGCGCAAACCATCCGCTGTTTGACCACGCACTTGCGTGGGAGTTCGGATGGTTGGAAATTACAACCCGTAGAAAACAAGAAATTTTCAGTAAGCTGCGAGCTTTTTCTTTTGCTAGTCTTTTCTTTTTGGCGGCTCAAAAAGAAAAGCGAAAAACTGCGGTTCTTTTCGCTTGTATAAAAGAAAAAGAAAATTGATTAACAATAACGTTTGTTAAACTAGCCCCTGCACTTGTGATACGCCCTTCTTCATTTGTGATATATCATACTTCCCTTGTGATATACCTCCCTGCAAAAGTGATATGACTTCCTGCAAAAGTGATATGACCTCCTGCGAAAGTGATATGACCTCCTGCGAAAGTGATATAACCTCCTGCGAAAGTGATATGACCTCCTGCAAAAGTGATATGACCTCCTGCGAAAGTGATATGACCTCCTGCAAAAGTGATATGACCTCCTGCAAAAGTGATATGACCTCCTGCGAAAGTGATATGACCTCCTGCGAAAGTGATATGACCTCCTGCAAAAGTGATATGACCTCCTGCAAAAGTGATATGACCTCCTGCAAAAGTGATATGACCTCCTGCAAAAGTGATATGGCTCACTGCACATGTAAATTATCATCCGGTAAAACAAAAACCATCAACCGAAAAATTGTAAACCTCAATGCTAAACCCCAAAATCTAAAATTCAAATTCTTAAATCTTAAATCCTGATTCCTAATTTTTTTTTGGCACGATATTTTCCGTAATTTTGCTTTCAAATAATAATGAATGAACAGCGAAGCAATCATTAACACCTTAAAAAATAAACAATGCATGAATAAAAAGAAACTAAGCATTCTTTTTACTTTTTTGTTTATCCTGTTTTTCATCAATGCCTTTTCCCAGGTTGATCAGATAAAAAACAATTCCAGCAGCAACTCTTCATCGAAGGGCAGCAACCACGAAAGTCAAAACTCTTCCGGCAGTAAAGGCCCGGGCGACGGATGCCTCAGCGGATGCGTGGATGCCTGCGGAAGCCAGTGTTTCCAGTCGATGTTCCAGGTGCTGGTGATTGGTGGATTACACCTTCATTCCGATTATCTGAAAAAAAGAGATGATATTCCAACCGTGGTATCCATCGATTTCATGCCGCATTTCGGCTTCAATCCTCCTTCATGTCTGCTGATGCTTCCGCGCATAAGGGGCAACTGGGGATTGTTCTCCACCGATTTCCGTTTTAACACCATGATGCAATTCGGCACAGGCAATGGCGTTGACTTCTACAGAACCCTCGACTGGCAGATACTCGAGCTGAACCTTGTCATCACCGAACCCGTTACTGCACGTCTGGGAAGCGGTTTTATGTACGAGACTTATAGCGGTAATTATTTTAATGAAAGTTATTTGGGAATTGACTGGTACATGAAGAAAGATCTTTACCTCACTACTCTCGAATTCCGTATTGCCAAAGATTATGAAACCGGAGCCACACCAAGAGCCGAGGGCAACCTGAGATTTAATTATAAAGTGATTGAAAATAAAAATCTTTATGGTTATGCCACGGCCGGATGCATTTATCAAAACTACTATAATAATGTAGATCTCTGGACAGCACAGGTGGGATTAACTTTCAACTTTCATTAAATAAACACATGGGTTTTATTTATTACCGACCATATCAATACTGAGATCGGTTACTAATAGTCATTCTTTATTTATCTCAACGAAGTACGAATGGTTACGAAACTACGAACAGCAAATTCGTATGTTCGTATAAAATTCGCACTTCGGTGGGTTATTGGAAACGCAAATAATGACTATTCAATGTATATTTACATTTCTGCCATCAACTCATCTGTGAGTTCCAGGTTATGGAACACGTTCTGCACATCATCATCCTCTTCAAACAGTTCAATAAGTTTTAACACTTTCTTACCTGCTTCTTTGTCCATGCTGATGGTGTTTTTCGGGATGCGTTGCAATTCGGCGCTTTCAGGTTCTATTTTCATTTCTTCCAGCTTTTTCATCATCGCGCCAAAATCTTCCATGGCTGTTGTAATTGTATAAAAGCCTTCTTCCAGCACCACGTCTTCAGCACCCGCATCGATGATCTCCATCACAAAATCATCTTCAACAAGTTTTCCCTGAGGAACAATAAAAATTCCTTTACGATCGAAAACAAAGGAAAGTGAACCATTGGTTCCTAAATTGCCGCTGTATCTGTTAAAATATGAACGAATATTACTTACCGTCCGCTGTATGTTATCGGATAAACATTCAATAAAAATAGCCACACCGCCATTGGCATATCCTTCATAAGTCACTTCCGAAAAACTGGCAGCATCTTTATCAGAAGCTTTACTAATGGCTCTTTGAATATTTTCTTTTGGCATGTTGACCCCTTTGGCATTGGAAATAGCAAGCCGCAGACGGGGATTAGAATCCGGATCAGTGCCTGATTCTTTTACAGCTACCGTAATATCCTTAATGATTTTTGAAAAAGCCTTGGAACGCTTAGCATCCAATGCGCCTTTTTTTCTTTTAATAGTTGACCATTTATTATGTCCTGACATATCTGTTTATTTTTTCTGTGGTAAAATTATAAAAAAAGCAGTTGTTGAAACCATTGATTACATTTTTCCAAAATAAAAAATGCCGCTCATATTGAACGGCATTATGAATAATGGGAAAAGATTTTATTAAAATCCTGTCAGTGTAATTCCCGCTGAAATAGGGTAAAGTTGAGGTCCTTCGTACTCGTTAAACATCGTGTTCATAGCATAAGTGGCATAAAGATCCAACTTCCCGTATCCGATCCTCGCCATAAATCCATAACGAAATTGTGATAAATTAAAATCATCGTGGGTCTTCGGTTTATTTTCAACACCCTCTTCGCTATATACCTGTTTTGTGTGCGAACCTATGCGAACACCACCGATCAGCCCGAAGGAAACATGAAAAGTTCTGCCATTCTTATCCTGTTTTGTATCAAACTGCAGCAATAATGGTGCATTCAGGAAAACAGTCACCAGTTTATTCTTTCTGAATTTCAGCGTGGAATCATATGCAGCAGAAATAACAGAAGAATCGGGCAACAATCGATAATTATTTTCGAAGCGGTAATTATTCATTTCAAGACCAAGACCGGTAACCAAATTTACATGATCGCGGATGATGCTGAAATGTTTTTCAATCGGATTCACATTGACCACTATTGATTTCCCCTGATCCAGTCTCAGAAAATCATATCCGGTGGGAACTTTTGTATCATTATTTACATTCAGATAACTGTTCCATCCAACAGATACACCGCCCCAATATGTCTTGAACTCATTACCACCATGCCCGTGATGTTCTGCTGTGCTGTCCTCCTCATCATTAATGATCACTACTTTTCTTTTGCCCCATTTAAACCGGGTGGTATCCGAATTTGAAGCATCACTGGTATATTTTTTAAACTCCCCTGCTCCGCTGATATTTTTATTGATCACCTGCGGCTCGCCTTTATATTTCACTGATCCGGCGCCGGAAACATTGGCTGTTATTTCATCAGTCACATTCAGTTTTGCTTCCCCTGCTCCTGAAATATTCACATTACATTTTTTGCATACGAGTTCACCCGCTTTCACATCCCCGGCTCCGTTAATAGTAAAATCAGCTGATTGAGCGGTTCCTTTTATCTTTACATCCCCTGCTCCGTCAATCTGTATATTCAAATTATTTGCAATCACATCAAGCTTAAGGTCTCCGCTGCCATCAATCTTTGCTTTCAGCGCATCCACATTAAGCGTATTCGTTGATTTTAATTCCGAAGCACCCGACAGGGAAATGCTTTTTAAATCTTTCACTGTAATTTCAATCTTTGTTGCTTTTTCCACTTTCCCGGATAAGGTAAGAACACCATCATTCACTTCAGATTTTATAGCATTGATGTACTTATCGGGAGCTTCGATTTTTATTTTATCTTCTGTACCCTGTGTCAGATATATAGTGGTGGCTCCACCGATTTTAATTCCGCTCACTCCTTGCAGAACTCTTTCCTGCACAGCATTACCATTGGTTTCCTGCGCAAGTGCCAGAGAGTTCACTGCAAAAAAGAGCACAGGAAGAATACACGATTTTATAATTTTTGTTTTCATATACATTGTTTTAGATTTTACTTAAATGATTGTTTTGAATAAGACGGGGACATCAGCGATTTGTTACAGAAAAAAATTATTTTTTCTTTGTCCTGGAAAATTCAAAATTGCTGGCGACAAAATTCACATTAGTAGTCTTGCCATTTGCAGTAGTTTCTCTGTCGAGTTTTAAATCACTTTTTGCTATTTTGTTAAAGCCTGACAGGCCCATATCTGCGACATCCCATAAATTGAGTTTATTCGGGTTGTCTTGTTTTTTGTTGGATGAATTTTTTCTGATTTTCTTAAATAGAAATTGTTTTGCAGAAACAAATTCACCATCAGAATGACTTGGATGACTTGTATTATCTGCAACTGTATTTGTTGCATTTTCATCATAACTTTTTGGAATAATATTTCTAGGTTCTATAATAACAGGGCGAATATCATTGATGGCTAATTCAAACGAAGAACCTGATTCCATTTTTTGTAATTGTGATTTTTCACCATTTGCAATGAGTACATTATTATTTGTATTATTTTTATTTGAAAAATCAATATTATCTGAAAATTGTTGAATATTTTTCTCCATACCATGTAATGATGTTTTGCGAGCATGCCGGAATATGTGCCTGTTGGCGTAAAACTTTTCAGCAGTCGGTTTTTCTTTATTTAATAATATATAAATAGCCAATAAAATAATAAACGATGCTGCAACCGAAACAGGATAATAAATATATTTTGGATTGAACTTAACAACCTTCGTTTTCTTAAGTCCTGCTTTGTTTTCGTAAATAATATTTTTATCAGCAATTAGTTTTGTGTTTGCAAATAACTGGTATTCTTTTTCTAAAACCGGATTGAGTAATATAAATTCTTCTAACTGTAATGATTCTTCATGGCTTAGATCGCCTTCCAGATTTGCAATAAAATATTCTTCATAATTTTGCTCATTGATAAACTGAACGGAAGCAATCACAGGCTTTTTCAAACTTTCCTTTTCAACAAACTTAATTTTTTTATCAGGTACTATTGAAACATTTTCAAAACTGTCAAATTCTTCTTTCAGGTCATAATTATTTTCCAGAAAAATCATGAGTTCTTTTTCCAGCGAAGGATTCAGAGTTCCATCCCAGTAATCAATAAAATATATTTCGTAATTATCTCTGTTGATTTTCATGGTCAGATCACGTTTTCAAGACTTCCAATATATTCTTTTAAAAAAACTCTTGCTCTGTAAATATATACTTTCACCTGCGATTCGTTCAGATCTGTTATTTTCCCGATCTCCTCGTATGAGTATCCTTCATAATCCCTTAAAAGAACAACAGATCTTTGTACATCAGGTAATTTTTTTATTGCATCATTCAAAACATCTTTCAACCCTAAATATTCTTTGTTGTCTGCCTGTACTCCAAATTCAATCTCTTCATAGCTGCTGATATTTTTGTTTTTTCTGATACTATCAATCATTGTGTGATAGGCTGTAGTGAATAAATATGATTTTGCTTTTTCACCTGAAATATCTTTTAGTTTGATCCACATTTTTTCGAATGAATCCTGCACAATATCTTTTGCCTTATCCACATCTTTGATGTTTTTCAGTATAAAACGATATACCGCATCAGAATGAAGGTCAACACAATAGTTATATTCTGCAGTTGTCATCAGAATGTCAGAAAATGGTTAATTTGTATGAATAAGACGAGGGACACTATTAAAAGTTACAGAAAAATAAAAAATTATTTGTCCAGTTTTAATACCGCCAGAAAAGCTGATTGAGGAACTTCAACACTGCCGATTTGCCGCATACGTTTCTTCCCTTCTTTTTGCTTTTCTAAAAGTTTGCGTTTTCGTGTGATATCACCGCCATAACATTTAGCAGTGACGTCTTTTCTTACAGCTTTTATTGTTTCACGTGCAATGATCTTTGCTCCGATTGCAGCCTGTATCGCCACATCATATTGCTGCCTGGGGATAAGTTGTCGAAGTTTTTCGCACATTTTTCTGCCAATGTTATACGAATTAGTTCTGTGGATCAATGCAGAAAGAGCATCAACGGGATCACCATTCAACATAATGTCAAGCTTTACCAAATCGGATTTCCGATAATCCAGCGGGTGATAGTCAAAAGAAGCATATCCTCTCGATATTGTTTTAAGACGATCATAAAAATCAAACACAATTTCGGCAAGCGGCATTTCGTATGTAATTTCAACACGATCAGTCGTGAGGTAAACCTGATTTTTAAGGATCCCTCTTTTATCCATACATAACGAAATAACCGGTCCGATATAATCGGATTTTGTGATGACCTGCGCAAGGATATATGGTTCTTCTATTCTTTCAATATGCGATTCATCAGGCAGGTTGGAAGGGTTATTGACAATAATCTCTACGCCTTTTCGGGTATATGCTTTATACGAAACATTGGGAACCGTTGAAATTACTGTCATTCCAAATTCCCTTTCCAGTCGCTCCTGCACAATTTCCATGTGCAGCAGGCCGAGAAAACCGCAGCGAAAACCAAACCCCAACGCCACCGACGTCTCGGCCTGATACACAAACGCCGAATCGTTGAGCTGCAGTTTTGACATGTTCACCTTAAGATGTTCGTAATCCGCCGTGTTGATCGGATAAATCCCGCTGAACACCATCGGATGCACATCCTTGAATCCCGACAGCACGGGCGACGGATGCCGCGCGTCCGTGATCGTGTCGCCCATCTTCACTTCCGCGGGACTTTTAATGTTGGCCGTCATGAAACCGGTTTCGCCCACTTCCAGCTTCTCGCGCGTGTACGGCTTTGGATTGAAGCTGCCAACCTCTTTCACTTCA
>Ga0209777_10004702_pt1 | contig 16025 bp, 13 predicted proteins | sample FrelakmetHBP12HB_FD_187147 | JGI IMG/M metagenome (GOLD analysis project Ga0209777, IMG submission 187147) | Freshwater lake sediment microbial communities from the University of Notre Dame, USA, for methane emissions studies -HBP12 HB (SPAdes)... | ecosystem: Environmental > Aquatic >...
CCGATCTCTGCGTGGAACACGGCCACGCAACAGCGTGGCCGTGCCACCCGGCAAGGGACGGAGCGCCCGAGACTGAGGGGTTACAAAGCCTGCCCGAAGATGCTGGCAGCGCCGGAGGCGGGCATGATAGAATCGAGGCAGACCGCGAGCCTCAACCTGCACCGCGAGCGGGGGCCCATGGAAAACAGCCGCATCGCCGCCGTCTTTGATGAGATCGCCGATATCCTGGAGATCCAGGGCGAGAACCCTTTCCGCATCCGCTCGTACCGGAATGCCGCGCGCACGGTTGGCGACTTTCCGCAGCCCATCGCCGACCTGGTCGCCGCGGGTAAGGACCCGAAAGACATCTCCGGCATCGGCGAGAGCCTGGCCGGGAAGATCAAGGAGATCCTGGCGCGCGGCACATGCAAGGCCCTCCAGGACCTCCGCAAGCAGTTGCCGCCGCACCTGCCGGACCTCTTGAAGGTGAAGGGCCTGGGCCCGAAGAAGGTCGCGGCGCTCTGGAAGCAGCGGAAGATCACGAGCCTGGAGGAACTGAAAAGCGCGGCCACGGCCGGCAAAATTCGCGACCTTGAGGGGATGGGCGAGAAGACCGAGCAGAACATCCTCAGGGGGCTCGCGACGCTGGAGGCCGAGGCCGGCCGCATCAGCATCAAGCAAGCAGCCGAGCAGGTCGCGTCCATCCGGCGGTACCTGGAGAAGATCAAGGCGATCCGCCGCTTCGAGCCGGCCGGCAGTTTCCGGCGCCGGCGCGAAACGATCGGCGACCTCGACTTCCTCATCGAGGCCGCCGACCGCGCGAAGGCCGCCGAGGAAATCCTCAAGTACGAGTCGGTCGAGGATGTGCTGGCTCGCGGCGAAGAGAAGGTCTCGGTGCAACTGGCGAGCGGCGTGCAGGTGGATTTCCGGTTCGTCGAGGCGGACCACTTCGGCGCGGCGTGGATGTACTTCACCGGCTCGAAGGCCCACAACATCGCCCTGCGGAAACGCGCCCAGAAAGACGACCTGAAACTCAACGAGTATGGCCTCTTCCGAGGCGAGAAACGCATCGCCGGCCGCACTGAGGAAGAGGTCTTCAAGGCCCTGGGCCTGGAGTGGGTCCCGCCCGAGATGCGCGAGGACCGCGGCGAGATCGCCGCCGCCGCCGAGGGGAAACTCCCGCGGCTCATCGAGCGCGGCGACCTGAAGGGCGACCTGCACTCCCACACCGTGGCCACCGACGGTGCCAACACGATCGAGGAAATGGTTGCCGCCGCACGGGCGCACGGGTATGAGTACCTGGCGATCACCGACCACTCGAAGGCGGTGACGGTGGCGCGGGGCCTCAACGATGCGGCCATGCGCAAGCAAGCCGACCTCATCCGTGAGTACGGTGAGAAACTGAAAGGCTTTTGGCTGCTGGCGGGCGTTGAGGTCGATATCCTGAAGGACGGCCGGCTGGACCTCGACGAGAAGGTCCTGGCGGGGCTCGACTGGGTCTGCGCGAGCGTCCACAGTTACTTCGAGATGCCCGAGGGCGAGATGACCGAGCGGATCATCAGGGCCGTCCGCTCAGGCGTCGTCCACTGCATCGGCCACCCGTTCGGGCGGCTCATAGGCAAGCGCGACGCCATCCGCTTCGATCCCGAGAAGGTCTTTGCGGCGTGCAAGGAGATGGGCGTCTGTCTGGAGATCAACTCGTATCCGGACCGGCTCGATTTGCCCGACGTGCACTGCAAGCGCGCCCGCGAGATGGGCCTGACGATGGTGATCTCGACCGACTCGCACAAGGCGGGCGACCTGGACCTGATCGAGTTCGGCGTGGACGTGGCGCGCCGCGGGTGGCTCGAAAAGGGCGACGTGCTGAACACGCTCACCGCCGCGGCGCTGAAAAAACGATTGAAGAAGTAGCACGTTTAGCCGCGAGTCGAAGACGAGCGCGTATTGTTGTAAGGGGCACCATCGTGGCGAAAAAGCACGACATCGCAACCATGACGAAACCCGAAGCCGCCCGGCGGGTCGAGGAACTCCGTCGCCAGATCGAGCACCACAACTACCGCTACTACGTTCTCGATGACCCCGTTGTCTCCGACGCCGAGTACGACGAACTCATGCTGGAAATGCGGGCCATCGAGGCCAAGTGGCCGGACCTCGTTACGCCCGAGTCGCCCACGCAGCGCGTAGCCGGCCAGCCGCGCGAGGGCTTCGCCACGATCCGCCACGAAGTGCCGATGCGCAGCCTTCTGTCGATCTTCCAGGAAGAGGAGATGCGCCGCTTCTACGAAACGTGCCAGGAGGAGCTCGGCGAAAAGACCGTGCCCCTGGTGGGCGAGCCGAAGTACGACGGCGTCAGCATCGAGATCGTGTACGACGGCGGGCGCCTTACCTCGGCGGCGACGCGCGGCGACGGCACGACCGGCGAAGACGTGACGGCCAACGTCCGCACCATCGCCGAGGTGCCGCTGCGGCTCCGGAAGCCCGACTCGCCCGTGCCCGAGCACCTCGTGGTGCGCGGCGAGGTGCTGATGTTCAAGGAGGAATTTGCAGAACTCAACCGCGATGCCCAGGAGGAGGGCGGAAAGATCTTCGCCAACCCGCGCAACGCCGCCGCCGGGAGCCTGCGGCAGCTTGACCCGCGGGAGACGGCCAAGCGGCCCCTGCGCATCTTCTTCTGGGAAATCGCGCCGTCCTCCAGTTTCCGCCCGCCGACGCAGTGGGAGTGCCTGGAACTCTTGAAGTCGATGGGCCTGAAGACCTGCCCCGAGTCGCGCCGGCTCCGCTCCCTTGAAGAGGCCATCCGCTGGCACCATGACATGGAGGCCCGCCGCGACACCCTGCCGTACGAGATCGACGGCGCGGTCTTCAAGGTTGACCGCATGGCGGACCACGAGCGCCTGGGCATGCGTGCCGCCAACCCGCGATGGGCGGTCGCCTACAAGTTCGTGCCGCGCCAGAAGACCACGAAGATCGTCGAGATCACCGCCTCGGTCGGCCGCACGGGGGCCGTCACGCCCGTGGCCACGCTGGAGCCGGTCGAGATTGGCGGCGTAACGGTCACGCACGTCAGCTTGCACAACCAGGACCAGATCGATGAGCTGGATATCCGCGTGGGCGATACGGTCCTTGTGGAGCGGGCAGGGGACGTTATTCCGCACGTCGTCCAGGTCATAAAGGACAAGCGTACCGGGCACGAGAAGAAGTACCGCCTGCCCGCGAAGTGCCCGGCCTGCGGCAGCGAGGTCGTCAAGCCCGAGGGGGAGGCCATCGCCCGGTGCACCAACAACTCGTGCCCTGCCCAGGTCAAGGAGAGCCTGAAGCATTGGGGCTCGAAGCAGGCTGTGGACATCGACGGCCTCGGCGACAAGATTGTCGACCAGTTGGTAGACCGCGGCCTTGTGCGCGACGTGGCTGACCTGTACGACCTTACGGTCGAGCAGGTGGCCGGCCTTGAGCGGATGGGCGAGAAGAGTGCGGCGAACCTCATCGACGAAATCGCGAAGAGCAAGGAGGCCACCTTGCCGCGAGTCATCCACGGCTTGGGCATCCGGCACGTCGGCCGGGCGCTGGCGGAGACGCTGGCCGGCGAGTTCGGTTCGTTGGAGGCCCTTGCGGTCGCCGACGAGGCGCGGCTGCGGGAGGTGCCGGACGTCGGGCCGGAGGTCGCCGCCTCGATCCTCGCTTGGATGGCCAGCAAGGAGAACCGCCGCTTGCTTGAGAAGCTCAAGCGGCACGGCATCGACCCGAGGGTCTCGGCCCGCAAGACCGGCGGCCCGCTGGCCGGCAAGACCCTCGTCATAACCGGCGAGCTGGCCGCCATGGGCCGCGATGAGGCCGAGGAACTGGTCCGCAGCCTGGGCGGGAAGGCCGCATCGAGCGTCTCGAAGGCCACGGATTTCGTGGTCGTGGGCGAAAAACCGGGCGGCACAAAGATGCGGGCCGCCGAAAAACACGGCACGAAGATCATCGGCGAGATGGAATTCCTCAAACTCCTCGGCAAGTAGGCCGGCTGGGCATCCGGCTGACAGACCGGCCGGCCGACAAGGTTTTCCACAATTGTGCGGCATGGGGATTTCCTTTGCAGTATCCAGCCCGTAGTGTGTCCGCAGATTGTGTATCCCGCCGGTAGGGGTCCCTGCGTATTGCGCCGTTTTTCAGTTCACAGCCATAACGCAACACAGTAGAATGTGTTTAATAGTTTGATTGCCGAGGGGATGCGGGCGGCAGTTTGGCCCGCGGGACGCTTTGCAGCAGGGTGGGTTTAGCACCTGTGGGGGATGCATGCAGCAGGTGGACAAAGAGTCCGCGATGACCGGGGGCCGCCATGAGGCTGCTCTCTGGAAGCCCGCCGCAGGCGGCGCCGTCGACTGCTTCCTCTGCGCGCACCGCTGCCACGTCGCCCCGGCGAAGCGCGGCATCTGCCGCGTTCGGGAGAACGTCGATGGGCGTCTGGCGACGCTGGTCTACGGCCGGGTCATCGCGCATCACGTGGACCCGATCGAGAAGAAGCCGCTGTATCACTTTCTGCCCGGCAGCGCGTCGTACTCGATTGCGGCCGCGGGGTGCAACTTCCAGTGCGGGTTCTGCCAGAACTGGCAGATCTCGCAGTACCCGCGCAAAGCCGACGGCGAGATTCCCGGCCAGGAGGCGACGCCCGAGGAGCTGGTGGCCGCGGCGCAGCAGGCCCGCTGCGAATCGATCTCATACACGTATACCGAGCCGACGATATTCTTTGAGTACGCGCGCGATACCGGAGTCCTGGCGAAGCAGGCCGGCCTCCGCAACGTTTTTGTGACCAACGGCTTCATGACGGCCGAGGCCGTCGCAGGGATGGCCGGCTGGCTCGACGCCGCCAACGTCGACCTGAAGGCGTGGCAGGACGAGTTCTACCGCAAGGCGTGCAAGGGGCGTATCGAGCCCGTCAAGGAATCGATCCGGCGCCTCTACGATGCGGGCGTCCACGTGGAAGTTACGACGCTCCTGGTGACCGGGCAGAACGACGCCGCCGACGACCTCCGGGGGATCGCGGGGTTTCTGGCGTCGATCTCGCCGGACCTGGTGTGGCACGTGTCGCGGTATCACCCGGATTTCGAGATGACCGAGCCGCCGCCGACGCCGATGGAGACGATCGATTTGGCCGTCCGCATCGGCCGCGAGGCCGGCTTGCGGTACGTCTACGGCGGCAATGTCGCCGGCCACTCTGACACGGTGTGCCCGTCGTGCGGCGAGACGGTGGTGCGGCGGGCGGGAATGACGGTGCTTTCAACGAAACTGCGCGGCGCCGCCTGCGGCAAGTGCGGGGCGGGGCTGCCTATAGTCGTGGAGTAAGACCGATGCCGCAATCGCAGCGAAGGAGGACCTCGATGGCGAAGAAGCGGGTGAAGGTCGGGTTCGTCGGCCTCGGGCTGATGGGCGCCCCGATGGCCGCCAACGTTCTGAAGGCGGGGTTTCCGCTGAGGGTCTGGAACCGGACGGCCGACAAGGCCGAGCCGCTGGTGGCGGCGGGGGCGGGGCGTGCGGCCACGGCCACCGATGTGGCTCGCGGCGCCGACTTCGTGGTCGTCATGGTGGCCGACGACACGGCCATTGACAGCGTCCTCTTTGGCGAGAACGGCCTGAGCCGCGGCCTTAAGCGCGGGGCGGTCCTCATCAACTGCTCCACGACCAGCCCGGCGATCAGCTACCGCGCCGCCACGGCCCTGCGGAGCATCTCCGTCCGGTACCTGGAGGCGCCCGTCATGCGGAGCGTCCAGGCGGCCCGCGATGGCAAACTCCAGATGCTCGTCGGCGGCAGCCGCGAGGACTTCGCCAAGGCCGAGCCGGTCCTGAAGGCCATGGCCTCGGACATCCACTACATCGGCGAGATCGGCAAGGCCTCGACCCTGAAGTTGGCGCTGAACCTCGTGGTGGCCGCGATGACGCAGACGTTCGCGGAGTACTTCGTGATGGCCCGCAAGACCGGCATCCCGTTCGAGACCATGATGGAGGTCCTGAAGGTCGGGCCGCTGGATTCGCAGCTCTTCCGCTACGCCGAGCAGACGGTCGTCAATCCCGGCGGCCGGCCGAGTTTCTATCTGAAGCACATGCTCAAGGACGTGAACCTGGCGATGGACCTGGCCAGGCAGATGGACGTGCCGATCCCGCTGACGAGCGAGGTCCGCCAGATGCTCGTGGCAGCCAAGAACCTCAGCCGCGGCGACGAGGACTTCGCCGCCCTCATCGACCTCATGGCCGGGTGGGCCGGCGTGCCGATGCGCGGATAACGGGCCGCGGTTGTTTCGGCGGCGGAAAGATCATCGCGGCGGTTCTCCGGACCAGCAGCGCAGGTGGTCCCGTTGCGCTGTAGTGTCAGATCGGCTCGGCCTCGCCGGGTTCCAGGTCGTCTGCTTCGGGCAGGCGCTCCTCTGGCGGCTTAGGCAGCAGGCGGTCGCGGTCGTAGGGCGGGTCTTCGTGCGGCGGGATGACCATGTCCGGCCACTCCTTCGCCCAGAACGCGCGGTCCTTCTCGTCGGCGTAGTACTTCAGGTGCAGTTGGATATCCTCTTCGCTGCCGCTGCCGAGGATGTCGACGTGGTGCCGCCAGCCGCTGCCATGCGGAAAGTCCGGCCCTTCTTCGTGCAGCGTGTCAGTCCAGAGGAGTTCGTACAGCGCGCGGTCGCTCAGGTGGTCGGTGTGGTAGAAGAACGTATCCATGCGGCCGAGGGCCTCGAAGATCTGCGGGAGTTTGGGCGAGAGTTGCTCGTCGGTCATCGAGGCCGGCTCGAGCAGCTCGATTCCCGCGAGGCGGAGACGCTCGAAGTCACAGGTCAAGGGCCTCCGCTCGTAATCGAGGACGTTCTCGAGAAACTTCTCCTCGATCTCCGGCGGGCAGTTCTCGGAGGTAAAGCCATGCCCCTTTCCGCCCGCCAGTTCGTTGACCTGCTCCCGCAACTCGTTGATATGGATTTCCTGGTCCGCCCGCTCGAGATCCTTGGGGTCTTCGATGGCCATGATGACTCCTCCGTTTCTTGAAGGCTCGGTGGGACTCCAGGATATCGCGCGGACGGAATAATGGAAATGATAATTGCGGCTTGCTCGCGCGGCGCGGTAGCATTGTCCCAGGACGAGGATGTTTTGTTCGTGTACAGGCTCACGAGGGAACCATGCCGATGATCTTCAGGAAGACCGGCAGAGAGGTCCGCTGGGCCAACGAAGTGATCGACCTTTCGTGGGCCTACCGCGCCGGCCGCCTGGTGCAGGTGGCTCACGGCGCGGGGATCTTTGAGCGTCTGGCTGCCGGCCGCGCTACGGCGGCGGCCATCGCGCGCGACCGCAAGCTCGACGCCGCCGTGGTCGAAAAGATGCTCTGTCCGCTGGCCGCGATGGGCCTGGTGCGGCGCGCGGGCGGCCGGGCATGGAAGCTCGCGCCCAAGGCGGCCGCAACGCTCGTCTCCGACGCGCCTTTCTACCAGGGCAACACGCTCGCCCATAGCGCCAACGTCTGGTCGTTCTGGAACAATCTGGAGTCGGTGGTGCGCGGCAAGCGGGGCGCGTGGCGGTACGTGGAGGGCGAGGGCGCGGGGGTGATCCGCTCGCACCGCGACTTCATCCTGGCGATGCACAACATGGCGATGGCCGGCCGGGCGGCCCGGCTGGCCGAGCGTGTAAGCGTCAAAGGGCGGCGGAGGCTCATGGACATCGGCGGCGGGCCGGGCTCGTACGCGATGGCCCTCTGCGAGCGGAACCCGGGCCTCAGGGCCACGGTCTTCGACCGGCCGGAGACGGTCAAGATCGCCCGCGAGGTTATCTCGCGGCTGGGCATGAGCGGCCGCGTCGGCACCGTCGTCGGCGACTGGGACGAGAACGATTTTGGCGAGGGCAACGACGTCGTGCTTCTGTCGAACATCATGCACGGGGCCAATGATAAGGCCGAGATGAAAATGGCGAAGGCCCACCGCTCGCTTGTGCCGGGGGGCCTGCTGATCGTCCAGGACTTCCTGATGAACGCCGCGAAGACCGGGCCGCTCATCCCTGCGCTCTTTGGCGTGATGGTGGGGGCGTTCGCGCTGCCGGAGATGACGGCACGGATTCGCGCGGCGGGGTTCTCGAAGTTGCGCGCGTGGCCGATGCCTGCGAACGTGGGCACGACGGTTATTACGGCCGAGAAGAGTAACTGAGTGACGGAGTGGCTGAGTGACTGAGGCGAGAGGTATCGTCGTCGGCCTTTTCCTGGCGGCGTGCCTGGTGATCGCGAGTGCGTCGGAGGCGTTATGCCAGACCGCTCCGGCGAGAAAGGACCTCCGAGACATCATCGGCGTCACGCACGTCGCCGGCAAGTATCACCTGACGGACAAGGATTTCCTGAACGAGGGGGCCGACCAGATCCTCGCCCTCGGCTCGCGCGTCATCAAACTGTACCTGCTGAGGCCCGCGCACGATTACCCGTTCAACACCCAGTGGCCCGAGACCAGGAGCCTCGTCGAAGTGGCCCAGACGGCGCCATACGTCGCGGTCTTCAAGAAACCGTTCACTACGTACATCATGACCACGTACTCCGTCGGCCGCAGCGACCACTACTGGCGCACCGGCATGTCCGAGGCCGACAAGGCGGACGAGACCCGCCAGTTCCGCGAGCTCGCGCGGCATTTCCTGACCACCTACCGCGGCACGGGCAAGACGTTCATCTTCCAGCACTGGGAGGGCGACTGGGCGATTCGCGGCAAGACCGATCCGAAACTCGACCCGACGCCGCAGGCCATCGAGGGCATGATAGCGTGGCTGAATGCCCGCCAGGAAGGCGTCAACCAGGCCCGCGCCGAGGTGGGCGAGCACGGCGTGCACGTCTACCATGCGGCCGAGGTGAACCTCGTGGTGCAATCGATGCGCGGCGGCCGGCCGGGCGTCACCAACCGGGTCTTGCCGAAGACGAATGTGGACCTCGTTTCATACTCCGCGTGGGACGGGCAGGGCGACCCGAAAACGCTCCGTGACGCGCTGGACTTTATCGCGAAGAACACGCCGCCATCGAAGGTGTTCGGCGCAAAGAACGTTTACCTCGGCGAGTTCGGCAAGCCGGAGAACGATTCCACTCCCGCCCAAGTCGAGCAGACGATCCGCACCGCCGTCGAAACGGGCCTCGACTGGGGCTGTCCGTACATCGTCTACTGGCAGGTCTACTGCAACGAGGCCAGGACCACTCCGGTGAAGGGCAACGCCGACGTGCGCGGGTTCTGGCTCATCCGGCCCGACGGCACTCGCACCGTGGCGTGGGACTACTTCAGCCGCCTGCTGGCCGGCCCAGGAAACCGTTGACGGCCGATCTTCCTCCGCATATAAATACTTTCAGTTACGACCCTTGCGAAAGGCGATCCCATGGAGAGCGGTCCGCGCGTTGCGAAAGAGCCGTGGCTGGCGGTAAACCTGTCGCTTGTTCTGCCCGGCTTGGGGCAGTTCTATGCCCGAGCCTGGGGGCAAGGGCTGTTTTTTCTCCTCGGCTGGGCTGCCCTTGGCACCGGCATTATCTGGGCGATCTTCTGTCCCCACGGCAACATGGTGCTGGCGTTGCCGTTGGGCGCGGCCTTTCTGACCTTGATTGCAGTGAACCTGTGGAGTGCCCATCGATGTGCGCGCCGCGCCAATTCGCCGGATGCCGAGGCGGCGCGTAAACAGTTCAAGGACCCCTTCCTGGCGGTTTTTCTGACACGGTTTCTGCCGGGCGTCGGGCACCTGTATATGAAGAAATGGATTATCGGCATTGCGCTCATGGCCGTAGCGCTGGGCGTGGCCGTGGGGCTCCACAGTTTTCTCGCCCTGCACCTCGTGGTTCTGTCGGTTTATGGGGCGGCGGTCTCGCTTTGGGCCTGGCGTTGCGGGCCGGGGGAACGGCGCGGCGGCGTGTTCGTGATTGCTGTGCTTGTCGGGCTGATCGCGGGTGTGGGTCTGTTCAATGTCGGGTCAGCGCTTGTATTTCGTCAATACGCCGCCGAAGCCTTCAGGATTCCGACGGCCTCCATGGCCCCGACGATCGAGGCTGAAGATCGAATCCTTGTGCTGAAGGTCGCTTCCTATGTTCCGCGAAGAGGGGACCTCGTTGTTTTCCTCAACCCGATGGACCGGACGCAGAAACACGTGAAGCGAGTCGCGGCCCAGGAGGGCGAAACGGTCGAGTGCAAGGAAGACGGGATTTACGTCAATGGCGTCAAACTGTCCGAAGGCCCGTGGGGACGTTTTCCGCATGTCGCGATTGCCCGCCAGGAGTACGCCACCGAGGGAGACCCTTTGACGGTTCCGCCAGGCCATATCTTCGTGCTCGGCGATAATACGCAGAAGAGTTTCGATAGCCGGTTTTTCGGGCCCGTTCCGCTCTCCGATATCAAAGGCAGGGCGTACAAGCGCTACTGGCCGCTCGGTCGCGCCGGCCCCATCGAGTAACTGCGAGATAACTATTGACGCCGCGCGGCCATCCTGACAAAGTATTGGACCCCGCGGGCCGCCCAGGGGAAGGGCGGGCCGCACGCGGGCCCAGGAAAGGAAATACCGTGGCCAAGTTCCATCATGTGGGCGTCGTCAGCAAGGCCGAGCACCCCGGCGAGACGTACTTGGAGGGCGGCAAGGTCTACATCACGGACCCCACGAAGCACCCGTACGGCTTCGAGTACCTGCGATTCGAGGCCGGCTCGCCGCTGCCGAAGGAACTCCAGACGATGACCCACGTCGCGTTTGAGGTCCCGAGCGTCGATGCGGCCCTGAAGGGCGAGAAGGTTGTTGTGGCGCCGTTCGACCCCACGCCGCAGCTTCGCGTGGCGTTTATCATGAAAGACGGCGTGCTGATCGAATTGGTGCAAAATAAGTAAGAGCCTCTTCCACATTTAGCCGCCCACCTTGGTGGGCGCGTTTGCGTGCGCGCGAGACCTAGGAGTTACGTTATGCCCATGAAAAAATTCATCAACAAGCCCGAAGACCTGGTCAAGGAACTTCTGGAAGGCTACGCGCTGGCCTTTCCGCAGAAGGTCCGCCTGGTGGGCCAGAACCTGGTCGTCCGGGCCAGGCCCAAGGCCGCCGGCAAGGTCGGCGTGGTGACCCTCGGCGGCAGCGGCCACGAGCCTGCCCTGAGCGGCTTTGTCGGCGAGGGGATGCTCGACATCAGCGTCCCCGGCGAGATTTTTGCCGCCCCCGGGCCGCCGCGCGTCTTCGAGGCGCTGAAGATGGCCGACCGCGGGGCGGGCGTCCTCCTTATCGTCCTCAACCACGCCGGCGATGTCATGTCGGCGAAGGTCGTCATGGAGATGGTCAAGAAGCAAGGCATGAACGTCAAGACGGTCGAAACGCACGAGGACATCGCCGGCGGGCCGCGCAGCAAGCCCGAAAACCGCCGCGGCCTCGTGGGCTGCGTGTCGGTGATCAAGGTGGCCGGCGCGGCCGCCGAGGCCGGCAAGTCGCTCGACCAGTGCGTTGCGGTTGCCGAGAAGATGTCGGCCAACATCGCAACGCTGGCCGTGGCGATGAGCCCCGCCACGCACCCCGCAACTGGCCAGGCCCTCTTTGCGCTGGCCGAGGACGAGATGGAGATCGGCCTCGGGCAGCACGGCGAGCCCGGCACCGGCAGCATGAAGGTCAAGACGGCGGACGAGACGGCCGATGCGATGCTCGGACGGCTGCTGGCGGACATCCAGGTGAAGAAGGGCGACGAACTCCTGGTTATGCTCAACGGCGCCGGTGCGACGACCCTCATGGAACTCTTCATCGTGCTGCGCCGCGTGGCGCAAGTCCTGAAGGACAAGGGGATCGTCCTGGCGCGCAGCGCGGTTGACGAGTTCCTGACGGTTCAGGAGATGGCCGGGTTCCAGATGTGCATCGCGCGGATGGACAAGGAGTTGCTCCAACTCTGGGACGCCCCGTGCGACACGCCGTACATGACGGTTCGCTAGGACGTCTACAGCGCTTAGCGCGGCGGGTCTCCTGACCCGCCGCGCGACCTGGTGTGCAGGGGTTGAAATCGCTGCTTCCGGCGCGGTGGGTCAGGAGACCCACCGCGCAAAGTGTGGCTGTAAGTTCGGGAGTTGCTATGGCTGAAACTATCGGGCGCGAAGACGTCGTCCGCATGCTCCGTGGGGCGATCGAGAAGGTCCGCGCCGGGCATGAGACCCTTTCGAAACTCGATTCCGTCATCGGCGATGGCGACCACGGCACCACGATGGTGCGGGCGATGGGCCTCATCGAAAAGACAATGACCGAGTGCGCGGCGCCGGACCTCAAGGGGATGCTCAACGACGTCGGCTGGGCGGTCATGGGCGTTGACGGCGGCGCGGCCGGGCCGCTCCTGGGTTCGCTCCTGATGGGCATGGCCGAGGCGGCCGGCGACAAGGAGCAGCTGGACGCCGCGGGCGTTGCGGCCATGTTCGAGGGGGGCCTGGCGCAGCTCCACACGTACTCGCAGGCCAAGGTGGGCGACAAGACGATGCTCGACGCTCTCGTGCCGGCCATTGAGACGCTGCGGGCGGCCGTGGCGGCGGGCGATGGCATCGCCGCCGCGACGGGCAAGGCCGCCGGGGCGGCCGAGAAGGGCGCGGCAGCCACGAAGGACATGCTGGCCCGTTTCGGCCGCGCGCGGAATCTCGGCGAGCGCAGCCGCGGGGTCGCCGATCCGGGCGCAACGTCCGTTTCTTTCATCTTCCGCGGCTTCGCCGACGCGCTGGCGTAACGCGATGCGTAGCGTAAAAGCGTAACCAGCCCCCGATGGCAATCGGGGGTCGCTGTTGTATCGAACGTAAGCGAACCTAGGAGACGAGCCATGCCTGAGGCTGAACAGAAGGAGCAGAAGGATTTCGGCGTTAAGATTCCACAGAAGGAAATCCCTGCGTTCTACCTTCGCGGAACGGAAGGCCAGGACTGGGGCCTGAAGAGCCGCATGTCCCGGATTTTCAACCCCAAGTCCGGCCGCACGGTCATGCTGGCGTTTGACCACGGGTACATCTACGGCCCGACGACGGGCCTGGAGCGGATGGACCTGACGATTACGCCCCTGGTGCCGCACGTCGACGTGCTGATGTGCACGCGCGGGGCCCTGCGGCAGTGCATTCCGCCCCAGAACGGCAAGCCCGTGTGCCTGCGGATGAGCGGCGGGGCGTCGATCCTGAAGGACATGAGCCACGAGCTTCTGAGCGTGGCTATCGAGGATGCGATCCGCCTCGACGCCGCGGCCATCACGTGCCAGGTCTATGTCGGCGGCGAAAAGGAGCACGAGACGCTCCGCAACCTCAGCCAGCTCATCAACGAGGGCCTGCGGTACGGCATCCCCACGCTCGGCGTGACGGCCGTCGGGCGCGAACTGGTCCGCGACTCGCGGTACCTGGGCCTGGCGACCCGCATGATCGCCGAGTACGGGGCGCACTTCGTCAAGACCTACTACTGCGCCGAGAACTTCGACAAGGTCGTCGCGGGCTGCCCGATCCCGATCGTCATAGCGGGCGGCACGAAACTGCCGGAACTCGACGCCCTGAAGATGTGCTATAACGCCGTCCAGCAGGGCGCCTCGGGTGTTGACATGGGCCGCAATATCTTCCAGGCCGACGACCCCATCGCCATGGTGCAGGCCGTGAAGGCCGTCGTGCACGACAACGAGAAGCCCGAAAAGGCGCTCGACCTGTACAATACACTCAAGGCCGCGAACAAGAAGTTGCGTAAGGGCAAGTAGTTTGGTTAGCCGCCCAGTTTACTGGGCGCGTGTTTCTTAAGGCAAGCAGCAGGCACCCAAAAAGGAGATGGCCTAATGAACGTTACCAGGCGCAAACTGATGGCTGTGACAGCGGGCACGGTCGTTGCGGCGACGGGCGCGGGATGCACCGTTGGAGGCTCGGGGGGAGGAGGCCCGGTGAAAACCTACAAGAGCGCCGAGTTCTACGGGGCCGACGGCAAGCTCAAGGAAGACTTCGCCAAGCAGGCCTGCTTCGACATGATGCAGCGGTTCAACTACCCCGTCTACGAGAAGCTCCGCAAGGAACTCTGGGTGCTGGACTTCGCCGTGGGCAAGTTCGCTGAGGTCGGCATGGGCGGCATCTTCTGGATCAACGACAAGGAAGGCAAGTACCTGGGCCACGAGATTTACCTGCTGCCCGGCCAGATGATCCCCGAGCACTGGCACGTGAAGCTCGATGACTGCGCCGCGAAGGCCGAGGCGTGGCAACTCCGCTACGGCGCGGTGACGCTCTTTGGCGAAGGCGACCCGAGCCCGGAGTTCGACAAAGTTGTCCCCGCCAGCGAGAAGGAAAACACTACCGTCAAGCACGCGACGGTCCTGGCGTTGGGCGACGTGGCGCCGCTGAACCGCATCGAGGCGCGGCACTTCATGGTCGCCGGGCCGCAAGGCTGCATCGTCACCGAGTATGCGTCTTACCACGACATGAAGGCCCTGCGTTTTACGAACCCGAAGATCAAGCTCTGAGCGTCTTCGCGTTAACGTGAGATTGCGGGGCCGTGGCCTTCGGCTGCGGCCCCGTTCATTAATTGTCGTCGCGCCAAGGGAGTGTGCCATGACAAACTTCGTGCGGGTCGGCCTCTTTCCGGCGGTGCTCGTGGCGCTCTATGCGGCCGTCGCTTTTGCGGCCGATGCGCCGGCAACCGCCGCGCCGGCGGCCTTCAGCGTCCGCGACTACGGCGCCAAGGGCGACAAGCAGACCAATGACCAGAGGGCCATCCAGGCGGCCATTGACGCCTGCGCCAAGGCGGGCGGCGGCGAGGTCGTTCTGCCCGCGGGCGACTATCTTTCCGGTACGCTAAAGCTGGCGAGCGGCGTGACGCTTCGCCTCGACAAAGGGGCGACCCTCTGGGCGAGCACCGACCCGAAGGATTACGAGGGCAAACGCTCGGGGCACCTCCTGGTGGCCGACAAGGCTCGGCGCGTGGCCGTCGTCGGCGAGGGGACCATCAACGGCCAGGGCGCCGCCGACTACGGCGCACGCTGGGGGGCGCCGGATGCGCCGGCCTTCCGGACGGGCATCCTCCTCTTCACCGAGTGCAGCGACGTGACGATCCGCGGCGTGACGATCCTCTACAGCGACGCATGGACGCTGCACCTGAAGCGCTGCGAGAACGTTGCGATCGACGGCGTCACCATCCGCAACAACCCCAAGCGCCTGAACTCCGATGGGATCGACCCGAACTCCTGCAAGCGCGTCCGCATCACGAACTGCAACGTCACGGCCGGCGACGACTGCATCGTCCTCAAGGCCACCGAAGCGCACCCCTGCGAGGACGTCGTGGTGACCGGCTGCACGCTTGAGTCGATGACGGCCGCGATGAAGCTGGGCACGGAGTCGGTGGGCGACTTCCGCGACATCCGGTTCGAGAACTGCACGATCCGCAACTCGCCCGTGGGCGTGGGCTTCTACCTGAAGGACGGCGCCACGATGGAGCGGGTCATCGCGAAGAACATCAAGATGGAGATGTGCGACCCCACGTACCACGACGTGGCGCCCATCTTTATGGACATTGAGAAGCGCAATCGCGACTCGAAGATCGGCCGCATCCGCGACGTGACGTTTGAAGACATCGACATCCGCACGGGCACCGGCCTGCTCATCCAGGGGATGCCCGAAAGCCCCATCGCCAACCTGACGCTCAGGAACATTACGGTTCGCGTCGACCGCCCGGACGATTACGCCAATCGCAAGAAGCCCGTCGGCGGCCGGCGAACTACGCGCGACCAGCGTGACACGTGCTTTGCGCGACTGCCGTCGTACGCGGCCGTCGCCAACGTCAAGGGCCTGACGGTGGAGGGCCTGAGCGTGCTGGTGACGAGTGAGGCGATGAAAGCGTTTCCGCGGTCGGCGCTGGTGCTGCGAATCGTCGACGGCGGTGTGATCCGCGGCGTCCGCCGCGAGCCGCCCGATGGGGCCGACGCCCCGCCTGCCCTCGACATGCAGGACTGCCGCGACGTGCGTATCGAACGCGACCTGCCGAAGTAAGCGGGAACCCGTTGAACGAAGCCGCTGCGCGGCAGCTTACCAGGCGTAAGCCCTCCAGATGACCGGCGTGTGATGACGTTCCGCACGTGTCGCTTCGGCTGGCCCCCC
>Ga0209777_10004703_pt1 | contig 16025 bp, 14 predicted proteins | sample FrelakmetHBP12HB_FD_187147 | JGI IMG/M metagenome (GOLD analysis project Ga0209777, IMG submission 187147) | Freshwater lake sediment microbial communities from the University of Notre Dame, USA, for methane emissions studies -HBP12 HB (SPAdes)... | ecosystem: Environmental > Aquatic >...
CTGATCACCAGGATACCATGAGCTTCCGTGACGCGGGCATCATCGAGTTGTACGTCGAAGATGTTCAAGAGGCTTACGACACTCATTTGCAGGCATTCAAAATCGCCGAGGATCACGACATTCTACTGCCGGTCATGGTGTGTGTGGATGGCTTTGTCCTGACGCATGTCTATGAGCCGGTAAAGACGTTTGAACAGGCAGACGTGGACGCATTCCTCCCGCCCTACGAGCCGATCCACTATGTCACGCCTGAAAAGCCGATGGTGTTCGGCTCCGGCACCGACGACTTGAACACGATGGAATTTCACTACATGAACCATCAAGCTGTGTTGCGCGCCAGGGACAAGATTGAAGCCGTGGCCCGCGAGTTCGAGACTGCCTTCGGGCACTATCACGGCGGCTTGATTGACACCTATGCCACTGAGGATGCAGAAGTGATCCTGGTCGCGATGGGCTCCGTGATTGGCACACTGCGAGAAGCAGTGGATGTCTTGCGTGGTGAGGGCATCAAGGTTGGGTTGGTCAAGGTGCGCAGTTACCGCCCATTTCCGGCCGAAGCGTTGCGTCAGGCCATCAGTCACCCAGGCGCAGTGGCCGTGTTGGATCGGGCGCTCTCGTTCGGCTATCAGGGTGTGCTGGCGACCGACGTCAAGACGGCGCTCTATGATGCGCCACATCGCCCGTTGGTGTTGGGTTTGATGGCGGGCTTTGGCGGACGCGAAGTCAATCTGGACACCGTTCGCGAGATTGTCAAGCGTGCCCAGCGCGCGTTGGACACAGGTCGCGTCTCCCAAGAGGCCGAGTTCATCGGGTTAAAGACCGAAACGTTGCCACAGATAAGGACGCGGTGACCGCGCCCATACCGTCTGAGGATGTGTCATGGATGAAAGTATATTAAGCAAATACGACGAGATGCTGTTCACTCCCGGCCATCGCGCCTGCCCCGGCTGTGGGGCTTCGATTGCTGCGCGCCTTATCCTGGAGGCCACCGGCCCGGACGTGATTGTGGTCAGCCCGACGGGCTGCCTAGAGACCTTTACGGCACAGTATCCCTACTCGTCCTGGGGCGTGCCCTGGCTGCACGTTCTGTTTGAGAACGCCGGAGCAGTGGCTTCCGGTGTAGAGGCCGCACTCAAAAAGCGCGGTCTGGCCGACAAGGTGAAGGTCATCATCATCGGCGGCGATGGCGGCACGCACGACATCGGCCTGGGCGCGCTCTCGGGCATGATGGAGCGCGGCCACAACGTGACCTATATTTGTTACGACAATGAGGCCTATATGAACACGGGTGTGCAACGTTCCAGCGCCACCCCTTTGGGCGCGTCCACCATGACCAGCCCGGCGGGCACACAGTCTTGGGGCAAGGAACAGCCCAAGAAGAACCTGCCCGCCATCATGCTGGCGCATGGCATCCCATATGTGGCGACGGCCTCGATTGCGTACCCCAAAGACCTGACCCGCAAGGTCAAGCAAGCGCTGTCCATTCAGGGGCCGAAATACATCGAGGTGCACAGTCCGTGCCCAATAGGGTGGGGGTTCGACTCGGCGCAGACCATCGAGATTGCCAAGCTCGCTGTCCAGACGGGCCTCGTGCCACTTTATGAGGCCTACCAAGATCAACCCCTCAAGGTGCGCAAATTACCCAAGCGCGCACTTGTAATCGAGTATCTTCGGCCCCAGAAACGCTTCCGCCACCTCTTTGAAGGCCATGGCGATCAGGCACATTTAGATCTCATCCAAGCCATCGCCAACGACAATGTGACGCACTATGGACTAGAATGATTGACTAGCACTGGCATACTTGAGGGACACTATGGAAGAGGCTGATCAAGATGAAAGTCTATCTCAGGCCGAGTGGAAGAAGTTTTGAGTGGGGCCGGATATGGGGCTAAAATTCTATATGAAGAAGTTCCGGAGGAAATCCGAGCCTGTGATGCCGGAAATCGGGGGGGCCATCACGAAAGAGGATTTGGACAAGATGCTCGATGAATATTGCGATCTTCGCGGGTGGACGAGAGACGGGGTTCCCAAATGTGAGCTTCTGACAAGACTCGGCTTGCAGGAAGGGTGAAGACTACTCACTTATTAGAATTATTAAGAAGGCAAAGGGCCCGGAAAAGAAGGAGTCTTTCGGGAAAATCTTTTAACTTTTTAAAATAATAAAAAAGGAGGGGAAAAAATGTTTGAAAAAAGTTGGCGATTGATAGGTGCGTTTTGTTTGGCGGTCTTGTTTCTGGTTATGCCTACCACAGAGGCGGCAAACCGTGATTTCAGCAAGGCCAATACTGTTAAAATAGGAATTTTGGCTCCTGTACAGATGCCTGTGGGAAATGGCATCATCTATGCGGCGAGGCTGGCGGCGGATGAAATCAATGCCAAGGGGGGCATTCTGGGTAAAAAGGTCGAGCTGGTCATAGGCGACAGTGAATCGAAACCCGAAAAGGGCGTACTGGTCACGAAAAAGCTTGCCCTGGAAGACAAGGTTGACGTTTTGGTCGGGGAATACAGCAGCGGCGTAGCTCTGGCGATACAGCCGTTTCTTTCCCAGTATGAAATTGTTTTTATTTCAACTGGATGTGCCTCTCCCGATCTGCACAGAAATGTCAGCAAAAACTATGATAAGAACAAGTATTATTTCATGAACATGGCGGATTCCATACAGCAGGAGAAGGAAGCAGCCAGATTCTGCAAGGAGTTTGTAAACGGCAAGCTGGGGTATAAAAAATTCGCCATCCTGGCCGAGAACGCCAAGTGGACTGAAGAGTATGCGCCGGAATTAAAGAAAGATCTGGAGAACGCAGGCCTGGAAGTACTCTTCTACGAGAGGTTTGACGTAGAATTAAAAGATTTCTCGCCCACGTTCGCCAAGATAAAATCCTTGAATGTGGAGTGGATTTCCCAGGTTCTTAGCCATGCGGCAAGCATCCCGCTTGTAAGGGGATGGGCAGAGAGCAAACCCGCGCCAATGGGCGGCGTGAATGTGGGCAGCCAAGATGCGAAATTCTGGGAATCAACCGGCGGTGTATGTGCCGGCGAAATAGGCTTCAATCACATTGCTCGCGCGCCGTTAACCAGCAAAACGATTGCCTTCTGGGATAAATATGAGAAGACTTTCAAGAACACCCCACTTTATCCCAGTGGTTATACTTATGACGCGGTAAACATGGTAGCTGAAGTGATTAAGAAGAAAAAATCCTTAAAGTCTAAGGATATCATCGATGGGCTGGAAAATACGACCCATAGCGGCGTCATCCATACGGCAGTCGGCTTTGATAAGAAGTCGCATGCAATTCTGGAAGGACGATACGGCCTCTCCTTTCTTCAATGGCAGGAGGGTGGGAAACAAGTCGTTATTTTCCCGGATAAATACAAGACTGGCGAGTATGTAAAGCCTGCCTGGTGGAAGAAGTAGAGGAGGTACCCGTTATAACCCTTTGCCTATATAGACCCTTTGCCCAGACCCCGGGCAAAGGGTCTACCTCCTCAGTATAAGGAATCATAAAATAAGTTACGTCAAGCGGAGTGACTCTATGAGCGCATTATTAAATATTTTTGTCTTGGGAACGATTTGGGGGGGCATCTACAGCCTTATTGCCGTAGGATTCACCCTGATCTTGGGAGTGGCCGGAATTGTCAATCTTGCCCACGGCGCCTTTTACATGATAGGGGCTTATTTAGCCTACACATTCATGACCATTTTGAAGATCAATGTTGTCATTTCTGCCATCCTGGCGGTAGCCGGGGTCGCTTTGATCGGCATGCTTCTTGACCAGATCGGTATCCGGCCCTTCCGGGAAAATCATGCCTATGTTGTAGTACTGACTCTGATATTTGGCCAGATTTTTTGCAGACAGGTAATATACGCGATCTATGGAGCCCACGGTAAGTCGGTACAAAATTTCATCAACGGGGAAATCGAGCTTGCGGGAATGTATATTTCATATCAGAAATTGCTGATCATCCTTGCGGCGATTATATTCGTCTCTCTCCTTTATCTTTTTATCAAGAAAACGAAGATAGGGAAATCCATTGCGGCAGTGGAGCAGAACAAAGTGGCGTCCATTCTCGTTGGTATCCGTTACGAGAGAGTTTACATGATGACCATGGGGGTTTCGGCCGGGCTGGCCGCCCTGGCAGGAGTGTTTGCATCTCCCATAATCGAGGCAGAACCCGGCATGTCGTCGTTTCCTCTATTTAAGGCGTTCGCTATCGTGGTCATCGGGGGTCTGGGAAGCATGGGAGGCGCTGTTATTGTCAGTTTGCTTTTAGCGTACTCAGAGACTGCGGTAAGCTACCTTATTTCTGCCAATTACTCGGACATGGTGTATCTGACAGTCCTGGTTCTCATCCTGATTGTTCGGCCGACCGGAATTTTAAACAAGGGAAGAATAAAATAAATGAACACTTACCATGATTTGTACGGTCTCAAGATATTATACCGGCGGATTATCGGTCTGGCAATTTTCAGCGCCATAGTCCTCCTGGCACCTCTGGTGGTGAAAGAGGGCTATTTTTTGGAGGTCCTGTTTTTATGCAATTACTATGTGGTCCTTGCTTGCACCTGGGATCTACTCTCCGGATACACAGGCAAAGTCAGCTTCGGGCATAACCTTTTTGTAGGAGCGGCCGGATACACTGGCGCGGTGCTAAACCTGAACCTGGGCTGGGGGCCCTGGCTGACCCTTCCTATGGGAGGGCTTGTTGCCGGTCTACTCGGCCTGCTCGTCGGCGCGGTAACCCTGAGGCTTAAAGGCCCGTATTTCGGCGGCGTCACGTTTTGCATTGGCATGCTTCTCTATAAATTTTTATGTATCAGCACGAAAACCCTGGGGGGTGAAGAAGGGCTTCCCGGGGTCAGCCCTCTCATGAGTTCGCCTCTGGGCAATTACTATTTTTCAGCGATATTCATGCTGATCGCTGTCTACTTTCTCTATTTCCTTACGAGATCCTCCTTTGGTTTGATCCTGACGTCCATTGGAGCAAATGAACAGGCAAGCGAAGGATCCGGGATCAATACGACCTTTTATAAAGTGGCGGCTTTCACCATGTCAGGGGCTATCGCAGGAATCGCTAGTGCGATGTACACCCATATCATGCAGCACGCGACACCGGCGATGGCTCACGAGACTCTGGGGGCTGTTGTTTTAATGATGGCAGTGGTCGGAGGAATGGGTACGATACTCGGCCCCATCATCGGGGGCTATGTTTTAACGATCATCAATGAAGCTTTCCGCTTTATGGGCGATATGCGGCTGTTGATTTACTCAGGCCTGACCTTTGGCATGTTTCTTTTCGCCCCCAAAGGAGTGTTTGATATTATACTTCGCGTCTATCGACGTATTACACAGGGACGGAAGCAACCAACATGAGATAAGGATTGAGGAATATCGATATGAATTCGAATTTATTAGATATTCATGACATTTCCAAGGCATTCGGCGGCTTGCAGGCTGTCAGTAAATTTGATCTGCAGGTTAAGGAGAGGGATATTATCGGGATTATTGGCCCGAACGGCGCGGGAAAAACCACGCTCTTTAATCTGATGACAGGCTTTATTCATCCGGATTCCGGGGATGTCATACTGAAGGGCGAGAACATTACCAGGTTAAAACCATTCCAGGTTGTAAACCGTGGAATGGCTCGGACATTTCAGCTGGTAGATTTATTCAAAGAATTAACGGTTTTGGAAAACATGATGATCCCTTGTTTTTCACGCAGGGCTTGTTGCAAGAGATCAGATGCCTGTCTGCCCGGGAAAAAGGAGGAAAAATGCTACGAATCGGCCATGAGATTCCTGGAAGAAGTGGGTCTGGGGGACCGATTCAATGAGAAGGCTGAAAACCTGGCTTTCGGGGAATTGCGCCTGCTGGATATCGGCCGGGCCATGGCCACTCAGCCGGATATTCTCCTTCTGGACGAACCTTTCTCGGGTCTTGATGTGCAGGATACGGAAATCCTGACATTGGCCATCAAAAAGATGCAGCAGCAAGGCCAGACGATGATTATTATCGAGCACCGTTTACGCGAACTTTTAAAACTTGTGGAACGGGTCGTGGCCATCGTCTTCGGTGAAAAGATCGCCGAAGGCCCACCCCAGGAAATCATGAACAATCAGAAAGTGATTGATGCATACCTGGGAGATAAGAGAAATTAAATGACGTTCAAAGGAGAGATGAAATTGCATTTACTGGAAGTGAACTCATTAAGAGTCCTTTATGGAAAGGCCATTGCCGTGAACGGTTTAAGCCTTTACGTGGACGAAAAAGAGATGGTGGGAGTCGTCGGGCCGAATGGCGCCGGAAAGAGCACCTTTCTTCGGGCCATTTCAGGTTTGGTGCCGATAGAGGGAGAGATTTCGTTCCGGGGAGAACGTATTGATAATCACCCTCCTCATGAAATCGTACTCAAGGGAATTATTCATTGCCCTGAGCGCAGGCAACTTTTCCCGGATTTCTCTGTAGTGGAGAACCTGGAGATGGGGGCATTTCTCAGAAAAGACAAAGAGAAAATGAAAGAGGATATGAGAAATATTTATAACCTCTTTCCGGTTCTGGAAGAACGCAAGAAACAGCAGGCTGCCACTCTGAGCGGCGGGGAACAACAAATGCTGGCCATCGGCAGGTCATTGATGGGCAGTCCAAAACTACTTCTTCTGGATGAGCCTTCCATAGGACTTTCGCCAGTGATCAAAAAGAATTTGATCGAAGGGATCAGAAGCATTTGGAAGGGCGGAATCGCCGTCCTCATCGTTGAACAGGATGCCAGCTTAGCCTTGGACCTCGCGGAACGTGTGTATATACTTGAACATGGAAAGATCGGACTGGAAGGGAAGAGCGAAGATTTGTTAAACAATGAAGAGGTTAAACGGGTTTATTTTCAGTTGGGGTGACCATTTGGGAGATAGGTCATTCGATCTTAAGAGAAAGAGGCCCGGATGATATAGCGAGCCAGGTTTTCCATGGCCTCTTTTTTCCTGGGATGGAGGAAATTTTGTCAGCGGTAGGCTTCCTCCCAACTGTGCAGAGTTTATGGATTTTTTTACAGCAGCGTTGCTGGCGAAGTAAAAGGCAAACGGTGTCTGTCCGTAACGGAAAGAGGCTCCATCATTTTTATTATCATTCGTTACGGACAGACATTTTCGTGAATCAGTGGTGAAAAGCAAGTTCTATCAAATTCTTATCAAACGAAGCGAGAACGAGGTGATGCCAATGTCTGTTCGGGTTGACCTTAGCCCAATCCTGAGAAGAAAATATCGGCCGGACTATGACCCCGATAAGGGACTGATACTCGACGATGCGACTGGCAAAACGTTGCACCAGATCGTCCAAGGACTTGGCATACCGCTTGACGAGATAACCTCTATTATAGTGAATCACCGTGTTGTACAGCCAAGTTATATCGCAAAAGACGATGAATTGATTCTTCTCACTGTCGCCATTAGTGGCGGTTGACGAAGGATAAGGAGATTCTCCCGTGAAAGATATATGGTTAGTTTCCATCCGGAAATTCGAATTTCCGGATGGAAACACCTGGATTTCCGCATCAAGCTCTCGCCAGAAACCCTTTTTCAAAGGGTTTCTGGCCATAGAGGATAGCCGGCAGCTGTATGTTCTCATCCGGAAAGATATTTTCCGGATGAGAACTAGTTAGTGATTGATGGCAAAGAGACACACAGCCAAGATAGCATCACGATTCTCAAAGCCGCTCAACAGAATCAAGCAGTCGGTGTTCTTGCGCTCGATGCGGGGCAAGCAACACTTGCACCACACGCAAGTGCAGGTGTGACAGTGAAGTGAGGAGGTAACAAAAATGCACAATAGCGCGACGGATTCCTGTTATCTGTGTCCTTACTGCTCGGCTAGGCTCGACACGTTTGAGGCGTTAAAAGCGCACGTCGTCACCGAGCACTCGACCGAGTCGCCCCCGCTGGCCGAGGGCGTTATCCGGCTCACCATCAATGGGCAGGCTCATCAGCTCCACGTCGAGCCGGAATGGACGCTGTACTATCTCATCCACGACCGGCTGGGCCTGACGGGCACCAAGATGTTTTGCGATCGAGGAGCGTGCGGGTCTTGTACCGTCATCCTCGATGGCAGGCCAATCCTTTCCTGCATTACGCTCGCCATCGAGTGTAATGGCAAGACCATCGAGACCATCGAAGGGATCGCCGCTGACCACCATCCGCTGATTGATGCCTATGTCAAACATCACGCCTTGCAGTGCGGCTATTGCACACCCGGCTTTGTCGTCACTGCCAAGGCGCTGCTCGACCGTGACGCTGACCCGACCGAGGACGAAACCAAGGAAGCACTTGCGGGCAACCTGTGCCGGTGCGGCACTTATCCTCAGCATGCGAAAGCAGTACTGGAGGCGGCGCAGGTTCTCAGGGAAAGGCGATGAACATGAAGACTTTGCAAGAATTGGAAACCTATCAAAAGCTGCAAGAGGAAGGGCAGTATCACATCGGCGCGGAACCACTGAACATCGCCTTCAAGGAGATCGGCAAGCGAGGCCAGCGTCGCCTGGACGGGTACGAGAAGGCGACCGGCAAGGCGCTTTACACGCGGGATTTGCAGATGCCAGGGATGTTGTCTGCTCGCGTCCTGCGGTCCCCCTATGCGCACGCCAAAATCAAGCGTATGGATACCCGCAGCGCCGAGATGCTGCCTGGCGTTAGGGCCATCATCCGCTATGACGACCCGGAGGTACAAGGCCGCGAGCTGAATGGAAGCTATTTCGCGCAAGGGTGGTTGCGTCCCAAGCTGGCCGGCTGGGCGCTCAAGCCGGTTCACCTGGTTCTGGCTGACGAAGGCTGGTACGAGGGTCAGCCAATGGGTGCCGTCATCGCCGCTGACAATGAAGCCATAGCACAGCAGGCCCTGCGCCTCATCCGCATCGAGTGGGAAGAGTTGCCTTTTGTCCTCGACCAAGAAGATGCGCTCAAGCCTGATGCGCCCGTCTTGCGCCCCGGGGCTGCGAGTAATGAGATTCACTACCCGCGCAAGCATTTTGAGTTCGGCGATGTAGAGAAAGGCTTTCAAGAGGCCGACCAGGTCATTGAATTCAAAGCCAGGCGACGTGCTCACTTATGGGCGGGAGCAGAAATGCCAAGCGTCCTGGTGCGCTGGCTGGACGACCGGTTAGAGATGTGGGTGCATGAGCAACAGCCCTATCACGCCAAGCAATTGATCGCAGAATGGCTCAATATCCCTATGGGCAGGGTCACCGTCAACACCGTTTATCAGGGTTGCTCGTTTGGCGGACGTGGCAACCCGGCAAACAACTCTGAGAACGGCATGAACATTCTGGCGACGCTGTTGTCCAAGAAAACAGGGCGGCCGGTCAAGCTGCTGTATGACCGGCGCGACACTTTTTTTGGCGAATCCGGAGACATAACGGTCAGTTATTTTAAAGTGGGTTTTAAAAAGGATGGCATCATAACGGCAGTTCAGATCAAGAACCTCTTTGCCGTGTATGTGACTGCGACGGGTATGGACCATTTCGTGGAAAACACCAGGATAGCCAATCTCGCCTGCGAGGCGATACCGGTGGACGTGAGCATCGGGCCAGCTTGGTGGGCGCGCTGTGAGCATTTGACCAGTTGCCTCTGCCTGACGTTGGTGTTCGATCACGTGGCGGCAGAGCTTGGGATGGATCCGATCGAGGTGGCGCTTAGGAACGATGGCTGCCACGGGCATGACACGAGCTATCTTGAGCAATACAAGCACGAGCACGGCTTCCCAGATCGAGACAGTCTCAAGGAGTGTATCGAGCTCGGCAAGCAGGCCATCGGCTGGGACGAGAAATGGCATCTGCCCGGTACCTGCAAGCTACCGAATGGCAAGTTGCACGGCATCGCCTTCACGTGGGATCATAATTGGGACGACACACGCGGCACAGGCTCCGCCGCCGTGATGATCGAAAACGATGGCTCGGTCACCATCATCGGGCATCACGTGGACATCGGTCCGAATCCCTGGACGCCTCTATGTCAGATTGTCGCGGACGAGATCGGCGTTCCGTTCGAAAGCGTTAATATCAAGCCGTGGACATTGGATAGTGGCTTTGCGCTCATGTCGCCCGATGGTTCCGCCAACCTGGTCGCGAACGGCAACATTGTCCGCAAGGCAGCCCAAAAAGTTAGAAAGATGTTGCTGGAATTAGCTGCCGAAAAGTTCTTGGTCGACAGCCCCGAAGCCCTCGACATCAAAGATGGCATGATCTTTGTCAAAGCCGATCCTGCCAACTCCAAGCCAGTCCGAGAGGTTGTGGCCAAAGCGATGCCCATGCACTGCTCGGGCGCATTTTGGACCCAGCCACCCGTCCTCGCCTGGACATGGCACAATCAAGGCATCTGGGGTCAGGCCAACGAGACGGGACGGCCGCGCCTATGCCGCCAGGCGCACTTTATGGAAGTCGAGGTTGACCCCGAAACCGGGCAGGTGGAAGTGACCCGTGTGGTCAACGTCAACGATGTGGGCAAGGCTATCTCGCCTGAAAGCGTCGAAGGGCAAATGTATGGCGGCACCGTCATGGGCGCGAGCCGGGGCATCATCGAAGAAATGATCTGGGATCCGCGGACTGGCGTATTGCTCAACGGCAACTTGCTGGACTACAAGTATGCCACTATCCTCGACTGTGGCCCGATAGAGACACCATTCATCGAGACAGGGTTGGGACACGGCCCGTATGGAGCATGCGGGATCGGCGAAGCGACCCCCACGATTATTCCTGCGTTGCTAGGGCCCGCGGTGTACAACGCGATTGGTAAATGGGTGGACGATTTTCCCATCACCCCCGATAAAGTGCTGCAAGCGCTAGGCAAGATCTAGGCGGTCGAGTACGACCGTCCGAAACGGCGGCAGACGAGGCGACTTAACTTGACACAGTTCGGTGAAGCCGAACTGATATCTGTACAAGTTTTGAGCCAAGAGAAAATATTAGGAAGGAACTAGATGAGAAAGTTCAAACATGTCAATGCTTCAACCTTAGAGGGAGCGGTTTCGGCCCTTAGAGAATACGGGGAGACAGCCAAGGTTATTGCCGGCGGCACAGACCTGATAGGTCAGATGAAGGACGAAATACTGCCTCAATACCCTGATGTAATAGTTAACCTCAAAACCATTCCAGGTCTGGACTATATTCAGGAAGATGGCACCGTCCTCAAGATTGGTGCTATGACTAGGCTTGAGGATATTGCTAGGGATAAGACAATAAAGAGTAAATATACTGCTTTAGCAGAAGCAGCCCATAGAGTGGCTTCACCGCACATTAGAGAGATGGGCACTATATCGGGAAACATCTGCCAGAGCAATCGTTGCTGGTTCTACTGGGTGCCTGATAATAGGTTCAATTGCATGAGGAAGGGTGGCAGAATATGTTATGCCCTAGCCCAGGAAGATAGATACCATTCTATATTTGGTGCCACCAGAGTAGGCAACACTCCTTGCTCTTCAGATTGCCCCAATAATATTGATGTACCTTCCTATATGGAGAAGATCAGGGATGGTGACATGACAGGGGCTGCTGAGACTCTCCTCACTTTCAACCCTATTCCAGCCATAACTGGTAGGATCTGCCCTCATTTCTGTGAAGAAGAGTGCAATCGTGGTGGATTTGACGAGGCAGTTTCTATCAGGTCTGTCGAGCGTGTTTTAGGTGATTATATTCTTGATAATGCTGCCAAACTCTTAAAATCTCCCAAAGCTGGTGTTAAAAAGGTAGCTGTTGTTGGCTCTGGTCCGGCGGGTCTTTCCGCCGCCTATTACCTAATAAAGGCAGGTTACAGCATAACCGTATTTGACCAGATGGAAGAAGCCGGAGGTTTATTAACTTATGGGATACCTTCATACAGGCTCCCCAAGACTGTGGTTAAGAAGCAAGTTAAAGTTTTTGAAGACCTTGGGATCAAATTTCAACTAAAGACCACGCTAGGTAAGGATACAACTGTAGATAAACTGGCGAAAAGCTTTGATGCTGTCTTTATTGCCTGTGGCGCCTGGAAAGAAAGAGCTGCCGGTGTAAAGGGTGAGGAAGCAATGGCCTCCGGTTTAGAGTTCCTTGAGGGAGTAAACAAGGGCGTCAAAGAAGTCTCTGGCAAGAAAGTGGCGGTAATAGGTGGTGGTAACGTGGCTATAGATGTAGCGCGGACGTTGTTAAGACTAGGAGCTGAGCCCGTAATTCTTTATCGTCGAACTGAGGCGGAAATGCCTGCTATCAGAGAGGAAATCGAGAGAGCCAAGGAAGAGAAAATTAAGATCGAGTTTCTTACTTTACCCACTGAAGTAACGAAGAAGGGCAACAAGGTAGCCCTCAGGTGCGTAAAGATGAAACTTGGTGCTCCTGATGAGACCGGGAGACCGCGGCCTATACTTATAGAGGGTTCAGATTTCACTATGGAATTTGACACTGTAATGAAGGCAATTGGAGAAGAGGCGGACACTTGCTGTATTCCGGCTGAGTTTGTTGATGAGCAAGGGCGTTTAAAAATAGACTATTCTACTTATTCCTTCGGGAAGAATGTTTTTGCTGGTGGCGATTTCATCACTGGACCCGCTACCGTTGTGGCAGCTATAGCCGCCGGTAGGAAAGCAGCTGGCTTTATAGACCAGTACCTCGGTGGCAGAAAGAAAGAAGAAAAAGAGCCTATTGGCTCGCTAAAGAGATTCAACAGTGATTACCTCAAAAAGACAGACCGAGTGAAGTCACCTGAACTCTCAATATCGGAGAGGATTAGGAGCCTTGACGTTGAGGATGTTGCCTCCATAGGTGCTAAGGGCGCCGGAACAGAAGCTAACAGGTGCTTTAACTGTGGGTGCGTAGCCGTTAATCCATCCGATGTAGCCCCCGCATTAGTAGCCTTGAATGCCAGGATTAAGACTACAAAGAGAGTTATTGAAGCGGATGATTTCTTCATGGCGGGAAGAGACAGGGCGACAATTCTGGATGATGATGAGATAGTGATTGAGATTCAAGTACCAAAGCCTACCGCCGGTACTAAGAGTAAATTCGTCAAATTTGCCCTTAGGAAATCCATAGATTTTCCTATAGTCAACTGTGCTTTGGTAGTGGAGATCACAGGTGGCAGTGTCAAATCAGCCCGCATCTGCCTTAATTCGGTGTATAACAACCCTTATCGGGCAACTAAGGCAGAAGAGGCTATTACCGGCAAGGCAATAGATGAACCAACTGCCGAAACTGCCGGCAATGCTGCTGTTACTGATGTTTGTCCAGCGCTGAAGAGCCGATACAAGATACCAATAGCCAAAACATTGGTGAAAAGAGCATTATTAGCCTGTAAATAATTCTAACTTACAATGAAAAGCAAGTTCTATCAAACAGCGTATAATAAAAAAGTGAAGTTCATATCAAAACAAGGAGGAACAAATAATGAAAACAATTTCGTGTGTGTTAATGGGTCTGTGTCTGCTTTTCTTTTCCACGGGGGGATTTGCTGAAGAAAAGTTGGAAAAAGTGAATGCCAATGAAACTGCAATCGTGTTGATCGAATTCCAGAATGAGATGCTCAAGCCCGGTGGAAAAAATTATGAATGGTTAAAACCCGTGGTGGACAAAAACAATGTTCTTGGCAATGCTGTTGACTTGGTTAAAAAGGCGCGCGCAAAGGGCATCACAATCATGCATGTACCCATTTGGTTCGCAACTGATGTTTGTGAAGTGGGACCTAACGCTTATGGTGTCGGTGGATACGTGAAGTCTGTCGGAGCATTCAAGAAAGATACGTGGAACACGAAGATTGTCGATGAATTAACGCCGGTTAAGGGTGATGTTATCATCGAAGGCAAGCGCGCACCTGATGCTTTTAGTACTACAAACATTGATTTTATTTTGCGGGCGATGGGTATCAAGAACGTAGTGCTCGCGGGTTTTGTCACCAATATCTGCGTCGAGTCCACCATGCGTACAGCTTATGAAAGAGGTTACAATGTTTTTACTATGACTGACGTTACTGCAGCCGGATCACAGGCGGTTCAAGATTTTACTGTAAAGGAAAATTTCCCGACTTTCTCACACCCAATGACTCATGATGAATTCCTTCGCCTGGTTAAATAAATGCAAAAGCAGTTAAATCTCACCAGGTGATAATCCCCCCCGAAGCTTGCCTCGTTCCTTTTTGTAAAAAAAGGGGGGGGATTTTAAGGATAAAACGGAACAATGAAGTATATCAGAAAAGGAGAAGCATAAAATCTCCCAAAGCTGGTGTTAAAAAGGTATCTGTTGTTGGCTCTGGTCCGGCTGGTCTTTCCGCTGCCTATTACCTAATGAAGGCAGGCTACAGCATAACCGTATTTGACCAGATGGAAGAAGCCGGAGGTTTATTAACTTACGGCATACCTTCATACAGGCTCCCCAAGACTGTGGTTAAGAAGCAAGTTAAAGTTTTTGAAGACCTTGGGATCAAATTTCAATTGAGGACCACGCTAGGTAAGGATACAACTGTAGATAAACTGGCGCAAAGCTTTGACGCTGTCTTTATTGCCTGTGGCGCTTGGAAAGAAAGAGCTGCAGGTGTAAAGGGTGAGGATTAACCTAACACTGAATAACACACCCACCCAAGTTTATTTCAGTCCAAACGGGGGATGCCCTGAAGCCATTGTCCGGGAGATAGAAAAGCTAAAGTTGATCTGTTTTAATCCGAAGATTGGGAGGCTCTTTTTCAAAGAGGTGCATCTTATCAAGGTCCACCGCGAGTTCAATCTCCTGATGGACCAGAACTGAGGTCTGCGAATCAACACGGGCAATCAGTTCATGCTTCCCCGCTTTCACATTGAGATGAATCTCTGAACCCAACGGTTCAATGACTTCGACGACTCCACGGAAGGTATTGGCCTTCAGGTGTTCCGGAGCACAGAGGTGATCATAGATATCATTAGGCCTGATTCCGAAGATGGCCTCTGATCCGGCCAGCGATTGATAATAGGGAGACTTTTTCTCCGGAATAGGGAACTGAAAGGCCTCTGCGTCAATGAAGAGACGACCATCCTTTGGAAGGATGCGACAAGGAATAAAGTTCATCACAGGGGTTCCAATAAAACCAGCCACAAAAAGATTGACAGGAAAATTATAAACCCCTAAAGGAGAGCCGATTTGCTGGATCAACCCGTCCTTCATGACTACAATCTTCGTCCCCATGGTCATTGCCTCCACTTGATCATGAGTGACATAGACGATCGTGGTTTGAAGACGATCATGCAGTTTGGAGAGCTCTGCCCGCATCTGGACCCGGAGCTTGGCATCCAAGTTTGATAGCGGTTCGTCGAAGAGAAAGACAGCCGGTTTTCGGACGATCGCCCTTCCCACCGCTACCCGCTGTCGCTGGCCTCCTGAGAGCTGCTTGGGCTTCCGATCCAGAAGCCCTTGGATCCCCAAGATATCTGCAGCCTCGCTCACTCTCTGCTCGATTTCACTCTTTGGAAACTTCCTCAACTTTAGACCAAAGGCCATATTTTTATAGACCGACATATGGGGATAAAGGGCATATTCCTGAAAAACCATGGCGATGTCCCGATCTTTTGGCGGGAGGTTATTGACCGCACGATCACCGATATAGATATTTCCGGTAGAAGGGTCCTCTAATCCGGCAATCATCCGGAGGGCGGTCGATTTGCCACAGCCAGAAGGCCCAACTAAGATGACAAATTCTTTATCCTCCACCGTGAGATTAAAGTCTTTCACCGCTTGAACCGTCCCAAACTCTTTGGAGATATTTTCCAGGATTACTTGAGCCATAATCTATTATACTCTTCTCTAATTTTTAAAGGTTATTATGATAAAATTTCTTACAGTTAATCTCTGTTCTTAAAAATTTTACTCACAAGCTCTCCACCTCTTCAAGGAGACATCCCGTCAACTTTTTTTGAATCATTCTCTATTTAAGGCTGAAACCGCCGTCGACCAGAAGGAGTTGTCCTGTTATGAAATCAGCATCATCAGAGGCAAGGAATAGAATGGCCTTGGCGATGTCCTCCGGTTTAGCCATTCGCTTGAGGTAAGAACCCTCAATC
>Ga0209777_10004704_pt1 | contig 16020 bp, 10 predicted proteins | sample FrelakmetHBP12HB_FD_187147 | JGI IMG/M metagenome (GOLD analysis project Ga0209777, IMG submission 187147) | Freshwater lake sediment microbial communities from the University of Notre Dame, USA, for methane emissions studies -HBP12 HB (SPAdes)... | ecosystem: Environmental > Aquatic >...
CGTCGCCGACGTGCTAGTGAGTTTCCTTGGGAGGCAGGTCTGGCGACGCTTTATCGTGCAAGCCGAAGTAATCCACCTGCACGGGCAGTTCTGAATCTTCGGGTATGCACTTGATGTATTGTTATCGGGATCAGCACGTCAAGGGCGCTTTCCTTAATCCGTTTGATTAATGCTTTACAAGCCATTTTTTTCCCCGGTTTTTGCGAGATTAGAAAAAGTGTGTTTGAAACACAAAATATGCGTGACTATTATATTATAGAATACACCAAACGGGTTAAATGTCAATTTGATTCAACCTTAAAGTTGAGGGGTGACATTTTCGCTTTGGCGTAATAAAAGGTGGGCAAGGGTCTTGACAAACCATCAAGCATTGGGTAATCTGAAAAAGCATGCAGGAGTAGCTCAGTTGGTAGAGCCCCACGTTGCCAACGTGGTTGTCGCGGGTTCAAGTCCCGTCTCCTGCTCTCGGGTTTTGAGTTGCAGGGGCGACCAATAGGCCCAATCGGCCAGGGTCGCCCCTGCTTTTCGGCGGCGGCATAGCCAAGTGGTAAGGCAAGGGACTGCAAATCCCTCATTCTCCGGTTCGAATCCGGATGCCGCCTTTTGCCAGCAAGCGGCGCCACTGACAATGGAATCAATTACCTGCTGGAAAATAGAGTGTAAGTTCCCTCCTGTATGAAAGAGCGCAGCTTATGTGTATATATTGATCTGAAAATTACCAGACCCATGGTCTGAGGAGGTTCTCTGTGATATTATCAATTCTTCTCTTCGGTCTCTATGTAAGATTGAGAATAGCCGTTATAACAGATAAAGCTTTCCGGAGTTATATCGGCAATATTTACCTTAGAGTTCTTATCAAAACCGCGGATGACAAGAGGGGCCGGCTCCTTATCTTCGATAAAGGGAAGATAAGGTCGCGTAAGGGCGCGCTGCATGAGAGCGATGTGGCGCTGGTCTGGTCCGATCCCTTAACCGCCTTCAGGGTCATGATTTCAATGAACGAAGAGGCTATGTTTAACGCTGCGGCGCGGGGAAAGGTAAAAATCGAGGGCATGGCCTATTTTCTTCAGTGGTTCAACGACGGCATGAAGCTCATTATGTGAAGTTAGGCAGTAGGCAATAGGCTGTAGGGGCGACCGGCCGGTCGCCCCTGCAATCGCCTATAGCCTTTTCATCATTCATCATTTGGGGAGAAAGAATATGGCAAATATACCCGGTGGTCATTTAGTCGCAAAGTACCTGAAGGAAGTGGAAAAAGTGGACACGGTTTTCGCCATTTCCGGGGGGCATATCGAACAGATACTTGACGGCTTTACTGAGTACAAAATCCGGGCCATTGACGTTCGGCATGAGCAGGCGGCGGCCATGATGGCCGAGGCGTGGGCGATATACACCGGTCAGCCCGGGGTGTGTCTGGTGACAGCCGGGCCGGGGTTCCTCAACGCGCTGACCGGCATTGCCAACGCCTGTCTGGACAATGCCCCCTTGGTGGTCTTATGCGGCAGGCACCCGCTCCGGGACGACCTCAAAGGCGCGCTCCAGGAGTTGAACCAGACCGATATGGTCAAACCGATAGTCAAATGGTGCGCCACCTGTTACGACATCAAGCGAATTCCTGAGTACCTCTCGATAGCATTCAGGCATGCCGTGCAGGGAAGACCGGGGCCGGTCTTCCTCGAATTGCCTCCCGATATCCTTAACGTGAAAGTATCTCTGGATACTGTCCCAATGCCGAATTTCCGCACTAGGAAGTATATGTCTCATCCGGATGAAACGGAGTTAAAAAAAGCAGCCGATTTAATAAATAGCGCCAAGAAGCCGTTGCTATTCGGGGGCAGCGGCGTAAGGTTCAGCGATTCCCGTGAAGCACTAAGCCGGTTCATCGAAAAGTCAGGCATCCCATTTATGCTGACCAATAACGGCAGGGGTGAGCTGCCCGATAACCATCCTCTCTCCGTGTGGGACATCGGCAATATAGGACTCATGCTCACCATGACCCAGGTGGATGTCCTCGTTGCCGTGGGAATCCGTTTCAACTGGCTGCTCCAGTCCGGCCAGATCATCCCCCCGAAAACCAGGGTTGTGCGCTTTGACATTGATCCGAATGAGATAGATCGCAACCGGCATGCCGACGTGGGGCTGGTGGGCGATGCGGCGTCCGTGCTGGACCAGCTCACTCCTCTCGTCAAGAAGAACGATCACAGCGAATGGGTAAAGACCTTGCGCGCGGCCAGCCAGGCTTTTATCGGGACCGAGCTTAAATTGCGCGGCGCTCCATCCGATCCCATACACCCCATACGCCTCGTGGCGCAAATCCAGAAGGCCATAGGCGATGATGCGCTCTACGTGATAGACGGCGGCGACACATCTTATTACGGCATCAATGGCTTCATCTCCAAACTCAAGGCTGGGGTGTTGGCCACCGCTTCAGGGCTTTTGGGATGCCTGGGCACCGGGATTCCTTTTGGCCTGGCAGCCAAGCTCAGTCATCCCGACAAAAAAGTCGTGGTGCTCTGCGGCGACGGGTCTTTTGGCTTCAACTGCATGGAGTTCGACACGGCTGTGCGGCACAATATCCCAATCATATGTGTGGTCAACAATGATTGCGCATGGGGAATGATCAAACACGGACAGGAGCTATCCATCGGCAAGGAGCGGCTCGTGTGCGCGGAATTGGGGTTGCGCCATTATGAAAAAGTGGTCGAGGGATTAGGGGGCCACGGGGAGTTCGTCACAAAAGATGAAGACATAATTCCCGCCCTCCAAAGGGCGCTTCAATCAGGAAAACCCTCTTGCATCAACGTGGTGACTGACCCGACCGTTTACAGCCCTGGCACGGCTTTGTTCTATCAGTCTCTCAAGATGGAATAAAGGCAATAGGGGCGACCGGCCGGTCGCCCCTACAGCTAAGGCCTAACGCCTAATAAGATGACGGCGTAGAGATGTTCGTGGGGTCGTACCACTTCTCGAATAACTCGCGCCAGGATTCTACCGTCCCGTTCCCATTGCTTGTGCAGAAATCTATATTTCCATACAAATATGTATCGGGATTTGGTAACCCATTTGAGGTAGCCCAAGCCACGGTATCCTCGGATGTGTACCACCATTGGTATGCGTAATGTGAGTAGCCGCTGTATTGGAGGTTGCCTCTTGAGAAGAATATTGAAAGCCCTCGCTTGGTGGAGCTTCCGACGCCGAGGTAGGAAGATTGGCCGTTGCCGTTATCCCCATATGAATAGACTATCGCGCTGGATAGTGAAGATATGACTGTGTTTGCCGCGTTCTTGAGGGCCGTAGGAAAACCATTGGTGGTGTCTGTGTAAATCCTGTTGCAGAAATCGTACAGATCGTAGAATGGGTGCGCAACGCTGTCGTCATCGGCGCTGTAAAAATGCACTGAAGCGTCCCGCACGGTTTCGATGTCCGTCTGCATACCCGCGGCGTCTATCTGGACCGCAAGAGAATTAACATTAGCCGCAAGCGATGATATCTTTGACAGGTCCGTCACGGACATTGTCGCGCCCTGGTTATTGAGACTGTAGTTATCTATGAAATATTTGTAGGCGTTAACGAAGAGCACCGACATGTCTGAGGGAGAGATAACACTTTCGTCCTTTGTTCCGGTGAGGTTGGTGAAGAAATAATGGTATTTTCCCAGAAGGCCTTCCCCTGACCATGCTAGTTGCATAGACCCAACCATGTATTCCACGAGGTTCCGGAATTCGTAGGCGACCTCGACCATTCCCATCATACACGCGTCGAAGTAGAGCACGGATAGTTTATGGGTCGAGTCGAAGTTGCCCGCGATGGCCTGCTGCACTTCGTCAAGAAAAAGCCCGTCACTGCTTGTGTCGTCCTGATTGACCTCCTTAATGGACGACGTTGGGACGCCTCCTCCGGGCGCTCGGGCGCCAGATCCATGATCCCACAATATAAGCGCATAATGAGACGCCGGAAAGTTTGTTTTACAATAACTTATGAACAAGCTCAAAACAGCGGGATCGCCCATGTCCTTCTCGCCCAGGTTGGCTATATGCCCCGCGCCGGCGCCGCCATCATCGAGGCGTTCGGAGCGGAAATAATCATCCGTAGCCGAATCCGGTTTTACGCGATAAAGCCTTGTATCCGTCCAATTTGAGCCTCCCTGTTCAGTCGGGTTCTCATTATAACCTGATATCCTGTCAATCATAACGATAACGTTCAGGCTGTCCTGGATATCCGAGTCGCCAGCCGCGATTGCGCTTGCAAGTCCTTCCTCCATTTCGTTGAAATCGCTGATTGCGTATGTTTCAAGATTGTTGTCTCCGTCCATTAAAACCATTATCGTCCAATTTTTCGGGCCGTTCACAGTAATGTTAACGGTCTGGGTGATTACTCCACCGTTGCCGTCTGACACCTGTACGCCGACGTCACAATTTTGGTAATAAGCCCCCACGGTAAAACTCATATTGCAGTTTCTCGGCGATGCTCCCGAACCGCTTACGGTGACGGTGAACGAACAATCCGAGCCGCTGCTCCCGCAAGTCAGCGTCTGGCCGGTGTCAACGTCCATAGCGGTACCGTTCGTCTTGTTGTATACCGACCCGGCTGTAATTGTGATGTTAGTGGGCGCCGACGACCATGTCGGAGCATGGTTCTTTACCGTAATAGAAATCGTTGAGCCTACAGAGAGCGATGGTGAGCCGTTATCGGAGGCCGCAACTCTCAAGTTGCAGGTCTGGGCGGGCACAGGCGCCGTAAAGCTTACATTGCAGTTGCGAGGCGATGCGCCGGAACCGCTCACGGTAATGCTGAATCCGCATGATGTGCCGTTGTTCGAGCAGGTCAGCGTCTGGCCTGTATCCACATCCTGAGCAATGCCATTCGTCTGGTTATATGTAGAACCGCCCGTGATCGTGACGTTAGCCGGCGCTGTCTGCCATGTCGGCGTGTGGTTCTTTGTCGTGATTGAAATAGTCGCGCCTACCGACGCGGCAGGCGAGCCGTTGTCCGTCGCCGCTATCCTCAAATTGCAGGTCCCCGCAGGCACTGAAGCTGTAAAATTGATATTGCAATTCGCGGGCAAACCGGAACCGCTCACCGTGATGGCAAAGCCGCACGATGTGCCGTTGTTAGAACAAGTCAAGGTTTGTCCCGTATCCACGTCTGTCGTAACGCCATTGGTCTGGTTATATGTAGACCCGCCGGTTATCGTGATGTTGGAGGGCGATGTTGACCATGTTGGCGCATGGTTCTTAATAGTGATCGAAATTGTCGCGCCCACCGACGCCGCAGGTGAGCCGTTGTCCGTCACCGTAATACGCAGGTTGCACGTCTGAGCGGGCGCAGGCGCCGTGAAGCTGACGTTGCAGTTCTGGGGATTGGCGCTGGCGCCGCCCACGGTGACGCTGAATCCGCATGATGTGCCGTTACTTGAGCATGTCAGCGTTTGATCCGTGTTAACATCCTGAGCCGCGCCGTCGGCCTGGTTATATGCAGACCCGCCGGTTATCGTTATGTCAGTTGGCGCGGTCTGCCATGTCGGCGCATTGTTCTTAACGGTGATGGATATCGTCTGGCCAACAGATAAAGCAGGCGAGCCATTATCCGTTGCCGTAATACGCAGATTGCACGACTGGACGGTCACTGGCGCTGTGAAGCCGACGTTGCAGTTGCGAGGCGAGGCGCCGGAACCGCTCACGGTAACGGCAAAGCCGCACGATGCGCCGTTGTTCGAGCAGGCAAGGGTCTGGCTGGCATCAGCATCCTGAGCCGTGCCATTCGTCTGGCTATATATGGAACCGCCTGAGATCGTGATATTAGCCGGCGTTACTTGCCATGCCGGCTTGTTGTTTATGCTACCCCCGCCGCCGTTATTCCCACCACCTCCCCCTCCTCCACCGCATCCGCTTGCGAACACAGTTAAAGCGACAAACAGCGCGCTCACCACTAAATTTGTCATCTTCATTTCATTTCTCTCTTTTCTGGTGAATTTCAACCGTATTTATATATTGTATTCTAAACATTGAGCCTATGCAATTCTCATTTTTCCACTTATGTTTGACTTTTGCCCTTAAGGGCCTATCATCGCGCGATGCAAGGGCGACATGTGGACTTTTCAGCCTGCAGCCCCCTATTTGCGCCCGAATGGGCAACTCACCGGGCGCGCCTTCTGGAGTTATTCGCCGACGCGGGTTATAGTGTGCCACAGCATTTAAAATAGACAGAAGTACGATGGAAAACGAAAGTTCATCAGTTTCAGGGAAAGGGATAGCTGAAAGATTATCTTTTCTGGATCGCTACCTCACCTTGTGGATATTCCTGGCCATGTTCCTGGGCGTGTTTAGCGGTTACTTTTATCCGGCCATCGTCGGTTTTTGGAGCCGGTTCCAGAGCGGCACGACCAACATACCTATAGCAGTGGGTCTTATCCTGATGATGTATCCGCCGCTTGCCAAGGTGAAGTACGAGGAACTTGGGGAGGTTTTTAAGAATTACAAGGTGCTGGCGCTATCGCTTGTTCAGAACTGGGTGATTGGTCCGATTTTGATGTTTACACTGGCCATTGTGTTTCTGCATGGTCATCCGGAGTACATGATCGGTCTGATAATGATCGGCCTTGCCCGCTGCATAGCGATGGTCATTGTGTGGAACGAGCTTGCGGAGGGGGACACCGAGTATTGCGCCGGTCTCGTGGCCTTCAACTCGATCTTTCAGGTGCTCTTTTTCTCGTTGTACGCCTACGTGTTCATAACCCTCATGCCGCCGCTTCTGGGCCTGAAGGGCGCTGTTGTCAAAATCACAATTTCGCAGATAGCGAAAAGCGTTTTCATATACCTCGGCATTCCATTCATCGCCGGGATCGTGACGCGCTTTAGCCTGATCAGGCTTAAAAACAGGGATTGGTACCAGAGCAGATTTATCCCCATGATAAGCCCGATCACTCTGGTGGCGCTGCTTTTCACCATTCTGGTGATGTTCAGCTTGAAGGGTGAATACATTGTTGCGCTTCCGCTGGATGTCCTTCGGATAGCGGCGCCCCTATTGATTTATTTTATCGTGATGTTTCTTTTTACCTTCTTCATGAGCGCCAAGGTGGGCGCCAATTATCGCCAATCCGCGACGCTGTCCTTCACGGCAGCCTCGAATAATTTTGAGCTTGCAATTGCGGTGGCGGTCGCCGTTTTCGGCATAAATTCAGGCCAAGCGTTTGCCGCAGTCATCGGGCCGCTGGTGGAGGTTCCCGCGCTGATAAGTCTCGTCAATGTGGCATTGTGGATAAGAAAAAGATATTTCGTTTCATAAGATAGCAGGCGGGTTAAAAATAGGAGATGAGCTAATAGAGCACGCCTCCCGCTTTCGCCATGGTCATGAAAATCTGAGTATCGTCAATTATTTCGTCGCCCGGATACCATGATCCTTCGAAGCTATAAAACAGGTAGGAATCCGCCCCCATGGCGTAAACGGTGACAAGCTCATTTGTGTGGCCTGATGTCCCGTAGGTCACTTCGCCGTCCGGGTATGACCCGCCAACCTGTGTTGGGAGGTCTCCCGCGCCTAATTCCGGATTGTCGGTCAACCTCATCAAACTGTTGGCGTGATCGGCGGTTACTATTAACAGGGTGTTGGTCCAGTCAATATCGTCCCCGGGCCTGTTCACAAAATCCACCGCGGCTCTCACGGCCTTCTCGAAATCCCACATACAGCCGATCATCATTGAATAATTATTCGCATGATTGGCCTTGTCTATGGCGCCGCCCTCGGCCATGATGAAAAAGCCGTGTTTATTCCTGCTCAATACCGTAAGGGCCGCTTCAGTGGCCTCGGCTAGCGAGGGATTTTCATCTTCAACGACAAAGTTGGGATTGCCCGGGTTGTCTTGGGGGACCGGCGGCTCGAATAAGCCGCCGCTTCCCCCGAATAGGCCGAAGAGTTTACCGGATGGGGGGAGATTCTCCGCTGCGGCGATGAGTCTTGCGCCTCCATTTTCTCCCGCAACCCTTTCAACAAGGACGTAATCCCCCGAATTTCTCAGGTAATCAAGTTGCTCCGCGGTTATGGTCGCCCCCCAATCGGGATGCCCCGCGCCGATAACCACGTCGGGAGCGGTGACGTGGATGATCTCGTCCGCGATCCCGATTAAGTCGCCCCTGTTGGTGTTATGGCTTACAAATGCCGCCGGGGTGGCGTCGTTGAACGGCACTGTGGTCACGACGCCTATCGCGGCGCCTTTATGCTTCTTCATCTGTTGCGCAATGGTCACAATCGCGCCGTTGGGCGGGTCTCCACTTCTCCATGAAATATTGCCCGAGTCCGTTTTTACTCCGGTCGCGAGCGCCGTGGCTGCGCCTGCCGAATCTGTGGCGGCCCTGAGCAAGTAGGATACCGAGCCGGTTTTTACTATCGGATATGGGGCGATTCCGCCTTGCGAGGGATCGTATCCCAGGATCGGATCGAAATTGTTTTCGGAGTAATCTGGCTTCCCATCATCGGAAGCATAAGCGTTATAAACGTCTACATCCCACGTGCTCGCATAAGACCGGTATGGGAATCCATGCCACGTAAGGCCGAAGTCCACGCCGTACAAATACCTGCTCGCCGCCACTTCGTGCTCGAGCTGCATGCCGTCTCCAATAAAGAGGATGATGTGCTTGGGGGTTACAGGGGGCGGGGAAAGAACCGTCTTGTGAAAATCGGATAGCTCAGTAGAATAACAACTCGTCACCAGGCAAATAACAATGAGAAGCTGCCATGACGAGAACTTTGACGAGGGCCTCTGGTTTGTATTCTTTTGCATAATATGCTTTCCATCCCCTCAAACCTTAGTTCACGCTGGTTATGTTACATCAAGTTGATATGTTTTTCATTTTCCCCATTCATAGAGCAGCGTCACAACTCGGCGCCCGGACGCGCGAAGCCCATCCTTGCCAATCCGGTCACGAATCACTAAAATAAATTACATGAGACCGACGGTGGCCAGCATCAACCTTCAGGCTTTGCGATCCAACCTTACGCGGGTGCGCGCTCTGGTGGGTGAGGATGTTGGGATCATACCTGTGGTCAAGGCGGATGCATACGGTCATGGCGCAGTGGCGGTCGCTTGGGTGCTTGCCGAAGCGGGGATTGATCTCATGGCGGTTACCGATCTCGAAGAGGCTCTCGACCTCTTTGACGCGGGAGTGCCTTCGAGGCTGCTTCTTTTGGGAGGGCTTGACGATGAGAGGTCGCTTATCGAGGTGCCTCCCAACTGCGTTCCCGTATTCTGGGACAATAGAGGCATAAAACTCGCGGCCTCTTTACCCTCCGCCAGCGGCCGGCCGGTTGAATTGCATTTGAAGGTGAATACTGGCATGAGCCGGATGGGGTGCGAGCCGCGTGAAGCGCCGGAATTGTTTGAGACCGCCAGGCAATATCCTCACATCCGTATAACCGGCATAATGAGCCATCTGGCGAGCGCGGATGGGTCGGGGCCGGAAGACGAGGCCTTCACGCGAAAACAGATCATGGATTTCCAAGCCGTCTGCAAGCCAGTCGCAATTGGCATTTTAAGGCATGTCGGGGCAAGCGCCGCATTGATTAAATATCCGGAATCGCGATTAGATGCCGTGCGCCCCGGACTAATGATTTATGGAATATGGCCATTTGATGACAACCAGCCAATCGGAAACATGTCCCCTGCCGACCTGAAGCCGGTCATGTCTCTGGTGACGAACGTAATGACGATACGCAACATTGACGAAAGGGAAGTTGTCGGCTACGGGAGGACATACACCGCCCAGAGGCGCACCAAAGTCGCTCTCTTGCCCATAGGTTACGCGGACGGCCTCAGCAGGGGACTGTCAAACCGCGGGCAGGTCATAATAGGCGGGAAGCGGCGGGACATCATCGGGCGTGTTTCAATGGATTATATAACCGTTGACGTGACCGATGGGCCTCCGGTGAATCCAGGAAGCGAGGCCGTGCTTATCGGGGAACAAGGCGGGGAAAAGATAACCGCATGGGATATGGCCAGATGGGCCGGCACAATCCCTTATGAGATTACCTGCTGCATTTCCCGCCGCGTTCCACGCATGGTTGTTGACGATTACTATTAAATCCCGGACTTTTTGAAGTTTTTCCATACAGGCTGAAAGAATGGTAAAAATAAACCCAGAATTGCGGCTTACCGCCTACGCCAAGGCCGCCGGTTGAGCGGCCAAGATGGGCCCGGGCGGCCTGCAAGAAGTGATGTGCGGCCTGATCCCCGAGGATGACATCCACCGCGTGGTGGGCTTCGACCTTGGCGACGATGCCGGAGTGTACCTGCTGGAGGACGGCACGGCGCTGGTGCAGACGGTGGACGTCATCACGCCTCTGGTGGACGACTCGCGCCAATTCGGTCGCATCGCCGCCGCAAACGCCATATCGGACATTTACGCTATGGGCGCAAAGCCCCTCACGGCGCTCAATATCGTGACATTCCCGGACAATTGTCTGCCGCTCACGGTGCTTTCGGATATTCTTCAGGGCGGGCTGGACGCATGCCGGGAAGCGTCATGCGCTCTCATGGGCGGCCATACACTCAGGGACGATGAAATCAAGTACGGCCTCGCGGTGACGGGAATAGCCAAGGCGGACAAAATCGTCACCAACGCGGGCGCAAGGCCGGGAGACGCTCTGGTTTTGACTAAGCCTATCGGAACGGGGCTTATTTCAACCGCGATCAAGCGCGGGAAGGCGAAACAGGTCGCAATCCGGGCAGCGGTGAAATCCATGATAACATTAAATCGCGATGCGGCGGGGGCAATGACCCGGGTCGGCGCACACGCCTGCACGGACATCACCGGCTTCGGCCTCCTCGGCCACGCCTCTCAACTTGCCCGAGCAAGCGGCGTCACCCTGGTCATCCGCCACGAAAAAGCGCCCCTCTTGCCGCATGTCCTTGAACTGGCAAAAATCGGCATGGCTCCCGGCGGCACGAAAAACAATATCGCGGCTTACAAAGACAAACTGAGGTTGCCGAAAAAATTCGAGCGGGTAATGCTTGAAATATTGTTCGATCCGCAGACCTCGGGCGGTTTGCTTATAGCTTTGCCGGAAGAGAAGGCATCCCACCTGCTGCGCCTCTTAAAACGATTAAAAACGCCCGCCGCGGTTATCATAGGAAGCGTCACCCGCAAGCGGCGCGGCGTTGACATTATTTTGGAATAGCATTCACTATGGTGTAATAGATGCAATACGAAGCGGTTATAGGGCTTGAGATTCATGCGCAACTGCAGACCGAGTCGAAGATATTCTGTGGCTGTTCCACAAAATTCGGCGCGGCGCCTAACAGCCAGACCTGTCCCGTCTGCTGGGGCATGCCGGGCGTTTTGCCGGTGTTGAACCGGCGCGTGGTCGAGTTTGCCATAAAAATGGGCCTCGCCATCAATTGCGCAGTGCGGCGCCGCTCGATCTTCGCCCGTAAGAATTATTTCTACCCCGACCTGCCCAAGAACTACCAGATAAGCCAGTATGAGGAGCCGCTTGCCGAGCACGGCTGGGTCGAGATCGAGGTCAACGGCGAAACCAAACACGTGGGGATAACCCGGATACATCTTGAAGAAGACGCTGGCAAGCTTATCCACTCGGCGGGCGGCCGAAGCTTCGTGGATTTCAACCGTTGCGGCGTGCCGCTCATCGAAATCGTGAGCGAGCCGGACATGCGCACCCCCGCCGAAGCCGCGGCCTATCTCAAAGCGCTGCGCGACATACTCGTTTATCTCGATATATGCGATGGCAACATGGAAGAGGGGTCATTCCGGTGCGACGCGAATGTGTCGGTAAGGCCCATCGGTCAAAAGGAATTCGGCACAAAGGCCGAATTGAAGAATATGAACAGCTTCAGGTTTGTCGAAAAGGCCATTGCCTATGAAATCGGCCGGCAGATAGATGTCATAAAAAGCGGCGGCAAGGTCATCCAGGAGACCCGCCTGTTCGACTCCGAAAAGGGCGTTACTCACTCGATGCGGAGCAAGGAGGAAGCCAAGGATTACCGCTACTTCCCCGAGCCGGACCTGTTGCCTCTTATCGCCGATGAGGACTGGGTCGCCGACATAAGAAACACGCTGCCCGAGATGCCGGAGGCGAAGAGGGCGCGGTTCATCAGTCAATACGGACTGCCTTCCTACGACGCCGGGGTGCTCACCGCGGAAAAACCTGTCGCGGAATTCTTCGAGCAGGCCGTCAAAATACACGACAACCCGAAGAGCATCTCCAATTGGATCATGGGCGAACTGCTCCATGAGCTTAAAATCGCCGAATGCACACTCGACAGGTGCAAAATTGCGCCAGCGTCGCTCGCCGAACTGGTCAAAATGATAGACGAAGGCGTGATAACCGGCAAAATCGCCAAGAGCGTCTTCGAGGAAATGTGGACATCGGGAAAAATGCCCGCCGAAATCGTCGAGGAAAAGCACCTGAAACCCATCAGCGACCTCGACACTTTCGTTGGCGAGGTCATCAAAAGCAATCCAAAACAGGTTCAACAGTACCTGAAGGGGAAGGAAACCATGATCGGGTTCTTCATCGGCCAGGTCATGAAAATGACAAAGGGCAAAGCCGACCCGAAGGAACTGAACCGCATTGTAAAAGAAAAACTGGATGCGCTGAAATAACCGACTATGCTGTAATCAATTGTTGGGCACAAATATGGTTGCGCCCATTACCTCTTCCTTAAAGTGATACTTTTCCTTGATCGCCTCTATTTCTTCCGTGTGATCATCGGAGTAAGGAATGTCCGGGCCGCAGTTGAGGTAAAGTATCAGTGGGATCCTTTTTTCACGGAGCGTTTCGGCCACTTCCTTCCTTTGGGCTGAGGTGACCGCATCGGTTGCAATGTCAAATCGGGTTGCGCTGGGGCGGTGGGAAAAGAAAAAGAATGACCCGCGACAAGGGAAGATAAAGATCGGGTCTTCCGGCCGGGTGTGGGTTTGTATGTATGCGGTTATCCCCTCGATTCGTCGAACAAGGTCCGCGGGCATCCACACCCCTCCGGCTTCAGGCAGGTCAAGGCTTGCCCAATTATGCTGCGTCATTGTCCGTTCCGCGGTTGCAGGCCGCCATCCAATGGAATTTGCCGCAAAGCGATTCACAACCCAGCCAGTTCGCCCCCATGAAAAACCGATAAAAAACGACAAAGTAATAAGAATCCATAACAGAGGGAAAAATATCCCCGCGATTATCCTCTTCCCGCGCCACCATTCCCCCCATCTCGGGATAAGCGAAACGGCCCGTTCCATCTCCCATGCAAACAGTATTGACGCTGGGAAATTCGCGTATGCCATGTGAGGGTAATCGCTCCGCCCCAAGGTGACACGAAAAGCAACAATGCCAAAAAGAAGCGGCATGCTGCGAATTGTCGCTTCCCAATCCCACGCCCCGGCAAGTCTGCGCGATATAAGGTCCACAGCCGCAAGAATGTATATCAACGGCGGGAGGTACATAAGCAGGTTCTGGTCTTGGGGCCATTCGGCAATGGACCTCCACTTCAGCCACGGAAACGGCGGAAACGGCAGGTTCAGGCATCCGGCGCGAAATGCGTTCATGTACTCCGTGTATCGGGTTATAAACAACCTGAGTGAGCCATGAGCCGCGTAAGCGACAACCGAAGGAACTATTATCAACGCCATCCCAAGCAGGAACCAGCCGGCGCGTCGCGCGAGCTTTCGAATGTCAAGGGGAGCGCCGGTAAAGTTTTCCAATATAAAGGCACAAAATATCCCGACAAGCGCCGCAATGCCGAATTCAACCGCGATGCCAAGTGAAGCGGTGGCGAGAATCCCCGTTAGGAAATACTGAACGCCCCTCTTTCGCCCCTGATGGGCGAACACAAGGATTGCAACCAGTGGAAAAGCGCCTCGAAAACCGAAAAAATGGCCAGCCGCGGAGAGTCTGTATTGGTTAAAGCCCAGAATAATTATCAGCCCTACCCACGGGACCCATCGGCTTTTAGTGATCCTGATGATGGTTAAGAGGGCAAGGGCCGCCGCGAGAAGCTGAGAAGCCGCGGAAATCCACCGGAAGGATTTCATCGTCATCCCTTTGAGGAGCATCAGCCAGTATATCAGCCATTCCAGCAATGGCCCATATTTATTGGCCGTTTCTGCCCCCGGCCAGCGCCCCCTCAACATGGCCTCTATCCACGAATAATGCTGCTCCTCGTCAATCAAATCCAGGGGCGCATAGGGGTAAGAGGGTTTCCAATAAATGATAAAGAGTATGACGAACGGCAGGATGTAACGGAGCAGAATATCAAGGCGACTATTTGAGGGGGCAAAAGAGATACCCTTTCCAAATACAACCTCATCTTCATCGCTTAAAAAACGGCTCAGGCCAAAAGGGATGGCAAGGAGCAGAAAGACGTGAATAGCGGCTCCAGCCCAGCCGAACCATGCGCCCAAGAGGACCAGCGGCGCCTGAATCAGGTATATCCCGAGCGACCAGACCCACGGCAAGGGCTGCGCCCACTTTTGGCGACCTATATTTCTTCGCACAACAAACGCCATGAGCGCCGCCACGCATATCGGAACCCCAAGCCCGAAAACGTACCAGAAAATGTCCTGCTGTTTCGGATACTTCAGGAGATGGGTGAAGGATCGCGTGCCAAGCGGGTCGCCCGAATAGGTAAAATGAATAGCCCCCGACCTCGCAACATGGCTTACTGCGGCTATCCCAACACACGCGCCATAAAGAGCCGCCAGAAACAGTAATTTTTTATCGTTCTTATAGGTCTTATTGTCAACCCCGTTACTCATAAGCGTTTTTATCCGCAGATTTCACAGATTAACGCAGATTAATAATAAAAATAATCTGTGAAATCTGCGGAATCTGCGGTTTAAGTCTTATTCTACAAAAATGGCAGCCGTTTACCGCGTGCCACTCGGATACCTCCCCGAGTTCATGAGACTGGCGATCTTTATCATCACATAATTGAAAATCGGGAAAATGTGCTGTTTAAAGAAGTAAAGAAACCTGACATCGGCGGATGTGATAACGAGAAACTTGTTCTTCTGCACGGCGTTTACGATCTGCTGCGCCACCTTATCAGGAGAAACCGCATGTTGTTCGAATCTCCGTTTAGCTTCTTTGACGTCTTCCCTTTCAGGGTCTACGCCGAGAATTACGACGCTGTTTTTTAAGGGGGTATCCACGGCGCCGGGGCACACCACGGTGACGCCGATGTTGTGTTGCATCAGGTCGTAACGAAGCACCTCCGACACTCCCACCAACCCGAACTTCGAGGCGGCATAAGCGACATGCCACGGCAACCCGATCAGGCCCGACAAGGATGACACATTCACCACGTATCCCCTTTTCGCCTTTATCATTTCAGGGAGAAAGCTTTCAATGACATGGATTGGCCCCCAGAGGTTGATCTTTATGATCCTTTCCCAATGCTCGTGCTTCATATCCTCGATAAGCGCGTAAAGGGCCACTCCGGCGATGTTCATAATGATGTCCATCGGCCCGAATTCCTTGTGAATCTCGCCGGCAAAGGCGGCAACCTCCTCAAATTTGGAAACATCCATGCACCTGGACTTGCAAACCTCTCCGCCTCCTTTCGACGCCATCTCGACGGTATCGTCAAGGCCTTTCCTGTTTATGTCGGTTAGGAACAGCCTGCTTCCCATCTTCCCCATTGCGATGGCCGTTGACCTTCCGATGCCGCTGCCCGCGCCAGTGATAAAAACCTTACTGCCTTTTTCGATCTTCATTTTTCCGACCCTCCATTATATTTTAGATTTTAGATTTTCGATTTTCGATTAAATAGCGTCCAAATGCCGATTCCTAAATTTAAAATCGTCAATCTAAAATCTGTGCGAATCATTTCGTGCCCCTTCGATTTCTCAATGTCGCATTTGATGCGCTTTGTAAAGAGTGTTTTCGTGGAAAGAGAGGCTGTCCCAATCCTAGTTGAAGGTTGATAAAGGTGGCGGTTCTTTCCCGCTGATTTATGTAAAATCAGCGATAGGAAAAAACCATTTAAAAGGAGAGAACCGCCATGAAGAGAAGCTACAAGAT
>Ga0209777_10004705_pt1 | contig 16020 bp, 14 predicted proteins | sample FrelakmetHBP12HB_FD_187147 | JGI IMG/M metagenome (GOLD analysis project Ga0209777, IMG submission 187147) | Freshwater lake sediment microbial communities from the University of Notre Dame, USA, for methane emissions studies -HBP12 HB (SPAdes)... | ecosystem: Environmental > Aquatic >...
GATCTCGGGGCAGGGCTTGAATATGATTATTCCTTCTTCTTATTTGGTTTTGTGACCAGCCCAGGCAAGCCTGTGCCCACCGGAACCGGCTGGTTAATCATGACATTTTCAATAACGCTGGCCAGGAAGTCCTCCTCTCCGGCCATGCCTGCCTCAATGACGTGCCTGACCGGGGTCTCGAACGATGCCCTGGCAAGCACGCTGCTCTTCTGGCTTATTACTCCATACCTGGTGACTCCCTGTATGGTGCCTGAGACGCACATGGTGTCTGCCACCAGCATTATGTGCCTGACGTCAATCTCCAGGCCCTGCCTCTCAACAACGTCCAGCACCTCATTTATGATTGCCTGCCTTGCCGCCTCAATGCCGAGCACAGAGGCAATCTCAAAGATGTCGTTGCACCCAGTCCTCTTGGTGTCAACAAAGTCCTTCTTCAGCACTTCCGCCAGGTTGGTGCCTGCGGTGACTATGACAAACTCCTCCTCCTTCTTGACAGGGAGCACCTGCTTTATGCCCTTGACGCCCCTGATGTGAATCTCCTTTATCTTCTCCTTGACCTTGTAGATGTCATTGAGGTTCTCCTCCTTGCCCTTGAGCCTGAAGAGCAGGTGGTCCTTCATCAGCTTGATAATGCACTTTTTGGTGATGCCATCCTCAATTTTCTTTGCCAGCAGTGAGTTGGTCATGCCAACCTCATTCATTTTTTCCTTGTCCGGCACGATTTCTATTGATGTGTCAGCGACATTAATTACGAACTCCTTTACCACATCCTCTACAGTGGACTCCTTAAGGCCCTGGGCAATCTTCCTGATATCCTTGCCCTTGTTGAACGGAGGCTTCAGGAAGATTTCCATCATTGGCGTTGAGGGGCTCTGCCTTCCGTCGAGAATCTCAATTATTCTCGGCAGGCCCATGGTAACGTTCATCTCTGCAACGCCTGCAAAGTGGAATGTGTTAAGTGTCATCTGCGTGCCCGGCTCGCCTATGGACTCTGCGCCCACAAGGCCCACGCACTCACCGGGGTCAACCTGCGCCTTCTTGTATTCCTCGGCTGTTATGTCAAGCACCTTCTTAAGCCTGGCATCGCTTATGTTTTTTGGCACATTGGCCTTTATCTCCTCAATGAGATGCTCAGGTATAATCTTTTTGTAGGATTGGTAAATGCTCATTCTATGCACCCATCATTATGTTCTCAATAATCTTTTTGATGTCAAGCACGCCCTTCTCGCTCTTTGAGACGTCAATTCCGTCCTCACCATAGAGGAACTGGATTATCCTCTTCCTTGAGTCCCTGACTGTGTGGTCGTATTCAACCTTCAGGTCCTGCATGGCGTTTGCCAGCCTCCTGTAGAGGTAGCCTGACTTGGGCGTTCTCAGGGCAGTGTCCATGAGGCTGTCCCTTCCGGTCATTCCCATGAAAAAGAACTCATGCGGCTTAAGGCCTGCCTTGAACCCGTCCCTGACAAAGCCGTGGGCATCTGCGCCCAGGTCTCCCTTTTTGAAGCATGAAAGCGTCCTGCCGTTATAGCCCTTCTCAATACGCTTGCCTCGCATGGCCTGCTGGCCAACGCAGGCAGCCATCTGTGCCAGATTCAGCAGGTTTCCCCTTGCCCCTGACTGCGCCATGACCAGCGTGTGTGCCTTCCTGTCTGCATATTCATCAACAACCTTTCCTGTCTCGTTCCTTGCCTTGTTAAGCAGCTCAAGTATCTTGAGTTCAAGCGTCTCTGCAATGCTCCTGCCAGGGAATGCCTCAAGGTTTCCTGCCCGGAAGGTTTCAATTAGTTCGTGCACGCTTGCCTCTGCCCTGTTAAGTGTTTCCTTGAGCTTCTGCACTGCAATCTCCGGAAGGTCTGTGTCTGAAATGGCGACTGAGAAGCCGTGCTTTGTGAGCACCTCTGTCCCAAGCTTGAAAATATTTCCTATGAACCTGAGGGTTGCCCTGTTGCCGTATTTCTTGTGAAAATTCCTGAGCAGGAGCCCTGAGCCCTCGCCAAGGTTGCTCTTGTCCATGATGCCCTCTTCCAGCCTGCCGTTCTTTATCACAACCCTGGCATCCTTCTCGCACTTCTTGGCCTTGAAGAGAGGGCAGTCCTCGCAGTCCTTCTTTGGGGAAATGCAGCCCTTGCTCCTTCCCATATAGTTGAAGTCCTCTGGTATGAGTGTGGAGAATATCTCTTTTCCCGGCACCTTTGCCTTTCTTCCCAGCCTGGAAAAGTCAGTTATGCCCACTGCAAACAGCAGGTCAATGGCCTCCTCCCTGGTGTATTCCAGGTCCCTGGTGAGCAGGAAATTGCCGCTTATGGCGTCCTGTATGCAGCCCATGACTGACAGCCCGAACTTGGGTGATATCAGCTGGGTCTCAACCTCCATCAGGTATTCAGCCTCTGCCCTTGCCTCCTCTGTCTGAGGTATGTGCAGGTTCATTTCGTCGCCGTCAAAGTCGGCGTTGTATGGATGGCAGACCGCAGGGTTGATCCTGAAGGTCTTGCCTGGCAGCACCCTTATCTTATGGCACATCATGCTCATCCTGTGCAGGCTTGGCTGCCTGTTGAAAATCGCAATGTCCCCGTCCATGAGGTGCCTCTCAACCGCATAGCCGGGCCTTAATTCCTCGATTATCTGCTCCTTGGTCTCTTCGGTAATCTTCTTCTTTTTGCCGTCTGGCCTGACAATATAGTTTGCGCCAATATATTTTTTTGGCCCGTTCTCAACAAACTTTTTCAGGTATTCCTTGTTCCAATCATTGACAATCTCAGGCACCGTCAGCTTCATGGCAATCATGTCAGGGACGCCGACCTCGTCAAGCTCAAGCCTTGGGTCAGGCGAGATGACTGTCCTTGCAGAGAAGTTCGTCCTCTTTCCTGCAAGGTTGTGCCTGATTCTTCCTTCCTTGCTCTTAATTCGCTCTGAAAGCGTTTTCAGCGGCTGGCCGCTCCTGTGCCTTGCCGGCGGCAACTGCGAAACATTGTTGTCAAAGTAAGTTGTAATATGATACTGCAGCAGGTCCCACAAATCCTCAATGATAATCTCGGGCGCGCCGGCGTTGATGTTCTCAAACAGCCTCTGGTTAATCCTTACGATGTCGCCCAGCTTGTGCGTCAGGTCATCCTCGCTTCTCTCGCCTGACTCCAGTGTCAGGGACGGCCTTATGGTAACCGGCGGGATTGGCATTACAGTGAGCACAGCCCACTCCGGCCTCATTGAGGTGGGGTTGATGCCGAAGACCTTTATGTCATCGTCAGGTATCTTCTCCAGCCTTGCCCTTATGTCAATGGCGGTTATCCTCTTCTCATTCTCCATGAACGTGGTTGGCGACTCAAACGTCACCTTGTATTGTTTTGCATTGCAGTAGGGGCACTTGCTGACTGTCTTCAGGCTGGTTATTACGTCCTTTACCTTTTCCCTTCTTGCAGAAGCGCCCTTCTCCTTCTCAACCTCTTCAAGCAGTGCGTTGAACTTGTCAATCTTGTTCTTCGGGATGAGAATCCGGCCGCACTCGCGGCAGGTGCACTTCAGCAGGTTAAGTATTGTTCGTGAGAATTTAACGTGGATAATGGGCCTGGCAAGCTCAATATAGCCAAAGTGGCCCACACATTCTTTCAGCTTTGAGCCGCAGGTCTTGCACTTCAGGCCCGGGTCAATTACCCCAAGCCTGATGTCCATAAGCCCGCCGTCAACAGGATAGCCCTCCTTGTCATAAAGCTCAGGTGTGACTATCTTTGTGGAGGCCATCTTCTTAATCATCTTCGGGGAGAGTATGCCAAACTGGATGCTGTTAACATCCTTGTGGACATACAGCTCCTCCTCAATCCGGTCCATGTCAAACTCAGGCGGACCGCTGGGCGCCTTCTCCTCAATCTCGCCAGTGAGCTCCTCCTTGGTGGGTTCCCTCATTTCCGGGGTGCCCTCTGCAGAACTGACTGCAAGCGATTCAGGAACCTCGGCTGCAGTAGGCAGCTTCAGCTCAGATTCCTCTCCTGCCTCTCCTGCCATCTCTTCGCCATCAGCCGGCGCCAGCTCTTCAGCTTCGTCAGGCATCTCTTGCTTTTTTTCCGCCTTGGTTGATTTTTTCTTTGCCATTTTTTAGGTATTATCGGTATTTTCTCAGTATTTGTTGTGCAGTTTCATCCTTGGGTAGATTAGCAGGCTCTTGAACTCGTCGAGCAGCAGCTTGAACGCATAGCTGATTTCTATGTTGCTTATCTCAACATTGTCGCCGCAGAGCGGGCAGTATGCCCGGTTCTTGAACTCGTCATAAACCGCAACAAGGCCGCAGTTCTCGCACACAGGCACTATTGTCTTGTCAGAGTCAAACCTCTCCTTGAGCAGCAGCGATGCGCCGTGTGCCACGAATGTGTCCTTCTCCATTTCTCCAAGCCTGAGGCCGCCTTCCTTTGCCCTTCCTTCTGTTGGCTGCCTTGTGAGCAGCTGGATTGGGCCCCTTGCCCTTGAATGGAGCTTGTTCGCAACCATGTGCTTGAGCTTGAGGTAATACATGTCGCCCATGTAGATTTTTGCCTGATACATCCTGCCGGTTGCCCCGTTATACATTGTTTCTGTGCCGTTCTCCCTGAAGCCCAGCCCCAGGAGCTCCTGCCTCAGCGCCTCCTCTGTCTCTGCGCTGAAGGTTGTTCCGTTTATCGGCCTGGCGCTCAGTGCGCCCACCTTGCCTCCCACAAGCTCAATCAGGTGGGAGATGGTCATTCGGCTCGGGATACCGTGCGGGGAAAATATGAGGTCCGGGATGATTCCGGAAGCAGAAAAAGGCATGTCTGTCTGAGGCACAATTAGGCCCACAACGCCCTTCTGGCCGTGCCTGCTTGTGAACTTGTCGCCAATTTCGGGGATTCGCTGGTCCCTTATCCTGACCTGGATGAGCCTGTTGCCCTCCTCATTTTCAGTAAGAGTTACAAAGTCAATGACGCCCTGCTCGCCGTGCTTGAGGGAAACCGAACTCTCCCTACGGCTGGCTGAGGCAAGGTTGTACTCGTCAAGGCTTGACAGGAATCGTGGCGGGCTTGTCTTTCCGATGACCACATCCTCCTCATGCACAACCGCCTCGGGGAAGATAATGCCGTCCTCCTCCAGGTTCCTGTAGTCCTTCTCTGACTTGTAGCCCTTCACATCCTTGTCAGGAACTGAGATTGTGTCCGTGAGGCCGCCGCTGTATCTGAGCTCCTCTGCAATTGCTGGCCTGTAGTAGGTTGACCTGCCAAAGCCCCTGTCAACAGAGCCCTGGTTGATAATCACCGCATCCTCCATGTTGTAGCCCTTAAAGCTCATGACAGCCACCACAATGTTCTGGCCGCTGGGATGCTTGTCATACTCTGATATGGTATGCATTATTGACTGCACAATCGGGAACTGGGGTGTGTGGAGCAGATTGGTGTCCATGTCCATCCTGACTGCGAAGTTTGCTGCGTAAAAGCCGAGCGCCTGCTTCTGGTTTTTGCTTCCAAAGGCAACTCGCGCGCTCTGTGAATAGTTTGCAAACGGAACATATGATGTGCAGAGGCCGTTCATTGACAGCGGGCTTATCTCCAGGTGGGTGTGCTCCCTTGTCAGCTCATTTTCGTAGAATGCCACCAGCGCATTTTCCTCTTCTGACGCGTCCAGATACTCAATAACTCCCTGGACCACCAGGTCGCCCCAGGTTATCTCATTTTTCTGCAGCTGCTCAATGTGCTTGTCTGTCAGCAGCGGCTTGCCCTCCCTGACCACAATAAGGGGCCTCCTGCACCTTCCCTTTGCGGTGAGCACCTGCACCTCGTCAAGCTTCTCATGATAGAAAACATTAAGTTCAGAAGAGAGCTTACCCTTCCTCCTCTCCTCAATTATTTTGGTAGCAAAGTCCCTGGACTCCTCAACATCCCCGATATACTTGCCATCAATATAAACTTCTCCCATGAATATGCACCTATTTGATCGGCTTCAGGCCGAAGTCTTTCAATGATTTCAAAAGCTCCTCTTCATTCATCTCGTTTGTAACGCTCGCGAGCAGCGCCAGGTTCTTCCTCAGGCCAATGTTAGTGCCTTCCGGCGTCTCCAGCGGGCACAGCCTTCCCAGGTGGGTGCTGTGCAGCTCCCTTGCCTCAAAGTTTTCCTGCTCTGCCGAGAGCGGTGAAACAACTCTCTGTAAGTGTGACATTGTCTCAAGGAAATTCAGGCGCTGTATCCTCTGGCTGATTCCCTTCCTTCCGCCGACCCAGTTGCCTGTTGCCATTGAGCTGTATATCCTCTGGGTAAGCAGCTTGTCCCTGATGACAACTTTTATTGACGGGAACTTGCCCCTCTTGACAATCCTCTGGAAGTTATAGAGCAGGTCTCCGATAAGGACCTTGATGTTTACCCTGAACAGGTCTGCCAGCAGGTCCCCTGGGAACTTCAGCGTCTTGTTCATGTAGTGGTCCTTGTCATCCGGGTTTATGATGCCGTTTGAAACATTAATGTATTTCTTTAAGATTTTGCACAGGTTGTAGGCCTTGAATATCCTGTCCTCTCTCCTTATGCCCAAGTGCGGAAGGAGATACTTATCAAGGATTTCGCGCATCCTCTCAACCCTTATGTCCTTTGACTGGGTTATGCCAATCCTCTTTGCCACCCAGTCCAGGGCCTCTTCCTCGTTCTTAATGTCAGCGAACTCATAGAGGTTGATGAAAACCTCGTCGTTCTTCTTGTCCTTGCTTATGAAGCGCATTATCTCCTCGTCCTTTAGCAGGCCGAGGCACTTTGCCAGGACAACGACAGGCACTCTTTTGACCCTTGTGAATGTGAGGTAGAAAATCCCGTCCTTGAGCTTTTCAAGTGTGTGGGGAATCTTGTAGGAGCCTGACTCTGAGAACAGCTTGCCCACAAACCTGCTCGGGCCAATGCTGTCATCCTCCACAAGCATCCTGTTCGGGGTCAGGTCCTCTATGTTGATGAGCACCCTCTCGGTGCCGTTGACAATGAAATAGCCGCCCGGGTCGTCAGGGTCCTCGCCCTTCTCTATCAGCTTTTCCCTCGGAAGGTTGTAAAGGTGGCAATACTTTGACTTGAGCATGATTGGTATGCTGCCCACCTGGGTTGTGAATGACTCCCTCTGTATGCCGTTGATGTGGGCGCTGACCTCAATGTATGTTGGCGCGCTGTAGCTCAGCTTCCTTATCCTTGCCTCAACAGGGTAGATGTTCCTCTTGCTGCCGTCTGCCTCGGTCATCTCTGGCTTTGTGGTCCATATCTTGTCGAACCTTATCTTGAACTCGTCAATGTTGTGCGGGATGATGGTCGGCTCTATGTTCCGGTTCTCCTCTATGATTCTCTGCAGCTCAACGTCAATGAAGTGGTTGAATGACTCTATGCTGGAGTTTATGAATGACTTCTCCTCGAAGTATTTCTTTATCAGGATCTCTTCCCTGTTAATCACTTATGACACCCCTGTAGAAAATCGCTTCATGGCATGTGGCGCTTTTTCTTGTAATCTTAATTACATCTCCCGGCTTCAGGCTAAGCTTGGAAATCGCCGGGTCAGTTATGAATATTGTGGGCAGCTCAGAGAGGTTGATTTTATAATGCTCAAGAACATCCTTCTTTTCCTCCTCTGAAAGCTTCTCATGCTTCGGGACGAGTTCGTGGTCAAGGTAAATCTCCCCGCCTATGTTTCGTTTCCTTTTCGCCATGTTCTCCCTTGAGTATAATGGGCCGGACGAGACTTTCATTGTTGTTGCCAACAAGTTCGAACTCGCGACCACTTCATTTCTTTTAAATAATAAAAGTGAAGTGCTCTTGCCAAGCTGAGCTACCGGCCCAAAGCAAAGACGCCCTGGCCGGGACTTTCACAATCTGCGGGTGCAAATCGTTTTGAACCCGGGTCGAAGCCTCGACAGGGCTTCATGATAGTTTCCGCTGGAGAAAAGAAGCTTTTTTTGCTTTTCTCCCGTGCCGAACTACACTACCAGGGCATTTATGCGCATAATGTGGGTTATACGTCCTTCTTTTGGCTAACAACCAAATAAATAGGTTATTTAGACCAGTAGAAGGGTGTTATTCGCCATGTAAACATTGTTTTGTCCCACTTTATAAACTTTACTGTTTTTTTTCTCTTAAATGTTTTTAGCCTGGGAATCTGGCTATATACATAATATACCCGAATCTGGGTGGGAAACTTATTTGTATATATAAATATTGCGGTTTTGCACGTGAAAGTGGGAAAAAGATTTATGTAAGAGGTTCTTACTCACCTCTATGGACGAGGAACCAGAGCTGGAAACAGGCATACACGGCAACACCTACTGCCTGCAGTGCGGAGCGTGCTGCTATTATTATAAGGTGCTGAATGATGACAACACTGTCCTGAAAAAAGGCTATTCACCATGCCAGTTCATGGAGTATGACTTCAGGAAAAAGAAAGCAGCCTGCTCCATACATGACAGCCCGTCCAGGCCGACTGACTGCAGCACAATAAAATTCTGCAGTCCACAATTCATAAATGGCGACCTTTCAGGCTATGATTTGGATATTCTAAAGCTCATTGCGCAGCAGATGCCTGAGCTAATGAAAGGCATACAGAAAAAATAACGAGAAAAAAAACGTCCCCGCGGCCGGATTCCCACATAAGGGTTAGCACCCTTATCATCCCGTTGTGGGTCTCGCTAACGCTCGAGCCCACATAAAAAAACGTCCCCGCGGCCGGATTCGAACCAGCAACCTTCCGGTGACGGCTGAAAGCCTTTCATCCTGACGCCTTAGGCGATAGTCAGGCTTTTTCTACAGCCGGACGCTCTACCGTTGAGCTACGCGGGGAATATTCTCTGAGAAGATTCAATTGGTTTATAAAAGTTGCTAAAAAAAAGAGAAAAGAAAGAAAAAGAAAAAAAGCAGCTAGTGTGCTGCGTTATTATGCGTTGATTATGTGGTAGTCTTTTTTGTCTGGCTGCGCCACATTCATGAGCACTGCCGCAACACTGACTCTGAAATTGGGATTAAGAGCTTCCCACACAGCATCAGCCAAATCTTTTGCCCTGTCAAATGGAGGCATAACAACACTCAGTGGCATGTCTCTAAAAGACTGCAGCGGCTCCATATTGTCGCCCTTGTAGGTTGGCAGCAATTTTCCAATGCCCGGAATATAATCAAAGCCCCATCCTTTCTTCTTAGGGTGGCCTGTTCCGTCATTCCGAGAGATGTGAGAACCGTGGTTAAGCAATGATGCTATGCCAACAATTCTTGGTGTGTATATTGGTTTGTCAGGCTCAAATGATGTCAAATCAATTGGCTTGCCTTCTTTATCTAGCACTAATTCACCCTTTGAATCCCTCTGATAAACTGGATCCTTCATTGCATCTTTTAAAATGTCAGTTGCGATGTATTGCATGTTTCCGGCATATTTTGTTCTTGCCAGGTCAGCCACGTGGTCTGTCTGATGACCGTTGCTGACAACAATATGATTTTCACCTGGGCTTATTGCCCTATATATCAGCAGCGCCGGATTTCCGGTCTTTAGCACTTCAGGGTCAGTTGGCTGTGTCCTTATTGAGCCGTCGCTGTCCTGCACAAGTATTCTTGCCTTGCTGGAAGGGCTTCGTCCAGTCAATATATATATTGCGAACCTAGATTCCTCGGAACTTGTGGTTCCCAGAATAAATCCCCTACCTGGATATACCATTTCTTTTAGTGCATTTAGTTCCATGTTTTCAGCCTCCAAATTCCTCGAGAATACCACGAGGTAATATTACCCCTTTTTTTGTTGGAAATGCGTTTCCTATATATATAGTTATTCCTTATTAGTAATGCCATTGGCCGCTGCCGCACTTCACTTTGTGCACACGTGGTCCCACAGGTAGTCAAAATACCTGCGGTAGTGGTCTGCCAGCTCCTTGCTTTCTATAACAAACGCAAAGAATTCTCCAATAAAGATAAAATTGACCACTTTGTTGCCATACAAGCTAATTACAGTCGGATTGCCGCTCCATTCCTTTGGCTGGTAGCGGATTGTCTCAAGTTTATATGGTTCCTTAATCTCCTTCCTCATCTCGTGCCTCACAATGTTCTTTATAAGAATCCTTTTTTCAATCCTCCTCTTGTTCCACGAGGCAAAAAAGTGGGGCATCTGCTTTGGGATATACCTTCCTGCGCCAATCCATCTAATTTCCTTATAGTTTAGCATGTCCTCCCAAACTGCCTTTGTTCCCTCATGCCCCCTGAAGATTTCGCCGCTCATTGGCTGCCTTTTGAACTCATACTTTGCCATAAGCTCAGGAATATGCTTGGCTATCTCTTCCTTTGTTGACTCTAAATCGTGCTCTCTCTGGTCAATATAGCCAATTATATTGTTTGGGTGCGCTATCCTAAAGAAACGTTTTTTGTTCTCCTGCACATAGGTAACAATGCCCCGCTCAATGAGCTTGTTCAGAATGTCATAGATGTTCCTTCTCTCAATGCCTGTCCTCTCGTGAATACTATTCAGGGCAGAGGCCCCTAGCTCAAGCAGGGCGCCATACACCTTAATCTCGCCCTCTGATAAGCCAAGCTTCCTTAATATTTCCAGCTCCATAAGCCAATAGGGGGTATTCCTAATATATAAACTTTATGGTGTTGTAGCAATACCACATAGATATAAATAGTTTAACTATTCAGTAGTGGTTATGAAAGTTGCACTTGTCCAGCCAAGGGGAAATATACTTGACAAAGAACCTCTCCCTACTACATTTAGCACTCCGCGCACTGTTGAGCCGCTCCAACTAGGTTACATTGCCGCTGTTGCCCAGGCTGCCGGCCATGATGCCAGAGTTATTAACCAATGGCTGCAAACAGATGAATCCTTACTTGAAGAGATTGCCAGATCGCACCCGGATGTCGTTGGTTTTTCAGTTATGAATTTTCATATCAATAAGGCATTAAAACTTGCCCGATTGGTGAAGGGGCGAACAGGAGCACAGATCGTCTTGGGTGGCCCTGCCACAGCAGCTAATTTCTTTGAGCTTGCCCAGGAAGAGCACGTGGATTTTGTTATAAGGGGAGAGGGAGAGTATAGCTTCACAAGTCTCCTTAATGCTCTTGAGCGCAGGGTTGACTATCAAAGCATTCCTGGGCTTGTATACAAGGGTAAAGATTCATTTTGGCCCCCACAAAGAATCACTGATTTGGATGCCCTGCCTTTCCCGGACAGGTCCTCGCTGGACCTTTCCATAATGAAAGAGTATTTACCAAGCAATGTTGCATTTAATTGGCAGATATTCTCTACAATTATTGGTTCCAGGGGCTGCTACCATGCATGTAGGATGTGCGAGAGCAATGATATCTGGGGGCGCAAAAGAATTAGCCGCTCTCCTGAGAACATTGTTTCTGAAATTAAGTACCTAAAGGAAAATTATGGAACAAATCTAATCTGGTTTTGGGATGCAAATCCCTCGCGTAAAGACATGCTGGGCCTTTCAGAGGAATTACTAAGGCAGAATGTATCCGCCACCTGGAGGGCCTTCCAGAATCCGGCAGAAGCCGATCTTGGGCTTTATGAACTGATGCATGACGCAGGGTGTGAATTTGCCCATTTCGGCGCTGAATCAGGCAATGACTTGTACCTAAAGAGTTTGAATAAGGCAACAACAACACAAGTTACAGAAAAGGCTGTTGCTCTTGCACACGAGGCTGGTTTAATTGCTCATTGCACTCTTATGGTTGGTTTTCCAGACCAATCAATGAGTGAGTTTCTTGATGAATTTGCCTGGTTCAAGGCTCTAGGAACCGATAGCGGGGTGTTTTTTATCCTCACACCATTAAAAGGCACGCCCTTCTACGAAGAGTGTAAGCAGGCAGGCATAATCAAGAACCATAACCCTGACTTTTATGACCTCTCGCATTCTGTTATTGAAACAAAGCTGGAAAAGGAATGGAACAAAGGTGACTATAAGGATATTTTGCAGTGGTGCTGGCAGAATTTCTATGACAAGGAATGGCTAAAGCGCGCTTGGAGTAGCCCGCACAGGCACGCACTTTTGAATTTCAGCGAGGTCGTCAGGAATAGATACAATCTGGATTTTGGAGGTTTCAAATGAACCTTACACAGAAGATTCAGAATCTGAGCGCGAAAACAAAAGGGTATGCCAAATTAATCGGAGGCGCGGCTGTGTTGCTGAGCCTTACTTATTTGGTATCACGGGACAGGATGTCATATATCTGGGTGTATCAGGGTGAGGTGGATGGCTACAGTGTTAAAATTGAAAAAAAGAAGAATGTATTTGACTGGAAGCTCATAAAGGAGGAGACGCAGACAGATATCACCCTGTCAACTGAAGGGAAAGGCAGAATCAGATATCCCTGTTTTATCTTTGGAATTGACTATGGAAATGATAAGTTCGTTGATGATATGTGGTTCAGACTGGCTGAAAACGATACACTGGGGACAATTGGTCCCTTCCAGCGTTATTATCATGCCATGTCTTATCCTCTATGGAACAAATATTGGGATTCAGTCCACGATACCGATGTAAACAAAGCAATGTCACTTTTGGAAAAGGCAATTACGGATATCATGAATAAAGAACACCTTGTCAAAAAAATGGTGCAATAATGAACTTAAAACGCAACATAACATTATTGGCTCTGGGCCTGAGTGCACTTGCATGCAACAGGGAGCTGCCAAACCATGTTAACATCACAAGATACGAAGGGCAGGTCAGAGGCTACAATGTGAACATCGTCAAGATGATGGATTACTCACGCAATATTTCAAACCACAGAGCCGGAATGAGAGTATTCATGAAAGCAGTGGACCAGACAGCAAAACCTTATGCAGTAAGCGGATTTGATTTGGATTTAGATTCTATCCTTGATGAGATGGATGTAAGTAACACTTACAGTGAATTCAACAGTGACTCCATGCGCCGCCCCTATAGAATGACCCGAGAGGGAAAAATTAGGCTGTCCCATTTCTGGGAAGGTTACCCCACTTTAACAGACTTGCAGAAGGGGCAGTTGCTTCTTGATGAAGCTGTAATAAAAGTAATGACAAAGGAGCATGAAGTCCAGAAATAAGAATGGCAAAATGACACTTCTCAAAAAGATGCGGCAAATGGGAAACTACATGAGGATTGGCTTAGCTGCGCTTGCATTGGCGGGAAGAGCATATGCAAACAACTTCAATAATGCAGTAGTGCCGCCAACACGCCAGCAGCTTGAAGAGAGGCTTGTTTGGACAGGAAATAAAACTTCTTCGTCTTTCTCTCTGATTTCATCACCAAAATATTTTGGTAAGACAATTGGCGCCATAGTCAATATTCCTTATGTATGGAACAGCAACGGCACCAGAGGCATGGGAGATGCAAACATCATGTTATGTGTGGTTGCCAAGCAGGGAACAAGTAATTACATTCCCTTCATTGGCCTGAAAATTCCTTCTGGCGAGCTCAGCAGCAAGACCTACGACCTAAATTTTGGCACCCTTGTTACATACTGGATTAATAACAAAAAGGCAGAGGTTAATTTTACCTTAAAATATACAATGACAGGTTCAACCCCGCAGGGCATCAACCCGCCAAACCAGCTTTTTCTCGCTGCATTTGCCGGCGGGCAGGTTGCGAAGAACCTGAGAATTGCCGCAGGCACAAATTTAACTGCGAACAGCAACGGTGATTACCAGGTTGGCGCAAGGGCTGGAACAAAGTTCATTATTGGTGACTATGACTGGATCATTGAAGTATTCGCTAATTATGTTGTGGCACAGCAGAATATGCCAGGAAAATACAGTTTTGAAGTTTCGTTTAGATTCAACCCAAAAAAGGGATGAGGCTCATAAGAAACACTCTGGACAAGACAGTATCAAATCTCCAGCGTGACCCTGTTCGAGCGTGTCCGGACTTCCTTGCCGTTTGGCGTTTTGAATTTAACCAGGCATGGCGGAAGCACAATCCCGCCGATTATTGACAGCCTTGACTTCAGCTTGTATGTAATAATCCTCTCCTCATAGGGCTCAATGCTCGGTATCTCCCACTTGATTAGCGTCCCTTTCTTCCTTGTATTAATCAGCTTGGTGGGCCTTATGGTCCCTGCCTGGAACTCGTCGCCCATCTCTGCAATGTGGGGAACCTTTTCCAGCACAATAATGCCGTCAATGGCCTTCTTTGTCCGGCTTTTCAGGTGAAGGATTATCTTCAGCTCTGATATGCCGCCCTCGCTGGTGCCAATCTGGCTTACCTGCTTCCTGACAACAACAGGGCTCCTGTAAACATAATAGATTATTATTGCCGCAAGCACAATTATAATCAGCGCCAGCAGAGACCTGTAGCTCTCCTTTATTTCAATGGTGGTTGACTCCTGGGGGTCAAGCGGAATCTTCCAGTAATAGAATGACCCCTCTTCGGTCTTCAGCAGACCTGCATTTGGCGTTGCAGTGGTGAATAGTGAGATTAAGAACGGCTTTTTCCTGACAATTTCAAAGCTCTTCCTGATGTTGCCGTCGTTCTTCAGCGAGATTACCTCTGTCGTCTTCAGGAATTTTTTCTCAAATGCTGAATTCTCGACCAGGTCCGAATATGAGACTATGTCATACTGCTCTGCTACGTCCGCGGAATAATTTTTTCCCTCATACTCAATGGATGCAGTGGCAGTCAGCACATCCTTCACCGGAGGCTGGAGCGGGCTGAACTTCAGAAGGAATGCCTCAGATTTCTTTTCAATGCCGAGCAGACTGACTATCCTCTCCTCATTCACTACCTTGCTGCTAAGCTTCAGATCCAGGTTGGTGAGATTGAGCCGGTTCAGGTTCCTCAGGTTAACGCTGATTAGGGTGCCAACCCTTGGGTCAATGTCCTTGTCCATGTCTATGTTGAGCTGGACGCTTGGAGTCAACTTCTTCCACTCAAGCGGCTTGACAAGCACATCATAGTCCACTGTCTTTATTTCCTTGGTATCGGTATTCTGGACGCTGACCCTCACCCTGTATCTTCCAACAGGGACATAGGTCTTTGGCCTTATGCTAACAGTGACAACCCTGGGGAGGTTGGGATATACTTTAGGATAATAGTCCTCAGCAGGGACTGTATCAATGACCCAGTCAACCTCAGAGCCGAACTTAATGTAGAAGCGCTGGCCGTTCTCCATGTTGTTGTAGATTGTGAAATTGAAAACAGCCTCCTCATCCTGGAATATGTCAGTGTAGGTCTTATTGGCGTATATAGCAAAGTCACTGCTCGCGCTGGCGGTCACTACAGAAAGCAGTAGGACTGCAAGCAAAGCAAGCAGAAATCTCTTTGAGCCCATTTTGTCAGACCACCTTTTTATACCTCTCTTTTTGGGACAACTACTATTTATACCTTTCGAAATGTTACAAACTACAACTCAGTTTAGGGGAATTATTTTTTCTCCAGCCTGTCCAGTGTATCTGTGATGTCGCCAAACAGCTTCCGCTCAAGCTCTGCAATGCTGTCAGTATCCCCTTTGCGGTGTTTCCTGTGACTTGCCTTCTGGCTGTGCAAACTTCGCTGCGCCATCTTCCTGACAAGTGAGGTATGGTAGAAGAGCGCTGCCGCAATGAGGATGAGCAGCACAATTATTATGACCAGCGGGGCAAAGAGCGCTGTGCCAATTGCAGAGAGAGCCTTGAATATCAAAAATAATATGATTGCTGCAAGGAAAACTATGAGGAAGGTTATTGCCGTCTCCTCTTTTTGCCTGGCTGCCATGCTAACCTTCTTATCCCTCTCCCTATTTAAATATATTGCTGATAAAACCCTATAGAATAGGGTGCAGTCAAGTTAAGTGGGAACGCCCTTCCGCTGGCCGCTTGCAGCGGCTGACATTTTCCTCCCTGCACCTGGCGAGGGAGGCAAAATGTCACCCAGCGAACGCTGGGCAGCGGAAGGGCAAGCAACGCATCATACTTGACTTAACCGTAGAATAGTTGCTTCTGTCCCTGCCCCGCCCGGTGCGACACGCGCGACAGAGTCGCGCTAGTTGCGTTCGGCTTCGGCTTCAGCAACCAGCACGGCCGGGGCAGGGCAGCTTAGCTATCTACAGCACCTCGAAACCAAAAAGTATAAATAT
>Ga0209777_10004706_pt1 | contig 16017 bp, 8 predicted proteins | sample FrelakmetHBP12HB_FD_187147 | JGI IMG/M metagenome (GOLD analysis project Ga0209777, IMG submission 187147) | Freshwater lake sediment microbial communities from the University of Notre Dame, USA, for methane emissions studies -HBP12 HB (SPAdes)... | ecosystem: Environmental > Aquatic >...
TTCCAGAACTACCCCAGATCCCGCTGAGCCTAGTGGACCATCCAGTGGCCATCCGGTCCCAGCTTGTCCCGTTGTAGTGAATGATAGTGTCACCAGTGCACACAGCGAATACATCTCGTCCTGAACTGCCCCAGACGTCAAAGAGAGCGCTGAGAGTTCCACTTCTCATCTCCGTCCAACTCATTCCATCGTAGTGAAGAATCATGCCAGCCTCGCCGACAGCAAACACGTCGTTTCCTGAACTGCCCCAAATGCCGTAGAAATCGTCATATGTCCCGGTGCTCATCCTGCTCCAACCGGTGCCGTCGTAATGAAGGATAGTACCTCCCGTACCGACAGCAAAGACGTCCCTACCAGAACTACCCCATACATCAAGTAACTCACTTGCCGTCACGCCCATCTTACTCCATCTGGCACCATCGTAGCGAAGAACGAGAGTCCCTTTATAGGGGAGAAGACTGGTTAAAACGAGGACGTCGCTACCTGAGCTGCCCCATATTCCTGTAGGATACCAGAGTCCTCCGCTTACCATCTCGCTCCAACTCGTTCCATCATAGTGGAGGATCGTACCGTTAGTTAGATAGCTGTCAAAACCCACAGCGAAGACATCTCGACCTGAAACGCCCCAGACGCGCCAGAGGAGTAGGGATACCCCGCTGTTCATCTTGGTCCAGTCATTTCCGTCGTAATGGAGAATGGTTCCATCACTACCGCCAACGAAAACATCGTTCCCTGAGCCGCCCCAGATACCGCGCAAGTCGCTGTGCGTTCCGCTGTTCATCTCTCTCCAAGTGACCCCGTCATAGTGAAGAATTGTGCCATAGTCACCTATAGCAAAGACGTCCCGATTTGAACTGCCCCAAACTCGCCAAAGGCGAAGTAAAGCTCGAGCGGTCATCTCAGTCCAGCTGTTTCCGTCGAAGTGAATGATCGTGTGTCCATAACCCACTGCAAAAACATCATTCCCCGAACTGCCCCAGACACCACGAAAATCACTATATACACCGATCGCACCTAGATGGCTCCAGCCGCTCCCGTCATAATGAAGAATGAGACCATTATTGCCAACTGCGAAGACATCGTTCTCTGAGCTGCCCCAGACATCATAAAGGTCGCCCAAAGTCCCGCTGCTCATTTTGCTCCAACTTTCTCCCTCGAAGTGAAGGACAGTGCCTTCTTCGCCCACAGCAAAGAGATTGTTGCCTGAACTTCCCCAAACACCGTTGAGAACACACGGGGTTCCAGGTCGTTGGACACGCCAACCGAGAGCAGGCTCATTCTGTGGCTGTTGTGGTTTCTGACTGCAGGATGATACCATTAGATACAGTGACGCCAAACATATTGCGTACTTATATCTTAATACCATAGTCAAGAAATCCCTAGTCGAGTTTGGCTTGTGTGACTTCCTTAGATCGCTTGGCATATCTTACTCTTAAATCCTCATCGTGGCTTCAGCGGCTTGAGGACTCTCAGTCTTGTCAATCCTCTCAGAGTGAAAGGTCGGATTGAGTGCTCGATCCCATACCCCCCTACGCCAAAATGCGGCACAGCGTATCGTTGAGAACAGTGCTGACAGCTGCATCAGAACCATCACATTTTAGGGGGCCCAAGATGAGCTATTACCCCATTTTGGCCCACAGCGAAGACGTCACTCCCCGAACTTCCCCAAACGCTGAGGAAGCTGCGGTCGGTTTCAACACTCATCGAATGCCACGTTGACCCGCCGCCGTGAAGGATGCCGGTTGGATTCGACGAGTAAGAGACGGCAAAGACATCAGTGCCTGAACTACCCCAAACACCGGAAAGACTCCAGCTCGGATCGGTGGCCACTAGCGGCCAACTTATTCCGTCATAGTGAAGGATGACTTGACCGCCCACGACAAACACATCGCTCCCTGAACTACCCCAGATGTCCCAAAGGTCGAAATCAGCCTTGGCAGTCATCCTAGTCCAACTTTTCCCGTCGTAATGAAGGATGATTGGTCCATCCCCCACAGTGAACACTTGGCTTCCTGAACTGCCCCAGATTCCGCGAAGGTCTGCAGGCGTTCCACTTGCCATACTGTTCCAATTCATTCCGCTGTAATGAAGGATTATCCCTCCTTCACCCACAGCAAACACGTTACTCCCGGAACTCCCCCAGACGCCGAAGAGATCAGCAACGGTGCCACTATTCACCCCGTTCCAATGTATCCCGTCAAAGTGAAGAATCGTACCGGCTTCGCCGACAGCAAAAACATCTCTGCCTGAGCTGCCCCAGATTCCATAGAGCGTCCTCGAGGTTCCGGTGCTCATCCCATTCCAGCTGTTTCCGTCATAATGGAGGACGACACCACAATTACCCACAGCAAAGACGTCACTACCGGAGCTACCCCAGACGCGATGAAGATCTGTCATTTCACGCCAGTCAGCCCCATCGTAATGCAGAATGACGTTATCATACCCTACAACAAATACGTTGTTACCTGACGCACCCCATACGCCGAAAAGGTAGCCGCCCCTGGTGCTGCGTAATGTGCTCCAGCTACTCCCATCATAGTGAAGGATGATTTCACCACTTAAACTGGCATAACCGACCACAAACACATCACTACTTGAAGCGCCCCACACACTCATTAGGTCAGCGGACGCGCCGCTGGGGATCGTTTTCCAGCGGGTTCCATCATAGTGAACGACCGTGCCGCCGGTGCCAACAGCAAAGACATCGCCACCTGATGTACCCCATACGCCCAAGAGGTCAGCAGACGTGCTGCTAACCATCCTACCCCAACTGATTCCGTCGTAGTGAAGTATAACGCCACCAGCGCCTACGGCAAAGACGTCGCTGCCTGAACTCCCCCAAACGCCAGAAAGCCATCCATACGCCCCGACGGCAGTTTTGCTCCACTTCTCGCCGTCGTAGTGGAGTATAGTACTATAATCACCCACGGCAAAGACATCACTTCCCGAACTGCCCCAGACACCGGAAAGCCGCCAAGACGACCAGCTTATCATGTCGGTCCAACTGAACCCGTCATAGTGGAGGATTGTACCATATTCGCCTACAGCAAAGACATCTTTGCCGGAACTCCCCCAAACACTACAAAGCAATGGGGCTGTTCCGTGAGTCATCTCTTTCCAACTATTCCCGTCGTAGTGAAGGACTGTACGATCCTGACCCACGGCAAAGACATCTTTGCTTGAACTTCCCCAAAGGGAAGTGAGGATGAGCGGTGTTCCGCGTTGTTGAATACTCCAACCCAGTGCAGGCTCCGGTGGTGGCTGTGCCGGGTTCCTGCTACTGCAAGTCAAAACCAGACATGTTGACAATAGACACGCCAAGCACTCCCAATTTGACATCATCTTGTTGATCACATTCGCCATGCTTGGTTCTCCGTTTATCCCAACTGGAACAATCCGAAGTCACCCACTAAAGGTTACGTAATACTCTATGTCCACCTTGTGAGGAGCGATACAACAGAATTCTATACAAGTCTGCATGCGCGTGTCAAGAGCTATTTTCACAGATCGCCACGTTAAGTAATCTCAAAAAAACGGCCTATTGCCAAACTCTTGTAGATTTCGGCTTAAGAGATGTCAATTCCGAGTGCAACTTCGCCAATGGCTTCATCAACTTGAAAGATCCAATATCTTCGGTATCCGACTGTAAACGTGATCAACTCTCACAAACTCCTCAACACCTGGAACAATATACCTGTCTGTCTCTCCACTGGTCCAAAACTCATCTCCCCATTCTCACATCTCTCACCAGCCAACGCAACAAGAGTGTTCATTTTTCAACAGTCCCCGAATAGCAGGTCGTCTTGACCTCTGAACACGTCAGAAATGAACGGAACCAGGGCGGTAGCCCCACCCACTTTCGGCTTGACTCGCGTCACAGCGGGCGGGGCACTCAGATGAAAGAGTACGACGAAGTCAGACCACACAGCAGCAAGTATTATTTCGGTAAAACACCAATGCAGACGTTTATTGACTCAATAGCGTTAGCGAAGGGGAAAATGCTGAACTTACCTTACAAACAGAAACTCAAACATCGGAATGTCAGGTTAAGTCTTAACTATCACAGCTTGACCGACAGAGCTGATACCACGGATTCTTGTGTGACGACAGCCCAAATCAAAGATAGTATGCGAAACCTATGTGGAATGCTACATGAATTGAAGTCTGGATTGGTTCGAGCCACCAGTAGTAAAACGGATCAGACTCGACGAGCCTTTCGGCTAGGCGCGCCCGCTCATCTATTATGGTTGCCCAACTCACGGATGGCTTGTTGATACCGGCACCAAGCTCAAAGGACCAATTGGGTTTGTTTTCAAACGCGGCAAACCCGAGTTTCTCAAGTCGGAACTCAAACTCAAGCAATACGCAATAGCCGGAGAACTGTTCCTTGTAAAAGGTTCTCCACTCGTTGTTCTCACTCTTAGCGCGGTAGTGAAGGTAAGCCGCGTCATTAGTGTACAAGACCAAGACCCTTGGTATCAGCGGCCAACTGCTTGGTACTGGGGTGAGCACAGCTCCTACAAACAGGCAGAATCTAGGATCAGGTTTCGTGACGGCATAGAGAGTTGAGATTGAGAGTCCAACTCCCGTGATGGCAGCCAGATTTGCATGTCCAATCTCAACATGAAATCCAGGTATTCCGTATGGCACCCCGGCTATATCAAGCCCGACCTTGGTGCGAAACTTGGGTTCATCTTTGGTTGGCCTTTCTTTGGAATGAGCATTCACATCCATCACAAGTATGAGAATAATAAGGATCGGGGAAAAGCCCCTCTTAACGTTCCAACCTGTGGCGTTCATTGCTTAGAACCTCCACGCCAATCTCACAAGCGGTTCAAATGAAAGACTCCCGAACGACTTTGCGGTCAGGATGTCAGGGCAAGCGTTACGTCTTGTCAACGATAGGGACAGCTTTGGTGCAAGCAGCTTCTGCCAGTGTGCAGCCTGTCTTTCACTCTCTGCCTTGTGTGCAAAGCAGTAGACTGCCGCACCTGCCAGTAGGGCACCGGAGATTAAACCAAGTTCTCTGCTACTCCCCTCAAGAACTCCTTTTGACGAGTTGGACACGATTACCTCCGCCAGAGCAGTTGAAAGCAAAATGACGCCTCCTCTAACCCAGACCGCTCTTGAGCGTTTAGCCTCTACATATAGATCTGTCACGCTCTTTACAGCCCTGAAGGGAACCACCGAACTGTCAATCCCAGTGTGGATGATCATTACTGTATCTCTAAGCTCTCTTATCATCGCGTAAAGAGGCTTCCGCGATCCTGTGTTTTCTATGATACACGGGTTCTTCAGTTTCGACAGTGCGACACGTGTTTCCTCGACGGGCAGCTTGCCGGGCTTAACCTCGACCTTGCTGGGAGACTTCACGGCCGTGAATGCCACAACCAGCCCACACGTCAGAACCGCCATTCCCACAATAAAGTAGGTCGCGTCGGATTCAAAGTAAGGTTTATAGTCATAGTTCGGTAAGGGCCGTGCACGGGTCTCCCTCGGAAGAGCTATGCTAACCCCAAGGCAAAAGATCAGGATGAATCGGCAACTCCTCAATACCAAGTTTGAATTATTCTTCATAATGCTTCCTCTCACTTGCGAGTAGAGTACTTTGCCAGAGATTCCTCCGCCACGTCCCTCACCCAATCATCTTTGTCCTGAGTTGCCTGCTGAAGAGCTGGGATTGCTGCCGTATCGAGAATGCGCCCTAAAGACTCGGCTGCATTGCGCCGGACTTGCCATGAGGAATCAGTTAAGGCCAAGATCAAAGCAGTCACAACGTTAGGTTTATCGGCCGATGTGGTTGCAAGCCACCCCAAAGCCTGTGCCGCAGCCTCCCTTTGGAGCTGGTCGTTCGAGTGTAGTTTAGGAAGCCATCCTTCGACATCGTCGTTAAATCCAACTCTGTCGCGTCGGAGTCCCGCAGATGCGACAACACCTCTCCCACACAAAAGAACATAACCGACGTCTTCAACGAGCTTGAATGTCAGGGGATAAGTGGGGTCACTATAAATCTCATAGAGTACAAGACTCCCTTCCTTCACAACAACTGTGTCGGCCAGGTACACATGTTCGGCACCGGGCGACCACGCAAAGTCTCTCAATGTACCATTAGAACCATTGCTCTCGCCGGGGATCGGATGTATTGGAACTGATTCGGCTACGCTGTCCAATTCCCAAAAGGTGTACGAAATTTCGCCTTTAGAACCTCTGAAGGGTCTGCGATATGCCGCGCCTTTGCTGGTGCAGCTTAGAAACCAGTTATCAATTGTTCCGACGATACAGATTCTTGTGTCGTTGCCGTTCGGACCTCCAATTTCGGTCAGGTAGCGCTGCAAATCGTTGATACCATAATTGTCACTTTTCAACAGTCCCTTTATTCCTTTGCATTCTATGCCGGGCATTATGTACCACGAGGATTTTGTATCTACGGTGTCAGCCAGAAGTATCGAAACTGAACAGATCCAGAAGGCGGTGATAAGGATTCCACATCTAAATCTCTGCACTGCTACTCCTTTCGTGTGTCCATCCGTTCCCTGTGTGACGTTTCGTCGGTCAGGAGGCCCGTGCTCGTGACCATCCTGCTACAACCGGTAACCCACCGGCCTAGGCAGGAATTCAGATAGCATCATCGACGCTTTGTCTTGATTAAAGCGTTATTAAAACGTCCATAATGCAGACGATCTGCGCTATCAATGTTTCTTCCGGCCCAAGTTAAGCTTGGCTGCTATCAATGTCAAGCCCCAAGTGGGCTTGCTGGGAAGCTGAGTGCACCTTTCCCGGCTAGCATCAGAATATCATAAGCAGTTCAAGCGTCAGGCCAAACTCTTATCTACGTCGCGCTCCGGAACACAACCAATGCTGGATAAGTAGTTGGCTCGGCATTCCATATACACCTTGTAAGGCCGTTGACGCTGCTAGTGACTGACTTCGTGCCCCATTTCATCGTATCGCTTGTGTCCGAATTGTGACCACGTCAAGATCTCTTCTGACCATGGCCAACCTTTTGACACTCACATGGTTGAAAAACGAAGAGGAGAGGACGCACAGGACTTTTAGTTTCTTGCTTATTGAACGGGATTTGTATAGTTTCATGTCACAAAACCAATTGCCTGGGTGACGAAATTGGTAGACGTAAGGGACTCAAAAACAGATTCTAGTCACAAATCGGTCACAACGTAGATGTGTTTGTCACCGTAACCGTATCTTATTTCAAGCACCAGTTATGTCCAGATTTAGCTGACGTCAAACACTCCCACTGCGGGTTAAGTTCGAAGCAATGAAAGGAATAGAATGATCAATATTAGAAATCTGCCGCCGCATTTTCGAGACAAAGTGAACTCTACGGTCGCAGCCACAAGTAAAAGATCCCTTTTATCCAATGGCACGCAAGTACGTTTGACCCAGTTTAAACTACTATGCTCGCCGATGAGTTACCGGCCCGTTGGTTCTGGTTCTAGGGCTAGACGAGGAGGACACAGTGAGTACGAGTAAGTTTTTCGTAACAGTGTCGTTCTTCTCTCTTCTTCTCAGCACTTCTTTTGGAGTTGTGGACATGCCGTGTCTATACTCGGGCCTTGCTTATATGACTGGGGACGGTCCTTGTTGCGTTATTGCCATTGATCTTAATGGTGATGGCAATCAAGATATTGCAGTTGCAAATGCGTATTCTGATGATATCTCTATTTTCATCAATAAAGGAGACGGGACACTCGAGCAATCAGTCAATTACGCCGTGGCGCATGTGCCAAGCGCCATTTTCGCAAGCGATTTCGATGGTGACGGTGATGAGGATTTAGCAGTGGCGAACAATAACTCTGATAGCGTGTCGATTCTCCTAAACAACGGGAACGGGACCTTCCGAAAGGCTGTCAATTACCGTTCCGCTAGTGGACCCTGTGCAATCTTCGCGATAGATTTGGACAATGATAGCAGGATAGACTTGGCGGTTGCTAATCAGATTTCCAACAACATCTCAATTCTGAGAGGTAATGGCGATGGGACCTTTCAGTCTGCAGTTTATTATGAGGTCGGAAACGGTCCTTGTTCCGTTATCGCGGTCGATCTTGACGGCGGTGGAGCTGCAGATTTGGCTGTGGTAAACCATAATTCGAACAACGTTTCCATCCTAAAGAATAATGGCGATGGTACCTTCGGGCCAGCAGTCAACTGCGCGGTTGGAAACGATCCTCGTTGCGTTATCGCGGCTGATTTTGATAACAACGGCTATCAGGATCTCGTGGTAACGAATTTCGGCTCTTGGACTGTCTCGCTCTTGCAGAATAAAGCAGATGGCACCTTTCAGCCTGGGGTTGACTACGTAGTCGCACAAGGACCGCGTTCTGCAGCCGCTGCTGATTTTGACAAGGATGGCCATATGGATTTGGCAGTGGCAAATGAGAAGTCTGGCAATATCTCGATTCTAAGAAACATCGGTGATGGGAGATTTCAACCATCGATGGATTTCGAGGAAGGCGATTTGCCGCATTCTGTTTTTGCTGCGGATTTTGATCATGATGGCGACAAGGATATCGTGATTGTAGACATGGACCGCGATTATGCTTCCTTTTTGTGGAACAACGGGGACGGTACATTTCGCGCAAGGGTCAATTACTACGTAAGGACAAAGGCTGCTGTAATGGAAGATGATCAAGGAAGAGTGATTCTTAGTCTATGGGCTCCAAATACGGTGTCTGTTGAGGGAGACTCTACAAGCTACAAGCTAAAGTGCGAAGTCGAAGGGTGGATAAAGGAATCAATAGTGACAAAGATCGGACAGACGATGTATAGATTGAAAGGGGACGCAACACTTCCAAGGCTCCAGGGGGGCACCAATGGGGGGATCGAGACGTGCTATGTGTCGAGAGGTCTGTGGACAGATCAGAGGTATGCGAAGTTTCCATGGTTGCTGAAGAGCATCGATGGTGGGATCAATTGGTACGATGAATCAATAGGTAAAGTGCAAGATCAGGCGGAGATGATCACACCAGAAGAGACATGCACTACTTCAGTCCTGGATGACGGAGTTCACCCTGTCAGATACTTGAAAGTCAAAATAAAGGGTTGGATACGGAATGAGTTCGTTACACCTAGCTTTGCTGATACACAAGTACCCGGAGAGATCAGAGGTAGGGTCGTTCGTCACGGGGTCCCAATTTCAGGCATTTTTGTCCGAATGGGAGGCGTGGTCCAGCAAACGGGCGATGAAGGTGAATACAGATTTCTAGACCTTCCTCCCAATCGAGAGTATGGTATTGGAATTCTCAAAGATGGGAAGTGGTACACTAATCTCTTTTTTAATCTTCCCGTTCTGGACCCCGGAGAGAGGCTCCGTTACGGAGATATTGACGTAGACAGTTTGAAAATGTCTAGATTGTAAAGACCGGTAAGTCGCTCGCAGTGAACTGAGTGCAGGTAGAGGGCAAGGTAGAAACAGAAACGCAATGATCAGAGTCAGAGAAGTTGAGGTTCATCTCGGGGATAGAACACACATTTTCTTCCCGTGGAGTCCTCAGAGAGAAACTAAGTGATGGACAAAAACTGTCTTCCGAAGTATGATGCATCACAGGTCTAACCATCATCGTTCAGTTGTTTGTTTCGCCGGACCGGACGCACTTCCTCTATTGCTGATCGGTTCGAAGAGGCACTCGGAGTGGTGTCGATTTCCTACTTTGGACAAAGCAGGAAATGTTCTTTGTTGACCCATTATTTTAGGCGCCTTAATAAAGACCGGACGTAGTCTGGTTACTTCCAAAGCCTTAGTTCACCAAGACAGCTTTGGAATGCTCCTTATCCAGTATAGGTGGTTATCGTCAACGTCAAGGCTGGCACAGGCTAGAAACCAGGGATCATCAGCAGGATAGCCGCTGTCTATTTCTGACAAGAATTGGGGAAATCCCCCATTGGGAATCCAGCCGAGGTAGCGGCTCGAGAACCCATTGAGAACGAGTGCCCTTCTCTCGTATCCATCCTGCAAATCAACCGACATGTATGCGAAATCTTTGCTGTCAGGGCTAAATGCCACACCCGGTCTACAGATCGAATGATGCGGGCCATATTCAATATCATCGACTATCACGTACCATCCATCTGCTTTATGAGCTACGAAGGCGAATCGCGAACCGTCTGAGCTAAAACGCAGAGAATTCCCTACAACGTGCTCATATGATCCGATTTTAGCTCCTTCGCGCATAACAAACTCACCCTTCTGATCTGCGCAGTTATAAGCAATCCTGTCTTTCGGGCCAAGGGCAAGACAGGGATTGGCATTTGCGGGAAGCCGAGCAATTTCCTCCTGATCGATTATGACAGCTGTATGTTCCGCACTCCGCGCCCCGTACCCGACATGAACTCCGTCCGGGCTGAACGCGATACTGTCCTGTACGATGCTATTCCACTCGGATCCGGATACACCATCCACCAGCAATGCCCACCTCTTCCCCGTGAACACTGGGATGGCATATCGCTCTCCGTCAGGAGAGAACACCAGGACATCGTCCGAAAAACCGCTAAGAGGGCCGATTTGTGCTCCATCGACGAAGATGTAAAATTGTCGGTCTTTGGTTCTTGCCCCGTAGCCTACGTGTTTTCCGTTTATGCCGAAACGCGGTGCCCATAGTGAGTCAAATCTCGGACCCTCGTTCCCGTCTACAACTGCGAATTTCTCTTTATTTGCCTCCGCGCACAAGGCGATACGTTCTCCGTCTTGTGAAAGTGCGAAGCGCAGGATGCCGGGGTATCTGGCCACCTCTTCCCAGTTAACGACGAGGACGTCTTCTCCATTCTTCGTCGCAATATAGCCGAATGCGGAACCATCTGCACTGAACAGCGGACCATATCCTCGAATCCCCTCGACGTATCCCCTCCCTCGATAGTCGTCCACGACCACATACGATGGGCTTTTTCCTGCTTGCTCCTTATCAGGAGCATCGGTGTAACAGAAACGTCTTGTATGCAGATTGACACAAAGTGTCTGGACTAATAAGTCGAGTCCCGTATCCCCAATATAGCCCCCTCTAGTCTGTCGGAGAACTACAGCGCTCACTCCGTTTCTATCTAAAGATGAAGCATCACTTGGTACAGAGACTGTTGCAGAGTTGACTACTGCACCTACAGTGTCTAGACACACCTTCGCTTTGCATGTGGTTAGCTGCCCGTCGATCAATTCCGGCCACGTCAGCGCCCAGGACCACTTGGTGAAGCTCCTGGCGCGATGAAGTTCGCCCTCACCGAAGTGGTGAGGTGCTGACCTCAAGTTCTCAAGCGCCGAATCGCCCAGACAATTGCATGCACACTCTTCGCATAGCACGTCGCTTACCGTTACATAGACCTTTCCCTGGGCATACAAAGGCGCTCCGCACCTCTCGCAGGAGAACTCTGAGACTGCACTCTCGTTCACATTACCAGGACGGTCTATCGCCTGAGACTGCGGTAGCCGCGCAGCTCGCGCCGCCAGCCAAGTGAATGCTCGTCGACGCCACAGCGTGCGCAAGGCAGCGACATCCGGAGTTAGAATCTCTCCGAGTAGGGGGTCAATCCATGCCATCAGGCCATGTTTACTCTTGCACCAAGGACACATACGGGAGCGCATCGCGTCAAAGTACTTTGGCGGGTAGTCTGTGGTTCCGAAAACCTGCATGTTTTCTGGTGTGATACCCTCGGGATCTATACCCATGCTAAAGCTGTGAGGCATCTCTCTCAGACAGTGGCGGCAGAAAAGTCTCACGCCGACTCCTATGGCTCCCTCCTTATATCCGCGACGATGAACCTGCCAGTACTCCGCGAAGGGCACAGGGAATGCGCCAAGCCCAGTCGTTGAGCAAACACCCATGAACTGCTTCTCTTGTTGGCAGAGAGGCAGTACATAGCCATCAATAAAAAGGCACTGCCCCCCCCGTGTCTCTGGCATCGACCCGATCCCATGCGCTCTATTCGCTTCTGAACGATTAGCCAAAGTCGCTCGAAACGCCTGCAGGTCCTCTATTGGGCCCCTCCATTCAAACCGGGTTGTGGCATGCTTCACTTGGCACTTTGGGCAGATCCAATCCTTCGGGTCCTGTTGAGTTAGTTGCATTAGGAGAGAACCCTCCAGTCCTAATTGTTGTTCCGCCACGAACGCAATGGGCCCGAATGCCGCCAGCGCTCCAGCTGTCACAAGATGAACAAAGGAAAAACTGGTGCTGCAAGAACTACATGATATAGCCACATTTCTGTCACAGCTGTCCCGTGCAATTTGTTTATCATTCAGACGGGCTTCGAACGATGTATAAAGAGTGGCTATCGCCTCATAAACTTGGTCCCATGGTACATCAACCACTGTTCCTCCGTTAGCTCCTGTGTTGGCCATTATAGAACACTCCGTTCTAATAGATTGGCCAGATTCATCGGCTTTGATTTCACTTGAGCTACTACTGGCCACCTTGATTTGGTCGAAAACCTCTCGTCTCAAGTTCTGCGTATATTCCATTTTGTATTGCTCAGAAAAAGTACGAACATCTTTCGCCGCCTTGACAATGTCCCTTTCCGACATCCCAGTAGAAGGGTCTATCTTTATGGACTGTTCCTTGCCAGTACCAAGATCTTTGGCGGATACATGGACAATACCGTTGGCATCGATGTCAAAGGTGACTTCAATCTGAGGCATTCCCTGTGGCGCGGGTGGAATCCCGACGAGGTCAAAGCGACTGAGAGTGCGGTTATCGATTGCCATCTCGCGCTCCCCCTGAAGGACATGGATGCTGACCGCAGGCTGATTATCGGATGCCGTGGAGAATATCTGTGACTTGCGGGTTGGGATCGTAGTATTCCGTTCGATTAGTCGCGTCAGCACCCCGCCAAGCGTTTCGATGCCGAGCGAAAGCGGCGTGACATCGAGCAGCAGTACATCCTTAACCTCGCCGGCAAGCACTCCCGCCTGAATGGCAGCGCCGATCGCGACCACCTCATTCGGGTTGACGCCTTTGTGCGGTTCCCGGTTGAACAGCTTACACACGATCTGTTGTACCTTGGGCATGCGCGTCATCGCACCCGCAAGTACCACATGATCAATTTCGCTGGCTGATACTCTCGCATCACTCAATGCCCTTTCTGCAGGTTTACGAATCCTATCTAGGACGGAATCACATAGACTCTCAAGCTGTTCTCTCGTTAATACTTCATGTAAATCTTGGTAATTTGACCCTCGTTTAATTAAATAGGGCAATCGTATTTCTACCTGCCGTGAACTCGAAAGATTGCACTTAGCTTCCTCCGCGGCAACTCTAAGTCGCTGTAATGCCACCGGGTCGGTAGTAAGATTTACTCCCGGATTCTCGAATTTCGTTAATAACCACTCGATCACACATCTATCTAAGTCGTCTCCTCCTAGTTGGGTATCTCCAGTTGTAGATCGCACGTCGAAAACGCCGTCGCCGATCTCTAATATTGATACATCAAACGTACCGCCGCCAAAGTGGACAACAGCCACACGTTCATTCTTCTTCTTTGCCAACCCATAGGCAATACATGCAGCAGTAGACTCATTTACAATCCGAAGCACCACAAGCCCTGCGACCCTGCCAGCTTCTTTGATTGCTTGCCGTTGGCTATCGTCGAAGTTTGATGGCACGGTAATAACAACCTGTCTAACTGCCTCACCCAGATATGCCTCCGCATCCATACTCAACTTCCGAAGAACGAGCGCGGCAATGGCAGACGGAGAGTATTCCTGACCACCCAACCTTACATGTGCGTCGCCATTTCTTGCCTTGACAACTTCACAGGGTAGCCATTTCGCCTCTTCCATGACTTCGTCGTACTTCCGACCTATGAGACGTTTCACCGAGAAGACAGTATTTGTGGGATTTGAAATGGCCTGTCTACGAGCAGGCTCACCGACAAGCCAGAATCCCTTATCGGTAACAGCTGCGATAGATGGAGTTAATAGTTGGCCTTCGGCGTTTGGGACTATTACGGCCGCACCATTCTGAATGACAGCCACACACGAACTGGATGTTCCGAAGTCAATGCCAAGGATCCGTCTATTTGCGGATGATGATTCGCTTTCTGTTCCCATTTGGGAAGCTTCAGGATCCCCCCCATTTCGCTTCCTCAAGAACTTGAAAAACGACATCGGTACCCCGATACATCACCGCGCCATAGGAAGGTCCTCTAGCTCCTAGGCACTTTAATCATCTCCTTACAGCGCGATGCAGGTTAACCTAGATTTCTTCAAGCATCATTAACGCACACTTCCAATATAGCTTGATTTGCTTATTGCAGCAAGCCACATTTATAACTCAACATTGTAAGCAAGGCGGATTGATATTACTATCGTAAGCTATGCAACGAAGATACATTGTATGTCGTCAAACCAATTCGGACTTGAGGTGCTGCAGGTCAAGAGACAGTTTGTGCGGTGGCAATCGGTTTCCAGTAGTATTTCCTCGCGCCTTGCCGGGTTCTGTCCCCTATGGTCACACCGGCAACGCGATCCTACTGGCGTCGGTGAGCGGCCGACCGCATCAGCTCCCGTTTTTTGATCCTGCTGGACGGCCCTCACAGAAATCCTGCTTTGCACTGCCAACTGGAACCACTTCATCGACTCATCCGCAATAGATTGGGATGAGGAAAACGCTGTCACCAAGAGAACTCGGGCTGCTATCGGCAATAGCGGAATACAGAGTATTGAATATCAGCCAACTGTCATTCCTCCTATCTTCCAGCCAACAGATGACCCGCCGAAAAGTCGGTGAACTGTCGAAAGTGGCACTGATCGAGGTCACGCGTCAACCACTCGGCGGTTCCGCCGGACGCCCCGAAAACGTCGTCTACCTTCGAGCAGATGGCGTGCAGACTCTGAAAGAGCAGGGAGCACTCGACCCTTCGATTTCAACCGACCTATTCACCAAGATTGATTTGCGCACTCTGGGGCATCAGCTTCTGACGAACTGGTTCAGAATCAACTTGAGCATTCTCAGCCGCTTTCAGTCCGTCCTAACCGTCAGCTTTCTGTCACCAGCGAGAGACGGCGCTTGGTATGTGACAGCCAATTCCGGTTCCGATTCAGTGGCCAATGTGATTCCGGACGGAATATTCGCGATCAGCGAGGCAAACCATGGCAATACGTTGTTGTTCTTCCTGGAAGTTGACATGGGCACAGAGACGCTGTCGAGCGGCAATCCCCAAACAAAGGACATCCGCAAAAAGATCATCTCCTACCAGCACATGTTCACAGACAACCGCTATAAAAAACTTGAGGGGCCCCTCGGGGGAACTTTCAACGGGTTCAGGATCTTGTTTTTGGCGCCGTCAAGGAAACGACTTGACCAGCTTTGCCATCTCGTGGCGGCAATGCCTAACACAGGCTTCGTTTGGCTAACCGATTCAGATTCCCTTTTTCAAAGGGGCACATCAGCAACAATCTGGGCGAAGGCCGGCGATTCCCAAGCAGAGCGCCAATCGATCCTCGGCTCCTCACTAGCATTTGATTGCCCTCTGGTCCCCTCAGAATAGCCATTTTAACGTAACGAAATCGCCTGAGAATGGTGCCGAAATTGCATCGTTCCTCCGGAATAATGATACGATTATGATACTCTGAATCTTCTAGCAGGTAATGACTTGTCACGTGTATTAGAAATCGAATAAAAGAAAAAAGAAAAGGGAAAAGAGGAAAAAAGAAAAAAGGGAAAGAGAAAAGGGGGAAAAAGGGAAAAGGAAGAGATTGGATGGAAAGATAGCAATTGCGCGCGCCGGACAGAATGGGTTGACGATCGATGGGAGTTGGAGCTCGGGATCTGGAGGGAAGCATGGACAGCACCTATTTGCAGGACTTAAATGCACGTTATCCTGAAGGAAGTATGTTCAACGGTTGGCGTTGCTTGCTGCTGGACCGGGGGCTAAAGCTTTAGCTAATAGTTCGCTCATCGCGAACTATTTAGTAAAGCTTTCCCCCTTCGGGGTCGCTCCCCGTCCTGGCAGCAAGCCGGTCTCCGTGTGATTGGTGAACCCCGTTTTTTTTGAAAAATTGAAAAAAAACGGAGT
>Ga0209777_10004707_pt1 | contig 16016 bp, 20 predicted proteins | sample FrelakmetHBP12HB_FD_187147 | JGI IMG/M metagenome (GOLD analysis project Ga0209777, IMG submission 187147) | Freshwater lake sediment microbial communities from the University of Notre Dame, USA, for methane emissions studies -HBP12 HB (SPAdes)... | ecosystem: Environmental > Aquatic >...
AAAGAAACAGCGATGCGCAGGTAAAAAGCTCCTACTCTTAAAAGCGGCAGGCTTCTTTGGAAGAGGGCGGTGATTTTTGTGCTCGTCGAAGCAAGGTGAGGAGCGAGTGCGCTATAGCCTTTTTCAATGCCCAAAAGAATTCCCCGGCCTGCCCATTCAAGTGTCCTCCATGCCCCACTTGGTGGAACATCCATTGGGGAAGGCGCAAGGCTGGCCACGCTATCGAGAATATTATTGTTCATCTATCCTCCATATTTTTTCTCACGAAGATACGCGCCTATAAAAAAGAAGACAACAGAAAGAAAAACTCCTCTTAAGCCAGGAGAGGAAGGAAGGCAAGGCTTGCGAAAGAAAATATTAGCTGTGCAACAGCAAGAATATTGATGATGGTACATTCGAGCTGGCTGAGCTTAGAATTCCGAGTTGTCAAATCTAATGCAACCAAGGGAATGACAAATCCCACAAATAAAGAACCCAAAATCCAACAAGCGGCGCCCGTTTTTAAGAACGGTAGAGCTTGCTGAAAGAGCGTTGCAATTTTAGAAGAGGCGGCGACAACAAGCGGAGAAAGCAGCGCGCCCCCTTTTTGGAGGCCAAGAGAAATGTGCCTCCCTGCCCAAGCAAACGAACTCTTTGCACCATTTGAAAAGGCATCAAAAGCAAAGTTTGTACTGACGGGTGTCGCGCTATTTATGAGTGATCAAGTCATGCAATTCCCCTGATTATTTACTGTTTTTTGTGCTCGTCATGAGAGCAATAAGCTATATCGGCAATGTGACCATGAGCCAAGCTATGTTTAAAGCGAAGACCGATATAAAAACAGCGCTACAGATAAAACCGATTTTTTCTGCGCTGGTTAGTATTGCTTGGTGTTGCAAGTCCGAATACATTGCAATTGCGTAGATGGGAACGGTTACGGCCAGTACAACAATAAGCCCCTTCAATACAAATAAAGGCGACGCAGGATTTTGAAAAAAAGTTCCAATTTTATGACAAAAAGCAACAAGCCCAGGGGAGACCCAATTGAGCCCTTGACGTAGTCCTAAAGAGACTCTTCTTCCGGCCCAAGCAAAAGTAGTCCACGCATCTGTAGGGATGCCATCAAAAGTTGCCAATAAGCTCATGGGTGTAGTAGTAACGAGACTAGCCATACTATTTCTCCAATTTGATTTTTTTTATTTACCTCGTCCACGATACATTGAGAGCATAAAATGCAACAAGACAAAGAATTTTTAGACCAACGCAAACGGAGCCGCAGCAAACGGCAAGAGGCCGACCTGAAGTAAGTAGGCTCCGGTGAGGATGGCACAAGCAATGCCGCAGATCATAAAGGCGATACTGACAGTTGGATTCTTGCTATATTGAGATACTTTCAAAAGGAGAATCGTCGCACACATGAGCAGAACTGAGGCGCCAATAGGGCTGGCACAAATTCTGCCAAGAAGCTCGAATAGGGGTTTAACAAACTCCCACACAAGCTTGATTTTATCACTTGTCGCATGAGCTGCAGCGGCAACATGCGAGGCCCCTTGCGCGACTGCACTGACCACTTTTTCTGTATAAGTGGGCTCCGGCGGATCGAAAAACAGTCCTCGGAGTGCTGTGAAACTGCTCATAGATACTCCACTCATGCAAACTCGAATTAATATGCTACTTATCCTATTTCCTTTTTCTTAAAAAAAGCAAGAGAGGCGTATACTATTACGGTAAAAAAACGAGGTTACTATGGGCTTATTGAAAGATCGCGTGATTGAAATCGATAGAAGATTGCTCCATATGTGGAGGTATCTTTGACTTAGAAAATAAGTTGCAAAAGTGTCTTGTCCTTGAAAAAAAGATGACAGAGGCCGATTTTTGGTCTTTTCCAAAAGAGGCCGAAAAGGTCATCCAAGAGGCCAACAGTCTCAAATCCTGGCTTACGCCCTATGATGAACTGAAAAAAAAATGCCAAGATGTGATGGGGCTTGTCGAAGAAGCAGAAAAAATGGGCGATCTCTCGTTTTTAGCAGAAATCGAAGTGGAAGTTGCCCAAATTGAAAAAGCCCTCGTTGAGCTTGAAATGAAAAAAATGCTCTCTGGCGAGCTCGACAACTGTAATTGCTTTATCAGCATCAACGCTGGCGCTGGAGGCACAGAGGCCTGTGATTGGGCCCAGATGCTCCTTCGAATGTATGAAAGATGGGCTGCCAAGCGTAACTGGAAGGTGGAGATCATCGATGTTTTAGATGGTGAAGTTGCCGGTATTCGAAACTGCACTATTCGCATCATTGGCTCCTTTGCCTATGGTTTTGCCAAAGCTGAAAAAGGGGTCCATCGCCTTGTGCGCATTTCGCCTTTTGACAGCAATGCCAGGCGTCATACAAGCTTTGCTGCCGTCGATGTGACACCAGAAATATCAGATGATATTGCCGTTGAAATTAAGCCAGAAGACATCAAGGTAGACACCTTTCGCGCCTCCGGAGCTGGCGGCCAGCACGTCAACAAAACGGACTCAGCGGTGAGGATCACCCACATTCCCACCTCCATCGTCGTCTCATCTCAGTCACAGCGTAGCCAGCAGCAGAATCGAGAGTCCTGCATGAAGATGTTGCGCTCGAAACTCTATGAAATGGAGGTTGAAAAGAGGCGGGAAAAGATTTCTAAGCTTGGCGGCGAAAAAAAAGAAATTGGTTGGGGCAGTCAGATCAGAAGCTACGTTTTTCAACCCTACCAGCTTGTCAAAGACCATCGCACCGAAGTAGAAAAGGGCGATGTGCAGTCGGTGATGGATGGCTCCATCGATGATTTTATTAATAGTTACTTAAAAGAATTTGGTGGAAATGAATAAGGTTTCTTTATTAGTACAAGGAAAGCAGGAGTAATTGATGGCTTCCCTAACACAACCTGACATGCCTCCCGAGGCAGAAAAAACTTCTACCAATCTCAAAATCCGCTACACAGACCTCTCCGATATGGAAAATCTGAAGAAGTGGCTTTTAGATCCAGAAGTTGCCCTTCTGTTTCCAATGGAAAACGAAGCGGAAGTCGACGATGCTGCGTACCGTTGGGTTTCCTTTGCCCGCATCAAATCATCGATCACAGCAGAGCTTGATGGCGTTCCATGTGGTATGGCCACACTCTACATCCAAGCCTATAAAAAGCTGGCCCATCAGGCAGAATTTGGCATTATTGTGGCTCCAGGATATCGCAACAAAGGCATTGGAACATTTTTGGTGAAAAGTCTCATGCGCTTGGCAAAAGAGCAATTTCATTTGGAATTGCTCCATTTACAAGTGAGTACTGAAAATCCAGCCATTCGCCTCTACAAACGATTAGGGTTTCGAGAATTTGGCCGGCAAAGCCATTTTATTAAGGATAAAGAAGGCTACATTGGAAGAATTTTTATGGAGAGATTTTTATAAATGCCTTGTGAAAGAAGCGCTTTATTAGTAAAAGGAAAATAATATTTTGAAAAAGAAGATAGTTAGAGGTGTTGCATGATCGATTTTACCCAATTTGGGCCCCCACCTGAGGTGGAAAAGCCCCTCGAAAACCTCGCCATTCGCTACACAGAACTCACAGATGTGGATCAGCTGAAAAATTGGCTTTTAGATCCTACAGTCGCTTCCTGGTTTCCAATGGATAACGCGGCTGAGATTGATGACGCGGCCCGCCGTTGGATTGCCTTTGCTCGCATTAAATCATCGATCACAGCCCTCTTCGATGGTGTTCCCTGCGGTATCGCCACCTTCTATCCCCAAGCCTACAAAAAATTAGTGCATCAGTCAGAACTCAGCGTGATCGTTGCTCCTGGATATCGAGATAAAGGAATTGGTACCTTCTTAATGAAAAGTTTAATGCGACTGGCAAAAGAACAATTTCATTTAGAGCTGCTTCATTTACAAGTCTATGAGGGAAATCCAGCAATTAATTTCTACAAACGATTAGGTTTTAGAGAATTTGGTAGACAATCTCACTGGATCAAAGAAAAAAATCGTTATGTAGGAAGAATTTTTATGGAGAGGTTTTTGTAGCGAGGAGTGGCTTTTCCTGCTATCCTTACACCGCTTTTTTTTATTTTCGGTTGAAATATAGGATTTCAGGATATGGTGGTGCAACGACTCGAAGAGCTGACGAAATCTCTCCGCCAAAAGGGCATGCCAATTTCGCTTTCTATCAATGATAATCGACACACCTTTGTCAGTGTGAAATGGGAAAAAGAAGAAGCCAAGGTTTCCCTTCATCGAATTTTTCTCGATGCTCCGAAGGATGTTCTTGAGGGCATTATTTCGTATGTCACGAACAAAAAGAAAAAACTTGGGTACAGCGTTTTAGCCTATATCGAGAGGCAGAGAGCAACGCTCGACTATTCCTATCTCATAGACCAAAAAAAACTCGCTGTTGTCGGGGATGTGTATCATATTAAAGAGATCTACGATTCTCTCAATGCCAAGTTTTTTGATGGTCTTTTGAACCTTTCCATTTGCTGGTTTGGCTCCCGGTTTCAAAAAAATCGCTTCCGTACATCTCTTGGTCTTTATTATGATACTTTGAAACTGATAAAGGTGCATCGGCTACTTGATAACAAAATGGTTCCTCAGTTTGTTGTAGAGTATGTTATCTATCATGAGATGTTACACGCTGTGTGTCCATCTTATTTAGATAAAAAAGGGATTTTAAAAAGCCACTCTACAACCTTTCACCATCTAGAGGAGAGCTTCCCCGACTATCAAGAGGCCAAAGAGTGGATTAAACAAAACCAAACCAATTTCTTTTTATATGTCAGGACACAGTAAATGGGCCAATATCAAACACAGAAAAGGTAAAGCCGACGCGATGAAGGGTAAGCAATTTACCCGCGCGGCCAAAGAGATCATCAATGCTGTCAAGCTTGGCGGTCCTGATCCAAAAGGCAACCCTCGACTGCGCTTAGCGCTTACAAAAGCGCGCGATGTCAATATGCCTTCAGACAATATCGAGAGGCTGATTAAGAAAGCATCGAGTGCCGATCAGGAGTCATATGAGGAAATGCAATATGAGCTGTATGGCCATGGCGGTGTTGGCATCATCGTCGAGGCGATGAGCTCCAATCGCAACAAAATCTCTTCTGAAATTCGTGCTGCTGCGACAAAGCGAGGCGCCAATATCGCCCATCAAGGAGCTGTTTCTTTCAACTTTGACCGCAAAGGAATTTTAACTATTCCGAAGAAGAATGCCATTGAAGCAGAGCTTTTTGAATCCGTTGCCAACGCTGGAGCCGAAGATTTCACGCAAGAAGACGACCACTTCATCATCACATGTGATCCTTATGCCCTGGAGGCTATTAAAGAGGCAGTTTCAAAACTGGGCTTTGAATGCAAAGATGCCTCAGTCGAGATGCTTCCAAAAAGCTGGATTGAGTGTGATCTTGGTACTGCCAAATCAAATCTCGCCCTCATTGAGTTGTTAGAGAAAATCGAAGACGTCGATTGCGTCTGGCACAATATGAAAATACCAAACGAGTTAGTGAAGGAGTAGTATGAAAGAGCCAAAAACTGCCATCAATCCAAAAAGGGCCGATGATTTTCCAGAATGGTTTCAGGAGATCGTCAAAGAGGCAGATTTAGCTGAAAACTCTCCTGTTCGTGGCTGCATGGTGATCAAACCTTGGGGCTACTCGATTTGGGAAGAAATTCGAAACTGGCTCGACCTGCGCTTCAAAGAGACTGGCCACCAAAATGCTTACTTCCCGCTCTTTATTCCGTTGAGCTTCATGCAAAAAGAGGCCAAACATGTGAAGGGTTTTGCCAAAGAGTGCGCTGTTGTCACCCATAGCAGGCTCGAAGAAAAAGATGGCAAACTTGTTCCAGCGTCGCCACTGGAGGAGCCGCTCGTGGTGCGACCAACATCAGAGACAATCATCGGGGAGGCCTTTTCTCGCTGGGTTCAGTCATGGCGCGATCTGCCTCTTCTTATTAATCAGTGGGCCAACGTGGTGCGCTGGGAGATGAGAACACGCCTATTTTTGAGGACGTCTGAGTTTTTGTGGCAAGAAGGCCATACCGTTCATGCGACAAAAGAAGATGCAGAAAAAGAAGTCTTTGCCATGCTTGAAATCTATCGCAAGCTGGTCGAAGAAGTGCTGGCAATTCCAGCCATTTTGGGAGAAAAATCTCCAGGTGAGCGCTTTCCAGGGGCAGAGCACACCTACACCTTTGAGATGATGATGCAAGATAGAAAAGCACTCCAAGGCGGTACCTCGCATGATCTGGGCCAGAATTTTTCCAAAGCCTTCAACATTCGCTACAGCACAGCCGATGGCCATTTAGAATATGGCTACACCACATCGTGGGGTGTCACAACACGCCTTGTCGGTGGTGTCATCATGGTCCACGGCGATGATAATGGGCTCAGACTGCCTCCACGTATTGCTCCCTACCACGTCGTCATCGTTCCTATTTTGGCAAAACCAGAAAAAGAAAAAGAAGTAATGCTCTATGCCAATCTGGTCAAAGAAGAGCTTTCGAAAATTCCATATCATGGACGCCAAGTTGTGGCCCATATCGACTCGAGAGATATGCGAGGAGGCGATAAATGGTGGCAATGGGTGAAAAAAGGCGTTCCTCTTATTGTTGAAGTTGGGCCGCGTGATCTGGAATCAAATGGGCTTGTCTATAGCCGACGTGACGATCCACAGCTTGAAAAGAAAAAAATGGGCTCAAAAGATTTTGTCGAGCATGTCGACACCATTTTAGATGAGATTCAAAAGAGCTATTTTACGTCTGCTAAAGAGTTTCAGCAAAAACACATTGCGACCGACATTCACACCTTTGATCAGCTGAAGGCTTTCTTCACGCCGAAAAATGAAGAAAAGCCAGAAACTCATGGTGGTTTTGTTCGCGCCAAATGGTGTGGCGATCCAGAAACAGAAAAGCTGCTCGATCCGCTGAAAGTATCGATCCGCTGCATTCCTTTTGATCAGACCAAGACTGAAGGCAAGTGCATCCTGACAGGCAAGAGAGCAACCCTCGATGTGATTTTGGCAAAGTCGTATTAATCATGGCTTTGGCCTAGCAATCGAGAAGAAACCAGGCTAAATCAGGTGGTTATAGTGTAGAGCTTGCCGTCGTTGTCAATATGCGCTAAAGAAGTTCCTTGCCCACCGCCCATATGGCCAATTTCAGTGCTGTCGTTTTTAGTATGTTTCCATAAAGCTTTAGAGTGTACATCCCACGACCATACCTCGCCTTTTTTTGGATCAACAATCACTTTTCCGTAACTGGGGATTTCACAATTTCTTTGAATATTCTGCCCGTTTGTCATATTCATAAAGCAAACGTTTTCTCCATGTAAACATACAGCTGTTTCATCATCGCATATGTCTTGTAATTTATAAGATGCAGTGTTCAGTGGCAATTGCTTTCGCTCTCCTTTGAGTTTGAAATTTACTGAATCCTCTATTGGTTGCATGGCTAGAATAGAGCCTTGATACTTTCCAGTCATTTCCATCGTAAAGAGTTTACCATTTTTAACGAACAGGGCATCGCACTCAGCCAGTTTTTCTTGTTTTCCATCTTGGCCGATGATTGTCGTTGGCATCCCGTAGTGGCTAAAATATACATAATTTCCAAGAGGATGGAGATCTCCTTTCGGAACTACTATTGGAGGAAATGCTTGATTAAATTTTCCGTTTGAAATTTGGCCGCCATGTATCATCAACTTATTATTTTCAGGTGCGTATATATAACAAAATCCAGAGGGGGATATATGAACTGACTCGCCCAACCAATCATGATTAATTTTGATCTCTTGAGGTAACGGTATAACACCTTCTGGCTTACCAGTTACTGGATTGAAAATATGAATATTATTAGGATCATTTTTAGATATAATAGTGAGTCCCAACTTGTTTATTCCAGCATAAATAGGGTTTTCTTTCATCGGGATCGACCAGACTGGCCGATTATCGATTTTATTAAATGCCAGGAGTTTCCCTCTGTATGGCTTCATGACAAGATCGCCATGAAAGAGGACGGGCTGTGATACTTGCCCTTGACAATTCAAATGGGAAATCTGCATTGGATCGCGAAATTCAATCCGCACAATATCCCAGCTTGGGTAAGGGTAATTGAAAGGGAATGCCATTTCATGGCTTTCCATCTTTGGAAGTAATTCAGTCATTTTGTGAAGAAGTGAAAACTTTTCTTGAGCAGTTTTGGCCTCTAAACATTTTTGAAAACACAATCCTATTTCTTGTGTCTTTGCATCGCAGACGGAAGTTGCTAAGATGTTGGCTATGACTGAAGGGTTGAAAATTCCTAAAAGATTGGTAATGGCATCACCTTTCCCAGGCCATTTGTCGAATGGGAATTGAGCAAGGCACTTTTGGGCTAAATCAAAAAAGGCAGGCTTGCCTACGTACGCAAATAAACAGGAAGAACCGCAAAGAATTAAATCAACTATTCGAGTTGGGTTCTGTAGCTTCGAAAAATCCATTTTTGCAAAGCATTCTTTGATGCCATCATTAAGGCTTAGGCCGGTGCAATTTTCAATTTTTGGAAGGGAATAATTTTCATTGATGGCCATTTTTAACAATGTGTGAAAGCAGGGAGCGCTTAAAGGATCTTCCCGACATGAATTATAATTATATGAGAGAGCATTGGCTAAAACATCGGGGCTCAAATTATCTACCACCGATTTCAATTCTTTCCAAACTGGACTGTCTGGAACAAGTTGATTGTTTTTGATGTGGGCTTTCACCATCGCAGTCAGAATAAGATTAAGACTGTCGTCATGGCGATATTCTGTTGGAATAGTCAGTGCCTCTTGAGCAATTTCATCTTGTACTTTGGAAAAAGGAAAGCCCTCACTTATAAGTTTGAACACCCTATGTCCATATATTTTGGAAATCTGATCGACTGTAATTGCCTCGTTTTGAGGAACTTGTGGTGATTTTTCTTCTGCTGGCTCAATCTCCATTTTCGTAGAAGTGGAAAGAAAGGGCTCTTGTGCTGAAATCTTGCGGGTGGCGAGCATGGCCGGAGTGGCGCTGCCTTCTTGCTTGGCTATTTTGATGATGAGTTGTGTTGCCTTGGATAAATCTGCTTGTTTGCTCTGGGTAAGTTCCTTGCCCAATTCAAGAGAAATTCTGCTATAAAGGCTTGATTCTAATCCTGAATCAATATTCATAAAAACTCCTTAAAAGATCATGATATTATAATATAAACTGCATAATTATAACATATTTGTAAAAAATCGCAAATTTATTATTTATGAGCTTTAAATTAGTTAAAGAAGACTGTTTTTTGCCACGAGGACTGCCATTGATGGCGATAATTTTCATCTTGATCTCCTGAGAATGTGTAAGGTATGTGTTCAGGGGTATTTAAAGCTTGTGGCTCCGATGGAGCTGAGGCATCTACAGCAGATCTCCCCCTTGTAAAGAGCCTTTGGCTATTTACTTCGGGGTAGATCTTTGCAGCTGCCTCAGCTGCATCTAGAGCCACTTCGCTTACATCCCCTGAACACATACTGTGTAAGGATTGGATATTCGGTATATAGTGATTTCTAGAATAATGCCATTCTGAGAATTCTGCCTCAACTCTTTCTTGGACAAAAAAGTGCAACCATTTACATTGAAGCGCCTGTAATTTTAATGAAAAAAATAGGAGTAATTATGATCAGTCTTAAAACATTAGTGCCTCTCATTATGCCAATTTATGACTCTATAAATGTAGTAGAAGCCATTTTTCCATCCGCAAAAGGAGAAAAAACGCTTGTCTTGCCGAACCAAAACTTATCCAAGATGCCGATGGGAGAGCGTAAAATAACGCTGCTCCATGCCGACAGCGGCCGAGATCCTTACCATCTTGGCTCCATGTTTTTTAAGTCCTCCCCAAAAACGATTGTAATCGACAACTTGCTTGAGCAAATTGATCGCGATGCCTCTTGGTTTCTCACCCTGCGCCAATATCGCCTGTTGGAGCAGAGCTCAGAATTTGTTCGAGCAGGAGCTCTTTTAGTTTGTGATGTTGCAAGTTACATTTTCATGCCTGCTTGGGCAGCCTGTGCCTGCCAGTTTTTTTCGCACTTTAATCTGAGCGAATATCTAGAAAAAAGAGCCGAGAATGAAGCCACTTGGTTCGTGACTAAAAGAGCAACACAAGAGGAGCTTCAAGGAGCCATTCGAATCTGTTTTGCGAATATCGACCACTATAAAATAATGAGAAAAAACAAAGAAAAAATGATCGGGCCTGATGGGAGAGCCGTTTCTACCCCTGCAGAAATTCGTGCCTATGAAAATATCCTGAAAAAAGCAGAACTGGCTTACAAAGAGCGCTTTCGAGGGACAGATCAGCAAATTGAGCAGATAAAAAGCAGCCAACAATGTACGAACATTCAGCGCCTTTTGCAATTCCAAAAAGAATTTGCGTGGCACTTCAAAAAAGAAGAATTTTTAGAAAGTCTAAAAAATAAAAAAGCGATGTAAAAAATAAGGAGTTTAAGATGAACAATGTGATGTCATGTATAGGTTTTGCTTGTAAAACTTTTAATGCATTAGACAAAGGATATCGTTGCAGTGCAATATTTCCCTCTTTCGGAGCCATGGTCGCTGGATACGACCTCATGCCGCTCAGTAAAGCAAGCGCTGCAAATCAAGCGTCATTTTTGGGTAGAAAATGTGCTGAGATGGACAAAAAAGGCTATGGAATAACAGTCGATTTTTCCGATTTTGATCAATCGGAATGTGCTTCCCATATGGGTAACTGCTTGGTGGCTCGTTCGGGGAAAGTAATCTTCATTAATAAATGGCTGGCAGAGAATGACCCACAAGCTGCGCTTTTTTTAATGCGGCGCCAGTTTCGGCTGCTTGAAAAGAGTTCCCATTTGGTTCGAATGACCGCTCTTGTCGTTTGCGATGTCGCAAGCTGCATTTTTTCCCCGTGCCCACTACTTTTTCAATTTGGAGCACATTTGACTCTTTGGCCATACCTCATAAATCGACAAACAAATGATGCTACAGCTTTTGCTATCGAAAAAGCATCGAAAGAAGAACTTGAAGGCGCCATTAGGTTCTGTTCGGCGAAAGCCAAAGTGTTCAACAGGCCTTGGTTAGAAATTACAAAAGATTATCTTTTCGGCGGAGGCGTTGATGCCAGCAGCTTTTCAGATAATGCCAAGCTGCTCAAAAAAGTTGAGGATGGCTACAGATATTTCCACAATGGGACAGATCAACAAATTGATCAGATAAAAAGAAGTGAAATCGTCAACAAAATTCGGGACCATTTGGAGGGGCGGGCAAATCCCACCAGTCCTACCAGGCAAACCACCCTAATAGAGAAAGTGGTATACTTGTTCCATAAGTCTTAAAAAACATTCTGTCCCCGCCGGTACTCCTCATCGAGTAGAAGCGGGGAGTGTTATTTCTTTTTCGTCTCTTCGCCTTTTCGCAATTTTTTCAAGATAAGAGGACTGCTAAGCTTTGCAGCGGAATGGTATAGAAAAAAAATGTTCTTTTGGTGCAACATTTTTGGGCCATATAAAATAACCAGGAGAGTTTTATGAATAATGTAACATCAGCGCTTATGAATTTAGGCCACGATTTTCTGGAGGTTAATAAAACATTTAAACCAGTTGGGTGGTTTGTGGCCTCGACGGTGGGGATGACTGTAATGAATTCGCTCATGCCAGTCAGAAAGCCGGCAGCGCAAAACAGGTCATTATGGGACCAAGAATGTGAGAAGATGGAGGCCAAACACCACGGAATACAAACATACCTTTCCGACTATCAGAGTGAGATTGCCTGGTGCATGGGAAGTGTTTTCCTCCGTTGTTCTGGAAAAACGCTCTGCCTCAATAAATGGTATGCAGAAAACGATCCGCAGGCGACGCTCTTTTTTATGCGCCGCGAAGTTCGCCTGCTTGAAAAGGATGCCAAGCTGTTTAGAGGCTCTGTTCTTTTGGTTTGTGATGTGGCAAGCGCCATTTTTTCTCCTGCGCCAATTTGCTTTCAATTGGGTGCCCATCTAACGATTGGAGAGTGGTTGAGAAAGCGTCAAGAAAATGATGCCACCACATTTGCTATCGAAAAAGCAGGCAAAGAAGAACTTGAAGGCGCCATTCGAGTCTGCCACGCCAAAGTTGAATATGATAATGAAAGGACTCGTCAAACCTCTTTTGCCAAAAAAGTGGTCAATTTTATTGCCGATGTAAAGACCCGCGATTCTTCTTTCGTCGATTTACTTCGCAGAGTTGAAAAAGCCTACATCGATCACCACTTTGGAACGGCTCAAGACATTGCACAAATAAAAAACAGCGATCTTACAAAGAAACTCGGTGCCCATCTAAGACAAAAGCCTGCTCCACTTTTCGATCAACAACCTAGACCAGCTCCTAGAAATATTTGCGAAAAGGTTAACAGATGGCTTTTCGGCTAAACTCTCTTGCACATACCGCTCATATTTTATGGGCGGTTGTGTTCATTGCATAAGGGGAGAGGGGAACTAGACCTGTTAGTCTTAAAAAAATCATTATACCCCTGCAGATATTCCTCATCGGGTTGAAGCAGGGTTTTTCACAGAGCAATTAAGCTGTATTATGCGAATTAGCGCCGCGCAGATATGCCTCATGAGGAATAAGCGGCTCTTCTAATCTCTTTTTCGTCTCCTCACTCAAGCCAAAATTTTGGGCTATTTCACTTCCCGCAATTTTCAACAGTGCTTTATAGCCTGCCACGACATCTGTCAGGTCAGGGTCATAATGTGACAAAAGCGGCCCTTGGCTGCGATAGATTTCTCCAATGAGCTCTGAATCCATATTGCGTGCCATACGCCGAAATAACACCATTAAAGCTTCAAACTGGCTCTGTTCTGGATAGCCGCAATTGGACATGGCAATCAGTTTTGGAGCTTGTCGATCTTTTATGTGCATGCATTCTCCATTTTTATCGAAGCCGATAAGAGGATTGGCTTGAGAGACCTTGCGATCGAGAAAATTTTTCATCAAGCCAGAAACATTGTCCAAGTATAGCGGTGAGGCCAAAAGGAGGATATCGCACTCTAAAAAGGGAATTTTTTTCATATCGTCATCGAAGATGCAGCGACCCCCATTATGCCAGCAGGTCAGACAGCCAAGACAGTGGTGGATCTTCATCTCGGAAAGAAGAATATGCTGATCAGTCCAGCCATGCTGCCTCATGCCATCTAAAAAGGATTCAACCATGAAAAAAGTGGTACTTTTTTTGCCTTGAGGACTTCCATTGATAGCGATGATTTTCATAAAGGGGCTCCTTCTGTCAGTGCTCTTTTTTTGTACCAGCTTGGAAACCAAGAGATAAAAAAGAGGATAGTAAGGGACAAAAGAATTGAAAAAAGAGAATAGGGCAGTAGTTCTGGATACAATAACCTCATCCCTTTCAAGATGAAATCGAGTCCGAAAAGCACTCCGAAAAATTGGGTCATGATCGTGTTAATCTTCCAAAATATGGGCGAGTCCCAAAATTGTTGAGGTGCCCTCTTTTTGGCATAGGGCAGGGTAAACGGCGCCTTGAGCCAAAGAGAGCCCCAGGAAATCAGACAGAGCGTCAGTGATGAAAGGAGCGAGACAACATTTTGAAAAAAGTGGTCGTGCAAAAAGAGCGATATAAGTGTGCCAAGGGCGAAAAACAAAAAAGTAACCCATTCCATGACATGTCTTGAGCGCGCTAAATTTATTAAAGATAAAAGAAGTGCCACTGCAAGAGCGCCGCTCATCGAATAGCGGCCAAGAAAGTATTGAATAGTCCAAGGAAGGAAAAGGAGAATAAAGCTCATGAAACCCTCCCTTTCGTGAGCGCTCGAATGCACTCTTGGCACCAGCCAAGTTCTGCTTTGGTGTGGGCGATTCCATTCTTCAGACTCAAAACCCAATAAAGATAGTGAGGCGACTTTGCGTACTCCTCTATTTCTTTCTCAGTGGAAAGAAACTGAGTGAGCTTTTCTTTGATTCTCTGTTGTCGCTTTTTCAGCCATGAAATAGCTATGACAGGTGTTACATTTTTGCCGAAAAACAGCTTTAAAAGCTCTTCGTCTCTTTCGATGCTTTTACATTCAAAGTCTGACTCGAGCCATTGTTCAAGGGCCTTTTGCCCTTCTTGTGTGATGGAATAGACAAAACTTGCCTTTTTTCCATTGAGCTCTTTTTTCACTGAAATGAGCTTCTCTTTTTCAAGCGATTTCAGTGCCGGATAGAGCTGGCCGTTACTTTCCGACCAAAAATGGCCGGTACTTTTTGCAATCATGCTCTTCATTTCATAGCCAGACATTGGCTCGATCGTGAGCAGCCCCAAGATGACAAATTTGGTCTTCTGATTTTTCATAAAACACTCCTGTTCAATAAATAACAAGAAACGATTATATGTCTAAAAGACCTATTTCGTCAACAAAAAAACTCCCGCGTATAAATTCATTTAAGTTTATAAGCTTCACCCGCGCCCCTCCTGTCAGGCAAGTTGACAAATTACCAACTATTTTGGTAATATGACCAATAAAGGTGGTAGATATGTTAGAGAATCTCTTCGGAAATCCAGTTATTGAAAAAGTGTTGTTTTACATCCTTGTGCATGACAAGTGCTATGCGTCTCAACTCAAAAAGACATTTGGAATGCCCCTATATAGTTTTCAGAGGGCATTATTGCGATTAGAGAGAGGAGGCATCATTGTAAACTTTAAAATTGGCAAGACAGTGGTGTATCAGTTTAATCCCACCTATGCTTTTTTGAAGGAATTGAAAGCCTTCTTAAAAAAAGCCTATGAGGCACTTCCAGAGGCGTTTCGAGGTAAATATTATGAGCCGAAAGTGAGAACAAGGCCAAAGAGAAAGAGTTGTTAACTCTTAATTCAACTCCAGTTCTTCATCATGGCAGCAGCAACAATCGCGTTTCTTCGAACAGCATTTATCTTGGGTTTTTTTGTCGATCATCTCCGACAGTCGTTGCACGAGCGCATCTGCCCGTTCTTTAATGACGGGAGGACACTTTTCAGGATCGTTGAGAAAGTGGTGATATTGATGGGCAGAAATCCCCATCTTTTCAAATAGCTGCTCTTGGCCTTTTTGCATTTCAGCCAAGTGACAGTTCATTTCTTCTATTTGATCGTCTAGCGATCTATCTTCTTTTTTTTGTTCCATAGCCATCCAATATAAGGACTTTTATATTTATGCACAGCGTCTAACCGTTATTTCGCAATCGCTTTTTGGAACGTTTCTTTTAAAGCCTGAGCAAGATCATCAAGTTCTGTTTTGACTTTATAAGAAGAAATTTGGAGTTTAATAGCAGCTTCGATACTTTTATTCAGATCTTGAAGAGCGGCTTGAGCGACCTTATCATCCTTATGACGTGAACTTTTAACATAGTTGAAATATTCCTCTTGTTCGAACAGTCCATTGTTTACAGTTTCTTCGGTGGCACGCTGAAGCATTGAGCCATCTTCCTCAAGCATTGCCGGGATTTTTGCGAATTCTGCCAGAAGTGCCTCATCTTTTTGGCAAGTTACCTGTTGAGTGGAAGGAGAGGCCTGCTTTTTTGAAATGTTGCGGCTTGAGAAAGCTTTGCATATTTCCTCAATCTCTTCCTTTTTCAAGGGTTCCTTCACTATAGATTCTTTGATGGTACGCTGAAGATTTGAATTATTTTCCTCAAGTGTTGACACGGCTTGTTGAGGAGATGTTGTTCCTTGAGGTAACTGAGTAAAATCACCCATTCTTTGAAGGGGACTGTTTCCATCTATATTCATAACTTTTCCTTTTATGTTAAATTGTTTAAATCAATAAAACAACAATTTTATAATTTTTTATTAATTATTGCAATTCTAAAATATTATTATATCAAAAAAGCTATCTTAAGGTGTTGTAGCTATCAACAACCTGCCGCTGGATGGCAGCACACCGTTTTTTCCGAATCTCTTGGTTTGTTTTCCCAGTAAACTGCTCCATATTGATCTCTTTGCCGAACTCAATATGGCAGGGGGCGAAAGCAAACAGCCGCTCTTCGCCGATTTCGATATTGAGTTTTTCGGGAGGAG
>Ga0209777_10004708_pt1 | contig 16013 bp, 18 predicted proteins | sample FrelakmetHBP12HB_FD_187147 | JGI IMG/M metagenome (GOLD analysis project Ga0209777, IMG submission 187147) | Freshwater lake sediment microbial communities from the University of Notre Dame, USA, for methane emissions studies -HBP12 HB (SPAdes)... | ecosystem: Environmental > Aquatic >...
CGGCCACCGTTCGTAAGGTGGTGTTGATAATCTTCTTGATAGCCGGGTTCACCATCGGGCTGACAGCCTCGAGTGGTATGTTGGAACCAACCTTTTGACCTCTGTCGTTGTATAGATCGACTTTGTCTTCAAATTTTGGCATTTCTATCCCTCCGCGGGGTTAACTGCCACACGAACGACTCTGTATGCTGAAAACTAGGACTGAAGAATCACTGAATACAACTCGATCGAAAAAAAGAACGATGACAAGCTGTATGTTTCACTTAGCATGGAGCATACCCCGGGTTTACGTTAAGTTCAATTTCATTGTTTATTAAGCTTGTGTTGAGAAAAAGCGGAGAATCAACAAAATAGTTTTCGGCGAGATTTTCGAAAAAAAAACCGTTAGAAATTTTATTTTATTTATTTTATAAAAATCCCATGAAGACCATTTTTTGAACACCGCGGCCGCCAATCACTCAAAAGCTATATATGCAACCAATCTCATCTCGCCTTTGCATATGAAGGTATTAATAAGTCCCAAAGACGAATTTGAGGCGAGAGAGGCAGTGAATGGCGGCGCAGATATCATCGACGTCAAAAACCCGATCGAAGGATCACTCGGGGCCAACTTTCCGTGGGTTATAAAACAGATTCGGAGCCTCGTGCCTCACTCAATAGAAGTGAGCGCAACGATCGGTGATTTTCCACATCTTCCCGGTTCCGCCTCCTTGGCTGCACTGGGTGCAGCTGTATCCGGCGCTAACTACGTCAAAGTGGGATTAAAAGGGTCCAAAACCAGAGATGAGGCGATTTTTTTGATGCAGCATGTAACGAGAACGGTGAAAGAATTCGACACCAAGACCAAGGTCGTTCTCGCAGGATATGCAGACTTTCGCCGGGCAGCAACACTCGATCCTTTTCTGCTGCCCGACGTAGCGTGCAGTGCCGGCTGTGACGTCGTGATGGTCGATACGTTCATAAAGGATGGGAAAAGCCTCTTTGATTTCATGGACGAAGCTTCCTGCAAACAGTTCATCGATGATGGCCACGCTCGAGATCTATCCGTTGCCCTCGCAGGGTCCGTCAAACTGCCAGAAATCCCTGTGTTAAAGCACGTTGGCGCTGACATCGTTGGGATCCGTGGTGCAGCTTGTTCACACGGCGACCGGTTGAGCGGAAGAATACAGGCCGAAAACGTCAGAGCTCTTATGGAACTGGCGAAACAAGCGTGACTGCCTGCTGACAAAACTCGGTCGTCGACTGCCGCCACCTAGAAAACTATTACTTTTCGTGCTACCATGATTATGATATGAGTCTAGACTACGCTGCACTGTCTGACCAGCTCACGAGTGTTTTAGATCTAAAAGGCGCACCCGTGGCAGTCAAACTCATTAGAACTGAATCAAGCCTTCCAAAAGGGCTGAATCACATAAACGAGGTACTACGCCATTGCGAAATGGTGCAGAAGGCGCGCGGTGGTTCTAAATTCTACGCAACGGTCGAACAGCACGCCTGTAAAGGCGGTGCCGGAATGCTCGGTGTAATCGAGATACCGGAAAATATCAAGTCTGGCGAATTTTACTACAAACTTGGAAGATTCTCTTCAATTGACCACGCTAGCGAAACCATGCAAGGTATTCCGCGTGTCGATTTCAAAACCTATGCAACAGCATATTGTCCGCTTGCCGAGACTCCCTTTGATCCTGAAGTAGTCGTGCTCCTTGTTAATCCCCGGCAAGCAATGATGATCGCACAGGCAAACGTTTACGAGTTGCACTCGAGAAATACTGCCGATTTCTCAGGAATTCAATCGCTTTGCGGCGACGCGGTAGCTGCGCCCCTCATCAGAGATAGTATAAACTTCACGCTCGGGTGCTCTGGTTCTCGAAAATACGCAAAGGTAAGCGAGGATGAACTGATCGTCGGCGTCCCCATGAAGATCCTTCCAAAGTTGGCCGACGCTCTCCAAAAACTTGCCTGATTGGCGTATGCGAGCTCAATCGCGCTGGTTATTGGTTGCACTGTACCGTTAAATATCAGGAGGACAATTCGCACACACTAATTGGAGGAGCATCATGCAAGAGAACTTTGGGGTACTGGTGCTGGGTCACGGGAGCAAGCTAACCTACAACAAACACACCGTGGAAGCTGTGGCAACCATGCTAGCAGAGAAAATGACTGACGCAATCATAAAAACCGCTTACCTCAACATGGATCGTCCGACGGTCGAAGAGGGGATACAAAGTTTTGCAGAAACCGACGTTATGACGCTTTACGTGCTTCCGCTCTTTCTCGCTCACGGAACTCACACATTGAAGGATATCCCTGAGATTCTCGGACTTTCAGACGGCCAACGTCGAACGACGCATTCGTTTGGCAAAAGAAGCATCGACATCGTGTATGCAGAGCCGCTTGGCATCGACGCCTGTATTGCCGATTTAGCGCATAAGAGGCTTAAAGAGGCTTAAACCCCACATGGACTTTGGCGGCAAAAACGTAGCCGTTTTAGACACGATTCACGGCGGGCAACAGATCTGCAGAAAGCTCCGCGAAATTGGGGCAAACGCGGTAGCGATCAACATTTATCACGATACGCCGACGCCCGACGTAATCAAAACTTTTGACGTAGTCATAACACCCATTCACGCTCACACCGTAATTGCAGAGCGCGCCGAAGCGTTGGGCATTCCTGTGTTAACGCACCACCAAGCCGTCGGTCAGCTCGTGCAGCAAAGTGGAGCGTTGCAGGGCGCCCTTGTGTTTGAAGTCACCGGTGTTAAAGGGAAAACGACGACCGCATCACTCTTGGGGAACGCCTATTCTGATCGGAGGCTGCTCACGCTAACGAGCCGTGGACTCGAACTCCACGAAAATGGGAGGTATATCGCCAAGAAGCGACTGAGTATCACCCCAGCAAGCATATTGACTGCGATGGACCTGATGAGGGAGTTCGACTTCGATCCAGAGGTGTGCGTTTTCGAGGTGTCCCTTGGTGGTACCGGAATTGCCGACATAAACGTCCTTACAACGTTGTCGCCAGAGTACACCATTGCGCAGCACACAAAGACTTCTACGTCTGCAAAATTGCAGATGATAGCAAACGCCAAGTCGAATTCGTGCCTCGTCGCTTCAATGAAAACGGCGTCCTTAGCAAAACCGGCTAGCTGCCTTAACACATTCGGCGATCGCAGGGCAACCGCACGATACGAGAATATAAAGAGTGATGAAGCAACAATTGCCTACGCTGATTTAGAAAGAATTGACGGAGACCGAATATCGGGAGAGGTACGCTTTGCGCTTTCCGGCTACTACGACGTTAGGAGTTACGAAGACGCGCTGCTGTGTTTTACGACCGCAGCGCTCTCGGCGAACCTTAGCCCTGAAGCGGTCGCACGTACGCTATCGAACTTCAAAGGAGTGTTAGGCAGGATGTGCGCAGCGACAATCGATGGAAGATTTCTCATCGACAACTCAAATTCAGGCCTCGACGAACTGTCTATCAAACAAGCAATACGGTACGGACTTACGTTCAAGAAAACCAGCCACAAAGTCGTCTTAGTCATCGGAGAGGAGGCAAAAAACATCTGCGACGGGATAGCGCCAGAAACTCTCGTATCGCTCGCTCAAAATGACGCAGTCGACGACGTTGTCTTCGTCGGCGATCATATGCACACCTTTAGGAAGAGCGTTGTCCGAACAGATAACTTAGAAAGTGCGTTGCGCAAGGCTCTCGCGCTAACCAATGAAAGTGACGTCATTATTTCGTGTATAAAAATGTGGAGGTAGTACAGTGTCATCCAAAGCGTACGGAACTGACGCAAGTGCGGAGCAGATAATCCACCCCAGACCGAGCTCAATCGTTGCCGCGCTCTATACACTGAGAGATCTGGAAACTGACGCCGTGGTAATTCACGGGCCGTCAGGCTGCTGCTTTAAGCATAGTCGGCTCCTCGAGGAGGATGGAATTCGGGTTATCACCACGGCAATGGATGAGACCAATTTCGTATTTGGGGGCGATAAAGTCCTTACGAGGGTAATACGACGAGCAGTTGAACTGTTCGATCCAAGCCTTCTAGGTGTGATCGGCTCGTGTGCGAGCATGATTATTGGCGAAGATATCCATCAAGCTGTGCAGGACGCAACCCCGCCCTGCCCTGTAATCGAGGTTGAAATTCACGCCGGGTACCGAGACAATACGTACGGTGCCATTGCAACACTCGCCGCAGCCGTTCAAGCAGGAGTGCTCAATCCCAATGAATATCGACGACAAAAGGAACTACTCATAAAAGCGACCGATCTTGAAAAAATCGCCGGAGTAGCAAGCAAAGAGTACATCCAGCCATCGCGCGGTGACATCAAATACGTCACCGCCAAGAAGTTACTAGAGCTTTTGGAGCATAAAAAGAGGGGACTTATCGTTTTAAATGCCAAAAAAGAGACCGCTTATCAATTCGCTGATATACTCATCGCGCTCTCAACCGTTGCAAGCAACGTAGGCAATGAATACCTCAAAACTTTTGCCAATCTCGACGTTGACGTTGGATTGCCGCGAATCCGAAAGCATGCAGAAAACATACTAAACGACTTAACGGCGAGCGACAGCTCCATTGACCACATCACAGGTGGATTAGACGAATATCCTATCACGGGCATTGCTGCAGGAAGCCTGATTGAAAGAAACTACGGCGGCTATGACTTTGCCGTCCTACTAGGCGTTCCGCACGCCGTTCCAATGAAAAGCCTAGGTCAAAAGACCATCTTTTCAGTCACTAATGGACCCCGACAAGTGTTGCCCTTGAAGCAGCTTGGTCACACGGATGTAACGGTCGAGATAGACCTACACCCAAAGACTCTGGGTGTAAGTCACATCGTACCTTCAGAACTCGGCGACACATTGCGTGCGGTGTTTTTGGAGCAGCACAAAGGAGCCAAACGGGCGCAGTGACAACAAAGCGCACAACTATTCTTGATAGCCAGAACGGCACAAGGAGAAACTTCTCGTTGCCGAAAAAACCACCGACCGAGACTCGTGACAACGGAATCGCCCTTGAATACAAAGGTTGGTCAGCACGATGTAGGACGAGAGAACAACCTCAAGTGGACGTTTGACGATAAGAACCTCATAGAGTTGAGTCTGCTATACCCATAGACGATGGAACAAACCGATCTTCGCGAACCCCGTATACTCATCGCGGCTGACAGGAGTTCTGCGGGAAAAACGACAATCGCCGTAGGGCTGATGTCTGTTTTTTCCAAAGAAGGATACGTCGTTCAGCCATTCAAAGTCGGACTGGACTATATTGACCCAAGCTACCACTCCGAAGTTACCGGGCGCTTTTCCCGTAACCTCGACGGCTTTTTGATGAACCGGCACGCAATCATAGAGGTTTTCTCCCACGCAATTCGTGGCGCCGACATAGGAATAATAGAAGGCGTAAGAGGTCTTTATGAGGGTTTGGAAAGCTTAAGCGACGTTGGAAGCACCGCCCAAATAGCAAAGATGCTCCACACCCCGGTTATTCTCGTTATCGACGCACGGAGCATCACACGGAGTACGGCGGCGCTTGTTAAAGGTTACCATTCATTTGACAGGCGAATTGACATCAGAGGAGTGATACTCAACAATATTGGAAGTCCCACGCACGCGACAAAGGCCAAAGAAGCTATTGAACACTACACTGGCATTGAGGTCGTAGGGCAGATCCCACGCAACGACTCAATGCACCTGGCTATGCGCCACCTAGGGCTTGTTCCTGCTTCTGAAGGGCTCAAAAGAGACAGTGCTTTTCGAAAACAACTCGAGAATATTGAAGACATAGTTCAAAGTTGTGTTGACGTAGCTAAGGTGCTTGAAATCGCAAAAAGCGCGGAGCAGCTGCCACGAGTTACGCCTAAGGCGTTCGTTTCTTCGCATAAAGGGCACATCGCGCATAAGAGCCGCGTGCATATAGGTGTCGCCTACGATGAGGCTTTCAACTTTTATTACCATGATTTATTTGATCTTTTTTCTTTAAACGGTACTGACATCGTATTCTTCAGTCCTTTGCACGATACGGAGGTCCCCAAAGTTGATGGTATCTATATAGGCGGAGGATACCCTGAACTCTTCGCCGATGAGCTGGAGCGAAACCATTCAATGCGCGATTCGATCGCGTCACGCGCTCAATCAGGCGTCCCTTTATTCGCCGAGTGCGGAGGTCTCATGTATCTAACCGAATCGTTGACGTACGGCGGACGAACCTCAAAAATGGCAGGTGTCATTCCCGCAAACACCAATATGATGAACAAGCGGGTTATTGGCTATGTCGCAGGCACGACCATTCGTGATACCGTCATCGGAGGCAAAGGAACCCGGTTTCGCGGCCACGAATTTCACTATTCTGAACTTACCGACCTAAGCAACAAGACCAAATTTGCGTTCCAGCTGCAAAAAGGCGCAGGTATTTCGGACGGCTACGACGGCATACAAGTAGGGCAAACGCTTGCCTCGTACTCCCACGTTCATCCGCTTTCGTACCCTAATCTTGCCGCGAACTTCGCAGAATCGTGCGCAAAGCTTAGGGACCGTACAACTCACAGCACGCGATCTCCCTAATAAATACTGTATTGAACTCTGCTATGGCGCGAGGATCGGTAGCCGTCGTAATGCTCCCATCTCGCTCTACTGGCCTGCCCGAGTAGTTTGCTCCCGCCTCCTGCAATTCCCGCCCCACCGCGGGGTGCGATGTTAGCGTCCTATTCTTCACGATTCCGGCTGATATAAGAACCTGCGGGCCGTGACAAACCGCACCGATCCGCAACCCTCCGTCGTAGGCTTCTCTAACAACTTTCAGCACGTCTGGATCGTCCCTGATTTTTGACGGCGCTTTTCCGCCTGGTATATAAAGGCCGGCATAGCCCTGAACGTTGACGTCGCGCACAAGCTGGTCGGCAATAACCTCCACCTCGCAGCGCTTCCCTCTAAGCACATCTTGCACGGTGCTCGCCACGGTAATTTCTGCGCCTTCCAACAAGAGTGCTCCTACGACGTCCCGAAACTCAGAGTCTTCAAATTCTGACGCTAGCAAAATAAGTACGCGTTTTCCTTCTAGTCTCTTGATAATCGCCATAGAAGACTATTGCAGGTCGCTTTGCAAAAAAACTTGTCCATTTTTTACGCGGCCCCCTCTAAACGACAAGCCCACGAGCTTACAAGAACGCGATCATTAGGTTGCGGCGAATTTTCTATCGTCTTGAAACGACAAACGGGTATAGTGAGGCTCTTGTATAGCAACCTAGCTTTACGCTCTATTAGTGCTAATAAGAAAATTATATTTCTCCTGCGTTAAGATTGTCACAATGCCTTCTTCACCAAACATCAGCCTTTTTTATGCGGACGTTGTAACTCTATGACGATTGTATTTCGTGTCGGTGGTTAATTTATGGACTTTACGCATATTAAGGACGGTAAAGCGCAGCAAGTGGATATCTCCGATAAGCCGGTAGCTTCGAGGCGCGCTCTCGCGGAAGGGACTATTGAGCTCAAACCTGAAACAGTTGATGCGATAAAGCAAGGCTCGGTCGTGAAAGGAAACGTGCTAAACGTCGCGACAGTCGCAGCTGTGCTTGCCACCAAGCAGGCCTCACAAATTATTCCGTTTTGTCATCCTATCCCTTTGACGAGCATCCAAGTTAACTATTCAGTGTTAGATACAACAATAGAGGCAACCGTTGAAGTAAAGTCTGAAGGCAAGACAGGGGTTGAAATGGAGGCGCTTACTGGTGTAAGCGTAGCACTTTTGACGATTTGGGACATGGTCAAGAGCATTGAAAAAGACGCATCCGGCAACTACCCTGTGACAAAAATTCAGGATATCCGCGTCTTACAAAAAAGCAAAGTCGTAAAGTGAGTATCACAATACAGAGAGATCGAAAGGCCTAATTTGAGAATTGTAGTAATCTAGTGTAGCTATGCGGGGGCAATTGACATTGCTGGTAACGACCGCACCACTATATAGCATGCAAGTTACCGTGAGCTTGTTATGGTAACCGCCTCAGCACTCGGAGCAGGCACCGTAATTAATGCGTTCGCAACGCTCAAAGGTTCTGCTTTTGCTATAAACCTAAAGACTCGCGCCGAGGTCGAGATCGTCAACAGCGGCATTAGATGCAAAATTGCTGACGACCCAACAGCAAATACCTCGCTGATTGCAGAATGCGCGCGCTTGGTGGTGGAGCGATTTGCTCCAAATGTCGGTGTGCACATCACAACAAAGAGCGAGATACCAATCGCGAGCGGGCTAAAGAGCAGCAGCGCCGCAGCCAATGCGACAGTGCTAGGACTTATTGAAGCGTTAGAAATCGAAATAGAGCCGCTCGAAATCGTCAAACTAGGTGTCCTCGCAGCACGAAGAGTGGGGGTGACGATTACCGGGGCATTCGATGATGCGTGCGCATCATTTTTCGGAGGGCTCGTACTCACCGACAATGAGCACGACTTACTGCTAAAACGAGTTGAGCTGAATGCCGACGTACTGATCTACGTACCACGCGAAAAAGCATACTCAGCGCAAGCGAACGTTGCACGAACAAAACTTCTCGCACCTTGGGTTGACATAGCATATCAATTGGCCAGCGAAGGAGCATACGAAAAGGCAATGGTTTTAAACGGATTGCTGTACTGCAGCGCGTTTGGATTTAGCACCGAACCTGTGATTTCTGCATTGGCTGCTGGAGCAAGGGCCGCTTCATTATCAGGAACGGGGCCCGCTTATGTTGCGCTAGTCGATCGGTCATCTTCACTAGCCGTAAAAAGTGAGTGGGAAAAGCTGGAAGGGCTTATCATAGAAACCAAAACATCAAACAAGGGAGCGCAGATCGAAGCGCTTTGAAGATTCTCTTACGCAATGGGCCAACATTCTTCTAATACGAAGTGCATACACTCAGCAAGATGATAGAAGAAGTGCGAAGTCAAATAGAAGCGATCGATGTGGACATCGTTAAATTGATAGAACGAAGAACAGACTTAGCGTCGCGGGTCTTGCACGCAAAAAGGGCGGATGGCTTCACACAGATCAACGACGAAAAGCAAAATGAGCGAGTGCTCAACAGAGCGGTCGATCTAGCTACCGAACGAAATATAGACGCTGGTTCAGTAAAAAAAATTTTTGAGATTCTTATTGCAATGAACCTAGAAATGCAGCACGAGATGAGTGGGGAAGGTAATCTTCCGTGACTGTGACCTGCGCCATACAAAGACACAAGGTTCCCTAACCTGTATGATCTATCAAAAAAACGGGATATACGTCAGTTTTGATGACGGGACGAAATTCAGGCTAGATCCGCGAACATACTCACCTGACGAGACGAACTTAATCTCACATGGACACTCCGATCACTTACCGACTCGTTGCAATGGTAAAAGCATCGTGATGTCCGACGTCACGCAGGCACTGCTGAAGCTCAGAAAACGCGCCACAGCTGATATGCTGACTCACGGTTCAGTATGCGCACTTGACGCCGGCCACGTTATTGGCTCACACATGTTTTTTTTAGAAGGCAACCAGACTATACTCTACACTGGCGACTTCTGCACCAAAGAGAAGTTCTTTTCACCAGGAGCACAGCCAGTCGATGTAGACGTCTTGATTATCGAATCCACCTTCGGAAGCGAACAGTACATCTTTCCTGAGACGAAAAAAGTCACCGCGCAAATTCACGAATGTGTTGCTTCGTGTATCGAAAACGACGAATCGGTGATCGTTCTAGCCTATCCTTTTGGAAAGGCGCAAGAGCTGACGCACCTTCTTCAGGATTATGCTCCTTTTGTTGATAGCGGCATTTTTGAAATTAACGAAGCACTCGGGAACTTTGGCTATAGATTTCGCCACCAACTATTCGACGCGGTGTCCGTCAAAGAGTCGAGAGAGCCTTTTGTGCTCATAACGAGCAGACGCACAAAGCAGCTTGCGGCTCTAGACGAAGTGTTCAGTGGAAAAAAGCGCACTGTTGCGGTTTCGGGCTGGGCGATTAATAGTGGTTTCAAATACTTTCGGGGTGTGGACTACGCATTTGCGTTGTCAGACCACGCTGATTTTCGAGACCTCCTAAACTTCATTGATCGATGTAACCCTGATGTGGTATATACTTGTCACGGCTCTGCAAAGAGGTTTGCACGTCTCGTTCGCGATCATCTCGGCATCGAAACAATGCCGCTCGAAAAAGGGCAACACTTTTTGTGTAACTACGCTTGATATGCTGGTGGCGAATAGCCTTACCGCAGCCGCATGCAGGCTTGAAATTGCTAAACTAAAGAGTATATATAGCAAAAGCTGTCAACCTATATGGGGGACTAAAATGCCTGATACCAACGTTAACCAAAAAAAGATACTCAATTATCTGAAAAAAGGGGTTACACGAGGTAAGTACTTCTTTAAAAGTAAAGCAATCGCGCGAGAATTAGGCCTGAGTCCCAATGAAGTCGGCACGAATATCAGCATGTTGATCGACAACTCAGAAGATATCGTCATTGAGAAGTGGAGCTATTCTCACGGGACGACCTGGCGCGTGTACAACGCGAAAGAAGCTTGACGACTTTTTTTTGTTTAGAGTTTCGGTGAGCCATTGACTTCAGTTTTGGTTATAAATAACTACGGCCAATTTGCCCACCTGATTCATCGCACTGTTCGAGACCTAGGCATGCACTGCGAACTCGTAAAGAATACCCTCAGCGTCGACGAGTTACTGCGGGGGGGTCCAGACGGCTTAATTTTTAGCGGCGGTCCAAGTATGGACCGCATAGGAGACTGCAAGCAATATGTTAGAGAGATAGGCCTGCCAATCTTGGGGATTTGCCTGGGCCACCAGCTGATAGCCGAAACTTTTAGCGGCGTAGTCGGCAAAGGCGCCTCAGGCGGATATGCACGTGTCACGGTAGAAATCATCGAACCAGATGACATTCTAGTCGACATGGGGCCAACGATAAGCACGTGGGCGTCACACGCCGACGAAGTCAATCGCTTGCCGAACGATTTCGTGAAACTCGCTCGTTCAGAAATTTGTGAAGTGGAAGCGATGAGACACCCCACTAAGCCTATTTACGGCGTGCAATGGCATCCTGAAGTGGCGCATACGGAAGCAGGAGATACGCTTTTGCTGAACTTTGTAAAAATCTGCGAGAACCACTAGCGCTTCGGCTTTGGCGCAGAGAAGTCGATTCGAATAGCCCCTTTCGGACAACTTCCAATGCATGTCGTACAGCCGAGGCAGAAACGAGGATCCTTAACGATGCATTTTCTCTTGCCGTCGATAATGGCAACGCCGTAAATTCGCGAACCCTTAGGACAAACCTGGGCGCATTTTCCAACGCCATCGCACTTTTCGTGGTCAATAACAATCCGAGGCATTTAGAACAACTGTCGCTGAGAAACTAGTCGTCAATCTCGCCGAGCCGTACTTGACTGACGTAATCATCTCTGTTGAAATGCAACAACAACTCGCGCGAAGCAGACTCTGGCGAATCAGCCGCGTGCACCAAGTTTCTCACCTGCTCAAGGCAAAAGTCCCCGCGCAAACTTCCGGGCATTGCTTCAATCGGATTTGTTGCCCCTACAAGTTGGCGAACGGCGCGCACGGCATTGAATCCCTCAACCGCCATTAAGATGATTGGTCCAGAAGTAACATAGTAAACTAAATGGTCGTAAAAGGGCTTGTCGCTGTGTTCTGCGTAATGTTTTCTGGCCGTTTCAATATCTAAATTCTTGAGTTTCAGCGCTTGAAGTTCCAGACCCTTCTCTTCGAACCGCGAAATAATCTGTCCAACTAGCCCCCTTTTAACGCCGTCTGGCTTAATCATTACGAAAGTGCGTTCAATGTGATCTTCGGACGCCATTCAAACCTTCGTCACGCTTTTTTGCGTGCTGCTCGCCCAGGTTCTGTCCAAGCTACTCGTCGCGCAAGACGGCCTAGCCTGAAGTTCTTTTCACATTTAGAGGAGCAAAAATTGTGCACCGTCCCATCTCGCTTGACGAACATCTTGCCGGTGCCAAGTTCAATGGTGCTCCCGCAAAAGGTACACGTTCGCTTTTCCATATTCTCACCTTGTCATGAGTTTCTTGGCTTCGTGTGCAGTCTCACGAAGCATCATAATGTCTCCAATTTGAACAGGACCTACACAATTTCGCGTTATTATTCGCCCCTTGTTCAAGCCCTCGAGGATACGGCACTTCACTTGTTTTGCCTCTCCGTGCATCCCTGTGTTTCCTACTATCTCAATTACCTCTGCAGGTGTTGCATCGTTATATTCTGCCACCGCAAATCCTCCACGATTGGTGCTTCAAGGTTACCCTGAACGAATCGTTTTGAGCTGCTCGACGACTTCATCGACGAGGGCTTTGCTCTTCCCAGCGTCTATGATTGCAGCCGCAGCAGAGCCGACGTCTAGCCCAGACGCAGCTCCAAGATCGCCCTGTCTTTTTACATAAACGTAAGATATCCGCTTCTCGTCACAAAGTGGGGGAATGTGCGCCACGATTTCTTCAGGTTGAACGTCTATACCGATGAATACGAGTTGAACGATTCCTCGTTCGATCGCCTTAGTGACCTCGTTCGTACCCTTCTTTATTTTCCCCGTATCACGGGCACTCTCTAAGGCTTCCAAAGCCTTGCTTTCGACCTCATCTGGAATGTCAAATTTCACAAACATGGGTTTTGCCATACTCACATACCTCTTTCAGGACCCGAACGCAAATCATGCGAATCCCGTCATCATTCATCGATATAAATGCTCGCGGGAACTCAAAAAGCCGTATCGACCAAGCTTTCTTCTCGGCAATAACCGCTAACGATGTCCCGTCGGTGTCCTTACTTTATTTCGTTAGGTATAAATGCTTTTTCGATGGCGCATCATGAGCTTAGCACTCGTCAATTTCATTATAATAGTGCTAACCTACTTCTAACCTGCCTATTTCAGAATAGCCAGCAGGTAGAAATTTAGCTACCTGATCTACCGTTATAATCTTTCTAAAGCTCTTCTTTTCGTCCTCAGGTGCCGTATCGAAAAGCTCTCTCGAAATCATCTTCGCTAAATCACTCGCATTGTATTTTCCAGGCTCGATGACGACAACTAGCTGAGAGACGCGGGTTATTGCGGACACGGGGCCTCCGATGATCTTGTCGTCTTGGACGCCGATGGCCAGCTGCGCTGGTGACTCCAGATAGTGTCGCTCACCTCTGATAATGAAAGCACCTTTAGGAAGATACTCTCCAGATTCAGGGGTTTTCGACACTTGGTCCGGATGTACCCAGTAACAGCGGCCGACACCGAGACCTTGTTTCCAAATCGCAGAGTATGACACAGCGAATTGAGCAGCCTCGCGTAAGGTGAGTTCTGATATTTCCTTGCCTTGAGATTTGACTATCACGGCCGGTGCTCCGTGGACATCGGCGTGGAGAAATACGTCCCGAGGTTCGAGGTACTTCTTCACCACTTCTTCATTTGTATCCGCATCCCTACCACCAATTACTAAGAACCCCTCTGTAGAAAAAAACCAACGATATCGCTCGTACCAGCGAGTCTTCGTTTTCTTGATGCGGCGCTTTTCAGGTCCACGTTGTTTGGCATCGGACCCTTGTTCTTCTTTCATTTTTTTCAATGAGAACGTTAGAGCGCGCTCCGCGCCCTCGGCCTTTGCTTTCATCACCTTCGCTTTTTCGTAGTACTTCTGCGCGTTCTGAGGAACGTCCACGTCAATAACGACGTCAATGAGGATTTCTCCAATTTCTATGGTGATTGTTCCTGTGCTTTGATCGACCTGCTTGAAGAATGAGAAAGAGTCGAGAGCACGGTTGACTTCGCTCCACGTTTTCGACCTTCGGGCCTCTCTTACCGTCTTGATTAAACGATCGATCTCTTGATACTTTTCGTAAAGCAAGTCACCTTTTGACTTGTTCTCGTGCTCTTGCTTGTAGAATTGTTGAATTGCTGCCTTTTGCCGATCGATGATCTTTTGAAGTCGCGAGTGTGTTGCTGGTGAAGCTTTTGGTCCTTCAATTTTGAGCCCGTAATAAACGTCAAGCGCCTGATTAAAATTTGGGAAATAGTGTTTTTTATATCGGTCGAATTGTGATATCTCAAACGGAAGGACATCAAGAGGCGCCGATTCATTTTCACATACGATGTGTGGTTTTAACGTATTCGATCTAAGTGGATCGAAAACTTCTCTCAACGCGACATAGAGCCTTTGGACCCCTCCTGGACTTACGCTCACACTACTTTTTTCAACTTCTGCTCTCAAGCATACTTCTTCAGCATACAAGCCCCCTATATTGAAACGCCCTGCAAGCGTTCTAACGACATCGCGTGAAACTGGCGTGATGGCCGCTTCAAACTCGTCGTACGACAAATCTATAGGGCTGAGCTGCGTAGCGGGATACTCGTACTGTTGGCCTCTTACGACCTGCCGCGTTGCTGACCTCACGCCTCGCAACGGCAAAATAATGCGCTTAGATTCATCTGTAAGGATAACGTTACCTTTCGAAAAGAGTTCACATATCAAGAAGCGTTCATCATCCCCGCGCATAAATCGTATTTCCACCACGCGGTCAAAGTCATATTGCACAATTGAGCTGATCCTTCCGCCTTTGAGCTCTTTTCTTAACAGCATTGGAAAACTAGGCGGCAAGGCGGGTGCTGCCGTAGGCGTAGACGTGAGGTATAATCGCTTTCCTGCTTCTATTACTAAGTCGTATTTCCCATTTTTTGTCGCAAGTTTTAGACGCAACTCCACAGGAGTAAGTTGATACGCCTTTTCCAGCTTCGCTCCTATAAGCACGTCCAATTCAGGCAACAGTGCTGCCAAGTCAACGCTCGTCATTACCGTCTTCAAGCGATCGCCTCTAATTAGACTGCGTGTCTGCCAAACAGACTCAAGTTACAACACGATCGTTTGACAGAGACATAAAACCTGCGTTCTTGCAGCGCGCATCCGTCGGCCGTGCTGTCACCTTTGTCTGAACGTAAATCAGACGCGTTAGTTTACGTTTTGTTTCAACGAGTCTAATACGCGATCATAAAGCCGCAAAACATATAAAGCACAGTTGAATGTTAGTTGATGTCGAAGCATGCCAAAAACCAAAGAAAAACCCGCCCCGAAAACAGAAAAAGAAGGTGCCTCGCGAAAGGCTGAAAAAAAGGGCCCAACAAAAACCGATGAAAAGCAGGTACAAGAGAAACGGGTAAAGCACGTTGAAGGCATCAAAAAGACGGCACTTTCGTCGGTGCTCGGTATTGCCGCGGGAGTTCTTTCGTTATATCTGCCTGCTTACAGCTTCTTCATCCTTATTGTAGTGGTATACGGTCAAAGGTTTATACTGCCTCGTCTTGCAATTGACACGAAAGAATTTCGCTTGACCGACTGGTTTTTCCTTGTGTTTATGACAGTCGCGTTCTGGTTTGTCAGCTGGACGATATTGCTGAATAAACCAGCCTGACTTTGCCGATTGAGCGAGCTCGTTACGATGAGAATAGCAGTGCTGAAAAAAGAGAGCTGTCGCAGTAAGAAATGCGGCACGGAGTGTCTGCGTTTTTGTCCTCCGGTCAGAACAGGCGACGAAACGATCGTCATTGGCGCTAACGGCAAGCCCGTAATTTCCGAGGAGCTGTGTGTCGGGTGCGGGATTTGTGTCAAAAAATGTCCGTTTGATGCAATAGCGATAGTCAGTTTGCCTGAGGAGCTAGAGCAACCGACCCATCGTTATGGCGTCAATGGTTTTGCTCTGTACGGACTCGCTGTTCCGCACGGTGGCCGCGTCACGGGCATTTTAGGACCTAACGGCATAGGTAAAACCACCATAATCAGCATTCTCACTGGAGAGATCAAGCCGAATTTTGGTCGACACGACGTCAGCGAAAAAGAAGTCCTTGAGCGCTATTCAGGCACCGAACTACACGATTATTTAAAAGATGTTTATGACGGCAAGCTCCGAACTGCTAGCAAACCACAGAACGTCGACCTTATACCCCGTGCATACGCGGGTAAGGTCGCCGGACTTAT
>Ga0209777_10004709_pt1 | contig 16011 bp, 18 predicted proteins | sample FrelakmetHBP12HB_FD_187147 | JGI IMG/M metagenome (GOLD analysis project Ga0209777, IMG submission 187147) | Freshwater lake sediment microbial communities from the University of Notre Dame, USA, for methane emissions studies -HBP12 HB (SPAdes)... | ecosystem: Environmental > Aquatic >...
TATCTTCGGCCAGTTTGCGCTCGGTGATTCCGGTAAGGAAATTCAAAGTGGCAGGTCTTCCATCCCAGCTGATCAATACTGTAGATATCTCCATCCATTTGATATTTCCGTCTTTATCGATGATCCTGAAAGCATATGATTGAGGAACGGACTCGCCTTTCAGCCTTCTTATATGGTTATCAACTACCATCTTCTTATCATCAGGATAAATGAATTCTGCAATTGGCCTGGATATCAATTCCTCTTTCGCATAACCCATGACGATCTCACATTTTGGGTTTAAGAACTTGATTTTGCCATCCTGTGCAATCAAGATTAGTTCATTAGCATTCTCAAACAGCAGACGATATTTCTCTTCTGATTCCGAATGTCCGCGCTTTGTGAAATCTATTGGCAAGATGGAATTAGGAACAGAATCCATCATTTCCACTTGCGGGATGGACTCTATACTGGCTATTGTTTCCGTCGAATCGTCATTCGACCTATTTTCCTGATCAGCTTTGTTACCTTCTGGCATAACCACCTGAACTGGCCTTGATTCCTGAGTGTATTCACTCAGATATTTAGATTCCGAGTGATGTCAAGCTCGTGCCTTGCCTTGCATCAATCACCCGAATATGCCTCATGTAGTTCATTGTAATCGCCATATCAAGCCGTATGATATACTGCCTCAATGTATTCAACACAAATACGAGTTAATTCAATTTTATGTGAAACGATATGATGAAAGGACAATCAAAGACTGATGATGCTCAGAGAACACCAGCTTGAGACAAAAAGCGCTGCAAGAATAACTGCGGGCAATTAGCAGGTAGTTGAAATCACGACTACCGCTTAAATAATGCATTCATAGGTAACAATTTCTATCTTCAAGCGGGTAGTGCGGTAATAATCCACCTCGTAGAAGATGAAAGTGCGATGAGAGTGATCTGCATATTGAAGGAGATGCTACCCAGAACTACCCGCATTACTCGCATATCTGCTCTGCACTCAGCTCTCCTTTAATCCTCCTGAGAAACCATCGTATAGCACGAACTTCGATATCTTCTTATCAATCTCCCACCTACTTCGAGGAATGATGCATTAGCCTTTCACAACAGGGTATCTCCATAGCAAAGGAAACTATTTTAAATTGATATATATTATATCGCTAAGGAAAGAAGAATGAATCGAAACGCAACTAGCGCCCTCGTTCAGGAAATCATGCTGGACTTTGCCTGTTCGACGGGACTTGCACCGGCCGATGCCCATCCCCGACGATATCTATGGACGGATTCGTTCGCGGTGTGCAACTACCTCCAACTCTTTAGCCGAACCAAAGACGAATCCTATCTGGATCTCGGCCTGTCCCTCGTTGAGCAGGTGCATCACACTCTCGGCCGACATCGTGACGATGACTCCAGACGAGGCTGGATTAGCGGCCTTAATGAGCAGGATGGTGAGCGGCACCCGACCATAAGGGGCCTTCGGATAGGAAAGCAGCAGAACGAACGCAAGCCCGACGAGCCGCTCAATGAACGTCTGGAATGGGACCAGGACGGGCAATACTACCATTACCTCACGAAGTGGATGCATGCGCTCAACTGTGTGAGCCGAGTCACCGGAGATTCGACCTATACAATGTGGGCGATAGAACTGGCACAAACGGCCCATGCGAGGTTCACTTACGCACATCTTTCAGGCGGCCGGAAGAGGACGTATTGGAAGATGAGCATCGATCTTACCTATCCACTAGTTTCATCTATGGGCCAGCACGATCCAATCGACGGATTCGTTACCTATAATAAGCTCCAGGCGACGGCGACCAGGAACTTCGGAGGATCATCGCTTCTGGACCTCAAACTTGAGATTGCTGACATGGCCGAAATCTGCCGGGGTATTCGTTTGGTCACAGACGATCCACTTGGCATTGGCGGTCTGCTATTCGATGCCTTAAGAATTGCTCAATTGGAGATACAAGGTGGTTTAAAGGACTCAAGCCTGCTGGAAACCGTAGTGGATTCCGCTTTACTCGGAATGGAGGTTTTCTCGAAAGGAGAAACACTTGAGTATCCTGCTGAGTACCGCCTGGCCTTCCGGGAACTAGGGCTGTCCATCGGGCTTTATGCAGTCGAAAATCTGCTGAATGTGATCAAGGAGAACCCGGACTTATTCAGCCAGAAGAGTACCCTGTACCGACGGATTGAAGACCTCCTGGAGTATGTGCCGCTTGGAAAAGCAATCGAACAGTTCTGGATGGATGGCAAGAACAGGGAAGCCAGCACCTGGATCGAGCATCGTGAGATCAATATGGTGATGCTTGCAACCAGCCTGGATCCAAACGGTTTTCTGATGATTTGAGTGGAAGGCCGCAAAGTGAGTGAAGGCTGCTAATTAGTTCAGGACTTAGATCCTGTCATAGAAAGTGGCCAGACTTCTTGATCACCTAAAAGTTAACGATAAATTACCGATATAATACAGCCTCCTTAAAACCCGATATCGACTCGCTAATTACCCACCACAATGCCCATGTAGCACCTCGAAGCCCATATCCTCAGCAAGCTCTTTAGTCTGCAGGAGAAGATCTCTGGAGATGCCCGTGATCCTTTCATGAACCTGGATCCGGTCGAATTTGGCGTTTCTGTTGTCGTTGCTTTCATTTTCAAAGATATTGAAATTAATTTCAGAAGGTTAATTAAGTTAGGAAATAGGAATGTAATGTTATGGCATTGATGAAGGCAATTCAGATTAGTTCACCTGGTGGCGACTTTGAGTTGGTTCATAAAGAAGTTCCTAAACCAAAAGAAAACGAAGTGCTCATCAAAGTAGAAGCTTGTGGCGTGTGTCATGGAGATGCGATCGTCAAGGAAGGTCGGTTTCCTGGGCTGCAATATCCCAGAATTCCTGGCCATGAAGTTGTTGGGATAATAGATCAATTGGGATCCGAGTCAAAATATTGGAAGGTAGGACAGAGAGTTGGCGTAGGATGGCATGGAGGACATTGCTTCCAATGTCCTGCTTGTCGAAGTGGTGAGTTCGGAGCCTGCGAGGATTCATCGACGACTGGCATCACAACTGACGGGGGCTATGCGGAGTTCATGGTTGCCTGCATTGAGGCTCTGAATTCCGTTCCCGGCAATCTTGACCCTGTAGAAGCCGCGCCTCTCTTATGCGCTGGAAGGACAACCTTTGGAGCCCTGCAAAATAGCGTTGCAAAAGGCGGCGACCTGGTGGCAATCCATGGTCTCGGAGGTCTGGGCCATCTGGGCTTACAGTTCGCCATCAGGCTTGGTTTCGAGACTGTTGTCTTATCGCGTGGTAGGGAAAAGGAGGAATTAGCTCGTAAGCTGGGCGCTCACCACTTCATCGATACCAATACATCCGACGCTGCAAAAGAGTTGACAAATCTCGGGGGAGCAAAGGTTATCCTCTGCACTGCACCGAACGGCAAGGCCATCTCCGAGCTTGTCAACGGCCTATGCCGAAATGGGCAGATGATCATAGTCACCTACGTCAACGAGATGATGCAGTTTTCTCCTGCTAACCTGATGCGTGGCGGCAGATCCATCAGCGGCTGGGTCGCAGGCAATCTAGAAGACGCGTTACGCTTCAGTGTCCTCACAAAAGTCAGACCGATGGTCGAGGTGTTTCCATTGGAGCAGGTCGCTCTCGCTTTCGAAAAAATGTTGTCCGCAAAGGTTCATTTCCGTGCGGTTCTTAAGATAGGAGGCAGTTAATTATGAGCGAAATCCTGAAGATCATCAAGGAGAGGCACTCGTCGAGGACTCCCTTCGATCGAGAGCATCCCCCAGCCAAACAGGACCTATTGCAGATCCTTGAGGCGGCACGTTGGGCACCCACCGCTCACAATATGCAGAACTTTGAGATATTCGTTGTTGATGACAAGAAACAGCTTGAGGAGTTAGGAAACGTTAAATCCAAGATCTCCGAAGATTTCCTCCGGGAGAACTATCAACAGCTCTCGTTCTCCGAGGAGGAGTTGCTCCAAAAGAAGGTCGGAATCCTTGGCACCATGTTCCCACCATCCTGGAGGACTCCTGCTGATTGGAGCAAGGTTGCGCTTGAAAGTGAGCCTTCTTCCTTGGACCAAACCATTAAAGGCAGCCCGATGCTGCTAATCGTGATCTATGACGCCAGGAGGAGGGCACCCGCCTCTGAAGGTGACGTCTTAGGCTTAATAAGCCTTGGCTGTGTTATGGAGAACATGTGGCTCACGGCCCAAGCACTGGGAATTGGATTTCAAATAATGAGTGTCTTTAGCGGAGATTCTGTAGAACAAGAAGTGAAGAAAATTCTCGATATCCCAGAATATATGAGGATTGCCTATGCCGTCCGTATGGGGTATCCCATCTCCAAGCCATCCAAATTACAGAGGGTACGTAGGGATATGATTGAATTAGCCCATCATAATCGGTTTGATGATAAGGGTTTTGTCTGAATGCCAGAAAGAAATTTAAGGAAATATTCTTGGAAAAAAGAAAGACGATATTTGATTTGGAGGCAGAATGTTATGGTAAAAGATCCGAGGTTGGGATGTAAAGTGGTGGCAACAGTGACTGGTGTTAAAGGAAAATGCAATGTTGACCACCGAGTCGGTGAGAGTTTCGAGATAAGCATCCATAATGCAGCAAATCTTTGTGGATTATTCTACCATAATATTTTTCCTAACCTACAGACATTCCAGTTCGACGGGAATATGCCATGGTGGCAGGGAGACGCTATCCAACTCCAATGCCCAGATAGCCATAATCTGGTAACAATAAAGCTTGAGCGATTCAAAAGGTAGAAATGAGAACATAATAGCTATAACTGAGAATTGAATACCGCTATCTCCGAGGTGTTAAATATGCAAATATTGAACGAAACGGTGGCATTGGCACTATCTGGACCTTTTCCCTATACTCTAGTGACATCTCTGGATAAGAACGGACGACCTAATGCCATGGGTGTCGCCTGGGCTACTAGAACCTCCATTGAGCCTTTCTTGGTACTGATCTCCATTGACCATCGACGCTATTCGCACGAAGGCATTCAGATGCATAAGGAGTTTGTTCTCAATTACCCAAGTGAAGATCAGGCCGATTCTGCCTGGATATGTGGTACAAGATCGGGGCGCGATGGCGATAAGATAAAGCTTGCCGGCATCAAGTTAATGGACTCAAAAGCTGTGAATGCCCCAACCATTATGGGGGCTACAGTAGCTTTCGAGTGCAAAGTCGTGGATCAATTTGAGACCGGTGATCATACCGTTTTCGTCGGCAAAGTGGTTGGTATGAGCGGTAATCCCGACAAACCCAAGCACCTGTATGTCTCCTCAAAGCACAAGCTTTTTGGCATTAGTGGGGATGAAGATACCGCCTAAGGAGCTACTTCTTGAATCTGATCGAAAATACAAATTCCGCTTCCATCCACGCCTCCTCCAGCAGTTTCCTATAATAACCGGCATCGAACGCCTCCACCATACTCTTCGGCTCTACCTCCTACCTTTTGGCGTCCTTCACCACATAGCTCATCTGCATGCCCGCGCAAGAGCGATGCCCTGCCTGGCACATGCCTGCAATGCCGAGGCTTCGGCGCACCGCGACGCACATAATCGGGCATATCTCCCTTGCGGGCCATAATGATCTCCATCTTGGATAACCAATTTTTTTAGAACTGGAATCCATAACTTATGTTTGACAATAAATAAAGAAAAGGTTAGCTGAAATGAAGACTGGAACTGCCAATCTGCCGCTGCACGGCGGCTCTGCTCTGCCATGGCTGTTCAAGCGTATGTGCCTCCTAGCAGGCGAGATAGTAGAGGCCTTAGTCTAATGAATAAGGCCAGGAGGAGTTCCTTCGCCGAATATCGGATCCCTATTGGTTCCAGGCCTTCTCTTATGTCCTATGGTTTGACTGGCACTCTTCGGGAACAACCACAGTAACCACTGGTGCCCTGAAAATGGTTTTGTCCCCAGAGAGGCACGGGCTTGCAGTAGCCGGTGGCAAAGGAAAGACTTCAACCAAGACACCATCTGACATCCAGAGGTAGGCGATGCTTTTTACCTCTCCACAGATAAAGTAGCCGAATCTTGTAAGAGCGAGCAGAATGAGCGCCAAAATGGACAATGCCCTGGTGCAGCACGGTTATCAGCTCTACCAAACGCTTTCTTTTTTGCAGAGAAGGATAGGCGGTGGTGCAGCCTAATAATGCAACTAATTTATTAATCGATAGCTATAGCCTTGAAATTAGTAAATTAGTGAAATCAGTCGAGATTATATTAGTTCAGCGCATATATGATCTGTGTACAGACTTTTCGACGACTTAAGGTGATCATTTTGATCACCTTTGCCGGGAGCAATAATCCCGTTAAACAAAGGAACGGGATTTTATCTCGCTTTTGTATCGTCGAATCCGATCTTGATGTGCGTTCCATCGCAAAATGGCTTGTTCTTGGAACTGCCGCATCTGCAGAGAGCGAAGTGCCTATTAGTGGCTGCTTTTTTGCCAGTCCAGTCAATGAGGGCACAATTGCCTTCCACAAGCAAGGGGCCGTTCTTCATGACCTTGATCTGTGCGGAGGTTATCTCAGATCCACCTTCCTTCTTGGCCATCTTGTATGAAAGAGCTCCTGAAGGGCATCTATCGATGACCTTCATTATCTCCTCCGAGTCAGCGCCCTTGATATCCACCCATGGTCGGCTCTCCAGGTTGAATACCTGCGGCAGCCCCTTGATGCACTCTCCGGCATGGATGCATCTATCCGGATTTCAACAGACCACGATCTCTTCGTTGCTATATTCCTTCATCAAAAATTCGTAGAGCCGTTTTTCTACTTAGGGTTTATGCTATTTTCGGAAACGCAATTTTATGATTCGACTTCAGAAACTATCCATATCTATATTATTTATTTCAAATATCAAATCTAACAGCTTCAACTTGGAATTGAAAATTGAGCCTTGTTTTGAACTTAATACCGGTAAATATGGGCTTACCAATGTCAAAGACAAAATAAGGACAGTTCTCGCTAATCTTGACCTTACGCCCGTTCTCAGAATTCTCAATTTTTTCTGTTATTCTTCTTGTTATGAGGTCTATTCGCTATAAAGTGGTTTATACCTCTTTGATAATCTCGTTACTTGCGTTGATGCCCGCCAAATATCCATAGGTAAGCGCAGGACCGATAGTGCCTCCCCCTCCCCAGTAGGCATTGGCCGTAGGTGAAGAGATGCAGTTGCCTGCACCATAAAGTCCCGGAATAATCTCGCCTACCAAGTCGAGCACCTGAGCTTTGTGGTTGATCATCGGGTCTCCATTGGTGTCCAGAGTTCCTGCAGCTAGGATGATAGCATAATAGGGTCCCTGCGGCCGGAAGGGATACATGGTAATATTCTTCTGATCACTCGAAGGCCATTGAAATCCCGAGATAAGGGGCGGAAAGGTGCTGACTTCTCGATCGTATGAGAAATCACCTCTATGGAAGTCCGCGTCTACCCCAGCCTTAGCGAAATCGTTGAAACGAGCGATTGTCTGCCGGATGTTATGTGCAAATTGGCCATCAAGTCGGAATCCGCCCGTTCGGGTTGCAAGGCCTGCCAGACGATCCTCGATGGCAAATACTAGCTCCTCCCAGGTTTGGCTGCTGAGAACATGCGGTGCAGCTTCGCCCTTCTTAGGAATTGGAAAGAAGCCCTGCCAGAGATCTGCCGTCCGTTGATCGTAAACTAGGAATAGGAGCATATTGGTCCATTCCCCGCGAGTGGGATCGTAAACGAAATGTACCATGGTTCGGTCGCTGTAGTTTCGTTTCTCGTCCATGACCCTATGGCCGAAACGATTCACCAGGATAACACTGTCACCAGCTATGTAGAAGGCATTTGCTGGAAATGCCTTGTCGAGACCTCGCTCCAGAACAATCTGAGCACGAAAAGCTCCTGCCATGTTTCCCAGCTTTGCTCCGATCTTCTGCGACATGTAGATAAAGTCACCAGTATTGGTCGGCACAGCACACCCGCCCAAATGTGGGCCTCGCTGGAAGTGGAGCATCAGCTCAGGATTAAAGGTGAAGCCGCCCGATCCGAAGATCACAGCCTTCCTCGCTCTTATAGTCCACAGAAGATTTCTATCACAAATGGCCTCACATCCAGTGATCACGCTTGTGCGATTACAACTGAGACGCACCACCCGGTGTCGCAGAAGCAGATGTATTCCATGCTCTTTGGACCAGATGAACTGGCGAACCAACTCTTGGCCATCTCCCTGTTTACCATCGAGCGTCATTGGAAAGAGCAACCTTCCACGGATTCCCTTGTTCTCAGGCATATTCTCCTGATAATCGGGAGCAGGCTGGCCTGACCAGCCGACAGACATCATAGACTGCAAAGCTCCAATCTGCGCCAGAAAATCGCAGGCCTCGGACGCTTTATCATAATAAGTGGTGATCAAGTTGTATTCATTCTCAGGTAAACCTAGATGCGGCTCGTTCGGGTTGTAGAGCTGAGGATAGGAGTAGCGCGCCATGTAGCGGACGGCGTCATCTTTCGGGTCTTGCAGGCCGTGTGCCCTCATGAAACGGTTATTGGGAATCCAATAGCCTCCACCCGATCTGGCTGTGGTTCCCCCCGGTGAGGAGGCCTTCTCCACCATGATTACTTCAGATCCCTGCGACCTAGCTGTGATGGCAGCTGAAAAGGCCGCGGCTCCACTACCCACGACAACCACGTCGGCCTCGTAGCTTAGTTCATCCTTAGCCTCATCTGGCATGCATGTATGGTACGGCTATTATTACAAATATATTTGCCTAGTGAACATCTTCAAAACAAATGCTATTTTTCAGTCAGATTTCTGATATCATACCTGAATACAAAACAGAATATAATAAGTAGGAGGATAACAAGAACACAATCGATAGATCTGTTCTGCAGAACATCAACCCAAAACGGGGCACTACCCGTAACTGAGTAACGGAAAATTTGACATACTACCTCCAATTTATTCTCCGATATGGAGTTCTGTCACTTTTGGTTACCCGGTTACAGCAAAGAAAAGTGCAAGCGTAATCTAATTGTCACAAAGAGAATCGACCCTGGTTCCTGGATCATTGATTTGATAGTCATAACTTGAGCATAAAGGCAATCTCATCCCATGCCTTTTCCGGCAGCGTGTTTTTACCAGTAATTTAACTCTTGGCTCTGAGCTTCATGATGAACAGAGGGCAGTCACCGCGCTAAGCGAAGCCTACATAGTGAGACCAAATACTATTATACTAGCATTATACTAGCCATTTACTATGCCTTCTTTGGCCCGATGATAGCATCTATCTGCAATCTCTGCATCTCCCTGAAGATTGACAATTTCAAGGTTATATGAACCTGCAAATTCATCTATTCTTGACTCAACCTCAAAATCCCTGATATAATGGAGCCCCGTGTCCACCTTGGCCACTTTCTGGTATCCCAAGTCATTCAGCATGTTTCCTAAGCTTTGAGATTGCGCGGACCTACTAACTTCTTTATCGATCTCCCTCCAGTTGAATGCCCACATGGGAGTAAAGAAAATGCCTACACCAGGAAATCTTCTCAAGGTCTCTTCATATCGTTTATTGCCTCCTAAGGCCACAGCTATGCAGTCATCCACCCTTTTATCGACTTCATCGGTCAGGAAGTACATGGGGCAATCCAGATCCCTCAAATCATTCCTGATATTCCCCAAAGAATTTCCGCACAATCCATAGAAGAGTAATATTCCATCAGAGAATCTAGCCATATCACTTATATTTTTGTACACCTCCTCCTTCAGTATTTTGCCATCAGAATGCAGTGCCATTTTGAGAACATTAACCACCACAACCAGGTCTCGTGCTCTTGCATTCTTCGATGGTTGCCCATGAATGAAGTTTAATTTATTTAACAAAGGCTTTAGGAATCTGCCTAATTTATCCTTCTTCAGATCTTCTATCCGATCGGGAATTTCTTTCCTGGCTATGAGCAAATGAGCGCGGCTTTGAGCGCGCAACTTTCTGGAAAGTCCCATGCTATCTAAGCTATCTACCAGGATAATATGTCGCAGAGTGTCGTCCATAGAGAGAACACGGGTGAGTTCATCTTCCAGTATCCTGCAAGCTATTATGCTCAATACCGGCACTTTTTGGCACCTTCCAAGAGTATTGGCATGATCTCAAAAGGCATATGCTTGATCACTCCAGAGCATCATATCCTTCACCAGTTGCTCATAAAAATCATCAAGCAATATTGCAGCATCCTCTGAATGGACGCTCCTTGCATCCATATCCTCCTTGCAGGCGTAGATGCTATTATGTGGCAGGACCTCGATGGAGCAGCTCATTAAATTATGGATGCCATCTCCAGCGAGGTACAAGACGGCGTTTTTCGATTGCTCTATCAGTCGGAAGCATAGCTTTGCCCTCTCGCTATTAGGCGGCTTGGTCAGGAGGAAAATTACCCTCTTAACATCCTTTCCTTTTCTATGACGATTTTCACTGCTGTTCAATAGATCCGCCATGCATTCATCCTTTCATAAAACAATCATACAGTCAGCTTTTCCCATCTTCTTCAAGAATACTTCTTCATCGGCGAGCTCCACCAGCTCGATGAGGCCTTGATTCAAAAGATTTCGCTCAGCTAATGAGGGCTCGTGTGCGAGGACGATTATCTCTGGGTATGAATAGAGTAGATCGGATAGGTTTGGAACGCCGAGTATCTTGCTGTCTTGGCCAGCCAGAGCAAGGTAAACCCCATCGGCATATAAGCCCAAGGTTACTTCCATCTTGATGCTCACTGCGGCGATATTTAACAAGCCGTAGGCTTTTTCGCTCCCGTACGGTGCTACATCCAGCAGGAAGAAAATGGATTTCATCGTGATAGAGTGATTACCTTGTCGCTTTTGATTAACATCTCAGCCAGGTCGTAGATGCTAGTGATCTTTATTCCACTGTAATAATCCGGGCAGACGCTATCCTCTTTTTGCAGGTAACCTCTGGCCTCAGCACATCTAGAACACGCTCTGACAACTGCTCCTTTTTCGGCAAGCTCCTGGAAGAGTCTGCCGACATTTGCAAAAAGGAAAGGATTTTGCCCGAGCTTTGGTATATGAACAGCATCCAGGTAAAGAAAAATGTTCACCTGATGCTCTTTCAAGGCTGCTTTCGCAATTTTATATGCCATCTCTGCGTACTCAGAGATGTAAGGCCCGTCCGTCAGTATTATGGTCAGTGTCTTCAACGCTATCGCCTTCAAAGATATTCAAGCAAAGCCCTGAGGTGCTCCAGGTTGGTAGCATATTTGGCATCAAGCAGCGGTGTGCATTTGTCGAGCGTGGTCTCTCGACCCACTAACCTGATAGCAAAAGAGTAACAGCTTTGCTCTCCACATATCCTGCAATCAGTCTTTGGCAGATACTGGTAGATCTCCGCATGGTCTACTTTGACCTTTTCGCGGGGCACTGGGGTCACACCTTTTGTTATTGCATCATTTATGGTCTTCCTCAGATCATCGAGCAGGTCTTTCGCTTCCTGCTCGCTCTTGATCATAGTCATTGTGACGTTGCCTGTTGAGTAAATAGTGATCAGCATGTTGCCTTTTTGAATTATCAGAGCACCGATCTTCTCAGAGTATCTGGCCCTTGGGAACAGGGGCTCCAGGAGCTTGAGCGCACCGCCCAATGGAGGCGAGACTCTGGCGATTATCCTGAATTTGGATGTGTCGGCGATGCAAGGCAAGAGCTGTCTGACCTCGGCTATCTCAATTGGCTTGGTTCCAGCTAGGTCTTTCTTGGACTCTGCGGGCTTCTCAGCCTTGGATTCCATAAAGTTCTTTCCGAAATCGGTTAGAACTACAGTTCCCTCTTTTATCTCGACTAAGCCTGCTTGCTGGAGCATCTGCAAATGGTAGTCCAACATGGTTGGACCTACAAACTTCGATATCTCCTCTTGGGTTCGATTGCTTTCGACAAGCATGGCCATGATTTTGCGTCTAGTGGCGTTAGCCATGGCATTGCTCACGAGCTTCACATCAGCGGGCGATCCGGGCATTTATTTCACTTCCCAACTCCAGTTTCACAAAATATCTTCTCAGGTGCACTAGGATAGTACCTGTCCTTCAGTTTCAGGGCTACATTCACAAGAGCTATGAGCACGGGAACTTCAATAAGAGGTCCGATGACTGCAGCGAATGCCTCTTGAGAGGCGATGCCAAAGACGGCCACAGCTACAGCTATGGCCAGCTCGAAGTTGTTGCTGGCAGCGGTGAATGATAGGGCTGCCGTATTCTCATAGTTGACTCCCAGCTTGTAGGACATGTAGAAGCTGGCGAAGAACATGAGCAAGAAGTAGATGACCAGTGGAATGGCCACTCTGACTACGTCAAGAGGCAGCTCCACAACGTACTCCCCTTTGAGGGAGAACATCACGACGATAGTGAAGAGCAAAGCAATGAGGGTTATGGGGCTAATCTTAGGTATGAACTGGTTCTCGTACCAGCTTCTGCCTTTTGCCCTCATTAGTGAGAACCTGGAGATAATGCCTGCCAGGAAAGGTATTCCGAGATAAATGAAAACGCTCTCGGCAATCTGGGTTATGGTGACGTTTACCGTCATTCCCGTGGCTATGCCCATAGCTGCAGGCAATATGGTGATGAATATGTAAGCATAGACGGAGTAGAACAGCACCTGGAAGATGGAGTTCAGCCCCACCAGGCCCGCGCAATATTCCGTGCATCCGCAGGCCAACTCGTTCCAGACTATGACCATAGCAATGCACCGAGCTAAACCGATCAGGATAAGGCCATACATGAGATGAGGATAGTCTCGGAGGAAGATTACTGCCAGTGCAAACATCAGGATTGGACCAATTATCCAGTTCTGAACTAACGATAGACCCAAGACTTTCCTGTCCTGGAAGACATTGCCCAGCTCCTCGTACTTCACCTTGGCCAGGGGCGGGTACATCATCAGTATGAGACCTAACGCGATCGGAATCGAAGTGGTTCCAACCTGTAGGCTGAGGATGAATTTGGTTATGCCTGGAGCAAAATAGCCGATGCCTATGCCTATGAGCATGGCGGCGAAGATCCATGCTGTTAAAAACCTGGATAAAAAGTCTAGACCTTTGCTTAACCCCTTAGTCATCTTACATGCTCCGCGTTGGCTCTTTCGATTTTGGTGCAGAAGGCAAAGGTTGAGTTGTACAGGCTTTCTTTTTGGCCAGATCCTTCATGGAGGACAGTTCAATGCATAACGCTTCGCTAAGATCCCTGAATAAATGTTCTTCAACCTTATTTCTTGGTTCTTCAAGAGTATAGTAAATCCACAAGCCATCTCGTCTGGCTTTGAGTAGACCAGCATGACGTAAAATAGCAAGATGGTGAGAAGCTTTTGTCTGTGAGATGCCCAAAGCAGCCTCGATTTGACAGACACAAAGCTCCCTCCTGTAAAGCAAGACCACGATTTTTAGGCGCGTTTCGTCTGAAAGTGCTTTAAATAGCTCGACATGCTGTTCCGTTTGGTTCATCTATTTACATGCTAAATGCGCATATATGAGGATTTTGGCATAATCGATTGAACAGTCCCAGCTCGACTAGAAATAGTCAAAACCGGATATCTTCCATGTAGAAATTGATTAAAGAGGATCTCATTCCCTAGCTAGTTACCTCTATCTCCAGGACACCCTTGAAGGCCTGAAAGGTCCCAGAGGCAGAGGCCGCTATGCTCACTTTGTAAACACCAGGGGCAACGTCGGCATTCCAGATACCAACGTATTTGTCTCCAGAGGTGCGCAGTAGGCTCGTCCTTGCAGCCTCGGAGCCATCGGGACCGTTTATGATGGCTGTGCAGCGCAGGGTGCTATCTATAGCTTGCTCAGCGACCCCGCTGGACTGATATGTCTTGCCCGATGAACCAAGTTGGACCATCCCTGAATTATTCCCAGTGCCGCTGACGGTGCCTAGAGAGAATCCCTCAAAACCACAGGTGGCGCATCCCTTGACCCTGAGCTTGATCTCGTTGCCAGATAAATTGCTCGCAGAACTGGGCTGCTTATGCCTGAAAGACGCCGTTAAGGTCGTAGTCCCCCCGGATCTAATAGGGTTGGGCTTGGCCTCTACATCCGCCAGCTCAAAGTTGAACTTTGGCCGGTTCTCAAGCCAATCACGCCAGGAGTACAGCCTGGCATCGTAGCCCGAAAGAGTCAGTGCAAACCAAACCAGTGAGGCCTCGACACCCGTATTGGTGTAGACAACAACGGGCCTATCTTTATCTAGGATGGCAAAGACCTTGTTCAGCTCAGCCTGCTGTTTAATTCTACCTTTCTCCAAGACATTATCAAATGGGACGTTGACGGCTCCAGGAATGGAGCCCATTTCGAAATCCTTGGAAGGCCTGGCGTCCACTACTTGGTCTGCGCCGTTTACGACAAATTCGTAGGTGGCGAGAAGCTCCGGCCGGAGTACAGGATTATAATTTGTCTTCGGCCTGGAGGCAGGCTTATCGCTGGTATTGAGCCCGGCCGCCTCCCAATCTTCGATGTTTCCATCCAGAACTCTGACCTTCTCGTGCCCCAGATACTTCAAAAGCCAGTAAGTGAAGACCGCTGGGGTGGGACCGCCGCCACAGGGAAGACATTGGCCCGAGATCACCAGGGAATCGTTAACTGATATGCCGGCGTCTCCCAGCAAATCGGCTATCTCCGATACAGACTTGAACTTATAGCCTTCGCCCAGAAAGTCCTCGTAGTTGAGATTGATTGCGCCTTCTATGTATCTGGTTGCACTGGGGCTGATATCGAGCATAACATCGTCAGGAGAAACTCCCATTGGTGACACTAACGCATCTGCAAATCTGCCGGTCCTGGCAAGAGGATCAATGCCCTGGACGGTAGTATTAGCATCCCGATTTTTAAGTGAGATTTGCTGGCCCTGGGACTGGGCATTCTGTTGTTCTTGCCCGTTCGTGCCCGCAAATATAAGTGGGCTCAAAACCAGGCTATATAGAAGGATCGAAATTATCCAATAAACGATTATGGTCTTAGCTATCGGCCTGCTCCCTTTGCATTCTGCCATGGTGGAATCCGAATTGATATGCTGCAATATCATTCTTCCTCTCTTCTTAAGACTCTTTCGATAAACTTATTTATGGTCGACACGACCCTCTTCCGGATCATGTAACCCCCGGCAATGGCTTCATCATCTTCTCCGATTCAAGGGTTTCTGGCCTTATTAGCATGGAAGGTTAAGCAGGGCTGACTATGAGCGGCAAAGGGAGCCCCAATGGCAATGAGTCCCTTTGTGCTTCATCCATTTTCATATTTGCTCCTTTTCTCCAGTCTAATTTAAGATCCAGGTAATCTGCGAAGGCGAGAATTTCATCACGCATCCTGCGATTGCAATTGATCTTTTCGTCGGATGCTTGTGATTATGCACATTTATGAATGCTATGGTTCAATGCATTCTTAACCTCTATGGTCCGATATTATGCGATGTAACAGGCGATTATGTCCCATATCAAAGGGCTCGCCCGACTTGTCCACTATTTCCAGTTTTGTAGTCAGGTCTTGGTCGGATCTGTCAACAGAAAAAGCATTAAGGCGCCACTATCGCTTTAACTGATGTATATTATAGAGCTAGCTTCAATTGAGTAAATCGTCACCTCTTCTTGGGAAGAGATATTATGAACGTTGACTTGCCCGTTCTCTGTATTTTTCTAGTTTCCTTGTTTCGGCCATTAAAACCAAAATATATTTGAATAATTTATCATCTATTTTTATGAATGTGAGTTACGAAATCAATCTCATGCTGCAATTGCCCACCCGACAGAACTGATGAAGCATTAATGTCAAAGAAATAAAATAGAGGCTCGTGATTGAGCCTTTTACAAAGGTATGAACCCATTGTCAGATGCTATCTTCTGGCCTTCAGTACCCTTTACAAAGTCTATGAAAGCCTTGGCTCCTGGCTTAGGGTCTCCCAGAGTGTCCAGGTAGAGTGCTCGAGCCAGTGGATAAGTCTTATTCTTAATGGTCT
>Ga0209777_10004710_pt1 | contig 16007 bp, 14 predicted proteins | sample FrelakmetHBP12HB_FD_187147 | JGI IMG/M metagenome (GOLD analysis project Ga0209777, IMG submission 187147) | Freshwater lake sediment microbial communities from the University of Notre Dame, USA, for methane emissions studies -HBP12 HB (SPAdes)... | ecosystem: Environmental > Aquatic >...
CTTTGCGGCCCCTCGCGAGCAGGTCCGCAAGCTCGATCACGGGCGTGTTCGCCACTGATGAATCGCTTACCGGGTCCACAAAGGCGCGTTGCCCCGCTGGAATCGCGCCTCCCTTGAGAGCGGTTATATCGGCCGCGGTTATCTGCTGGGACGCCTCGCCGTACCGCGCCTCGAAGGGCTGGAACTTGTTGAAGGCGGGATCGTAATAAATCGCATAAAACGAACCCCACGCATAATAGCCGATAATACCCACAGTATTGAACATTTTCCCGCCCTGCGCCACGGCAAGCTTTTCGGGGCGGAAATCCCCGTCTTCAATGGCAAGGGCCAGAATGGAGTTATCGGGCAGGTTTAACCGGGGGAATTCCTTTTCAGCCGAATCGAAATCGTATGGAAGGATGATGCAGACGGGGCCTTTCCCGCCTTGGATGCGTACGGGTTTGTGGGCCGCCTGGGCGGCGAAGATGCCTGTTAAAACAAACGAGGAAATAACGATGGCGATTCCAGCCCGCGCTATTTTCCGGAATAATATCACAATATTTCTCCTGAAGCCGTCCGCCTTGCGCAGTCCCTTGTCCGCTATTTTGAAGAGACTCCGTATTTTTTCATTCTATAGTACATCGTTGAGCGATTGATTCCCAGGATGCGCGCCGCTTTCGCCTTGTGACCCTCCGCTTTTTTAAGGGCGTCAACAAGCTCCATCTTCTCCATTTCCTCCAGGCGCTCCTTCAGGTTTGAGTTGGAGTTGAACGCGGCCACACGAAGGGGCGGCTCTTTTTCCGGGGGGGGACGGTCCGTGGTGTAAGTGATAAAGCCCAGGTCCTCGGCGCGGATGCGCCCCTCCCTGGCCAGGATGACGGCGCGCTCTATAACGTTTTCAAGCTCGAGGATGTTGCCGGGCCAGTGATAGTCGTCGAGGCGTTCCATGACTCCCTGGTCAATATCCAGGGGGCCTTTTCCCAGTATTTTGCGATAGCGGTCTGCGAAGTGCTGGGCGAGGGCGGGGATGTCTTCTTTGCGCTCTCTCAAAGGGGGGATGGGGATGGTGAAGGTGTTCAAGGAATTGAATAATTCCTCACGAAATTGTCGCCGGGCGATAAGCTCCTCGAGGTTTTTCTGGGAGGAGACCAGGAACCGGACGTCAACGCGGATAGTCTCATTTCCACCAAGGCGCTCAAATTCCCTCTCTTTTAGAACACGCACGAGTTTTACCTGGGTCTCTATCGGGAGGTCGGCGACGTCTTCTATGAAGATAGCGCTGCCGTGCGCCAGCTCGAGTCTTCCGAGCCGCACCGCGTCCGAGTGCGGGGCGGCGCGCCTGGCCTTTTCCACCCCGAACAACTCGCTCTCCAATTCCCGGGGATTAAAGGAAGCGACGTTCAGTTTTACAATTGCCCTTTCGCGGCGCGGACTTAAGTTGTGCAGCGCCCTGGCCATCATTTCTTTGCCAATGCCCGCCTCGCCACGGAAGAGGACATTCCCCGAGGCCGAAGCCACCCTGCGAACTTGCTCCATGACGTCCCGCAGGCCGCCCCCCGCCCCCACGATCCTCTCGTAATCGCGCGATTCCCTTATCTCTTCTTTGAGATATTCGTTTATAGCCCTTATCTGTTCCTCGCGTCTCCGGTTGACGATCGCGTCATGGTAGCGGCGGATGGCGTCCTTGAGAACGACTTCCATGTCGTCCACTTTCCAGGGCTTTGTAATATAGCGACAGATGAGGCCGCGGTTAATGGCGCTGGCGAGCACGTTCGCCTCGGTGTGTGCCGACATGATCATTAGGAGGGCCTCGGGCCGCCTCTCCGCAACTTTTGCGAGCAGTTCGATGCCCGTCATGCCCGGAAGGCGCTGGTCGGTTATGACCACGGCAACGTCCCTCTCCTGTTCTTCCATCTCCGTGAGGGCTTCCGGCCCGCTGGCCGCCGTAATGATATTAAATATATTACGAAAATTCAGCCTGAAGGCCTCGAGGTTCTCTCCCTCGTAGTCCACGACGAGGATTGAATAAATCCTGTTTATGTTTTCTTCTGGCGCCATTTATATAGCTGAAGGGGAGGGGCAGCGGGCTACGCCCCTGCAGGCAGCCTCAGGCCGTTTAATCGTTCAGGCCGAGCACGTCCATCATCGAGTACAGCCCCGGGTTTTTGCCGACGATCCATCTTATGGCGCGGAGCGCGCCCTGCGCGAACGTTTCGCGGGAGTGAGCGCGATGGATAAGCTCGATCCTCTCCCCCGGCCCCGCGAACATTATTGTGTGTTCTCCAACAATGTCTCCGGCGCGCAGGCTCATTACCCCGATCTGGTCGGCCGGGCGAATGCCCGTCTTGCCCCGGCGGCCCCAGACGAGGCCCTTCTCGATGTCAATGCCGCGGGCATCCGCAACGGTGCGAGCGAACAGCAGGGCCGTGCCGGAGGGCGAATCGGCCTTCTGCCGATGATGCACCTCAACCATTTCTATATCGTATTCAGGCCCGAGGGCTTTTGTGGCCTGTGCCACGAGTCTTGCGAGGAGGTTCACTCCGAGGCTCATGTTTGGCGCATAAACCATCGGGATGGTCTCGGCGTATTTCCTGATGGTCGCTTCCTGGGCCGCGTCGAAGCCTGTAGTGCCAACCACTGCGGCGATCCTGTTCTTTGCGCAAATTTCGAGCGCCGCAAGCGTTGATTTGGGCGCCGTGAAGTCCAGCAACACATCGGCCTCCAGAAGCGCGTCTCCGATCTTGTCCGTCACCCTGACGCCAAGGCCGCGGCGACCGATGAGGTCGCTCACGTTTTCCCCGATCATTGCGTGCCCCGACGCCTCCGTGGCGCCCACCAGCTCCAGGTCTGTGGTGTTCACCACCAGTTTCGCCAGAATGTTGCCCATCTTGCCGGCTATGCCGGCCACTGTCACTCGTATCACTTTTCAACTCCCTTACACTAAATCCTTGATTTACATCATTTCCCGCCCGGAAGAAGGCCGTATTCGATCATGCTCTTGCGCAATTTCTCGAGGTTCGCCCCTCTGAGCGGCGTCATGGGAAGGCGGATTTCCGGGCCGATCTTGCCCATGAGATGCAGAGCCGCTTTCACGGGTATGGGATTGGTCTCGATGAACAGTGCGCGGTTCAGGGGGAGAAGCTTGTAATGCAATGCCTTCGCTTTTTCCGCTTTGCCGGCCTTCCACGCGTCCCACATGGCGGCGTTATCGGCCGGCGCGACGTTGGCCGAAACGCTGATGACGCCCTTCCCGCCGATTGCCAGCAGGGGGAGGGTGAGCGGATCGTCGCCTGAAATCACGGTGAATTTTTCCCCGCAAAGCTGGATTATCTCGGCCATCTGCACCAGGTTTCCCGACGCCTCCTTGACGCCTACGATGTTTTTTATCTCGGCGAGCCGCGCCATTGTTTCCGGGGTTATGTTCACGCCGGTCCGCGATTGGATATTGTACAGGATCAGCGGGAGGGACGTGTTTTCGGCGATTTTCTTGAAGTGCTCGTAGATGCCGTCCTGCACGGGCCTGTTGTAATAGGGTGTGACCTGTAGAGATGCGTCTGCGCCGGCCTTCTGGGCATGTTTTGTCAGCCTAAGCGCCTCGACGGTCGAATTTGACCCTGTGCCTGCGATAACGGGAACGCGACCCGCAACGGTCTGGATCGCGATGTCTATAACGCGCTCGTGCTCTTCCATGGAGAGGGTCGCGGATTCGCCGGTGGTGCCGCACGGAACGATGGCGTCCGTGCCGGATTCTATCTGCCAATTGAGCAGATCGCGTAACGCTCCCTCGTCCACCTCTCCGTCTTTGAAAGGCGTAACTATTGCCACCATGCTTCCTTCAAACGTTTTAGCCATTATTTCCTCCAAGTTTGTCTGCTGGCGCGCCACGTGCGCCCCTGTGGTGTCAGTCAATGTTTATTTCGCCGCGATAAACCTCGACGGCCGGCCCGGTCATTGCGACGCGGCCCGATTCGAGCCAGTTTATACGGAGGTCCCCGCCGCGCAGATGCACGGTCACTTCCCGGCCGGTAAGCCCCTTGCGAGCGCTCACGACTGCGGCCGCGGTTGCGCCGGTGCCGCAAGCGAGCGTTTCGCCCGTCCCCCGCTCCCACACCCGCATCTTTATTTCATTGCGCGACAAAACCGTGATAAATTCAACATTCACGCGCTTCGGAAACAGCGCATGTCGCTCGATCATAGGCCCCACACTTTCTACGGGCGCGTTTTCCACGTCATCCGTGTAAATAACGCAGTGCGGGTTCCCCATTGACACACAATTGATCGAAAATTCCCTTCCCCCGACCTCTATAGGATGATCCAAGACTTCGCCGTCGAGGTCAACAGGTATCTTAGGCCCGTCAAATTCGGGGATGCCCATGTCAACCCTCACCAAGTCGCCCACGATCGCCGGCCGGATAATCCCCGCCAGCGTCTTGACGGACATATTGTCCTTTTTTACAATCCCTCTGCTTTTTGCGTAAATTGCGGCGCATCGGACGCCGTTTCCGCACATCTCGACCTCGGAGCCGTCCGGGTTATATATGCGCATCTCGAAGTCGGCTTCGTCTGTATTGCGAATGACGAGCAATTGATCTGCGCCGACGCCGAACCTGCGATCGAGGATTCTCCGGGCGAGTCCGGGGGTCACATCAAGCTTTCCCGCGCGGTCGTCCGCCATCACGAAGTCGTTCCCCGCCCCGTGCATCTTGGTGAACTGGATTATCACGCCCCCTCCGGCGGGAACTCGGTCGCCACGAGGTCTTCGTATGTTTCTCGTCGGCGTATGATGTGATATCCATCACCATTTATCATCACCTCGGGCGGCCTCGGCCTCGAGTTGTAGTTCGAGGCCATCGAAAATCCGTAGGCGCCCGCGCTCATCACCGCAAGCAGGTCGCCGGGCCTGAATTCGGGAAGCTCGCGATCCTTCGCGAAGAAATCCCCCGACTCGCAGATAGGCCCCACAACGTCGGCGACCCGTTGGCTGTCTCCATGGGGGCCTACCGCAAGTATATGGTGGTAAGCCTGATAAAGGCTGGGCCTGATGAGGTCGTTCATGCCGGCGTCAACGATGATGAAATGCTTGTGAGCGGTGTCCTTGATGTATAGCACGCGCGTGAGCAGTATTCCCGCATTGCCCACAATGACTCTCCCCGGCTCGAAGACAAGGGTGGCGTCGAGGCCTTCCGCTTCCTTCATGAGCGCGGCGGCGTATTCCGACGGGTGGGGCGGCTCTTCGTCTTTGTAGGTAATGCCCAGTCCTCCGCCGAGGCTTACGTATTTAATCAGGTGGCCGTCCTTCCTCAGAACGGCGATCAGCCCCCTCAATCGCCTGAAGCTGTCAATGAACGGGCTGATGTCGGTCAGCTGACTGCCGATGTGGCAGGTGACGCCGATGATCTCGACGCTGTTAAGGGATGCGGCGCGCCGATATCCCTCCGGCGCCTCGGCGATGTCAATCCCGAACTTGTGTTTTTTCATTCCCGTGCTGATGTACGGGTGGGTTCCCGGGTCAACGTCGGGGTTCACTCTCAGCGCTATGGGCGCCTTGATGCCCATAATGCCCGCCTGCTTGTTGATCTCGTCAAGCTCCTGGAAGCTCTCGATGCCGAACATCAAAATGCCGGTCTTTAGGGCGGCGCGAATCTCTTCCTTTGTTTTCCCGACGCCTGAATAAACGATCCGCTCCGGGTCCGCCCCGGCCCGCATTGCGCGGAAAAGCTCGCCCCCTGAGACCACGTCGAACCCGCTGCCCATCCCCGCGAACAGCCGCAGAATGCTCAGGTTCGAGTTGGCCTTCACGCTGAAACAGATGCGATGCCCGATCCCGTCAAAGGCCGCGTCAAACGCCCTGTAATGGCGCTCCAGGGTGCGGCGGCTGTAAATATAAACGGGGGTGCCCAATTCCTCCGCTATTTTCCTGCAGGGAATCTCCTCGCAATACAGCTCGCCGTCTCTCAATTCAAAATAGTTCAAAATATCACCTGCTTGCGTAAACCCTGGCCGACTCGGACATGGCGCTTTCGTTGCCGGCGTTGTCTATCGCCGTCACGGTGTAGAAGTAAACGTTGCCCGCGCGGGCGGAGACGTCCAGATATTGAGCGTCCCCGATCGGCTGCGCCGTAATTCGTACAGACTCCTTTTTTTCGGCCCTGTAGACGATGTATCCCGCAAGGTCCGGCTCGTCGTTCGGCCACCACTGAACGAGAACGCCGCCTTCAACCGGAAATGCGTCCACCCCGACCGGCACCTGCGGCGCAATGAGATCGGCGGGTTTTGCCTCTACCTCTTTTGAGGGCGGCCCCTCGATGAGGTTCGTCCCCGCGAGGCGTGTTGCCCGAACCACGTAACGATATGTTTCCCCGTTTTGCAGCGCCGCATCGAAAAATGAATTGCTGGCAACCGCGATGTCGGTCATCCTCTCAAAGCCCCCCGGTGTCGCCCGATAAACAAAATAGCCCTCTATCGGCGCGTCGCCCGTCGGGGGGTCCCATTCGAGGGTGACGGAGCGATCGCCGGGTTCCGCGCGAAGGTCTTGGGGCGCGCCGGGCGGGGTCTCCCATTGCGCCTCGACCGCAGGCGATTCTTTGCCCATCCTTCCGTTGGAATCAACGGGCGCCACCTGGTAGCGATAAGCATGCCCCGCTTTAACGTCCCGATCCTGCCATGCCGCAACCTCGCCTTCCGGCGGCGCTGAAACTGTCCCCACCTTTCCGACCTTTGACCAAGCATTTTCCCCGGGGGTACGGGCGCATCGCAGGATTATAAAGGCAGCCGCGTGTGTCTGATCGCCGCCCGAATCGGCCGGGGGCACGGTCCACTTGATAAGGTTTCCGTCCTCGCGCGGCCATATCTCTATCTGTCTCACCGGAGGAGGCGCTTTGCGGAGCGCGGGCTGGGGAGAACCCTTCACCCCGCACGCGGCAATGCAGAGAAGCCCCGCAAATGCCCAAACCGCGGCTCCCCTCATAAATTCTTTTGCTTCCATCGCCTGATTTCCGCGCCTACACGCTTCGGGGAAGGCCCGCCTGGGGTCGAGCGCGCCGAAACGGAGCGCACCGGGTCGAATAATTTGTAAACATCATCACTAAATTGTCCCGAGAATCCCCTGTAGTCGCCGATAGACAGCTCCCTGAGAGGTTTGCGACGCCCCATCGCCAGCCGCACAATCCTTCCGACAATCTCATGGGCCGCCCGGAAGGGAACGCCTTTCATAACGAGATATTCGGCGACATCGGTGGCGAGAAGATAATCGCTCTCCATCGCCCGCTCACACGCCCCTGCATTGAACTTGAGGCCACATATCACCTGGGTCATGACCTCAAGACATATTCGCAGCGTGTCTGCGGCGTCAAACAGGGCTTCTTTATCCTCCTGCATGTCCCGGTTGTATGTCAGGGGCAGGCCCTTCATAACGGTAAACATCGCCATGAGATCACCGATGACCCGCCCGGTCTTACCTCGCGTGAGTTCGGCGGCGTCTGGGTTTTTCTTCTGCGGCATGAGGCTCGAGCCGGTGGAAAAATCCTCCGGCAATTCCACGTAGCCGAACTCGTCGCCCGACCACAGCACAAGCTCTTCCGCAAGACGGGACAAATGAGTCTGGCAAAGCGCCGCGTCAAATATGGATTCGATAACAAAATCGCGGTCGGAGACGGCGTCCATCGAATTCCTTGAGACGGCGTCAAAGCCCAGCTCCCGCGCCACCGCTTCGGGATCGAGGGGAAGCGTGCTGCCCGCAAGCGCCCCCGCGCCGAGCGGCATGACGTTCACGCGTTTCAGGGCGTCGAAGAATCGCGCATTGTCCCTGTCAAGCATCTCGACGTAGGCCATGAGGTGTTGCGCCATGCTGACCGGCTGCGCCCGCTGCATATGGGTATAGCCCGGAATGATTAAACTTAGATTTTTCTCCGCCTGGCCGACCAGCGCCCCGGCTAATTGCCTTATCAGGCTCCTGATCGAGTCTATCTCGTCCCTCACCCAGAGCCGGAGGTCGAGCGCCACCTGGTCGTTTCGGCTGCGGCCCGTGTGGAGTTTCTGGCCCGCCGCGCCGATCTTTTCGATGAGGCGCGCCTCGATGTTCATGTGGATGTCCTCCAGCGCCTCCTGGAATGGGAATTTCCCCGAATCAAGCTCCTTTGCAATTTCTCGTAGTCCCCGGACGATCTTATTGACATCGGCATTGGGTATAATTTTCTGCCTGCCCAGCATGTGCGCATGAGCGATACTGCCGCGCACGTCTGCCTGCGCAAGCCTGCGATCGAAGCTCAATGACTCGCTGAATTTCACCATCAGGGGGTGAGTCGCTTTCCTGAAGCGCCCGCCCCATGGACGTTTTTCTTTGCTCATAAGGACAATTTCTTATTTTAATCGAGGCGCTGAAAATTGCAACTTTTAAAGACCTGTATTTCGATGTTTTTTTACTATATCGAAGCGATTTCTGATAGTGTGTGTGGCGGATTTGGCGTTCGGGGATTAACATAACTAATATATCATCGATAGGCATTCTATGAAAAGAATTACATTTGTTATCGCTCTGTTTTTAGGGCTGTCGGTATTGATCGGAGGCTCATTTTCGAGCGCAGACACGCCGGGGGGCGTTGAGTTTCTCGCGGGAGCGGCATCGGTGGAAATCACGCCTGACGTGGGGGCGCGGGCTGTGCCGCTGAACGGTTACGGCGCCAGGAAAGGAGCGCCCGCAACCGGCGTGCACGACCCCCTTTACGCAAAGGCGCTCATCATCGAAAGCCGCGACCGGGCGACCGGCAAAGCGACCCGCGCCGCGCTCGTCACCACCGATCTTTGCATGGTGAACCTGGCCATGCGGAAGTCCGTTCTCGGCCAGATAGGTAACCTGGGGATCGGAGACGCCAACTTCATAATGACCGCGTCCCATACCCATTCAGGCCCCGCCGCGCTCGATCCGCGGTTTCCCGCCGAAATGATCATGGGGAAATTCGATCCGATCCTCTTCGAGGGGATAAACGCGCGCATAGCGGGGGCCGTTCGGGAGGCCTCGGGGAAACTTGCCCCGGCCAAGTTAGGCGTTTCACAACAGGAATTCCCCGCGCTCGTGAGAAGCCGCCGGGTGGCGGGATACAGCTATGAGACCCGAAGGTTCGCCCCGGACGCCGGGACGAAGCCGGTTGACGCCATGATGAGCCTCATCCGGGTCACCGCAGCCGACGGCTCCCCCATCGCCGCCCTCGTGGTGATTGGGTCCCACCCGACCATACTCGGCGCCGACAACATGAAGATCAGCGCCGACTGGCCGGGGGTCATGCAGCGCGAACTGAGAAATTCCATTGGCGGGAACGTTGTGGCGATGTTCTCAAACGGCGCAGAGGGAGACCAGGCGCCGCCCTCGATTGGCGCAGGAGACGACTTCACATGGATGGAATGGTACGGCAGACAGGTGGCGGCCGCGGCCAAAAGCCTTTGGGATAAGGCATCCGGCGAGGCGGGAGTCCTTGTGACCTCGGCGGTTTTCGATGGGGAATTACCGCCGCTGCACATCCGCAAGTTTTTCTCCATGCCCATCCCCCGAACACTTACCCGAAGCGTCGCTTCGCAAGCCAAATGCGTGGCCATACGGGCCGGCCCCGTCGCGCTGATAGGGTTGCCGGGGGAGGCGGTGAGCAAGGTGGCGCTGGATATTCGCGGGCGGGCACTACGGATGGGTGTCCCGAATCCCGTCGTGGTGGGCCTTGCGAATGACTGGATCGGGTACATCGCCGACCCTGAAACGTACCGCGAAGGGGGCTATGAGGCGAGCATGACGCTGTTCGGGGAAAATGAATCGTCGGTAATCATCACCAGCGCCATCAACGCGCTGGCCCAGGCCCTTTCAAGCCGGTAAAATCTCGTAGGGGCGTTTCGCGAAACGCCACATATGATTACGATATGGGATTTCTTGACAACATTACATCATAATGTTATGATGTAATCAAGGAGGCTGACGACCATGGTTCGAACACAGATTCAACTGGATGAGGCCACTTATAAGAAGATAAAGCGGCTCGCTTACGAGCAGAATAAATCCATTGCCCAAGTGATTCGTGAGAAGCTTTCGGAAGAATTTGGACGGACAAATGAGAAAAAGAAACTGAGCCTTGCAGATTTCCCGATAATAGGTAAATACAGGTCCGGCAAAAAGGACATTTCTGAAAGGCACGACGACTATCTGGCCGAGGATTTTAAATGATTTTCATTGACACTTCGTTTATTTATGCTTTCAGCGACCCGGACGATCTTCATCACCAAGAAGCTGTAATGCTGCTCAAACATGCTTTAAGGAGCGGTGAAGTCCTCACTTTGCACAATTATATCGTCGTAGAAGGTCTTGCTCTATTTGATCGGCGTCTCGGCAGAAACGCTGCGCGTGAATTGATAGAAACCGTAAAAAAATTCACTGTTCAATGGATCGAAGCGGAAGAACATATAGCTGCGGAAGCGGAGTTCTCGGAACAAAAATCCGCCAGAGTAAGCTTCGTTGACACTGTCAGTTTTATATTCATGCGATCCCGCGGAATAAAGAGGTATTTAGCTTTTGATTCCGACTTCGACAGATCAGGATTCAAGATGTTCGATTTGAAAACTAACTGATGCATATTGCGGCGCATTCAGGAACGGCCTTCCACGGGGATATTCCGAGAATAAAAGAGGGCGGCGGCGACACCCATCCCTTTTATGGCCCTCCCTTCGGCGTCTGTAATGAAATTCACGCCACAGGATGGGCTGTTTTCCTTGAAGATAGCCTTGACGCAGCAGGTCCTTTGGGCGATTTCGAGGGTTTTTTTTGCGCCGGTAACAAATTGCCGGGTGACATCCCGGCCGCTTTTATCCATTACCCTGGCTTTGCCCTCGATTACCGCCTTTCCGTCCCCGCCAATAATGGTCGCCGGTTCCCTCGGAATCCCGAGGCCGCCGAGCACTTCCGGGCACGCCGGCGCCAGAGACCAGCCTTCCTTCGAGGCAAGGGCCAGTATTTCCTTTGATAACTTCGAGCCGCCGTCGTAGCGACAGTTCCACCCCACCAGACAGGCGCTCACCAAAATCCTTTTCGCTACCATATATATATAAGATTACAGTAGATAGTGGACAGTAGACAGTCAGGATGGCGCCTAATAGTATTATTTCTTACTGCCTACTGTCCGCTGTTCACTATCCAACGGATTTTCCGAGTCCGAACGGATTTTTGATTATAATGGTTTCATCGCGTCCGGGGCCGACGCCGACTGCGATGATGGGCACGCCTGCAAGTCCTTCGATTCGCTTGAGATAGCGCCGGGTTTTTTCGGGCAGGTCGTCCATTTTTCGGGCGCCGCTGATGTCTTCGTCCCATCCGGGCAGCTCTTCGTAAATGGGGGTTGACGATTCGAGGACTTCGGGTCTGAAATCGAAGTCTTCATGGAAGGCGGCGCACTCGCGTTTATATTTGACGCATATTTTTAACGGATTGACGCCGGTGAGGACGTCGAGCTTGGTGATGGCGAGGGCGTTGAAACCGTTGACCATGGTGGAATAATTGAGGACGACGGCGTCCAGCCATCCGCATCGCCTCGGGCGGCCGGTGGTGGCGCCGTACTCGGCGCCGCGTTCCCGCAGGCGCTTACCGGTCTCATCGTTCAATTCCGTTGGGAACGGCCCCGACCCGACGCGGGTTGTGTAAGCTTTGCAGATGCCGGTTATGCAGTCAATGTCCGTGGGCGCCACTCCCGCGCCGGTGCAAACCCCGCCAGCGCCTGTGTTGGAGCTGGTGACGAAGGGGTAGGTGCCGTGGTCTATGTCCAGCATGGCGCCCTGCGCGCCCTCGAAAAGGACGTTGCCGCCTCGACGTATCTCAGCGTGAATCACAGGCATGGTGTGCGTCACCATCGGTTTCAGGCGCCGCCCGAGCGCCGAGTATTTATCCAGTATGCTCTCTTCGTCAACCGGCTCGGCTTTCAGGACTTTCGTCAAGTAAGCATTTTTTTCCTCGACAAGAATTTTAAGTTTTCTCTTGAACAAGTCCGGCTCGACCAGGTCGGCCATGCGGAGGCCCTCGCGCCTTGCCTTGTCCTCGTAAGCCGGGCCGATACCCCTGCCTGTGGTGCCGATGGCGGCGGAGCCACGCCATTTTTCGCGGGCTACGTCTATGGCCTGGTGATATGGGAGAATGACGTGGGCGAGGTGGCTTATGATGAGGTTTGAGGCGTCAACCTTGTCGCCCGATTCACGCAAGGCGTCTATCTCATTCATCAGAACGGCCGGGTCCACCACCAGGCCGTTGCCGATGACGCATCGAACGCCGGGGTGAAGTATCCCGGAAGGAATAAGGTGCAGAATGACACGCCGGTCTCCCACCATAACGGTGTGCCCGGCGTTATTGCCGCCCTGCACCCGGACAACCATGTTGGCGCTGGCCGCCCAGTTGTCAACAATCTTACCCTTGCCTTCGTCGCCCCACTGGGCGCCCACCGCAACTACGCTAGACATTGAATTTAACCTGCTTCACGCTGACCACGTTTTCGAGACCGCGAAGCCGCTCGAGAGTCTCCTCGGAGGCCGAGCTGTCTATGTTCACGAACGAAATAGCTATGTTGCCGCCCTTGGGGGGCAGTCCCAACTGGAGGCGATGGATGTTGACGTTGTGTTTTCCGAGGAGGGTGCCGACGGCGCCGATGGTGCCCGGCCGGTCGTAGTTGTGTATGAGGAGCACCCATCCTGAGGGGTTGGCGTCGAGATACACGTCGTCAATTCTCACGATGCGCGGCTCGTTCTTCCCGAAAAGAACGCCCGCCACCATGCGGGTGCTTTCGTTGGTGGCGGTGGTGACCTCGATCAGGCTCACGAAATCCTTCGTGTCGCGGCTCCGGGCTTCCTTTACCTTGATGTCGTGCTCCTCGGCAATATGCCGCGCATTAACGTAGTTAACGCCCTCGTGGAACGGCGAGAAAAGGCCTTTCAGGATGCTAAGCGTCAACGGCGTTGTGTCGTAGTCGAGCACCTGGCCGGAATATCCGACCTCAATGGATTTAATGGGGTCGGTGACAAGCTGGCCATGGAATGAGCCGAGCCTTTCCGCAAGGGTCAGGTATGGGCCGAGCACTTTGAGCACCTCGCCGGAAACGCTGGGCACGTTGACCGCATTCAGGATGGTGCCGCGGATCAGGAACTCGGTCATCTGCTGCGCAACGGCGACGGCTACGTTGACCTGGGACTCGCCCGTGCTCGCCCCGAGGTGGGGGGTGCAGATGACGTTCGGGAGGGCGACAAGCGGATTGTTCTGCGGCGGCTCCTTCGAGTACACGTCCAGCGCCGCGCCAGCCACCTTGCCGGACTTCAACGCCTCGGCAAGATCTTCATCCACAATAGCCGTGCCCCGCGAATCATTTATGATTCTCACGCCGTCCTTCATCAAGGCAATGGTCTTTTTGTTGATCATGCCCAATGTCTCGTCGGTCTTCGGGACATGCAGAGTGATGAAGTCTGAGCGGGCGTAAAGATCGTTCAACTCGACCATCTCGATGCCCATCTCCGCCGCTTTTTCCTTCGGGACGAAAGGATCGCAGGCGATAACGTTCATATCCAGCCCTCTGGCGCGCTGGGCCACGATTTTGCCGATATTGCCGAGGCCTACAACGCCAAGCGTCTTGCGGGAGAGTTCCACGCCCTCGAATTTGCTCTTTTCCCACTTGCCATCCTTCATGCTTCGGTTCGCCTGGGGGATATGGCGGGCGAGGGAGGTCATCAGCGCAATGGCGTGCTCGGCGGCGGCGAGCGAGTTTCCGCCGGGTGTGTTCATCACGACAATGCCCTTGCGGGTGGACGCGGGCACATCAATATTGTCCACTCCCGTTCCCGCGCGGCCTATAACCTTGATCTTACCCGCGGCGCCGATAATGTCCGCTGTGACTTTTGTGGCCGAGCGGACAACCAGGCCGTCGTATTCGCCGATTATTGATTTCAGCTCATCCGGGGCGAGTCCGGTCTTCACGTCCACGGAAATTTCCGCTTCCTGAAAGACCTCCTTCGCCTTCGGGCTCATGCTGTCGCTTATTAGTACCTTGTGTGTCATGGTCAGTTCTCCCCTTGATTTCGGATGGGGTTATCATTTCTCGCAGATGACGGCGAGAGCGGCCTTCATGCCCGCGCCGTGCTCGAATTTCAGGCCAAGCTCCATGCAGACCCTCTCGAGGGCCGCAATGGTGAGCATGACGTTCCATTCGTCCACGTACCCCATATGAGAAATGCGAAAAATCTTACCTTTTGCCTGATCCTGTCCGCCCGCTATGGTGACGCCGTAGGAATCTCGAAGGGTTTTCATGACCTTCGAGCCGTCGAGCGGGGCGCTCAAAGCTGCGGTTAGGGCGGGGCTTGCCGCGTCGGGCGCATAGAGCTTCAGCCCCATGGCGAGCACGGCGGCCCGGCTCGCCCGCGCAAGTTTCTCGTGGCGCGCGAATACGTTTTCCAGGCCCTCTTCCTTCAACATGCGGAGGCTTTCCTGGAGACCCACGATAAGGGAGACGGCAGGTGTGAACTGTGTGGTGTTTTCCTTGAGCTTCTTCAGTTCCTTGGCGGCGTTAAAGTAATATTTCGGACACTTGCTCTCCGCCGCGGCTTTGTATGCGCGCTCGGAGAGCGCAAGAAAGGCCAGCCCGGGCGGCAGCATGAGGGCCTTCTGGCTGCCCGTCACAAGTCCGTCAATGCCCCATGCGTCCATCTTGATGTCGAAGACGCCGACGCCGGTTATCCCGTCTATGACGACCATGCGATCGTGTTTGCGGGCCACATCGGCAAGCGCCTTAACAGGGTAGCGCACACCGGTGCTGGTCTCGGTCGCCTGGCCATAGACCACCTTGATGTCCTTGTCTTTTGCCAGAACCTCGTCAACTGCGGCAGGATCAACGGCCTTGCCCCATTCCACATCCACGTTGACCGGCGTAACCCCGTAAGCCTTACATATCTCGGCCCACCGCTCCCCAAATTTTCCCCCGCGGATGCAGAGCGCCTTCTCGCCGGGACTCATGAGGTTCGTCACGGCCGCTTCCATCGCCCCCGTGCCCGAAGCGGCGAAAATCAACACCTCTTGTTCCGTCTGGAAAAGCCACTTCAGGCCCTCGCGCACCTCCGCCGTTATCTTCTCGTAGATGGGCATGCGATGATGGATGATGGGCCGCGCCATCGCCAACAATACGCGCTCCGGCACCGTCGTAGGGCCGGGCGTCATCAGGTATTCCTTGCGCATAGTTTTCCTCCCTGTCGTTGCCAAAGGGGGGATTCCCCATTGACCAAAATATCAAGGCTAAAAGATTATTGACCGAAACTGGTCACATGTCAATATAATATCAAATCATGGGAAAGTCTACAGGCTATAGGCCTGTAGGCCTGTTGCATGAAAGCGTGCCCTTTAAACGCTATCTCACTATCTCTGACGATTTGCCGTCTTCTCTTATGTGTTATGCGGGCCGGAGGATTTCACCGACTTTATTCATTATGCCCCCGACCTGAATGGCAAAGCCCGGATCGCCGACCATTTTCATTTTCTGTTTTGACATGGCCTCCATCGGATTTAAGGCGCCGTTGAGAACCGCCACCGTTGTCTCAGAATCCGCAAACATTATAGTGGATTTCGGCGCCTGGCGCTTCGAGTCGTAGGCGGCGGCTTTTCCTTTTTCAAAGGTTATATGATAAAACGGCCCATCCGGTTCTATGCCGAATTGCGCCGTTCCTTCAAGGGCTTTGATGGCGGTCTGAACTTCAGGGTGATATTGCGAAAGCACTTCCATTGCATGGATAACCACTTTAAGCAAAAGTGCGGCGCGAGTATTAACACCGCCGGGAGCGCGGTGACCCATAAGCGACTGACTCAACAATTTGCTCATCTTCAGGAACTGAAGGAGCATCGGCCAACCGAAAATAATCCCGTGTATGCGCGGGCGCGTCTTCCCGCCGCTGAAGGAGTCATTGAGCGCATATGGAGAAGCAAACTCAAGCCTGAGCGACGGGTGGCGCCATTTTTCCGGCAATACCTCTACGCCCATGAGATC
>Ga0209777_10004712_pt1 | contig 16000 bp, 13 predicted proteins | sample FrelakmetHBP12HB_FD_187147 | JGI IMG/M metagenome (GOLD analysis project Ga0209777, IMG submission 187147) | Freshwater lake sediment microbial communities from the University of Notre Dame, USA, for methane emissions studies -HBP12 HB (SPAdes)... | ecosystem: Environmental > Aquatic >...
ATCACTTCGCATGGGCCGGCCGCTGGCGAAGTGATCCTCGATGTCGACTCGACCGACGATCCCACGCACGGCGCCCAGCAGTTGAGTTTCTTCAACGGCCACTACGACGAGCACATGTATCATCCGCTGCTGGTCTTCGAGGGGAGCAGCGGTCTGTTGCTGGGCAGCCGACTGCGCGCCGGCAATGAGGGCGGCGCCACGCGGTTGCTGCCGCTGTTGCGCTCGATTGTGGGGCGGCTGCGCGCGGGGCGGCCGGGCCGGCGGCTGGCGTTGCGTGTCGACGGCGGGTTCTGCAATCCGGAGGTGTTGGCGTATGCCGAGCAGGCCCAGCTGCGCTACGCCATCGGCTTGCCGACCAATTCGGTGTTGCAGGCGCACGTCGCGCACGCCTGCGCGCAAGCCCAGAAGACGTTTGCCCGTCACCGTGAACCGTTGCGCCGCTTCCGGGCCTTCTGGTATCGCGCCGAGAGCTGGCCAGCGGCGCGCCGCGTCTGTGCGAAGATCGAGGTCACCGAGTTGGGCCTGAACGTGCGCTTCGTGGTGACCAATCGCGGCGGTAAGCCCGCGGCGATCTTCGCCTGGTACAATGCCCGCGGGCAAGCGGAGAACTTTATCAAGGACCTCAAGTGCGACGTGGCCGCGGATCGGCTGTCCTGTCATGGCTTTCGCGCCAACGCCTTGCGCTTGCAGCTCCACGCGCTTGCCTACAACCTCCTGGTGCTGTTTCGCCAGCCATGCCTTGGCGGCCACCGTGCTGGCCCGCGCGACCCTCGGGACCGTGCGCCTGCGCCTGTTCAAGGTCGGCGCGCGGGTGCGTCACACGGCGCGCCATCTCTGGGTCCATCTCGCCACGGGCTGGCCGGGCCAAGCGCTCTACCGCGCGGTGTGGGCGACCCTGCACCGCCTGCGCGCCGCCCCCGCCTGAGTCGGTGCCGCTCCGCAACGGCTGGAGACAGTCCCCCTCCCGTGCCGCGCAAGTGCGGCGGCGCCGCAGTGCCCCCAGCGCGCCCGTGTTGCTGGCTTGTACCGCTACGATGGGTGCTGTCTCATCACTCTAGGTGCTAGGGTGGCGGCTTACCAGCCGCTGATTGCCCGTGCTCGCAGGCCTGAGCTGCTCGCTGCGCTCCGGGTGGCCCTCAACCAATGGTGTTCTCGGCAAATTCATGAATAATGCGGGCTAAGATGTTGCGCTGCAGGGGTCTCGTCCTGCTGTTCGTGGTGGTGCTCGTTTTCTTGATGTTGAAATCAAGCACCGATCCGCTGCCCTCTTGGTTGCGAGGGGCTGAGGAGGGATTGTTTTCTCCCTTCTCGACGGGCAACCAAATTGTTTTCAACATCAGCGTCGGATTCATCGTCGGTTTGTTCATCTACGTCCTGGTGGGCTGGCTTCCCGAGAAATTCAAGCGGAATCGAGTGCGCCGCAGTCTTGCGCAGCAATATGACTCGTTCAAGGAAGAGTGCATACGGATCTTCTTCTTGGCCCTCCAGCAACCCTGCGATCTTGACTTGGTCCAGCGTCTTAAGGATCGAGTCTTCTTCCGAGAGTATTTCAAGGAGAAGGTCTCGCCTGATCAAGAGCGTTGGCACGCCGTTCTCAATGGATTGACTGAGGATCTCGTCAAACAACTTGTCGTCGAGCTGGAGATTCTAATGTCGGAGGTTCACTATGCGCTGACCGTAATAGATATCGACAACCAAGACGCTTTTGCCTTCCTCAAACGGTTGGCACAGATTCTCTACCGATACAGGAACTGGTCCACCGAGTACAACAACGTGAAGCGGCTTTCTGGCTTTATGTGGTCGGTGCACACGGGGTGGAGCGATATCCATGGGTACACGGGCAAGGACATCATCGCAGAGATGATCGACGCAATATGAAACATAACAAGCCGATTTGGGACGGCGGGCACGAGGCGCATGACACCGCCAGAGTCTACACGGGGCCACTACACAGGAGTACGTGGGGTTCGACAGCCTGCCGCGCACCATTTCACGCGTGCAAGAGGGTCCGACAGCCTGCCGGACGTCATTTCACGCGTGCAAGAGGGACCCGACGGCCCGCCCGAGGCCATTACACGCGTGCAAGAGGGGTCCGACGTGCTGGAACTTCTCGCGGCGCGTATGACGCCGAAGCAGATCCTGAGGGAGCGTCCTGACCTCGAGATTGAGGACATCCAGGCCTGCTTGCGGTTTGCGAGCAGCCGCGTCAGCCATCCTGTGGTCGCCGCGTGATTCTGTCCGTACGGCTGGCCATTGGCGGCAAAGCCGACGTGGCAGACGAGTGCCCCGTCGAGAATGGCGTCAATGGTCGCTTGATGTAGCCAGACAGATTCGTGCGCCGGAACAGAGATTGACAGGGCCACGAACGCCCCGCCATACTCTGCAGGCACAGCACCGCTATGGCAAAAGCATACGAGGCTCGGCTCCGTGACTCGTTCGAGGCGACGCTGCGTGAGGCGGGGGAGTTCTTCATGGGACGGGGAGATGTTCGGGCCACGATGAGGCGGCTCGCGGAACGGTTCGCCGCGGAAGACATCGCGTACGCGATTGTCGGCGCCATGGCGCTCGGTCAACACGGGTACGTGCGCATGACGGAAGTTGTGGATGTGCTGGTGACGGGCGAGGGGTTGAGCCGCTTCGCCATGACCTGCAGCGGCAAAGGCTACGTGCCGACGTACAAGGGAGCCAAGCGGACATTTCGTGATGCCGAGAGCCGCGTTCGCGTCGAGTTCCTGGTGACGGGTGAATTCCCGGGCGACGGCAAACCAAAGCCGGTGGCGTTCCCCGATCCGGTGCGCTGTTCGGTCGAAGTCGACGGTATCCGCGTGGTCACCCTTCCGCGGCTCGTCGAGCTGAAGCTCGCGTCGGGGATGACCGCGCCCGACCGTTTGCGCGACCTCGCCGACGTTCAGGATCTCATTCGGAGCGAGCACTTGACTGCACGCTTCGCCGCACAGCTCGATCCGAGTGTGCGCCCGAAGTTCCGCGAGTTGCTGGCCCTGGTGCGCCGAGCACAGCGAAAGCGTTAGCGGACGCAGGCCGGCTGTACGCGCGGGCCGTCAGGCCGCCGGCTTCCTTGATGAGGGACAGGAGGAAATCGCACGGCTGATCGCACCGAAGCCAAGGCAGCACCCGTCTACAAACGTCCGCTGGGCGTAGGCATTCTCGTCATCGTCAGTCGAGATCGACCCCGCGCGGCGCACTGAATGCCGGCCTCTGCTTCAGCGAGCCGTCACCGAAGGCGTCTCGCATGTGGCGGCGTGGACGAAAGCTCAGAACAGTGTCGTGATCAACGTTCCAAGGACGGAGATCGGGCTTTGGTCTTCGACGCCGGTGGCGGCCCGATCGACGCTGTGGAGCGTCGACTGCGCGTCCTCATACAACTGATCATCCTGCACCAGGCGGCCAAGGGTGCCCTGGCCTTGGCGCACCTGCCCGGAGATCTCTTCCAGATTGCTGACAGTGACGTTGAGCCGGGCGACCGTCTCCCGCACGTCGTCGTACAGCGCCCCGTCGCTGTTCACCAAGCGGCCGAGGTCTCCCTGGCCGCGGGCCAGCCGGTCGGAAATCTTCTGCAGATCGGCGACCATGGCGTTGGCGTGATCGTACAAACTGCCGTCATTGAGCAGCTTGGCCAATGTTCCGTCACCGCGGTCGAGCTTGGCGGTGATAGAATCGACGTTGGCCAGGGTCTGCTGCAGGGCATTGCGGTTCTCTTCGATCATCGTGTTCACATTGTTCAGCATCCGGTTCTGATTCTGGTTCAGTGAATCGGCGAGATCCGTGACACTTTGCGCCACCTCTTTGAACTGAGTGATGATGTTGCTTAGGCTCGGTGGCACCTCGCCTTCGACGGTGTCACCATTTTTCAGCACCGGCGAGTTGGGCGTGCCGAGCGAAATGGAAATGAAGCGGCTTCCACTCAGGGCTCGGTAATCGAGCCGGGCGACCGAGTCGCGGTGGACCACGGCCTGCTTGTCCAGCTGCAGTTTGACCAGCACACCGTTCGGTTGCAGCGATATGCCATCCACCTTGCCGAGCTTGAGCCCCGCCACCTGTACGGCATCGCCGGCGCGCAGTCCTTCGACGTCGTTATATTTCACGTACAGATGGTAGGTTTTGGTCAGCAATCCCGTGCCGACCATCGCCTCGACGGCGACAAACACGAGAAGAATGCCGACCAGGAAAAAGAGCCCGACTTTTTGTTCGTTCGTCATGTCACTCCCTCTCAGTGCGCCAGTTCACCGGTGGCCTGTGTACCGGTAAGAACACGCTCGCTGACTGGCTCACCGGCGTACCGGCTCACTGGCTCACGCCTTCTACGAGCATAACGGCTCACCGGTTCACGATTCGCTGTCATCAGACGCTCAGATTCGCCGCCCGGATGAAGTCCTGGGTGTGCGGGTTGTCGCTGCGGCTGAGCGCGCTGGCGGGTTGATAGTCGACGATCCGGCCCTGGTGCAGCACGGCGATGTGGGTGCCGATGCGTAGGGCAAGCGCCAGGTTGTGCGCCACGACGACCTGCGTGGTGCGGCGGGTTTCCTGGATGCGTTTGACCAGCTCCCCGATCTGTTCCGTGAGAATGGGATCGAGATCCGCCGTCGGCTCGTCGTAAAGGATGATCTGGGGCTCGATGGCGAGCGCCCGGGCAATGGCGGCGCGCTTGCGCATGCCGCCGCTCAGGTCGCTCGGCATCTTGTTCTCCGTGCCGGCGAGCTCGACCTGTTCGAGGCAACGCGCCACGATCTGCTGGATTTCGCGCACCGGATGCATGCGGTACTCCTGCAAGCGCAAGCTGACGTTCTCGGCCACCGTGAGCGAGTTGAAAAGGGCACTGCTCTGGAACACCATCGACAACCGAAACGGTTTCTCGCCGGGCCGCAGCCGCAAATATTCCTGTAGATCCATCCCGTTCAGGCGGATCGAGCCGTGGTCCGGTATCTCCAGACCGGCGATGTGCCGCAGCAGCACCGACTTGCCCTCGCCGCTGCCGCCGACGATCACCATGATCTCGCCGGGGTCGACGTGCAGGTCAACGCCGTTCAGCACGGGCACACCGCCGAACGCTTTCCGCAGCGCGCGAATATCGATACTGACACCCTGCGTTTCGCTTGCGGCCATAATTAGAACAGAATCGCCAAGCGCACGATGAAGTAGTCGAAGATGATGATCATGACGAAGCTCCACACCACCGCGGCGGTGGTGGACATTGCCACGCCTTCCGCCCCGCCCCGGGTGCGCAGTCCCCAGGTGCAGCAAATATTGGACACCGCAATGCCGAACATCGCGCCCTTGATGAGACCGACCACCACATCTTTGAAATTAACCCACTGCGTCAAGTTCTCGAGATACTGATGTACGCTGATCTTCACCGCCGGGTCGAAGGCTACCACGATCGCCCCACCGGCGATCCCGACGACGTCGGCGTAGAGGACCAACATCGGCAGCGCCAGGGTCATGGCAATGAGGCGCGGGACGCACAGAAACTCGATGGGATCGATGTCCATCGTCTTCAAAGCGTTGATCTCGTCGTACACCGTCATCGAGCCCAGCTCGGCGGCGATCGCCGATCCAGCGCGCCCGGCGATGAGGAAACCCATGATCACCGGGCCGAGCTCTTTGGTCATGGCCAGACCGACAATCGAGCCGAGGATCTCCTGCGTGTATTGCTCCAGCTGGTCGGCTGTCTGGACCACCAGCACCATGCCGACGAACAACGACACCAGGAAGGTCAGCGGCACGGTGTCGGTGCCGATGCGCACCATTTGTATCATGACGCGGGTCCAGGTGCGCCCGGTCGGCCGTATCCGTTGCAGCGTGCTGAAGAACAAGAATGTCCCCTCGCCCAAGATCTGCAGCGTGTTCAGGATCGGCCGCCCGAGCCCGGCAAGCAAACCGCCGCGACGCGCCGGTGGCATCGGCTGTTCGATCGTGTCGCTCACACCCGCCATGCTTTTCACTGTCAGAAATCCCAGTACACCGGATACCGGAGCTGTTTGCCATCGGATGATATCAGATCCCAGAGCAGGCTCCAGCGGGGCGCTTGTTCGCTATGCTGTTCGCGCGTGTAGAGTTGCCACAGCGGCCCGTAGAGGCGCTTGATGACCGCATTCCGCGGGTAGATCGCGTCGAGTACCGCCAGGGTGGCGAACTCGCTGTCCTGATCAGCAGCCTGATCGCGATAGAGCGGGAACAGCGTGCGCAATCGGCGCTCGCGATTCTGATCCAATTGTACCTCGTGGATGTTGCGCTCCAGTACCAGGAGCACATCACTGCGGCTGTAGCGGTAGGCGTCCTCTTCCTGCGTTTCCCACCGCAAGACCGGCCACATGACGAAGTGCCGGTGGACGTTGCCGAGATGCGAGTGTCCGTAGAACGGGGCGATGCGCAGCGAGGTGCGCTCTCCCGTGTTCAGATCCCGCTGCGACATCCATAATGGCCAGGGAAAGCCCCAGGTATCGGTATGGGCGTTGCGGTCGACGGTGTGCGTGAAGAAGATGCCGTACGAACGGCTACGCAGCGTCGGGGAATCCGTGCGCGCGAAGAATGGGATGGAGACGACGCGCCGCTCGCGTTCCGGCAGGGTGAAGTGGCTCTCGTACGCGATGTAGAACGGCCACATGACGTAGCGAAAGCGCGTTTGCTCTCCCACCTGATCCCAGCCGTAGAACGGCCAGATCCGATATCCCCGGCCGAGCACTCCGCTGGTGCGGCCGTAGAACGGAAACGGCATCCAGGTTCGCTCCACCAACGGTTGGCGCAGGCGCAGATAGAACGGGAACATGACCGTCTGCACGCGCTCATAGCCGAAGAAATCGCGCACGTCGGCGTAGAATGGCAGGACCGACAGCTGCGAGCCGAGGAGGTGGCTGTAGCGATAGAAGACCAGGGGGAAAATGGTGAAACGGCGGTCCCACTGGTCCGGCCGCCGCGCCGGCTGTGCCTTGTACGTGATCAGGCCCAACAAGCTGTGTTTCTTCTCTTCCGTGGTCCAACGCGAGATCCAGAGGGGGTAGAGCACCGCGAGCTCGCTCCCCGCTCTCTCGGGCCCGCGCTTGTACGAGAACAACGGCCGCACGATCAGCTCGGTGCTTTCCCCCGCGGTCTCGTAACTCAGCAAGGGCCCGAGCAGGTGCACGCTGCGCTGCCCCGCGGCGTCACTATGGTAGTCGAGCAGCGGCCACAGCTTGAGGTCGAGTCCGCGCGCCGGGAAGGCGAAAAGGCAAAGCAGAGCGGCGACACAGATGGTCGGCGAAGGTTTCAAACTTGCGCCGAAAAAACGGGCTGCGTTTCCGCTCACGACGTAAAGGTGACGCTTTGCAGGTCGCGGGCGCGGATCTGATATAGACCGACGTTGGTTTGGCCGTAGATCATCAGCGAATTGCGCACGCGCAGAGTCACCGACTCTCCGCTCTTGAGGTGCACCGTGGCACGGCTATAGTCATGCGATTCGGGCGCAAAATCGATGCTCTTGATGTTGTCGAAAGCGATGCGCAGGGTGCCCCGTCCCATGTCCCCTTCCAACTGCACGTCCCCACCGATGTTCAGCCGATTGACCTGCACCTTGGTGCCGTCGGCATCCGTCAGGGTGGCATGGAAATCCGCGACCGGGTGAATCATGTCCCGGCCACCGCTGGTGCCCATGCCGAGCAGTAGGGGACTCAAACAAACAAGGATCGAAAACAAGCGGATAACTGGAAAGGTTCGCCGATGCATTATCTCCCTCGGAAAGTGCAAAATGCACGCTAGCATATCCCCGGGGCGCTGCAAAACCACCCCCTCCGTGTCATTCCGCTATGACTGAAGACTGAGGCCGTATGTTGAAGCCGCAATCGTTGCCGCCCCCCGTACCGGGCGCACAGCCCGGCGTACCCTCGCGCCGGCATGATTGGCGTTTGCCCCTGCGCCTTGCCGCCATCATCATCGCCACCGGCGCAGTGGTGTGGTGGCCGCGCATGAACGGTGGATACGGCGCGGCGTTCTGGCTGTGGGCCGCTGCCGTTGCTGGCTATGCGCTCAGTTTCCGCCCCGCCGAGCGGCGCCCCACGAAACCCGGTGTGTTCGTGTGCGCGGCGTTGCTCGGCATCGTCGGACTCGCCGCGTTGCTGCGACTCACCGCCCTCGAGGATATTCCGGCCAACATCAGCATCGATGAGATCCTCCCGAGCCTGGAAGCCCAGCACATTGCCCACGGCGAGGCGCCCAACGTCTTCTCCACTACCGGCTGGTTCTCCATGCCGAACCTGACCTTTGCGTTTCCAGCGCTGGTCGTCAAGGCCGTGGGCCACGATCCGTTTCTTGCCGTGCGGCTGTCGTCGGCATTGATGGGACTGGCCGGGATCGTTTCCGTCTTCCTGCTCGGGCGCCGGCTGTTCGGAGACCGGGTTGGGCTCGTTGCCAGCTTTCTCATGGCCGTGGCGTTCTGGCACATCCACAACAGTCGCACCGCATTTCCTTTCGTGCAGTCGTCGTTCTGCACGGCGCTAGCGATATACCTGCTGGTGCGGGCCCAGCAGGATCGTAGCCGCGCGACGTTCGCCCTCGGGGGCATCATCCTGGGGATGGCGTTGCAGTGTTACTTCCCGGTCCGCATCCTCATTCTACTCTGCCCATTGTTCTTCGTGGTTGACGGCTTGCGGTACGACGTCCCAATGCGCACCATGGTTTCGGATGCGGCCTGCTTCGTGGCAGGCGCTCTCCTGGTGCTGAGCCCGCTGTTAGTATCGACGCCGTGGGACGTTCTCGCCGGCCACTCGCAGGACGTGCTGATCACCCACCCGGCCGTTTTGGGCGAGCTGTCACAGCAGTATCACGTCTCCGGTCTGCCGGCGGTGTTTGGCCGCAACCTCAAGGAGGCGGCAGCGATGTTTACGGCGTGGGCCGACATGTGCGTGCTCAACCGTTCGCCCGCTGGGCTGCTTGACGTGGGGACCTTGGTTGCCTTGATCATCGGGGTGTTGGTTGCGCTGCTCGAGGGTGATCTCCCGGCACTGCTGCTGGTAGCCTGGGCCGCGCTGACGTTCGTCTTCGGTGTGGCGTTCGGCGATTGGCCGCGTGCCTCGTATCGACTGGCGGCCGCCATGCCTGCGCTATTCATCCTGGCGGCCTACGGCATCGAGCGGTGCTTTCTTTCTATCCGTCCGCCCTGGCGCTGGTATCGTCTCGTGGTGCGGCCGGCACTGATCGCCGTCATCGCCGCGTGGGTGCTGAGGCAGAACTATCACCTGTTTTTCATCGACTATGCGCGCGGTGACGGCAGGGAGACTGCCGACGGTGCGGCCCGGCGGTTGCTTTCCGCGCATTGCGACGGACGCCAATTCTATTTCGTCGGGGACTGGGTCGGCATGAACGTAGTGCCCGAGGAACCGCATGGGCTCGATCTGTTCTGCCCGCAGCACCAGGCCGTGGCGGCGGAACAGATCCCCCAAGTCGTTGCGAACCTCCAGCCGGCCACCTTTCTCGTTCCGCCCGCGGACATCCACATTGTCGATGCCCTACGGCGTTGTTACCCGGCTGCACGGGTATCGGCGCACCACAGCAAAGACGGCCGCCTGCTCTTCACCACCGTGGATGTGGAGGGGCGCGATCTGATGGCGGGACGGCTCTGCGCAATCGGTGGCAACGTGAGGCAGTGAGTCCTCACACCACCTACCGCACCTTGACGATGCGGCGGTACAGCTCTGCGTAGGCCTGGGCCGACCGCTCCCACGAAAAATCGGCACCCATGGCATTCTGGATCAGCCGCTGCCACAGTTTGGGTGTGCGGTACGCCTCCAACGCACGCTCGATACAGGCGAGCAGCGCCTCGTCCGTGTAGTCGCCGAACTTGAAGCCGGTGCCTGCACCGGTCTTCGCATCAACGTCCGTGATCGTGTCCTGCAGGCCACCGGTGGCGCGCACGATCGGAATGGTGCCGTAGCGCAGGCTGTAGATCTGGTTCAGCCCGCACGGCTCGTAGAGCGAGGGCATGAGGAACATGTCACTACCGGCCTCGATCTTGTGCGCCAGGGCATTGTCGAACGCGACGCGCACCGCTAGGCGCTTCTGGTGTTTCTCTGCCAGCGCGGCAAAGAGTTCCTGATACGACGCATCGCCGCTGCCCAGCACCACCACCTGCAGCTGCTTGCGCAGCAAGCGCGGCGCGATGTCGCTGAGCAAGTCGAACCCCTTCTGCGCCGCCAATCGTGAGATGATCCCGATCAGCGGCACCTTGGGAGCGACCGGCAAGCCGACACAGGCTTGCAGATCGGCCTTGCACGCAGCCTTGCCGCGCAGATCATCGGCGGAATAGCCCGCGACGATGTACCGGTCGTTCTCCGGACTCCACTCGCCATAGTCGACGCCGTTCAGGATACCGGCGAGCGCCGCACGTCGCGCTGCCAGCACGCCTTCCAAACCGTAGCCCAGCTCCGGCGTCTGGATCTCCTCCGCGTACGTTGGGCTGACCGTCGTGATCGCATCGGCGCACACGATACCGCCTTTGAGAAAATTGATCTTGCCGTAGAACTCGAGCCAGTCGGGCGTGAAGTAGCACCAGTCGATATTCAACAGGTGCCAGTCAAAATGCCAGAACAGTCCTTGATAACCAATGTTGTGAATGGTGAAAACGGTGCGCACGCTTTCCAGCCCGGGATAGCGCCCGACGTCGGTTCGCAGAAACACCGGGGCCAGCGCGGTCTGCCAATCGTGGCAGTGCAGCACGTCGACAGGGCCGAGTTGCATCAGCAACGCCACAACGGCGCGGCTGAAGAAAACGAACCGCTCCGCGTTGTCCAGATAATCGCCGTCGGACGTGCCGTACAAGCCGGCGCGGGCGAAGTACTGGTCCGCTTCAATCAGGTATACGGGAATGCCGCCCTCCATCTCAGATTGCCACACACCTGCGGTGACGGTGCGATGCGAGATGGGAACCTGCAGCTGCCATTCAGTGCGGCGTAGCGGGACCCCCGTCGATGAGACGGAGCCGTAGGCCGGCATGATGACACAGACCTCGAGGCCGAGCCGCTGCAATGCGCGTGGGAGGGCCCCCACCACATCGGCCAGGCCGCCGGTCTTGGCGAAGGGCACACATTCAGAGGTAGCCATAGCTACGCGCATGCGCATGCTCCTTGGGGCGTGCTCGTCTACTCGCCGGCTTCGCGCAAGTGGCGCGCCGCGTCCTCCGGCGGCACCGGGTTGATGTAGAACCCGGTGCCCCACTCGAACCCGGCAACCTTGGTCAACTTCGGCATGACCTCGATGTGCCAGTGATAGCAGCCATCCACGGGCTCGGGGACGGGTGAGGAGTGGATGACGTAGTTGTACGGCGGGTGATCGAGCACCTTATTCAAGCGGCGCAAGGTATCGCGCAGCGCCCGCGCCAGGTTGCGGTACTCATGCTTGGTGATCAGCTCGAAGGCTCCCCCGTGGGTCTTGGGCAAAATCCAAGTCTCCAGCGGGAAGCGCGGCGCAAACGGACAGACGGTGACGAACTCGTCGTTCTGCGCCACCAGCCGTACCGGATTGTCCAGTTCCTGGTGAATCAGGTCGCAGAACACGCAGCGCTCCCTGTGGCGATAGTACTCGCGTGCGCCGTTCAGCTCTTCGGCCACCCTCAGCGGTATGATGGGCAGAGCGATGAGCTGCGAGTGCGCATGTTCGAGACTGGCGCCGGCCTCGGCGCCATGATTCTTGAATATCAAGATGTAGCGGAAGCGTCGGTCACGCTTCAGGTCGTGTACGCGATCGTGATAGGACCACAAAACGTCTTCGATTTGTTGCTCGCTCAGCTCGGCGAGATCGGCGCTGTGATCCGGCGTTTCGATAATGACCTCGTGCGCGCCGATGCCGTTCATCAGATCGAACATCCCCTCGCCGCGCCGCCCCAGCTCGCCCTCGATGCGTAGCGCTGGAAACTTGTTCGGCACCACGCGCACGCTCCAGCCGGGCGAGTTCGGCTGCGCCCCGTTGGACCGGTACGCCAAGACTTCGGGTGGCGTCTCGTTTTCATGACCGCCACACAAGGCACACTCACTTTTCTTCCGCCCCTCACGGGTATGGGCGAAGTCGGACGGGCGGCGCGCCCGCTCGGTCGCAATAATAACCCATCGCCCCATGATGGGGTCTTTTCGTAACTCCGGCATGACAGTAAACCTTCAATGCTGATACTCCCAGATCCGAAGCAGCCGGGCAAGCGTGTTCCCGCACGCATGCATCGTGACCGGTCACGCGCATGGAGAGGGGGCGGCTCGTGAGATGGTGCTGACCGCTACAGAGCCCCCGCCCGCAACGGTTGCGTTTCCTCCTACTGGCGCGGCTCGAAAGCGTGCTCCAACACCTCATCCATGGTGTCGACGAAGATGAACTGCATCTCCGCCCGCACGCTGTCCGGGACGTCTTCAAGGTCCTTCTCGTTGCGTTTGGGCAGGATGACGGTGGTGATGCCGGCGCGCCGCGCCCCCAGCACCTTCTCCTTGATCCCACCCACGGCCAGCACCTTGCCGCGCAACGTGATCTCGCCGGTCATGGCGACGTCGTGCCGCACCACCCGCCCGGTGAGCAGCGAGACGAGCGAGGTGGCAAGAGTGACGCCGGCAGAGGGACCGTCCTTGGGCACCGCGCCGGCGGGCACGTGGATGTGCAGATCGAGGTTTTCGAAAAAGTCGGGCGTGATACCGAGCCGTTCGGCACGCGAGCGGATGTAGCTGAGCGCCGCCTGCGCCGACTCCTTCATGACCTCGCCGAGATGGCCGGTGAGAGTCAAGCCTTTCTTGCCGCCCATTTTGGTCGACTCGATGAAGACGATGTCCCCCCCCATCGGAGTCCACACCAGTCCAACCGCTACGCCCGGATCTTGCGTCCGCTCGGCGATCTCCGACAAAAAGCGTTCCGCACCGAGGAATTCGTGTACCTTGGCGGGATCGATGGTGACCGGTTCGGTCTTGCCTTCGGTGATGCCGCGCGCGACTTTGCGGCACAAGGTGCCGATCTCGCGCTCTAAGTTCCGCAACCCGGCCTCGCGCGTGTAGTGCCGGATGACGTGGATCAGGCCGTCGGTGGTGAAGGCGATCTGCCCTTGGTCGACGCCGTTCTCATGCTGCTGCTTCGGGATGAGATGGCGGCGCGCGATCTCGAGCTTCTCCTCTTCCGTGTAGCCGGCCAGCTCGATCACCTCCATGCGGTCGCGCAGCGGCGGCGGAATCGGATCGAGCAGGTTGCCCGTGGTCACAAACATGACCCGCGAGAGATCAAACGGCACGTCGAGATAGTGGTCGAGGAAAGTGTTGTTCTGCTCCGGGTCGAGCACCTCGAGCAAGGCTGAGGCCGGATCGCCGCGGAAGTCGGCCCCGAGCTTGTCGATCTCATCGAGCATGAACAGCGGGTTGTGGGAGCCGGCGTTGCGGATGTTCTGGATGATACGCCCCGGCAGCGAGCCGATGTAAGTGCGCCGATGGCCGCGGATCTCGGCCTCGTCGCGGATGCCGCCCAGCGACAAGCGGGTGAACTTGCGCCCCATCGCCCGCGCGATCGAACGGCCGAGCGAGGTCTTCCCCGTCCCCGGCGGGCCGACGAAGCACAGGATCGGACCCTTTGGGTCCTTCTTCAGCTGGCGCACGGCGAGATACTCGAGAATGCGGTCTTTGATCTTATCGAGGTCGTAATGGTCTTCGTCCAACACCTGGCGCGCATGCGGGATATCGAGGTTATCCTCGGTCGACACCGCCCAGGGCAGGCTGACCAACCATTCCAAATACGTGCGGACGACAGTGTGCTCGGCGGACTCGGGCGGGATGATGCGCAGCCGCTCCAGCTCCGCCTCGGCCGCCTTACGGGCCTCGGCCGGCAGCTGCGCCGCTTCCATCTTCTTGCGCAGCTCCTCGACGTCGCCGCCGCGCGCGTCGCCCTCGCCCAGCTCCTTCTGGATCGCCCGCATCTGCTGGCGCAGGTAGAACTCCTTCTGGTTCTTCGACAGCTCGGTTTGCACCTGCGACTGGATCTTGTGTCCCAGTTCCACCAGCTCGATCTCACGGTTGAGGATGGCCGACAACTTCTCGAGCCGCAACTTGACATCCAGCGTGCTGAGCAGATCCTGCTTTTCCTCCATCGAGATGTTGAGGTTCGAGGCGATCAGGTCGCTGACCTTGCCCGGGTCCTTGATGTTCATCACCACCACCTGCAGCTCATCCGGCAGGTAGGGGATCATGGAAACGAACTTGGCGAACTGGTTCACCACGTGCGCCTGCATGGCCTCGATGTCCTTCGACGGCTCCAGAACCTCAGTGAGATGGCAGACGCGCGCCCGCAAGAAAGGCTTGTTCTGGATGTACTCCATCATCTCGATGCGGCGCAGCCCCTGCACCAGAATGCGCACGCTGTTGTCGGGGTACTTGAGCATCTTGAGGATCCGGCCCGCGGTCCCGCGCGAGTACAGCCCGTGGACGTCTGGCTCCTCTTCTTCCGGGTTCTTCTGCGCCGCCACGCCGAGCATGCGGTCCCCGGCCAGCGCCTCTTCGACCGCTTTGAGGGAGCTGCCACGTGAGATGAGCAGCGGCACGATCGCCGAAGGAAAGATCACCACACCGCGCAGAGGCAGTACGGCAAGCTCGGTCGGCACATCGACCACGCTCAGGTCCTCTTCGAAGGCGAGAAAGCGTTGCTCCTTGCCTTCCGGCTCTTTCTCCGGTGCGCTCATGATATTCGGGGCATCGTCCTATCTTCAAGATACAACATCCGTGCAAATGTAATACACGCACCCCCCACCCTCAAGGAGGCAGATGAGAAATAGTTGGCACGTCCTCGCGGCACCACACCGCTCCGTCTTTCACATTCCCAAGCAGATGGCGTACCGTGGGTCGCAATGGCTTACGAGCACGTCGTTTTCGACCTGGACGGAACCCTGATCGACTCGCGCGCCGACCTGGCGAAAGCCGTCAATCACGTGCTGCGCACGTTCGGATTGCCGCAGCTGTCGTTGGAGACGGTCACCGGCTACATCGGCGAGGGCGCCAGGAGGCTGGTGCAACGCGCCTTGGGAACGGACCATGAGAACCGCCTCGATGACGGCCTGAGGCTCTTCATGGAGTATTACGGCGCGCACCTCTTGGATCACACCCAACTCTACCCCGGCATCGCCGCGATGCTCCGCCAGCTGGCGCAGCGCGGAGTGTTACTGTCGGTTTTATCGAACAAGCCCGAGGCGATGAGCCGTGCCATCCTCGACGGGCTCGGCGTGCTCTCCGTCTTCCGCGCCGTGCTCGGCGGGGATTCCCTTCCTGCACGCAAGCCCGAACCGGCCGGACTGGAGCATTTGCGGAGCCTCACCGGCACGTGGGTGGAAAAGATGCTCGTCGTCGGCGACTCGCTGATCGACCTGCGCACCGCGCGCGCCGCCGGCATCGACTTCTGCGGCGTCGCCTGGGGTTTCGGCGCCGAGGGGCTGTGCGCCGCGGGAGCGCAACCAATCATTGACGAGCCAACCGCGCTCCTGGCCATCGTCGAAGGCTACCGACAGCTCACACCTTCGCTGCCGCCCGGTCCAGGCGCTCGAGGCGGCGGCGGATGATGTCGCGCTGAGCCTTGTGGGTCAGGATGTACAGCTCGTTGGCCTTCACCGCGGCCACGACGCGTTGCGCCACGTCGTCGGCTTCGATGATGCCACCGACCATGTCGATCTGGGGCGGCATGAACGGTTCCTCGCCGGGGTTGCGCAGCTCGGGCGGCCGGTTGCGCGCGCTGGCGTTGATCTGCGAGTTCACTATCATAGGGCAGAGCACCGACACGCCGATGCCGTAGACGCTGAGGTCGCGCTGTAGGGTTTCACTCAGGCCGACGACGGCATACTTGCTCGTGACATAGATCCCCATGGCTTGCATCGGCACAAGCCCGGACATCGACGCGGTGTTCACGATATGGCCGCCCTGCCCCTGCGCGATCAAGCGCGGCACGAAGGCCTCGATCCCGTGAATTACACCCCAGAGGTTGACATTGAGGACCCACTCCCAGTCGCGGTGCGTCGCAGTTT
>Ga0209777_10004714_pt1 | contig 15990 bp, 10 predicted proteins | sample FrelakmetHBP12HB_FD_187147 | JGI IMG/M metagenome (GOLD analysis project Ga0209777, IMG submission 187147) | Freshwater lake sediment microbial communities from the University of Notre Dame, USA, for methane emissions studies -HBP12 HB (SPAdes)... | ecosystem: Environmental > Aquatic >...
AGAATCTGAGAGAGTCACTACTCTCTCAGATTCTCCTGCACTGGCAGGTGTTATCTGGACCATAAAGCCTGGTCGGCCGAGGAGCTCGTCATCATCATAGAGGAATTCCACCCAATCGCCTGGACGAAGCGATAGCGTCTTATCGTGCCGAATGGAGCCGATTCCCACTTTATCGGCCTTGCTCTTTCCGACGTCTGGATAGAACCCCTCGATAGGGAAGACGATCGAACCATTATCTCTGGACCACTTGAATGTAGCTACATCAACTCTCTGAATGGATAAATTCTGATAATTCTGTGGGACATCTTGGTCTAAGATTAGATTCTTTTTATCGCCACTTTCCGTGATCGTCATGATCTGAGCCAGAACTATCGTCCCGCCACTATTCATATCGAATACCTCGATGTACTGGCCTTCGCTAAAGGGGCGACCATCAGGATTGTTTGCTTTTTTATCAATACGAACTTCATTCTTCGAGACCCAAGAAGCAGATATACCCCGGCCTAATACAATTTCTTCTACTGACGACAAGAGATAGGGTTCGCCGCCATCATGAATCTCTACTCTATACAATTGGTTTTCCAGACCGTGGTATCCGCCCTTAGGTGCCAGCTTGCAAGGCGATTTCGATGTTTGTGCTACCTCAATATCTGTGCTAAGTCTGGCTCCGCTAGGCGAGGGTGGAAAATCATACAGGTCCGAGCAATTCATGCCTTCATTGATCGGAAGAGGGAGCGCCTTCACTTGCCACACTACCTTGGTGCGAGTAGTGGTATCTGGTCCTCCCAGCGCTACCTCTCGGATTTCAGTGTCTTCAATATAAGTTATGTGACGTTTCCATGCATCTAAATACACGAGGTACTTTCCTTGATTCTCAGCATTAAGGGAGAGTTTATCGATCAGGAGAGGAGAACTTTGCTCAGTAAACTTCACATTTTGCTCGTTCTCGCACAAAATTCCGTCAACATAGTACCGCCCTACGGTTATGACGAAATCGCCCTCGTCAAGAGTTTTGATCCTCTCCTTCTCATCTTTGGTTAGATCGTCGATTTTGGTTATGATGCCAAAGCCAGCTTGATCTGCAGGACACCCGGACCTGCCAATGATATCCCTTGCCTCAATTTCGCAACGGTGATCATTTATATCGGCCTGCTCGTTCCAATCGGAATCCAGCAGAACCCTGCCCTGCTGCATCCTGACGCCGCTGTAATGCTTCTTTGGATCAAATGTGAACCTGGTAAAGTCTCCCTTCATCTTCCAACCCTCCTATATTTGGACCCGAAATATCCCTGCATCCAGCCCCAGTCGCAGATATTCTTTCAGGCTGGCCCGCAGGTTTGCCTCTCTTTGGGGCTGCTTCAAACAGCCGAAAGCTCCCATCTCGGAACCGTCCTCAGCCCCTTTTAGGATCTCCTCTGCACAGACCGGGCTTAGCTGGACGTATCCCGAATGATCATAATGCACTGATCTAAAAACGGGTGCCATCCTGGCTTTGATGCTCTCTTCCGATTCCTGCGTACCACCTGCCTGGACTCCGTCGGATTCTACCAGAGCCAGGTCAGGCTGGCAGCGGTAGCGTCGAGGGGTCCGCGAGTCCTCTTCCGCTGGTAGATAGCAGAACCTCACACAACCTATCTGCTGCCGCTCGATCTTCACCTTTCCTGTGAAGATGCAGTCGCTGGCCTCCAGGCTTCTGGCCTGGGTGGTCCCGAAGACCGTGCATGCCTCGAGATCCAGGTCTGCGCCCGGTGCATCAATTGCACTTTCAATGTTACCGCCTCTGTCTATTATGCTTTCTGACAGGCTCAGACCGGACACCGTATCTGCCAGTCTTATAGGGCCGCAGATGCAGTGATCAATCGTTATCGTCAGCTTTTCGTTTCCATTTTCTGCAGTGATCCCTCCCTTGTCTGGGATAATGGTACAGTGAGCCATCTTCAGGCTTCCCAGATTGCCGACAAGAATCTGCAGCTTGCCCTCGATAAGTAGGCCGTTTAGGAATAACTCTCCGGGATCGTTTTCTGATTCTGTGGCCTGCCGATCCTGTTGTACGTAGATGTCGCCCTTCAGATGCGGCCTCAGGCCATCCAGCACCAGAGAATCCATCAGAATCTTGTTACTCTCGGGCAGCTTCACCTGCGGCCAGGTCGCCGAGATTATTGCCAGCTTGCTCCCTGTAGGGATCTTTATTATGGCCCGTGATGACGTGAGGTCATAACTACCACTATCTGTCAGGATGATTATGCCAACGCTGCCTTGGATAGCCTTGGAATATCCATTCCATTCACCTATGGCGTCGCTCAGAGATGTTTTCAGGAGAGGTGAGTTTGATGCGTTCTCGATCAGGTTCTGATCCTGGGAGACCACTCGGATCCAGACATCATCCCCTTTCAGTGATTGGAGCCAGATATCCATAGAGCCCCGGCGGTTGTAGGGCCCGCCGCCAATATCGCAGCCGAAGCCGTAAGAATAGCTCACCTGAACCTCTCCTGACTTGACTTCATCCAGGAGTGCCAGCCTTCCCAACACCGGGTCCACAGCCACTCTGGCATTGAATGTCGGGCTGTCATGCCGCTTAAATAAATCGCCCTCAGGAGCCGCCCAGGGATCATCCCAATCTCCAAGGTTGCAGATGAGGATCTTCTCGGGAGGCACCGAGTCCTTCTCGCCTTCCAGGAAGATCTGGAATGAAGGCTGGTCTCCCAGATAAATGGAGAAGGCATCATTCCCCTCCGATATATTCTTCCTGTATGCCTTGACGTCTTCGTACAGATCTCGCCTTCTGAGAGCGCCTGGGACGTTGATCTCGCCGATAGAATGATCGGCCTCCACCTCGGTCTTGGGCCTGTTGAGAAGAGGCGTATCATAACCCAGGGGATTGAACCAGTAACGGCCTTCCTTAAAGCGACGGGCCGTGCCCTTCGTCACGGGATAGCTCTGCATCTGCCACAAGAATAGGCCGACATTTCTGATGTTGTACTTTCCGCCATCCGTGGAGATCCGACGTACATCCACAGTATGCGCTGCAACGTCGAAAGGCCCGTCCAGATGCTCAAGCGGATCGCAATTGGCTAGATCTATGGAAGCAGGACTGGACAGCCTTACATGGTTCAGGTTCTGGGTTGTGGCCAGAGCCCGATAGAACTCCACAGCTTTGGCAGGCCAGCCGGTGATATCCCTCGCCACCTGCTCCAAAACCAGAGAAGTCCCTTTGCGGCGCCTGTGAGCCAGAGTATTGGCAACATAGGCTCTCTGGCTGAAGATGGCGGTATCCAGAGGTTGTAGCCCTTTCACACCCAGCAGGTCGCCGATATATGGTACTACCCATTCGTCACATGTCTCAATGAACCAGTTGTCATAGAGGCCATCAATATCCGATTCTATGGCCTGCAACTCTCTTTCTATGACTGCCATCAACGCGTTTAGCGGTTCTCCCTCCTCGACATCTTTTATGCGATAAATGGCTGGAAGGAGGTTGTAGAGGCGATCCGTTGGCTCACTCATGATTCCACCACCTTCAGGTCTATTCCCAGGGGATTAATCAGCAGAAGCTCTGCCAACCACCATTTCCCTTCTATCAATTCAGCATCCCCGGCCTCAAGAACCTCATCGAATCCTATAGTTTGATAACGCACATTGGTGGCTGATCTGAGTTTTGTGGGAGCCTTCTTAATCGCCACAGTCAACGACCGGCGTGTCGTTGTAATGGTATTGAAGAACTTATCGAGGTAGACTGCGTTTACGCCTGACACTCTCTGCATTACTGCAATGGCCTCTGCAGCTGTAGCCTGCTGGCCGAAATCCCTGCTCTCAAAGGAGAAGGTGGACTTTAGCTCTGCATCGACATTGGCCAGGACGGCCTGTGCATTGAGTCTCTCGTCTATAAGCAGTCTGGCAGACAGGTTGAAGAAGAGAGGTTGATAGGTGTCAACGACAAAATGCTGAATCGAGTCGCTGGCACCCTTTATGGCGTTGACCAGGTTGATATAGAGCTCGGAACTGCTCTCCACCAGGTGAGTGGCCGGGCTGAAGGATGAAGCGCTTCCGGCAATTGGCTCTGATGCGGCTATGGTTATGTGTACGAGCCTGTCCTCGCCCACCTCAACAGAGACCGCTCTGGCTTTGCCTATGCCAGGGAAGGCGCATGAGAAGTCCTCAAAGTCCTGAAGAGACACTATCCTGTCCAGGATCTGGACGCTCCGGGAGGCGTTCGATCTTGCCTGGTCTCTGCTCTCAGCCTCGGCTGCGCCAGAGGTAGGAAGCGGATTGGTCACACCCTGAATTCCCAGGGGCCTGGAGGGCAGAAGAGTCAGCTTATCTTTTTCCAGCATCCCGGTCCGTCCTATGCCGCTCCTGTAGGCGGCAATGATGTTTTCCATGCCGGTTGCAGGACGAGCCCCCATATTCCCGTCACCAAATATGACCGTAGCCTTCTGGTCGTCGTCAATCCTGACCATGAAGTTCTCGCTCTTGCCGTCCAGGCCATAGAGCTGAGAGACCTCTTTCCAGGCAACTCCATTTACGCTCACGCCAAGAGTGCTTTCCCTTCCTGTGCTGTTGGATGCCGAGATATATGTGAGCGGCGGCTTCTTGAGGACGAACTTCTGGTTGGCCAGCGAACCATCGCCGCTGCCCAGAACTTCATGGACCGTGCCGCCATGAGTAGCAGCTACCAGGTTGGCATTAATGATCACTGTGCTGCGAATGTAGGTGTGCTGGAGCTTGGGATCGAAGAATATGGTGGTGAAGCCGTCTTTGTGGATGATCTGCGACAGAAACACGACCTCTGTGTAAATCACTCCTTCCAGATCCTGGCACTCGCCGGTTATTGCCACCGCCTGCCCCGGGCTCAAGCCCATGACCATGCCATCAAGTGTGATCTGGCTCGCCTCTGCCAGGCCGCTGCCTATGGCGTCATCAATAGGCAGCGCGGCGAGCGTCAATGGCTGGCTCAGCGCATAGATGGTAGTCGAACGCAGTTTGAAATCCGCTAGATCTTCCTTTTTTTCAATTACATTCCCATCATCCTGAATTGGATAATTTAGGATTACGCCCGTTGCCTTTGCGCTCAATGCGAAATCCGTTGGAGATCTCTCGACAACAGATTTTACCTGACACGGGAAGAGCTTTACCTGGTCAGGCAAGAGCTTATCAGGCCGTTTCAGTAGCATCCAGCTATCTTTCACCAGATCGGGCAGGTTTCGCTCGAGGAAAAAATCCGCATCTGAATAAAATTCTCGAAGCACTTGGAAATTAGCGTTAATGAAATCTTTAATCTTATCAGCATCAACAAAATCCTTGAACTTATCCATACCAACAAGACTCGTAACCTTATAGGCGTCAATAAGATTCTTGATTTTATCTGCATCGATTGTGTCATTGATTTTATGGGATTCAATGAAATCCTCGATTATATTGGCATTAATGAAATTCTTGATCCCAAAGGAATCATTGATTCTATATTTATCAATAGAGTCTTTAATATCACTGACATGAATTGAACCCCCGATTGCGGAAGTATTGATAATCGAGGGCTCCGGATCATCCCAACTGCCAGGGTAAGGGACGGGTTTGCCGTTACTTTCACTATAATACCGCTGGCTTACTGGCAATGAGTCCCACCGTGGTGCATTATACCCAAACGGGTTGATTTGAACTTTAAATGCATAAAGCATGGGTTCGTCTCCGGGTTTGTTCGCCTCATTGTCACCTCCTAAATTTGTACCTTCAGATGTAATCGCTTTTGCCACTTCGGATACCGCAGATCTAACTTTAGGTGTCCTTGTCGCCGTTCTGGAAATGTTATCGATCACCGATCTCTCGTCCCAGCCCTGAATGGCGATGAAGGCGGCAAGATCCTTCTCCTCCCAGGCTCTGCCTTTAATCGTGCTATCAACATTATCATTATTCAGGATGAGAGTTTTCAGACTTTGTAGGCTATAATCTCCTCCTGGCGTATATGCAGTATATGTAGGTTTTTCACGTCCTTCCAGTTCGATCTTGGTCCTTTTTAGCTTATCTTCAAGTGTGACGTCCTTAATCATCTTGGCCTCCGCATTGCCGCCATTGCCGGAGGGAACGAAGAGGATATATCCTCCCGTCTTGAGGTCGCTGTTGAGACCATCTATGTAGATCGCAGAAGCCTTTGAATTCATTGGCTGAGGCTGGGTCATCCTCGGACGGAGCGCATTCCATTTTGCCCGGGCGGTGATTTCGTAACTGGTCTCGAAGGCCTGAGGAAGCTGTCCCTGACCGGGTATGCTCTGAACCCTGTTGCCTTTTGGTATCACCGCAGACTCAGGAGATCCGGGCATATCCTCAACCGTGAAGGCCAGATAGGCGCCGGCAGCTACTCCCGGGCTCAGCTCGTAGCCTATTGCCCTGGCCAGCTCCATTATGGATCTGCGTTCTGTGGCTGTGCGCAGGTATCCTTCATTGGCTATGCGCTCCTGATAGAATGTGAGCACGTCAGCCGTTACCGCCCATGCATCCAGAATGGCGATGGCCGGATCGTCCAGCTCTCTGGTACCAAGAGCTGCCAGAGGATGGGCCCCGGAATTCTGGCCCTCAGAGATCTCCTCTCGGGGCAGAGATCTCAGCATGCGCTTGAAGAAGAGGCTATATGTGCCTATCCTGTAATCAAGAGTGCTCTTGCCAGGACGGTTGTATATGACGGGATCTGCTGGATCGCCCTGGCAGCAACCGAATGAATCCTGGTTCTGATTGCAAACTGGATCGCTCATTGGCCACCCACCATCGAAAACCTGATCCTGCCATTCTCCGGATTGCTTGGATCATTATCGAGCCGCAATATCTCCATAAGGCCCATCTCGATCACTCCCGATTTTATCTCGCCCCTCGATGGCTGGCCCAGTCTTCTGAACAGGTTTGTTCCATTATCGCTGGCATCCACCCATTTCACCCCCGGCACCTCCATGGCCTGAGATATCACCCGGCTGAGGTACAGATCCTGGTTAAATGTGAAGTTATCAGGATGGAAGAACCCCAGCCGGCCGTCCGCAAGGACTTTACTGCTGAAAGCCTCCATAAGCGCCTCCTCGACATCAGATTGGAAGTAGCCCTGGGTTACGCAGATCGTGAGCAGGATATCGAGAGGAACGAACAGTGGCTCAACTATCTCCAGATCCAGACCGGCAAGACCGAACCGCTCCAGGAAGGCGATGAGTTCATCCTCGAAGTCCTGGTCGATTGGCAGACCGCCTTTTCTATCCACCGTGATGAACATGGTATGCCAGCTGCCGGTCCATCTCAGGCTGGCTATAGCCCTCTGAACATCAGGATGAAGCTGGGCAACTTCTGCATAGTCATTTTCATTGACTGCCCTCTCCTGTTTGCGAAAAGCCTGCGGAGCATAAAGGCGAACCTGGTCTATGGGCTCCGGGTCCTGTCCTCCCCTGGCCGGCAGAGGATTGCATACTCTCATGCTCTGGAGAGGCTGGTCGCCATCCACCCGGAGAGGATAGAGGAAAACATGAGCAATGGATCCGGCTCCTATGTTGCCCTCCCGACCGTTGCCTATGCGGTAAATGGCAGTCAGCTCTCCTGCTGGCCTCATGCCGCAGATGTTATCGCCGAATCTCAAACTGGATGAACCATCTTCCTCAGTCTCGGCCACAAAATCCATGGCAAAACGATCGTTTCTCAGGAGATCCCTTTGAGGCAGCCAGAGTTGACCTCTTCCCAGATCTGACAGCTTCACTGCAGGAAGCGCATCTCTCATCTGCCAGAACATGGCGTTTCCTGCCGGGGCGCTGGGATCGAAGGTCGCAGGCCTATCGTCTGAGCCAGGCACCAGCCTGCCCAGTCTATTCCTGGCATGTCCCTGCTGAGTGAGCGGGCCAAGTTGCAGCCTTGGATAGTAGTGCCCCTGGGCCGGCGGACTCTCAAGTATTTCCAAGACGGTATGTCCATGATCGGCCAGGGCTACATTGCCTCTGGCCACACTGATGCCGGTGATCGCACCGGCTGTGCTCAGGGCGGCATTGGATATACACAGGGTGAAGGGCAGTGCATCCTCGCCATCCCATCGGATCTCAATTATATCTACTCCGAGCAAGGGGTCACTACTGAAATCCACGCCCGTCAAGCGCACCACATGCCTGTGTGACCGGTCTGCATCATTTAGATTTCCTGTAGTCGGACCTTTGACTTCCTCGAAGATCAGCACATCCCCCGGTCCCAGGTGGCCCTCTTTTATATTATATCCCTTATTGCTTAGGGTGGCACTGGTTGCACCTCTGGGCAGACAGAAACGATCCTCGCCCCAGGTATAGAAGTCCATCTTGCTCCTGGCCGATCTGAGGGTAAGGTCATGCAGTATCTCAAAGACCTGGGCGCCTTTGCTTATGGCTTCCTCGAACTGGGTCTGATTCAGATTTCTATCCAGGGGCAGGCCGTCAACACAGGTCAGAAAGGCGTCGCCCGGACGCTCTCCCAAAGGCCATAGCTGAGCCGCACCCGAGACAGATGGTTTTTGGATGTCACTGTCATTAATTCGCCCGGGGCCATGCAGGTCCTTTCCGTCAAAGTAGGAATTGGCATCCAGATCTATGGCTATCCAGACCCGGGAGTTGCATCCGTCATGCATTGGATAATCCAGAAGTCTGGCATGGCGGCGCACTGATGCCCGTCTCCTGGCAGTGCCTAGATACGCCTCAGTTGCCACCGCATCCTGGTAATAGCTCAGATGATCTGCGGCGTATGCCAGCAGCTCGATTATGGCTATACCCAGATCGGCGGGATTGCGTTCTTTCCAGTCAGGCATAGTTATTGCCAACCGATCCAGCATAAGCCTCCGGAAGGAGGCATAGTCTTTCGACTGGTAGTCTACCTGGGGCTCATCCTGTCTCTCTGTTTGGCAGGTGGTATCAGTTTTGCAGTCGAAATCCATTGAGCAATTAATCTTGAAAGAGAAATCGATCTTGGAGAGGAGCGGGTCTACATTCTTTACATTTATCAGGCTCAAGGTATAGGTCGAGAAATCACCCACACCCTCTGCCGGGCTATCGCCCTCTTTAACCCATACGACTAGCTTATTTTTTGCTTCAGGCTCATCAGGATCAGGATAAACCACCTTGTCAACTCTGATATTGCTGATCCTGACGCCGCTTTCAATCTTGATTTTGGCGGTGGCGTCTGCCGGAGACAATAATTCAGGGGGGATGCTATTCTGGTCTCTCTTGGTTGGTATGAAATGGAGTTGCAGCTTATGCTGATCATTAGGGCTGACCTCCAGATAATCGATTCCAGTGAGTGTCGATTGGCCCATTATCTTCGATCGCCTGAACTGATGCAGACTCTGGTAGATCGTGCCCATCTTAGATGCTCCTGGAGAACTGTGCTATCTGGCGCTGCTGGTTTCTCTTGATGATATATTGAACAGTTATAATCAGACTCGACTCAAGGCTCTCGATTCGGACGGCTTCGATCTGTATCCTGTCACCGAGCCATTGCTGAAGAGCTCCCTGAACCAGGAACTGGGTAGCCGTGGCCAGCTCTGTGCTGTTGGGTGCGAATACGAGCTGCATGAGTCCAGTTCCAAAGCTCGGGCGGTTGACCCTCTCGCCGGGTGCCGTGAAAAGCAGTTGCTCTATAAGGTCACGGATATGCTTGTCCTCAAGGGCGGATTCAGTCCGGCCTCTGCCGTTGAAATGAATTGGATAATCGATCTGCATCAAACTCCCCTGACCCTGGTTTGAGTGACTATGATGCTCGGCGGCCCCTGGGGTATCTGCTCAGGGCTCTGGCATAGGCCGGTGCTGTCCTGGAGGATAGCAGGCTGCCCACCGATTTTAACTCTGGTGGCCTGGACCAGCCACTGAATCTTGATACAGGGTTGCGGCTTGCCCGGCGGCACTGTGAATGCACAGCCTGCCACCAGGAAGGTATCTCCTGAGGTCGCCGCCTGCTGGCCGCCAACTTGGACTCTGATATTTGTAGAGATGATCGATACCTGTCCACCGTGAGGACAGATGGCCGTGGCTCCTACGTGTACCAGGAAGCCCGGCATCAGGTTACCTCCAGGGCACCATCATTGATCGAGACCTTGCTGCTGGTGAACTTCATGCTTCCTCCTGCGCCGTTGGTCAGCTCTATGCCTTTGCTGTCCATGTTCAGTTTCATGCCCAGAGGGGTTTCTATGGTGAGGCTGCCATTCCCATCATCGAAGGTAATGGTGGCCGAATCGGTCTTGATTACCTTCACCTTTGGGTCGGCTGAAGCTAGGGGCATCTTTCCACTGTCCCAAAAACATCCTGTCCAGATGGGATAATCCGGCTTGCCTCCCTCAAACTCCACCCAGACGTTTGCTCCAACCGGAGGAATGAAGAAGAAGCCGACCCCATCGCCGGCAAAAGGAACGCAGGGCATGGCCCAGCTCGATGGCACATCGCTCAAAACAGAGGATACGCTGAGGATGAGCCGGCCCATTTTCATGGGGTCTTTGTTGTCCATAACCTTGCCTCTATATTTTCCGAAGAAGAGAGTCATCATCGTATCACTTACTTGGTCGATCCCAGGCCATCTCTGGTTAGAGTAAAACGCTGTTTATAGGAGCCCCGGCGAATGAGGTGGGTCACTTTCTTGACATAATACTTGCCATCATAGCTGAAGCCTGCACCTTTCACCTCCACTATCCCGCGTGCCTGGAGCAGATCGCCATACCTCAGGGTGTCCAGCTCGCCCTGGACTGAGACTGTGTTGACGGAGGAATCGGTCGCTGCCTGGGCCATTGCCGCTGCCTGTGAGGTGCCGAGCCCATCCTGGCCCCGAAGAATCTTCTGGCGAATGCAGGTCTGAGTTTGCAATGAAGGCTGACTGGACAGGGACGGCTGAGTTGGGGGGTTGTTTTGCACCGGCTGGCTCTTGTTGGTTGCTCTATCCTGAACCATGCCTTTGACCTGGGTGGCTGCCAGGGAGTTATTCTGGAAGCTGACTGAATCGACACAGGCCTCGGGGCCCATGCCGACTGAGAGAGCGGTCTGGGCCATGTCATTTCGCTTGGGAGGGCCCCAGTAGGCAGTAGAGGTCTTAGGTGTAGGCCCCGGAATCACATAGAAGACGTAGGCGTATCGATCCGCCAGGGCCTTCAGATGCTCTAGATCCGTCCCCTGCTGCATTGGAACTCTTTCGTTCTGCGTAGGAGAATCGCTGACTGGGGGGTCTTTGACATCCGGATTAATGCCGTATTTGGCGTAGCTGGAGATGATCTTCTTGGCTATGGCGGCCTCATCCTGGCAAGGGTGCTCAGCTGCCTTCTCCTCTCTATCCATCATCAGGCTGATATCTTCTCCAGTGACCTTCAGCGTTGTAGCACCAGGATCGCTGCCAGGAGAGAGCTCATGGGTGGTGATTATGCCATCCATGAGGACATGGGGTCTGGCATTGAAGGTGACTATCATAATCACCCGGTTGCAGGGCTTGAGGGAGGAATCGCTCATAAGGGGATAGTCCTTGATGTCTGCCTTGCCGCTGCGTCCGGCCTGGAAAGTAATCTGGAAGCCCGAGTGCGGCTCATCGCTATGTGTCACCTCGACGCTATCCAGAGACTCCATGATCATTGCCGAAGCCGGCACAGGTTCGTTCTCTCCCGCCCAGAGGGTGAATTGAATGCCGAGCATGCTCATGTATCCTCCTCAGAACTGGGGCAGGGGCACCCTCAGTGTCCGTCCAGGCTCGAAGAGGTCGGATGGGTTCATGGCATTGCAAGCGTCGCATATCCTCCAGAACTGCTCTGGATCACCCATAGTTCTGGATGTGATCAGGTCCAGGCGGTCTCCCTGGATTATGGTGACCTCGACCAGGAGGGGCATCTCTTCTCCACGGGGCAGAAAGCGTCTCTTCTTATAGGTGATGACCCTCCCGTTCTTGTCCACAATGCTGGCATCCTCCACGGATGCATAGCGGCTTTTGTTATCAAACACCATTCATCCCACCTTGAAGCTTCCAGATACTGAGAAGCTGACTGAACCGGATGCGCTTGGAGCCGGAGCCGATGCCACAACCGCTGATGCGCTGCCAATCATGCCGATCTTTGCCATGGCCTCCTTCGCCACCTGGTGAGCTAGGAAAAAGTTGTAGCCGGGATTATCCCTGGGAAGATCGTTGTAGCTCAGAACCCGGAGGTTCAATGTAACCTTGGCTCTGAGGGGGTTTAGGTTCACATCGTAAGCCTCCTCTGCAATGCTGAAATCAGTCAGCCTGACCGGAAGGATACGATTTGCGCCCCACATGAACAGCGTCATAGGCGCCTCCGGAGGCACCAGCTCTATGGTGCCGGCTGCAACCAGGTCGGCATTGGCGATCACCACAGAACTCGGGGGATAGATCAGCATCTCCAGGGCGGAGAGCTGGGGATAGATCCCCATTTCAGAGGCGATTCCCGGACCGCCCTCCAGCTGGTCTGCCGCATCTATCTCCACGCTCAGGCTGATGGTCTCTATGGGTGCGCCCTTCAAGCGCATGGGCTCGGTATGGTTGGCGCTCTCAGTGCCCGAGGTCTGGGCTTTGAGGCTGCGGGTCATGGTGTCCGGGTTATACTGGAAGACGATGCTGCTGGACTGGGGGTTTTGGGGATCGATCACCATGATGGCACCCTTTTGTATCTTGGGGGATTGTGAAAATGTGGTCAAGGATTTGCATCTCCTATAATATTCGACGATCCAATCAATCTAATTTCATCTTTTCATTTATTATTTTCTATTTGCCTATCTAAATCATATATTCATATTATAAGCATTCAAATATGAATTATATAATTGCAATGAAACATTATATAAAAAGTATTATGGTGGCTTACCCGTACTGCTCAGGGTTCCAAACCATGCATAGAGATCCGGGAGATTTGTCTTCATCCATTCGGGATCAGTTTGGTAGATGGCAAATGCCTCTGGGAATGACTCAATTGCGGGGTTGATCTCATCATACCACGTTATCGGCTTGATCTTCTTGCTTTTTACAAAGGCTCTGAAGGCAGCCTCGATACCTAGCTGGCTGCCAATTACATGACCTAGCTCGTGAGCCATGGTCATTACATCTTCGCTGCGAACGCCTTCTTTGCCACCAAGGAAGAGTGACTGGACATTTTTGGTAAAGCTATCATAGATTACGACCGTCCTATCACTTCCCGTCTGCCAGGTGTACCCACCCTGATCACTATCAACTCTGGGCTGGCCGTTATTCTGTACCTTTATTAATGCTTCCTGGCGAATCAGGGGTGTTCCCTTGAGAATAGAAATCAACGAATCGTCCATCGATTCCAGAGAGAACTCGAGCGATTTCAGTTCATCAGGAGCAAAGTTTTTAGTGTTCGCCAGTTGTGCTGCAACGAGCCGATGGACGCTCTTTAATCGGTTCGAACCGTCTGCACCGTTCAAGACATTAAGGCCGTAGTTCCTCTGAAACCAGCCAGGCGTTCCTACGTCTGAATTCATGCTCAGGTTAAAGCTATTCTGTAGATCATCTACAGTTTTTCCGGTTGGTGATACTCCAGGATAGCGCTTCTTCATCCAAGCCTTAAGTGCCGCGCTATCCTTAGAATTGGCTGCAAAACCCCGCACACGAGCAACATCGAGCTGATTAGGGGAGACATTTTGATCCTTGCCGGGTTCTCCGACACGCTCGACATCCACATTAATGAGCTTGTTTGCCGCAGGGCGGAATCTGAGGGTATAGTAAATCCTGCTCTGCTTGTTTGCAATAGGAATTATGGCATCCACCTCGGCACTGCGGGTGCCCTGTTTGAAGTAGGCCAAGATTGCATATTTAACTGATAGAACCTCATCTCCAGGGACTGCAGAGAGCCCGAGGTTTCCAAGTCGATCCTTCTTGGTGGGATGATCACTTGTCTGCGCCTTCTCCAGATACAGATCGATACCGTCTTTATCGGCATAGCCTGCAGGCGGATTCCCTGTGATAGGCGTGGTTACACCCAGGAAGTAGATCTCCACCAAGCCAGATACTCTCCCAGAAGCATCCTTGCTTCCTTTTACATAGAAAGAAGTCTCACGTATATTCTTGCTCTTTCCGACATTTGTCCTCGTGGTCACGATCTGATCGAAAGCATTTCCCGCTACATTTTCTATCCAATTATCGAGTTGAGCATGCTCGTCTGGCTGCGAAGCCCAGTATCTATCTTGATCACCTCCCGGGAAGTCTGTATTTGAGGTACCAAATTTTCCAGGCGTATATCCTGCCGAAGGAGAAGTAGCAGTCGCAACAGCAGATGCATTTCCCTCTGAAATAAAGGTTACAGACGCGGTATCTAGCTTACTGCCCGTCTTTTTCGGCGTGAAGATGAATTGATAGACTAGAGGCTTGCTATTCGCCTTTCCAGCTCTAGCAGGGATTGTGGCGATCCGTGTTGTTTCTCCGGTCAATCGAGTGGGGTGCAATTGCCACAAAACCGATAGTACCGCATCCCGCTCCTCCGGATCACTTGAAAAGCGATTGCTGGTATTGACATCGTAGCTTCTTTCGAACAACTCATCGATCTTTGTCTCCCAGTAGGTTTTTCTTGAAAATTCCTCGAGCTTACTTCTTTCAATGGGGATGCCTTTGGTCTCATATTTATCTTCAGACTGTCGATCTATCCTGGTTTGTCCAGTCGCGTTCTGCTGGACTACATGCGCCAGTTCATGAGATAGCAGATTAAGTCCAACTCTCGAGTTGGGAGCATATTGCATTGACTCAAATACCACATCTCTACCCACAGTATACGCTAATGCATTCATCGCCTTGGCCGATTCCGCCGCCCTGGCATCCGTATGTAGCCTTACCTTACTGAAGTCGCGGCTAAAGCGAGGTTCAAAAAATGCGCGGGTCGAAGGATCAAGTTCCTGGCCAGGCAAATGAATCACTTCGCGTACAATAGGTGGAATCTCCATGCCCTCTGCAATTGCCAACGATCGGTCAGGAATACTCTTAGCCTGAAGAACTTCCTTATCATCCCCCTTGCACTTTGGGCACTTGCGCTGAATGCCCGTCTCCTCTCTGGAAATCAAGGGCTGTGATTGCACCCTAAACTCAGGCATCCTCATCACCTGCTCAGCTACCCGATCAGCCTCCTGTTCGAGGGCGTCTCCTGGCTGGCTGATGGCAAGCTTGGCCTGTACCTTCGCAGCCCCATCATGCGATGGCACATGGATCGATACCTGGCTAAAGTGATGCCCAAGAGGGGATAAAGTAAACATGGGGATGCTTTGACTGAGTGATTGATCAGATGAATCTAGCATCTCATGAACTGCGATAGGTATTGAAGTATATGCCACCTGATTGCTCGATCTATTCTGCAAGAGCTGATTCCCTGAACACTTGTTGCATCTTTGCTGCAATTTACCTGCACTTGTGGATACATAATGCGGTCCATGCTCAGATTTTACTAAGATTCCACCACTCATGAAATCAATTCCTATCTATCTGCAATCTTGGAGATAATCTGCGATCTCTATCCTAGCGACGCGCGCGCAATTTCTAAACTCTGATCATCCTCACGGAGGAATCCTTTGGAGAGGCCGATTCAAGGGAATAATATATGACTTCTGAAGAACCTCCGTCCTACTCTTGGGTAAATCGCATACTGTTTTATCACCATATTCTGTCAGGCATTTATTACGTTCCTCTTCATTAAGCGGTTTAATATATCCACTAACTAAGTTAGACATGACGTATTCTGAGTAAGAGATGAAGGTAAAATCTCCTATTGGATGACCAAAAAAGTGACCATTCCCTTTATAGATAGCGTTTTCTGCCATCCATGCCCCCTCTGCGTAGGGATTTCTAATAACAACCCAATCACCAGGCTTGAGCTTTTGCTGATATTCTGTTGTCGTCATTAATAGGGGCTCTTTTTCTCCTGGGAGTCTTTCTAAGGATGAGGGGCTATTTCTCTCACCAGAAATCTGCTCAGAAGATGGGATTAGAGTTGATGAAACCCGTTCAGGTTTCAACTCAATCTGAAACGATCGATAATCT
>Ga0209777_10004715_pt1 | contig 15989 bp, 17 predicted proteins | sample FrelakmetHBP12HB_FD_187147 | JGI IMG/M metagenome (GOLD analysis project Ga0209777, IMG submission 187147) | Freshwater lake sediment microbial communities from the University of Notre Dame, USA, for methane emissions studies -HBP12 HB (SPAdes)... | ecosystem: Environmental > Aquatic >...
TTCCTCGTAATCAAAGCGCTTCCTGACCCTGCCGAAAGCATTTTTTGAAAGGAGAGCGCCGATCATGGAAAGAAAATCCTTTTTTGTTTCCTGTTTTAGCGCAGTTGCAATGCTTTCTGCAACGCCTTCGGCGGCCTTAAGCAGCACATTGCCCATAAACCCGTCGCACACTACCACATCGGCGGCACTGCAGAAAACTTCGCGGCCCTCAACATAGCCGACGTAGTTCAGCGAGCTGTTTTTCAGCAGCCGGTGCGCTTCGCGAATACTATCAGTTCCCTTTGTATCCTCCGAGCCATTGCTGAGAAGACCGATCCGGGGTTTTTTGCACTTCAGGTACAGGCTGCTGTAGGCTGTTGCCATGACGGCAAACTGCACAAGGTTGAAGGGCTTCACCTCGCTGTTGGCTCCTGTGTCAGCAACAACCACATGGCCTGCAAGCGTCGGCAGAACTGCTGCAATTGCAGGACGATCGATGCCGCTGATTCGTTTCAGGACAAAAATGCTGCCCGAGGCAATCGCCCCTGAGTTGCCTGCGCTGACAAATGCATCCCCTTTATTTTCAAGCACAAGTTCCAGCCCGACCCTGATTGAGGAATCCCTTTTTTTTCGAACAACATCAAGCGGGTTGTCTGCCATATCCACAACCTGGGAGCAGTGATGCAGGAGAATGGGCAGGCCTGATTCAGCGCTCAATCTGCGCAGATGCGGGATAATAGCCTCTTTGATGCCTACGAGAATGATTTCGACGGGAAACTCTCTGCAGGCCAAAACCGCGCCCTCAACAGCTGCATGGGGTGCAAAATCTCCACCCATGGCATCCAGCACCACCCTGATCTTTTTTTTGTCCACGGCAGTTCCTTGTATGAAAACAGGCCGGCTTGAGCGCCTGTCAGTTGATCATGTTCTAAGGGGCTATCTATATTTTTTGTTCACACCTGTCAATTGCTTTCGCATGAGTATAATAAATGGTTGTCCGTGCAGCCTGCCCGGAAGCGGCAGCATTATTTTTTTCTGAGCCGGGGGTTCAAAATATCCTGCAGCCCCTCGCCGAGAAGATTATATCCAAGCACGGTTATGAGTATAGCACAGCCGGGAAATACGGAAAGCCACCACGCGGTTTCTATATTGTCTTTGCCTGACGTGAGAATATTGCCCCAGCTCGGAATCGGCGGCTGCACCCCGAGGCCGAGGAAGCTCAGCGAGCTTTCAATAAGCACGGCAGCGGCAATGCCCAGTATTGCCGAGACAAAAACCGGCGCCATGGCATTGGGCAGTATATGTCCAAAGATTATTCTCAGGTCGCTGGCGCCGGAGGCCCGGGCCGCAAGCACAAATTCGCGCTCCCTGAGGGTTAAAAATTCCGCCCGCACAAGACGCGATACCCCCATCCATGACGTGAGGCCGATAATAGCCATAATGTTCCAGATGCTCTGACCGATAAAAGCGATGACCGCCAGTATGAGAAAGAAGCTGGGTATGCAGAGCATGATATCCACAAGGCGCATAAGGCAGCTGTCGACCCATCTCCCGTAATAGCCAGATACTGCGCCCAGTATGATACCTATGAGGGTTGCAATGCCGATTGCCACAAATCCGACGGCAAGCGATATGCGGGAGCCATATATCATGCGGCTCAATACGTCCCGGCCAAGCTCGTCAGTTCCGAAGATATGATCGGAATTTGGCGGCGCAAGTATTGCCCGAACATTAACAGCTTTATAGTCATGCGGAGCAAGCACGGGCGCGAACGCGGCACAGGTAAAAAGCAGTGTTACGATGATGAGCCCTGACATGCCCAGCGGGTTATGCAAAATTTCCTTAAGCGTCTCTGCTAATCTATGCATGGCAAATGCCCGTTTTTTGGTCTGCTGATTTTATTTTACGCGAATGCGCGGATCAACCAGAGCATAGCATACATCGGCCGTCATGTTGCCTATCATGGTAAGCAGTGCTGAAATTGTCAGGATGCCCATGACAACCGGATAGTCGCGCGTCATGATGGCCTGGTATGAGAGCTGCCCCATACCCGGAATGCCGAATATCGTTTCAAAAATTACCGATCCGCCCACAAGACCCGGGATCGAAAGGCCGAGTATGGTTACCAGTGGTAGCAGCGCATTGCGCAAAGCGTGCTTGTAAATGACTGCTCTTTCGGTAAGACCTTTTGAACGGGCCGTTGTAATATAGTCGTTATTGATCGCCTCAATCATGCTCGAGCGCATGTAGCGCGACATGCCGGCAATGCCGCCGAAGGCAGATACAAATACCGGCAGCACCAGATGCATGGCTTTATCAAGTACCTGTTGCCATGGGCCCAGGGTTGCATAATTGAGCGATTTCAACCCTGAGATAGGCAGCCAGTCGAGCTTGACGCTGAACAGCATCATGAGCAGCAGCGACAGCCAGAAGGTCGGCGTGGCAAAACCTATAAAGACGCATACTGTTGATATCCTGTCGCCAAGAGAGTAGGGCCGGGTTGCCGAATATATCCCAACGGGAATCGCAATAACTATAATCAGCAGCATGGAGAGCAGGTTTATCAGTATGGTGACTGAAAGCCGACGGTCAGGAACCGGCAGCTTTTTATCCCAGATTTTATCGATGACTGGCCGCGAGTCAGTAGAAAACGAGTTGCCGAAATCAAGAAGTGCGATTCGCTTGAGCCACAGGCCGTACTGGACAAGAATCGGCTTGTCCAGGCCGTAATATTTCTCCAGCCGCGCTCGGGCTTCAGGCGTAATTTTCGGGTTGAGCTCAGTCATGACATCGGTGGGTTTGCCGGGCGCCAGATGGATTATGAGGAATGATATCAGCGTCACCCCGATAATCACCGGTGCCATGGCAAAAAGTCTTTTTATGAGGTAGATGATCATGGCCTGTCAGGGCACCCGTACATTTTTTTGTAGTTTTTTTGGCACATACCATGTCGGCAAATTGTAGCTGATGCCGATGGGAGCCGGCTTGATATTGCAAATGCGCGAACTGACGACCGGAAGAGAGTAGGGCACATAGAGAAAGATATAGGGCAGGTCTTCGGCCAGCAGCTCCTGCATGCGGTAGTAGATTTTTTTTCGCTCCTGTACGTCAAATACCCGGCGGCCCTGCTCCAGAAGCTCATCCACAGCTTTGTTTTTGTATGAAATAAAGTTCAGCTGCTTTTCGCCTGTTTTGCTGCTGTGCCATATGTCGTACTGGTCCGGGTCGAGTCCGATGCTCCACCCCAGCAGTACGGCCTCAAAGCGCCGCTTATCAATGAATTCATTGATGAGCGTCGACCACTCAAGCACGCGGATGTTCATTTTGATGCCCAGCTGCTCAAGCCGCCACTGAATAATTGTTGCGGTGTTGAGGCGTACCGAGTTTCCCATGCCCACAAGCACGGAAAATTCAAAAGGCTTGCCGTCCCGGTCAAGAAGGCCGTCGCCGTCGGTGTCGCGCCAGCCTGCTTCAGCGAGCAACTGCCTGGCTTTTTCAAGATTAAAATCATATTTTTTCACATTGGGATTATACGGCCAGGTATTTGGCACATATGGGCCGGTTGCAGGCTCACCGAGCCCCAGCAGCACGCCGTCGATAATCTCCTGTTTGTCGATGCCGTGGGCAATGGCCTGCCTGACGCGTTTATCCTGAAACCACGGGTGCTGGAAGTTGAAAGCCAAATACACATAAGTAAACAGCGGATATTTAAACTTCTGAAAATTTTTTTTGAAATACTCCGTATCGGTCTGCCGCGTGTACTGAAGCGGGGTCAGCGTCATGAGATCAATATTGCCGGACTGCAGTTCCAGAAACAGCGTCGCGGCATCGGGAATGAAACGGTAGATATAGGAATCCAGATACGGCCGGCCTTCAAAATATGTTTTATTTGCCTCCATCACGATCTTTTCACCGGCGGCCCACTCCTTGAACCTGAAGGGCCCCAGACCAAGCGGTTTGCGCGTGAGGTCGTTTTTGGTTATGGGCTTTCCTTCCAGCAGGTGTTTCGGGAGAACCGTAAGATTGCCCCAGCTCGTGAGGGCGGGAGCAAAAGGTTTCTCATAGGTGACGCGGAAGCTGTACGTATCGATAATTTCGAATTTTGTGACCTGCCGAAAATCCTCGGCATAGGCTGTGGGGGTGTCCGGATTGACGATAGTGTCAAAGCCGAACTTGACGTCGGCAGTCGTAAACTCGACACCATCCTCCCATAGAACACCAGGCTTAAGGTGAAATGTAATCGTGAGACCGTCGGGTGATACCTCCCAGGATTTTGCAAGGTCGCCGATGACGGTCAGGTCGGTATCGTATTTGACAAGGCCGTTATAGCACAGGCCGCTTACGTCATGCGAAGCGCTGTCGCTTGCAAGCATGGGTATCAGCACACTTGGCTCGCCGATGGTGCCTACGACGATCCGGTCGCCATAGGATGCACCAGAGTCATTATCCTGCGCGTGCAGGGTGCCTGCTGCAAAAAAGAATATTAGTATGTAGAATATTTTTTTCATGTCGTTAAAAAAAAGGTAACTGTTCAGGTCTTAGGGCTCAGGGCAGAATTTTTTTCTATTAATACATTATCACTCCTTAACCCTGAACACTTGCAGCCTGAGTAGTTACAAAAAAAGACCCTGTTTCATTTTAAAACAGGGTGAATACTATCATAGGGTTAAAGTAATTGTATTAGAAAACGTCGGCCGAAAAAACAAAAATTTTAATTTTTTTGTCTTTCCATGCTGATGCAGGAAGCCCTGCCTTCATGCAGGTGTGCCCAAGAAATTCTTCCCGGCTCCAGCCGTATTCGGTCGCAACCTGCGGCAGCAGCAGTCCGGAATAGTTTCCCAGTACGATCATGAGGCCGTGCGTGCCGACCTCAATTTCGCTGATATCGGCGATTTCGCGCATGGGCGTCAAGACAGATATTTCTATATCGAGGTCCGCAAGCTCATCTTTGCTGAGCGGCGGGAAGCGCGGGTCCTGAAAAGCGGCAGCAAGCGCCATTTCCCGGATCGTTTCGTGAAGGGGCTTTACAGCCTGGATATAGCCGATGCAGCCCCTGAGCTCGCCCTTGCGGTGAAGGGAGACGAAAGCGCCGCGCTTCTCCTGAAGTGTGGGTGTTGGAGCTTCGCAGGCAGGCAGAGTTGAACCGGTAGCGCGGGCTTCAATGATGGTGCGGGCAATATGGTGCAGTGATTTTTTTTCCTGATCGGTCAGGCCGAGATCGACGCCAACTTTTGTGTGGTGCGCCATGCAGTCCCCCTGGTATGTTTCGATGCAGGATATTTCCGGAGGTCAGTTTGTTCCGTTTTCGTTTATGTTGGGCGCAAAGGCAACTTCTGTACGGTTAAGGATAAAGTCGTATGGGTTGACATCCCTGCCGTTTATATTGACGATATAATGAACATGATAGCCGGTTGATAAGCCCGTTGAACCCATATAGCCGATAATCTGGCCCCTGGTCACTTTTTGGCCTTCTTTGACCGTCATGCTGAGCATGTGGCCATAGGCGGTTTTGAATCGGCCTTCGTGACGAACAGTAACGATATTGCCCAGATACCTGTCAAAGACGGCGCTTTCCACCGCGCCGTCGGCAGTAACGATAATAGGGGCGCCTTTTTTTCCTGAAATATCAAGCCCGTTATGCAGTTCACGCATACCGGTAAAAGGGCTTCTGCGCCAGCCGAAGTTTGATGTGATCCAGAGATCAGAATTTTTAACCGGCATTATGCTGGGCAGATAATTGAGCTTTTTATTTTTTTTAGCAATATAGCCAGTCAGGTCTTGCAGGTTATCTCGAAGATCGCTGACGCGCATATGAAGCGGTTTTTCGAGATCGTTCTCAGTAATCTCCATCTGCAGGTCAAATTTATCGGACTTGATATTCCGCACAGCAGGCGATCCGCCCTTTCCCATGCGGTCAGAGATAACTGCTGAGTTGCCGCTGTCTTCAAATCCGACAAAATTGCGAATGATGCGCTCTTCCCTGCACATATTGTTAACGCGTTTTTCAATGGAGCGCAGATGTGATAGCGATGTTTCCAGTAAGCGGGCTTTTTTATGAAGTAGGATGTTTTTGGTGATCGTATCGCTGCCATTGATGCCGAATATAGCAAGCAGTCCGGCGGCAACGATAATATAGTAAAAAATGCGGATGGGTATTTCAAAAGTTTTGGTGGTATTGACCGTTTTGCCCGATTTTTTCCAGTCGGGCTGTATGACGATGGTCAGATAGTCTTTTTTCATGCTTAGCACGTAAAACTTTTGTTTAGTTTTCTGATTTAAATAACAGTAATATTTGCGAAATGCAATCTGTTTTATTCCTATGAGCCGTCTTTGTGACCGGAATGTGCCGCGCAAGCCCCGCTTTGTAAGCGGGGTCAAGCGGCACGTCTCAAAAAATCAATCTTATCTACCGGGATGCCCCGCCTTGTAAGCGGGGAGCATCACTAGTATTAATTAATATCTGCTAACTTTGTTATGAAAGCGTACACCCTAAAGACTTTGTTGTAAAAACGTACAGAAAAAATATCTTTTGGATTTGCTTATGTTTATCATAAAAAATATCAATAGTATCCTTAGTTAATGGTAGTAAAATTGAATGGTTATGCCGATACTCGTTTCACAAGAACTTACCGTCTCACTACTGTAAATTTTAAACATAATTTAATATATATCGTTGACCTTTTTAGTTTTTAAAAGGTGTACGCTTTCATAACAAAGTCAGCCAATATCTATTAAAATTATTAATTTTAGACATCTTTTCAGTCACGTTCATCCAGCACAGCCGGACCATCCGTGAAAGCGGTATGCGGTACGATTTTCACCCCCAGTTTTACGCTTGTACCGGCATGGAGGATTTTTTCCAGCTTCTCCATAAAAGCCTTTTGTGTTTTCATTTCATCAAAGAACAGGTTTTCCCGAACTTCAAGTAGTACATCGGCTTTTTCGTAAGATCCCTCACGGTAGAGGTGGATCTGCAGCCGCGTGTCAATTCCTTCGGCGGCAAGAATGGAACGAATGCGCTCGGGTGAAACGCTGACGCCTTTGATTTTCACTGTCCCGTCTGTGCGGCCATAAAAGTCTTCAAGCCGCATATGCGTTCGACCGCACGGGCACAGGCCGTCTTTAATCATTGCGATATCTCCGGTGCGGTAGCGGATGAGGGGGAATGCCTCGCGCATGAGCGTTGTAATGACCAGTTCGCCTTTCTGCCCGGGCCCGAGCACTGAGCCGGTCGACGGGTCGATTATTTCGGGAATAAAAAAGTCCTCGAATACATGCAGGCCATCATGGGCAGTGCATTCTCCCGCGATGCCGGGTCCCATGACGACACTTGACCCGTAGCTGTTGAACACCTCAACGCCAAGACCCTGCGAGACGCGGGCGCGCACAGCCGGGGTTAATTTTTCGGCGCCCAGTATTGCCCGGCGAAGGCGCAGGGATTTCGTGTTGATGCCGAGCTGCTCAAGTTTATCAATCAGTATGAGGGCATAGCCGGGCGTGCATGCAATGACCGATGTCAGGTAATGCTGCATGATAACGGCCTGCTCTTCGGTATTGCCGATATCGGCCGGAATGACCGACGAGCCGATAAGCTCGGCTGCTGCATGAAAGCCGAAGCCGCCGGTCATGAGGCCGTAGCGGAATGCTATCTGGATTACATCGTCTGAGGTCATGCCGGTGCCGACAAGGAAGCGGGCCATGAGCCGCGCCCAGGCTTTCAGGTCGCCGGCGGTATAGCCCGTGACAATTGCGTTGCGGGCCCTGCCGGAGGATGTATGAATGCGCACCACCTCTCGCAGCGGCACGGCGAACATGTCGTAGGGGTAGCCCTTCTCAAGATCCTCACTCGTGGTAAACGGCAGATGTGCAATGTCCTTAAGCGAGCCGATAGCTTCTGGAAGTATGCCTGCGGCATCAAAAGCCCTGCGGTAATGGGCCACATTCAGATATGCCCTGTTGAGTGTTGACTGAAGTCTTTCAAGCTGCAGGAGTTCAAGTGCCTTCCTCGGCATGGTCTCATAGGCCTGTTCGAACATCATATGATATCTCCTCCCAGGTATGCATCCAGGACCCTCTGGTCACTGCGGATGCGGTTCGGCGTGCCCGACGTGAGCACTTTACCTTCTGTCATTACGACAATGCGATTGCATATATCCATGATAAGATTCATGTCATGCTCAATAATAACGACGGTCAACTGCAGGCTTGATTTGAGCCGGGCGATGCGGCCCGCGAGTTCCTGCGTCTCCCTGGGGTTCATGCCTGCTGCAGGCTCATCAAGAAAAATGATAGCCGGCTTTGATATCAGGGCGCGGGCAATTTCAACCCTTCGCTGGTTGCCGTAGGAAAGGCTTACAGCAGGACGGGCTGCCTTATCGGCTATGCCCAGAAGCTCAAGAAGAGCCAGGGCTTCTTCTTGCAACAGGCGCTCCTCGGCCCGCTTGCCACTGGTTGCCAGCAAGCTGCGCCAGTACCCGGCCTTCAGCCGAATGTGGCCCCCCACCATGACATTTTCAAGTACGCTCATGTCGCGGAAAATCTCAAGGTTCTGAAATGTCCGAGCCATGCCGAGCTTGACCCGGCGGTGCGGCTTCAGCCGTGTTATCTGCCTGCCATCGAGCGTCAGTGTTCCAGCATCGGGTAAAAAGAGTCCGGTCAGCACATTAAAGAGCGTGGTCTTGCCGGCGCCATTAGGTCCGATAACGCCCAGTGTTTCGTCCTTAAGAACCTCTATTGAGACATCGCAGAGCGCTCGTATTCCCATGAAGTGCTTGGAGATGGCCTGGGCCTGCAGCATTATTCCCACACCTCCCTGTAGCCCTTGCCAAGATAGGCGCGCTGTATCTCTTTGCTCTCCCGCAGTTCGCTGGTTGGTCCTTCCATGACGACGCGGCCGGTCTCAATAACATAGCCCCGGTGCGCCAGCTTCAGCGCAAGCTTTGCATTTTGCTCAACCAGAAGGATGCTTAAACCTTCATTTTTGTTCAGCAGGCTAATCTTTTCGTATATCTGGCTTGTGACAATCGGGGCCAGGCCCATCGACGGTTCATCAAGCAGCAGCATACTGGGCCTGGCCATCAACGTTCGGGCCATGGCCAGCATTTGCTGCTCTCCGCCGGAAAGCGTTCCGGCAAGCTGCTTTCTTCTCTTGCCGAGAATGGGAAAGAGCTGCTCCATCGCCTCAATGTCATGTTTAATCCGAGCTGCGTCATTTCGGGAATAAGCGCCAAGCATAAGGTTGTCGTGCACGGAGAGCCCCCTGAAGAGTCGTCGGCCCTCGGGCACATGCCCGATGCCGCTTTTCAGGATGCGCTCCGGTGACAGGCTGCTGATTTCGGTATCGCCCAGCAGTATGCTGCCGGAGCTTGATTTCACAATGCCTGAAATTGTCCGCAGTATTGTGCTCTTTCCGGCGCCATTGCCGCCGATAAGCGCAACGATTTCTCCAGACTTTACATGAAGGCTTGCGCCTTTGACAGCCTGTATCTGTCCGTAGTAGATGTGCAGGTTGCTCAGCTGGAGCATTATTTTTTTCTCCCGAACATTTCGGTAATTTTCACCCTGCCCATAATACCCTGGGGTCTGAAGATCATCATGGCCACGAGCAGCGCCCCATAAAAAATATCCTGGTAGTCGGCAAGGGGCCTGAGCACTTCCGGGAGCAGTATAAGCAAAACCGCCCCCAGGATTGATCCCGTGATGCTCCCGATACCCCCGAGGACAACCATGGAAAGAACCATAATTGATGTATGTAAATTGAATGTATGGGGATTTATGTAGGCCGTATAATGGGCATAGAGGCTGCCGGCAAGCCCTGCCCAGAAGGAGCTTGTGATGAATGCCATGGTTTTGTAGCCGTAAACATTGATGCCCATGAATGCGGCCGAGACGTCATTGTCGCGGATGGCTGCCCAGGCCCGGCCGATCTTTGACTGCTTGAGCGTGTACATGGTAAGTATCATTATGACAAGAACGCCTGACACAAGGCAGAAAAATCCGGGCTTGGAATAGAGGGGCTTGCCCAGGAGCGACACGGGCGGTATGCCCACAAGTCCGTCAGCGCCTCCGGTGATATCAAGGTTCAGGAACACCAGTCCTATGATAATGCCGAACCCGAGCGTCACGATGGCAAGATAGTCATCTTTAACGCGCAGCGACGGCAGCGCAAGACAAAGGCCGAGCAAAGAGGTGATTATGCCGGAAAGTAAGAATGCGGCAGGGAACCCCAAACCGTTTATCATGAGAAGACCGCTCACATAGGCGCCGATGCCGAAGAATGCCGCATGCCCCAGGGACACAAGCCCTGCAAAGCCGACGATGATATTGAGGGACAGCGCCAGCATCGCGTAAATTCCCATCATGATGAGCACGTGGAATATATAGATGCTCATTTGCGTGACCCCATGATGCCCCGCGGCAGCAGTATCAGCACAAGCACAAGGGCGATAAAGGCAAAGGCGTCCTTGAAGCTGGAAGATATATAGGCAGCGCCCAGGTTTTCAGCAATGCCCAGAACCAGGCCGCCGATGATGGCGCCGGGGATGGAGCCAACGCCGCCAAGTATGGCAGCCGAGAATCCTTTCAGCCCCGGCAGCAGCCCCATATTGGGCGATGTGGAATTATAGTAAATCGCCATCATGATGCCGGCGGCGCCGCTTAAGGCAGAGCCCAGGAGAAAGGTTATTTCATAGGCACTGTTCACATTAATGCCCGACAGGCGCGCTGCATCGCTGTCCATGGCAACGGCAATAATTGCTTTTCCGTGCTTTGTCATGTTTAAAAAAAGCGTCAGTATGGCCATGAGCCCGACCGATACTGCAATGATCGCGAGTTGCAGCTGGTTAATCTGCGCGCCGAAGAAATTAAAACTTGCAGGATGAAACTCCAGGGGGAAAGACCGGTCCTCGGGTCCGAACAGCAGCCGCGCCAGGGAACTCAGGAAGATGGATGCGCCGATGGCGCTGATCAGCGGTATCAGGGGATGCGTGCCCCGAAGCGGCCTGAACGCAATCCGCTCAAGCAGTATGCCCAGCACGCAAGCCACGGCAATGCCTGCAGCCGAAGCAAGCCAGATACTGCCTGTGGCCGCAAGCGCTATTACAGAGGTGAAAGCGCCGAACATGTAAATTTCACCCTGGGCAAAATTCACTATGCCCAGGATGCCGAAAATCATGGTGTAGCCGAGAGCGACCAGCGCATAGACGCAACCCGACACAAGGCCGTTTACAAGCTGCTGAAGAAGCAAATCACTTGACCTTTACATACTTACCATTGGCCACTTTGAAGATATAGACGCCCTGCTTGACCACGTCGCCGTTTTGGTCGAAGCTGAGCTTGCCGGTAACGCCGTCGAAATCCTTAACCGTGTCAAGGTACGACCTGACAGCGTCGGGCTCATTGCCTTTTTTGGCAATGGCTTCTGCCGCCATGCGGGTCATGTCATAGGAGAGGGCGGCAAACATGATATTGTTGGGCTCATTAGGATCAGCGGCCACGATCTTATTATACTCCGCCTTGAACTTTTTATTGACCGGCGTGTCATAGTCCTCATTGTATTCGCTGGCATTGATATGGCCCTCTGCTGCCTTGCCTGCAAGCTCGATATACTTCGGGGCCATGTCGCCGAAAACGCCCATGGACGTTCCTGCTATGCCCATCTTGGCGGCCTGGGAAATGGCGGGCGCAGTCTCCTGAAGATAGCCGGGGATGAACAGCAGGTCAAACTGCTGCTGCTTGATTTTGGTAAGCTGCGAGGAGAAGTCGCGGTCGCCCACCATGAAGCTTTCCGATATCACTACCGGCATGCCGAGATCGGTGAAATTTTTCGTAAAGAGCTCGTTGCAGCCCTTGCCGTAGGGTTCGTTGCTGAACAGAATGGCGACTTTTGTGGTCTTGAGGGTGTCTTTGGCATACCGGGTCAGGGCCTCTGCCTGCTTGTCGATGCGCGTGCAGCCGCGATACACATATTCGCCGGCATCTGAAATTTTAGGTGAGGTGCCGTTGGGCGTGATCACCACAATTTTGCTCTGCTGCGCCACAGGGGCAACGGCCAGAACCTCGCCGCTCATCATGGGACCGATGATCACCTTGACACCGTCCATGCTTACCAGTTTCTGAAATGTTGCGACCGCATTCTGCGGGGAGTCCTTGCTGTCCTCATAGATGACCTTTATCTTTTTGCCGCCAATGCCGCCTTTTGCATTGATCTCCTTTTCGGCGATTTCGATGCCTCGTCGCGCAGGCAGTCCGTCGGATGCGCCCTGGGAAAGTCTCAGGATCGCACCAATCTTGATTTCGTCAGCGGCTCTCACATCCGAGCTGCACAGACTGACTGCGGCAACCACGAAGGCCAAAACAAGGATAATTTTTTTCATTGTAACCCTCCCGAGAAGTTGTTGGTTGTGAACGTACCGGGTTGACAGACCCCCCCCCGCTTTTGCCGGCAAAGTATAGGCTGAGGGCTGGTTGCGTGTCAACGAAAATGTCCCGGGAGAATGCGAGAGCGGAGCAGGGGAGGGCACCACTAGAGACTGCTTATTTATCTATTCTTTATCCCATAAATTGCGCGCGCATTTGACCTTGACACACAAGCACCCTCGTCCTATATTCGCCCCATCCCAAAGTGAGCTCTTGTCAATTGTTCTCTGCGTTCATAGCTGGTAGCTGGTAGGGTGGGTGGAACCCACCAATAAAGGTTGTTATGTCACAATACAAACGTAATTACGAAAAGGGGGGAACATATTTTTTTACCATTGTGACATATAAGCGGCAAAAAATTTTTATCAAGGCACCAATTGATATTTTACGGGCGTGCTTTAAAAAAGCGATCTCGAAAGCACCCTTCACAATTGAGGCAATCGTTATCTTGCCTGATCATTTACATTGCATCTGGCGGCTGCCTGACGGTGATACAGACTTTTCGACCAGATGGAAGGCAATCAAGGGCGAGTTTTCCATAAATTATAAGCAAATCATTGGAGCCCCGGAGCAAAATATTTCTGAATCAATGAAGAAAAAGGGCGAAATCGGGGTTTGGCAACGGCGATTTTGGGAACATACGATCCGGGATGAAAAAGATTTTCGCAATCATTGCGATTACATTCATTACAACCCGGTAAAACATGGATATGTGCAAGCGCCCGGTGAGTGGCCGCATTCAAGCTTTCAGCGGTTTGTAAAAGCCGGTCTGTATGATCCGGCATGGGCCAGCATGCAGCGTCCGGAGCTGCCGGGAGATATTGGGGGAGAATGATTATAGAGATGGTGGGTTTCATCCACCCTACAGGCTGTATTTCATTACCGCAGATGACATTGAAACGCTTGCCGATGGAACTACAATTCCCCATTTCGATACAATATCAATTATGGTAGAAAGCCTGCAGCAGTTTGATGTAAAGTTGCAAAACAAGTGGGATGGGATGAAGGCAGGGTTCGGGAGCCAGGATATTGCAAGCTCGCTAAAATATATCAGCACCGTATCAAACGACAAGTACCGCGAGATATTTACTGAGATTGCAGATCAACTCCCGGCTATAGCAGCCGACAGAACAAAACAGTTCTAATTTTTCATGTTCAATAATTATCCGGGCAGGAGCGCGGCGGAAATCATTCAAACAAATCCGAGTGCGTACCGGTCCTTTCAAAGTATATCTTTGATTCTGCAATGCGGTATATCAAAAGCCAATCAGGTTCAACATGGCATTCACGCCGGGCTTTAAAATTGCCCACAAGGGCATGGTCCCGGTATCGGGGTTGCAGTGGCGTGCCGGAGATAAGCTGCACAATGACAGCCTTGATTTTTTCAGCACCCTTGCCGCGCCGCAGCATTTTTTTTATATCTTTTTCAAACTGGTTTGTATAAACCGGGGTCAGCATCAGACCCCCAGCTTGTCAAACATATCCCGGGCATTTTTGCTTTCCGTCAGGCCCCGGCCTTCTTCACTGTCTTTAAACGCCTTTAGTGTTGCCCTGTTGGGAATTTCCACCTGAAATGGAAGCCCGCGGCGCAGCTTTACCTGCTTGAAGAATATGTTGACCGCCTGCGTGGTCGTCATGCCGAGTGTTTTAAAGATTTTTTCGACATCTGCCTTGAGGTCGGTCTCGGTCCGTGCATGAATTATCGCTGACTTGGGCATATCTCACCTCGCCTATTTTTCTTTAAATGTATAACATTTGAAACACAATGACAAGCTAAAATCAACGACCTCTCGCTGTGGGGGAGGGATTAGGATGGATTAAAAACAACTATGGGACGTCCATTAGCAAATGAATAACTTGTTTTAAGCAGAGCGGGATGGGGTCTTAGTTTGACTTATGAGAACAGAGGCCAGCGCCAGTTACTTTACTGATCGGCATTTCGCCAGGCCCAGCTTGCCCGTAAAGAAAAAAAGTTAAAGGAGGGCGAGTTCCGGCGAGTTCCGGGACGTTGGTGAATTAGTTGAATTGCTTGCCGTGGCCATAGGGGGTATCCTGAAATATTGACTAATTCACCTATACCTGTTCAGGCCCTATGCCCTAGCCCTTCTGAAATAATACTCAAGATAAAAGTATTGAGACTTACGCCATCCTTTTTTGCCTGCATGGCAAGCCTTGCATGCAGAGATTTTGGAACACGCTGAACAAACCGCCCTGAAAAATTATCTACATTCACTTCCCTGATAACGGGTTTTGGTATCGTTTTTTTCATATCAACACGGGCCGAAACCCAGCTTATAAAAGCATCGCGCCCGTTCTCAATGGCCGCTTCAATCGTTTCTCCATCGGACATACACCCGGGCAAATCAGGAAATGTTATTAGAAACCCGCCGCCGTCTTCAGCAGAAAGTGGGCTGACAACATGCGTGTATGCCTCAAACGGATACGGCGGCTCGACTTTTTTAATATTCTTTCCGCTCATTTCTGCACCTCCCTTACGATGTTGACCATGACTACAAAAAGCTTGATATAAACAGGCTTAATCGGCCTGTGCGCCGGTATGCACAAATTTTCCGGGCAAGCTGCGTGAGACAGCACATAATGGCTTCCGCCGGTTGTACGCGCCTCAATGCCGTACCGATCTGCAAGAGCCAGCACATCGCTGATATGCCATCCTGACGGATTATTACGCATCTTATCAAGCTTCTTATCTGCTGAGCCCATGTATGGATAGTATCATATATAGTATAATCTGCAAGCCTTTTATTGCCAACGCCCGAGCCACCTATCCGTGAGCCCATGAGCCTTAGGGGGCCTGATATATTCAAGTTATCTGAGACGGCTCCATTTACCGCAATAACACCCTGCACCAGCCGCAGCTCAATCTCAAAGTCCTGCCCGAATACAGCCACAAGTTCCGTTGGTGAATTCGATTAATTGCTTGCCGGAGAGCACCGGCGGTTGCATCTTGAGGGTCCGGGCTAGTGTTAAATCTTTATCATGACATTTCGATGATAGATCGGTTTAAATTTCCTGTGACGTAACCTTCAATATCCACAGTACTATACTGCCAGCCGAGCCTGCGAAAGGCTATCGATAGGGAGGCCCTCAAGGCAGGGTCAAGCAAGCGTTTGATTTCTCCGGATGGAACCTCTATGCGGGCGATGTTTCCGTGATGGCGGACGCGTACCTGCACAAACCCGGCTTTATGCAGAAGCCCTTCAGCCGATCCGATGCGCTTTAAAAGTTTTTCATCAATTTTTGTTCCATAGGGGATGCGCGAAGCAAGGCAGGCTGCGGCAGGCTTGTCCCATGTCGGCAGACCCCGGCGGCGGGAAATAAGACGGATTTCTTTTTTCGTGAGGCCTGCCTCAAGCAGCGGGCTTCTGATGCCGAGTTCAGTGACGGCCAGCATGCCGGGGCGATAGTCGCTCTGGTCATCTGCATTGCTGCCTTCAATTATATAATGCAGCCCTTCACGGCGGGCGATTTTTTTCAGTTCAAGAAATCTGTCTCTTTTGCACCAGTAGCAGCGGCGCTTGTCGTTTTTGAGAAAGCGGGGGTTTGCCATCTCCTGGCCGTCAATCATCATGAGA
>Ga0209777_10004716_pt1 | contig 15989 bp, 12 predicted proteins | sample FrelakmetHBP12HB_FD_187147 | JGI IMG/M metagenome (GOLD analysis project Ga0209777, IMG submission 187147) | Freshwater lake sediment microbial communities from the University of Notre Dame, USA, for methane emissions studies -HBP12 HB (SPAdes)... | ecosystem: Environmental > Aquatic >...
TGATAGAATCGATAAACAGATTCATATTCATAGCATTTTTACAATCTTCATTTAAAAAGTTATTGAGATTGAATTGATTGTTTGTTTTATTATTAATATTACTAGTATTCGTAATATTATTTATAGTTTTGGGTTCTTTTGCGAATTCCATAATTTTATTATTTTGGTCAATAATCAAATCTTTGAAATCTTTGTTTTGGTCGATAATCAAATCTTTGAAATCTTTGTTTTGTTGTAATAATTCCATTATTAATGTGTTATTGGGGGTAGATATTTCATGTATAACATTTGGTGTTGGTACAAATGAATTTTCGATTACTTCATTATTTGATGAACAATTTTTTTGATGTGCGAATAATCCTTGACGAAATTTATATTGTTTACCACACGAACATAAATATAGACTTTCATTTTCTATATTTGTACCATTTTGTATACACTGTATTTTTCGTAAATTTTGAATATGTTTATTAGTTGACATATGTGTATCATAATTTAATTTTCTTATGCTTGAATAATTGCAGTGCGTACAATGAAACAGTTTTTTTACTTCTTTTACTTCTTTTTTACTAGATTTTGTCATTGATGTCATTCGAATATGTTTGTTAGTCAATAAATGGGAGTCATAATGTTGCTGAGTGTTAGCATAATAGTCACAACACTTACACTGAAACATTTCGGTTACTTCTTTTTTACCATAATTTACTTCTTTTTTACTAGATTTTGTCATTAATGTCATTATATATATGAATGACAAAAAGAAGTTTCTAAATAAGTTTTTCTATATTATAAAAAAACTGTAAAAAATTTATGCACACAAAGATTTTATAAAAAAACTGGATTTAAAGCATTATGCAGTAAAATGGAAAAACACGAAAAACTACAAAAAATAATTTCAAAGAGTTGGAAGCACTTTTTCATTTTGGACATTTATAAATGTCCATTTTCCAAAAACGTCCCCAACTCTTTGCACGTTTTATCGATGATTCTGATTGTTATTTAAAACTATGTAATATCAACCAAACCCCATTATTATGTAAAAATAAACAGAAAATTGATAAAATAATACTATAAAATACAATACAATAATAAAATGAATAAAATAATGGATTTAATTTCTAATTTACCATACGAATTACAAATATATATTTATGAATATAATCCGGAACATCGACCAAAACTGAACATGGTTTTACAGGATATATGTCAACTTCCATTTAGACAAAGAATGAAATGGGTTTTACAAGATATATGTTATCAACAATTTTGTATAAATTGTGATAAACTTATAATGAAAGAGGTTTGGAGTTATCGAAATGATGATTTAGTATGTTGTTCTTCTGAATGTGTTGATGAACAATATTTTCTATAAAATTGAAAGCAAAAAATATTTCTATAACTATCAATAAACCCACAAATAAATTAATAGTCAACTAAAATGGCACAAGTTATCCAAGTTGTATTCCCATTAGCATTAGTACCTGAACCATTCGATAATCCAGTTATACAACCAATAGTAAAAAACGTAACTTGTTCATATTGTAAAACACGCGGGCATACAATAGCATCGAGTAGAAATACTTGTACAAAAAAACAAACTTTATATGATGCTATGAAAATATATAATACTACAAACGCAATAATTCATTCCGATTTGGAAGCCTGGGTAAATACATTAACTAGTATAGAATTATCATTATGTTATCAATTTATAAGGGGTAGTGACCCTGATGGGAAAAGTAAGAATAATCCCGATATTAATATTTTTCGTAAAAAAATAGTTGATATTATCTTAAAAAACAATTCGGCATTACGCGTAATTCGTAGCGCACGACTTGCTGAAGAAGAACGGCAAAGAGTATATCGTGAACGCATCTTGCAACAACGTACACTACGAGAACAAACTATATTAAATGATAGACTACGTGACCTTCGTACACAAGAACGTGTTATTACAGACCAATTATCTCGACTAGGTATCGTAGATATACCAGCACTTACTCAATCTCTACGTGGTTGGCGGCTAGAAGTTATTATTGAACCTAGTATTGGAGTGGATGAAGAATGCCCAGTTTGTTATGAACAAACGAATGATAGATTTATGACGAAATTGTCGTGTGAACATAGATTCTGTTTCTCATGTATAAATGAACAAATATCAAGACATTCGTCAACTGCTAGAGTTCCGCCGTGTTGTGGATTATGTCGAACCAGTATGACCAAAGTAACCGTTTCTAATGAAATCGTAAAAAAAACATTCAAAAAATATTTATAAAAAAATATTGTATTGTCCATAAATACAATATTTTTTATTGAATATTACCACTAAGTAATAAGATAGCTTTCCATATGAGAATGAAACATATTAATAAGCGTATTTCGTTCATCATTAATTAACTCCAACTGTATGTTATCGTCTGGAATTATAATATTATCATTACCTTCTATATCATATACTAACGCACTTTCAAATTTATAATAATAATTACTATGTTTTGATATTATTATACATAATAAATTCGAAAAAGCGATAGGTATAGCACCAGACATAGTTTTACCATTTACATGACTATAATTATAAGTAATATCAGTAAGTAAAAAATTCATTTTTTTTAATAAATTCATCATGGATATAGTATCCAAATTTTTATATATTCTTAATTCAATATTGGAATTTATATCATGAAATAGATGTTCCGTAACATCTCTAGAAATAACATGTAATATTATTTTTTTATTACATCTAAACCTATTTATAATTTGAACATTATACGATTCACCACCAATAATAACTATATTGCAAATATCATTGTCTATTATATTATATTTTTCCGTAAAATCAATTATTGGATAACATGGTATCGCCCACTTCTTAATACTAAATTCATCATAATTATCTGGCATAAATGGTCGGGTACCTATATGATTATGTAAAACCGGCATTCTATTTTGATAAAAATGATTTATACATATAATTTTTTTATTAATTGTGTTATCCATTACCCAATCGTTTGGAAAAAATGGGTCATTGTCTGTTGGTAAAAAAATAATGTTATAATTATGTATTGTATGTTCTAGTAAATTATACTTATTTATTGTAAATGAATAATTTCGAAAAAGTTCTTTATAAAACTGAAACCATTTATTTTCATAACATGTTTCAGTGTAAATATTTAATTCAAAATTATTTTTATAGCAATAATAAATAATGTATCCAAACATTTCATAATGGTAGTTTAATCCATTAAATAATGCTACTTTCATTAAGTTCAATATATTGTATTTTTTTAATATATTTTTATATCATAATATAATAAAAACGAACTAATGGAAATATTGACACTACCCAAATTATTGAAGAAGTTCTCAAATTCCAAACATAATAAAGAAACAGTAACCGACTTTATACAAACAGCACAAGTTCGTCTTGGTGATAAATTAAAACCTTTAAAAGAATATATGAAAGATAAAGATATACCAAGGGAAGATATAAAATTATTATTTGAGAACATTCAAAATCGAAATGAATATTTAACTCGTTTTTATAATCTTTCACTAAGTATTCAACCAGATAAATTCCATATGAATGAAATAGAACCTATGAAAAATAAAGAAATGAATAATAATGAAAAAACTGTCTATAAAAACATAATAAGAAACTTACATTTCGAGGATATTTTGAAAAATACCAAATCGGGAATAGAAAATAACCCGACTTTTTTGGATATGTTATCTGATTTATATTTACGAAATATAATCGATTATAAAATATTAACACCCAGTGCGAGACATTATATAAAAGAAGGTCGTTTAGGTAGTGTGTTCTCGTCATATTATTTTCGAGCATCAATCATGAACCCATATTTAGTATATTCACTTAATAAATCAGTACTACATGGAACCAAAATATTTACACCCACATTAGGATGGAGTTCATATTGTTATGGTTTTTTAGAATGTCCTGATGTAATTGAATATGTTGGCACAGATGTTATACCAAGTGTATGTGAAAAAACAAAAGAGTTCTCCAAAATGTTAGAAAAACAAAAAGATAGTAAAACTAGTACAACCATATATTGTAAACCATCTGAAGATTTATTCAAATCAAAATCATTTTTAACGAAATATCGAGAACATTTCGATTTGGTATTTTTTAGTCCACCATATTATAGATTAGAATTATACGAAGAAAATAAAAAAAATAGTGAAAATAAACAGAGTACAAATAAATATGAAACATACGAAGAATGGTTGGAAAAATATTGGGAAAAAACAATACAGTTATGTCACCATGTTCTCGAATCTAATGGTAAATTATGTTATATTTTATCAGGATATGGTTCAGATAATACAAAAGAACAATATGATTTATTAGGAGATATGAACGCAATAACCAAAAAATATTTCAAATTAAAAAGCATACAGCCGATGTATAACAAGGATATTTATGTGACACAAAATAAAGATACAAATGATACAAAAAAAGAACAAATAATGATTTTTACTAAAAAATGAAGACATCTATCTCTATGTTCTCGACCGAATATTTTACTACATAAAATTGAAAAATTTTTGTCGAGAATGGTTTATCGCATAATCCAACCAAAATAATAATAATAATAATTATGTCAGCAGAAGCAATGTCCGTATCAGTAGAAGTGCCTATCGTGGCAATAGTTGAGCAGGATAAAATGCGTAAAGAAATTCTACGATATCCTTTTGAACTCGAAAATATTATCAGGTCGTATTCAATCGATTATGGTATGAAACTACGACTATCTATGGAATCCCATGATGTATCGGTTCCAGATGAACTCAAACTACATACACTATTAGAAAATGGTATGTTTACTTACAAACAGGTCGAAAACATATACCGTAAGTATGTCATGTTCAAATTGTATATAGTAAATCCCAAAAAAACAAATGTATATAGTAGACGAAAATCGGTATTTGGTCTTCTCCCAAGTTCTACCACATATACCCATTCGGGGAAAACTCATGTAGTAGAACACCCAGTAAACACAGAGTTAGCAAGTAAGAGACGCTATTGTTTAATGATTACAAAAAAAGAATCCGAACAAATTCGGTGTAAAACGAATATTATTCGCCAATTAAACGAGGCGTTTAACTATTTTCGAACAATTGAAATACCCCATTGTTCGAAGTTCAATCAAAAAATGCGAGAAATTGCTTTTGAATTGTATCGGGCTGTTCGAATATTATCTCCAATTATATTTGGCAATAACGAAAAAATCCGGCTGGCTAAATTGGCAGCCGAGGCAGAGGGTCTTCGAATACTTAAAGAAAACGAAGTGAAACGCGTTGCTGCTGTAGAAGCGGCGGCAGCAAAAAAAGCGGCGGCTGCTGAGAAAAAAATATTAGTTGCTGCGAAAAAAGCAGCGGCTGCTGAGAAAAAAATATTAGTTGCTTCTAAAAAAACGGCGGCTGCTGAGAAAAAAATATTAGTTGCTGCGAAAAAAAACGGTGGCGGCTGATAAAAAATAAAATCGAGAAAAAATTGTATATATTGTATTTTTTCGCGTCAACTTATTATACATTGTTCTCGATAGACTTTATAATTTCATCAGGATAATCTAAATCTTTTAATACACGAATTCCACCTTTCATTTTCGATATACCTTTTTTGATTTTATATGTATATTCAAATGAACCGTCTTTCAATACATTTACAATCATTTTATAATTTTGTATAACATCAGATTTCTTGAATTTCTTACATATCGAGAAATAATGTGTTGTCAAAATAAAGTTCACATTCGAGAACTTGGATAAATATTCTAAGAACGCATGACCTGCTTTCGATGCTTCTTCTGGATTGGTTCCAGAATATAATTCATCGAAAATACAGAAATGTCTAGATTTATTATATTCAGTACCAGTGCCGGCACCAATACTAGTATCTTTAATAATAGAAATAATTTCTTTACATCGCCTTGATTCGGCTTGGAATAAACTATCACGACCACTCGTATCTGGAATATTCAAATACGAATGAATATGTGTATATGGTATTAGGTTTGCGGATTCATAAAAACCATATCCAAACTGTTGAGTAAATATAATATTAATAGTAGTAGTTTTTAATATCGTAGTTTTACCCGATTTATTAGGTGAAGAAATAATGATATTTTTATCAAACGAACAATCATTTTTGACTGGAGATTCGTTCATTAAAGGTGGATAATATTGCTGTTTAAATTCACAGTTATTATTTGAAATATCATTAGAATTAGCATTAGAATTAGTATTAGTACTATATAAATTAGCAGCAGATACTACACCATTAATCATGTTCTCATGTATTCCCGTTAAATTATTCATATAGCCTTCGAATCCAATAGAAAATTGTATACTTTCGCCGTATTCTTTATTTGCGTGTAATTCATAAAAACATTTCAACATATATCCAATATTATTGAATTTGGTAAGAGAAATAGTAAATGGTTTAATAGAACATAAGTCAGCATTTAATTGACGCATACGACCATAATGTAATTCTATATCTTTATTAAAACTAGAATATGAAGACATAGATTTCGATATTTCTAAAAAGTGCTCCATGCTTTCAACAGAATATTTCGAAAATTTCTGTATTTCTATCAATGAATCATTTATTTTTTGTATATTATTATAATATCGATTACAAGCAATAATATTTTGATAAATTTGTAAAACATAAAGACCCATAGTAACCATTATATATACTACTTTATCCCAACTCAATGTCGTCATATTCAATAATGTTTTTCCAATAAAATGATGTTTCGCAATATCTTTTAATACTTCCAAATATTTCGAAAAAGTAATTGGAATACCTTGTATTTTCAATATAATAAATGGAAAAAACAAAAATATAATAGGAATGGCTAAACTGATAAGTGGCGAAATAATATTAATAAATGATAAACATTGTAAAAAAGAAGATGATTCATTCAAATGTTTCAACATAGACCATTCCATATACCGATATTTATCTAAAAAATCATCATCGGTTTTCACGTCATTCCATATATTAGTTATTTTTTCACAATTTACTTCGTATTTGTTTGTAGACATGGGAACTTTATATTTTGACATTTGTTTTATTATTTGTTGTGAATCATTCAAAAAATCAATATCGGTAGTGAATTGTTTATTCCATTCAGGTATCATACGTTTTGCGAAATCATGTTTTGGTAATAATAAATGTTCGTATATTGTATTTTCATTTTCTGAATTGGATAATTCTAAATCGAGTGATACTGTTTCGGATAATGGGTGTAGTTTATCTGGTTCTACATATGAAATAGGTAAACGAAATACTGATATTTTACTGTTATTTTCGATTGGATTAGAACAGTCAGAACAGTCTACACAGTCTGAACAATCTGGATAATTCGTTCCATTTTTTAAAGACTCTATTTTTGACTGAAATTGTTGAAATATTGTACACACGAATTGTAACATTATAATTAGTGTGTAAAAAAAGAAGTTGGTATAAACGCATAATAGTTATATTCTACTAAACTTTTACCAAAAATATATTAAATATAATAACAAATTTACACCGTTAAACTCAATGGCATTTCGGTAATATTTATATTATAGTGACCTTCTATTTTACGCATCAAATAAATGTCCTGTTTTGTAATAAAATTAATGGCTAATCCTTTACGACCCCAGCGACCACTTCTTCCAATACGATGTAAATAAGTATGAACACAATCTGGAATATCGAAATTAATAACAGTACTGACTTGTTGAATATCGATACCTCGTGCGGTAATATTAGATGAAATCATAACACGAAAATTGCCACCCCTAAAACTAGTAATCGTTCGTTCACGTTCAGATTTATCCATTGAACTATGAATAGCACAAACCGAAAATCCTTCATCTGTCATTGCTTGATATAAATCAACCACACGTTTTACACTATTACAATAAATAATACATTGATTTACGCTAATCATAGAAAACAAATCCTTCAATGTTTCATATTTGGAATGGTCATTTTGAAGAGCAATAAAATGCTGTTGAATACATTCAAGATTTAATTCTTCTTTTTTGATAATAATTTTGACAGGGTTTCGCATGAATTTATGTGATAATGTGATTACTTCATCTGGAATAGTAGCACTAAATAGAGCAACTTGAATATCGTCATTAAAATATTGGAAAATATTATAAATTTGTTCTTTAAATCCCTGTGAAAGCATTTCGTCTGCTTCGTCCAAAATAAACATACGGATATGTGAAGTACTTAAATATTTACGTTTTATCATATCATATATTCTACCAGCACAACCAACAATAATATGTGGAGAATTATTACGAATATCGATAGCATCTTGCTGAACAGATGTTCCACCAATTAATGTTTTGACAACCAATCCTTTCATACATGAACCAATTCCATTTATAGAAACCGAAATTTGATTTGCTAGTTCATGCGTAGGCGCAATAATAAGTGCTTGAATCGTGGGTTTTGATACATCTATCATCTGAAGAGCACTAATCGCAAAAGTTCCAGTTTTACCACAACCTGACTGGGCTTGTGCTATTATATCTCGACCTTCAATAAATGGTTGTATTGCTTTTTTTTGAATTTCACTAGGGTTCTCAAAACCAAATGCGTATATACCTCTTAATAAATCCATTTTGATATCGAAATCATCCCATGATTTAATTTCTTTACTGGTATATTCGGATTGTTTTATATTTATATTCAAACTTAAGTCATTAATGGGAACATTAATGGGAACATTAATGGGAACATCAATTGGATTTATAAATTCCATTTTTAAAATAAATACTATAGTATATTCACATGAACTATTTATACCGGTTATATAATTATATATTCATTACAACACATATAAAAAGTTCTCGATTATAATATATAGTAATCGTAATATAAAACTAAATAGAGAACATAATAAAATGACAAATTATAGTTTGGAAGATTATACAAATATTATATTTTCTGGTTATGAATATAAATTACCAGAGAATATTCTTACTATTATTAAAAAATTAACGATTGACTTGGGTATAAATCCAGTAGCAACTTCACCAGTATCAGATGGGCGTAGAGAACTGAATAAAGATTCAAGATATAATAAATTAAATAAACCATATAATTCTAATGGAAAACGAAATAAACAAAATGGAAATAAACGACATGATATAAATGAAGAAACCTGGGATAAAATAAAAAGTTTTAAATCAACCCATATAGAAAAAAAAGAAGGTATAGATAAATCCATAAATGATATTCGTATCTGTTTAAATAAAATATCTATTAAGAATTATAATATACAACGTGATTCTATTATTGAATTAATTTTACCATTGATAACGGAAATAAATTCTGATACAGATTCGGTGGATGATGAAGTCGAATCAGATGATACCAAAGTAAATGAATTAAATCAGATAACAACCGCACTATTTGATATAGCAAGTACTAATAAATTCTATTCTGAATTATACGCAACATTATATAAAGAACTAACCGTAAAATTTCCTACATTTTTAGGTATAATGGATGGATTTACACAACAGTATATGGATAATATAAAAAATATTCAGTTAGTTGACCAGGATGTAGATTATGATAAATTTTGTGATAATAATAAAAAAAATGATAAGCGAAAGGCGATGACATCTTTCATAGTGAATTTAATGAAAAATGGAATAATTGAAAAAGATGTTGTTTTGGATATGATAATAAACTTACAAAATATAGTTATAAACTATATTGATGAAGAAAATAAATTAAATGAAGTAGAAGAAATCACCGAAAATATTTTTATATTTGTTACAATGACAGTAACTATTCCGGAAATATTAAACATGGAAAAATGGACAACTATTGTGGAAAATATTAAAATATGTTCTCAAATGAAACTCAAAGAACATACAAGTATTTCCAGTAGAGCCATATTTAAATTTTTAGATATATTGTATAATGTAGAAAAATCACAAAATCAAACAAACGTAAAAAAATAGAAACAATGTTTTAGTCGATTATTTTCATTTCGTAGTAAAACAAAATAAAAATAACAATTCATATGTATATAATATAAATATGGTAAAATCAATAATAAATCCAGAAAAAATAGATTATAAAGAAAATAAAGATATTGAATTAGATGATATTGATTACGAAGCAACCATATATGATTATAATTTATTTGGAATACCAATTGAAATAGCATTAGGTCGAGAACAGCATACATATTCAAGATATAATATTGTCTATTTTTCCATTTATTTAATTATAAATGATGAGCCCAAGTCAAAAATTGCTGTGTTTGAAATAGATAGTAATCAATTAATACAAAGTATAGATAATGATGGTGATATTGATTTATTAAAAGGTAATATTATTCCATTTATTACAAAAGAATATTTACAACAATTAATAAATAAAAATACCGCTATTAATAAAAAAAATAATGAACTTAATCAAATTGATGAACTCGAAAAAAAACAAATGGATAAAGTAGTGTATGATTTGACGGATAATGATGCGGATGAACCAGTTGCTGATGATATAGATGTTATGAAATTAAAAATACCAGAAACATATAAAGTATCTGAAGCAAATACAGAAGCGGATACAATATTAAAGGAAGGTATTTTTATAATAAACCAAAATACAAAACCACCCGAGATGTTACCAGAAGAAAATGAAAAAGATAATAAAACTGAATTTAAAGAGTCGTCTAGAAATAAATGGATAAATAATTTCATGAAAAATATGGATTATAACATAATAGATAATGAAGGTGGTGGGGATTGTTTTTTTGCGGTTATTAGAGATGCTTTCAAACAAATTGGTAAAGAAACAACTATTAATAAATTACGTGCACTATTATCAAAAGAAGCCACAGAAGACTTATATAGTAATAATCGTTTATTATACGTAAACTATCTGGCTGAAATACAAGATATAGAAAAAGAAATGAAAGCCATTAAAAAAACTAGTTTAGATTTAAAAAAACGTAGTGAATTAACTACAAATAAAATGGAAGATAAAATATTATTGGAGGAGGCTAATAAAATGATTATTGCATATAAAAAATTGGTTAGTAATAAAAAAGAAACAAAAGAACTTATGAAAGAATTCGAATATATGAAAGATGTTGATAATTTGGAAAAGTTTCGGGAAAAAATATTGACATCTGAATATTGGGCAGATACTTGGGCAGTTTCAACACTAGAACGTTTATTAAATATTAAGATGATTGTATTATCAAAAGAATCATATTCTGCTGGAGAATTGGATTCGGTATTAACATGCGGACAATTAAATGATTCTGATTTAGAAAGACAAGGACAATTTATTCCGGATTATTATATAATGACGGCGTATACTGGTCAACATTTTACACTAATTACGTACAAAAATAAAGGTATATTCAAATTTCGCGAAGTGCCTTATGATATAAAAGTATTAATTATAAACAAATGTATGGAGAAAAATTCCGGGCCATATTATTTAATCCAAGATTTTCGTAATTTGAAGACAAAAATAGGATTGGATGCGAATGAAGGAGAACCAAGTGAAGATGAAGATGAATATTTAAACAAAGATTTATATGAAAAAGATGTAGTATTATCATTTCATGCTAATGCGAATTCGTCTCCCAAAGCCGGAAAAGGAAATGGTGAAAAAATACCAGGTAGTCGAATGATGGAATTTAATGATTTAAATATTATACCGGAATGGCGTAAAAAATTGGATGATTCTTGGTCAGCACCTTTTACAGTAGATGGGCATCGTTGGAATACGGTAGAACACTATTTATTAGGTTCTCAATTTAAAAAAGGATTTCCTGATTTTTATTTACAATTTTCAGTAGATAGTGGAAGTGATATATCGGAAGACTTGGTATTAGCCAGAATTGCTGGTGGAAAAACGGGTAAGACTAAAGACCGAGTTTTACGTGATAAAAAAATACTGGTTGATAATGATTTTTATGAAATCGGACCAAATCCAAGGAATATCGAGGAACGTAAAATAGCATTGAATGCGAAATTTACACAAAATTTGGATTTAAAACAAGTATTATTAGAAACTAAAATGGCGAAACTGAATCATTTTATTCGAGGTAGAGAACCAGAAAAAGATGAATTGTTGATGAAATTACGTAAAGATTTACGATGAATTTACACCGTTTCTCATTTCAAACGCCCATTTTAATCGTTCAGTTTATATTGATTTTAATATTATATATTTATTATTATTATTTCTTGATAAGTAATCATAAAAATGTGTATGTTCGTTATGTGTTTTTATTTGCATAAATAAAGGTTGAATATTTGTAAAATATAATGCTATTATACCTTGGTCATTTGTTGTACTAATTGGACATTCTGTTAATAAATTTAATAAATTATCATATGTATCATCTTTTATTATTTTTGTATCATATAACATTATAGTTGTTTGAAAATAATCTATATTTAAATTATATTTATTATTTAATTTTGTAAAATATTCTGTATTGGTCTTATCAAATTGGGTATGTAATTTCCATTCATATGTAGGATATGCGTCTGAATGTGCTAATAATGTATTTTTAGTGATTGTATTTATTATCGGTGATATATCCGAAAAAATGTTTATTCCACAATCTAAATAAAAAATATAATTCCATTTTTGAAAAAATATATTAAATAAATGCAATTTATGAAATTGAAATTTTTTTTGAAACCAATGTGGTAGTCTATTCATTTTTTTTTGTATGTCCAAAAAATAATCTGAAAATTGAATGTTAGGAAAATGTTTAATTATAATATTATTATTATTAATAAAAGCACAATTTAACAAATCACTATTATGTAAATCATCTCCAATTACTAAACAAATATTCCCATTATATTTACCATTCGTAATTAATTGATTACACGTATAAATAAATTTATTAAAATATGCTTTATCACATAAAAAAACTACACAAACATCATCTTTTATCATTGATATATATTATTAATCAAAAATTATTTACTAAAATTAAACGAATAAAATGGGCATTTGAAATGAGAAAAGGTTTAAAATAAAACAATTACTAAAAATACAATATAAAGAAATTTTAGTATATAAATATGTGGGAGTAATCCCATATATATATATGCCGCTGTAGCTCATCTGGTTAGAGCATGCGCTTAGTAAGCGTAAGGTAGAGAGTTCGATTCTCTCCAGTGGCTTGTCGTAACATAATGTCTATAAAATTATAGATATTATGATGTTATTATGTTCTCTTTATAAATTTTTTATACATAAAATTGAAAACTTTATTACTTACTTTATAATAAGTAATAAAACACAAAAGTAATATTTAATTTAAATTAAGAATGGCACGTAATTATGAAGAATATATGGAAGTCATGAGTGATATGATTTATGGCGAAACTAATAGTGAATATGATGATAGAATGACTTCAACTATAGTCTCTAATCTAACATCTTCAAATATGTTTTATATGAGCCCACATTATGATGATAGACATTCTGTATTTGTACCAAAGGATAACTATAGTTTGACTATACAATCATTACCTGTTCAATTAAAAACAGAAACAGATGTGCAACATTTCATAGAAAATGTATTGAAATTAGGTAAAACTTCTGCTATCAATATAATTACAAATCGTAATAAAAATGGTATGGAATATAGAATTGCTGATATTGATTTTGATTGTTGGAATGCTCGCATAGGTGTTGATGAATTTCGTGAATTAATGAATACATCGGAAGACATTGGCATATCTATTGTAGGCATTGTCGACCGTGAAAAAAATTATAAGCAATTTCAATATAACTATAGTAATGGAATGCCAATGAATTATATAAAAATAAAAACAGCCGAAGAAGGTTTCGCAGCAAAAGAAAAAGCATTAAAAATAAATAGAACTAAAGCAGTAGACAAACTAGTATTATCTGAAGATGAATGGAACAGTATTTATATTCCGATTATTCCAAATGATTTGTCTCTTGATGGTAAATCACTATCTACTGAGGAAGATTGGATAGATTATTTCGAAAATAAATTACGTCTTGGAAAAATATCACATATTGATTTTGTTGAACGTATTGCTATAGAATCATCTACTGATAAAATGCGTTCGGCATTTGTTCATTTTGAATATTGGAATGATAGTAAAAGTGTTCGGTTCTTAAGGTCTAAAATGAATACGGATAAAGGTGGTTTTAAACAAGTCGGGTATTATAATGGTATACAAATCGTAAATTTCTACGGAAAAGATTATAAAACCAAATATTTGGCGTTTAAAATAAATCATAAACCAATACCAGTTGCTGATGGAACCATGAATATTCATCAAATGACCGCATTGAATACCGCATTAGATATTAAAAATACTGAACAGGAATTATTAATACAAAAATTATATGCTGAAATAGAATCATTGAAAGAACAAATTGCTGGTTTAAATGAATCGGAACCTGAACCACAAATAAAAGTAAAATTCCCCAAAGCGCGCTCACCTGTACCATTTGATGATAAAAAAACAAAATAAATAATAATAAAACATAAAATAAAAAGATGGGTAAAATCCCATTTTTTTATTCAAAAATTGTCATACGTAATGATTTTAAAACCAAAATGTTCTTATCATATTTTGTTTTATTCAATTTTGAGAACCAAGATTCTATAACTAATAAAGCGGATTTGTACTGAGGTAATTTATAATGTTCTCGAATAAATTCACAATAATCATTTAAATTACTAGGTGATTTGTCAAATTGAATGGAATTTTTATTATGAACGACACACCAATTTATAAAGTCATCTGAATAGAACATAAATATCGATTTTAAAATATAATAAGAGAGAACATTAGTATTTTCTTTATAGCGTTTTGTTCTCAAATTATGTGATTCATTTGTTTTTTCATATAAATCCATATAAGTTAATCCATAGAAATGGAGAACCTTTACACATTGAAATAATGAGAACATATTTTCATATTGTATCATTTTTTCCGTTTTTTTAACCATTTTATCTATTATATATTTGTCTAGGTTCTCAACATTGTTATTTTTTTTGATAGAACTATAAGAAATAAACATACAATTTATTATCTCAGCCCATGTCTCACAGTATGTTTCAAATAAATTCACATCTGAATTTACTGGAAATAATGTTAATATTTTATGTTTTGTTCTATTATTATCACATTCAGAAAAATCTAAACCTAGATTATGGAATGTTTCATGTATAAATACTTTAAACCACTCTTCTTCACGATATAAATTAAGTTCAGTAACTGTTTTACATGAGGTAGTGAATGCGGTGTTAGCATTCTCTTGTTTTATTATTTCACCGTTATTTGGTAGAACCTTTTTTAAATCAGTAAAATATAAATATATATTCATCTTTTGAGAACATTTTATGGAGGAAAATTCGGAAGCCATATATAGCCAAATATATATTCGTTTTATACATGATTCTATAAAACTTTTAGATTTAGTTTTTGAACATATTATAGCAACTTGTATTTCACGCTGTTTTATATGAAATGTATATATGTATGATGATTTGGGCATGTTCTCAATTTCACTTCTAATTTGTTGTGGAAAATAATCGAAATCATATCCTTTTGGATAATAGTCTTTTGAATATTGTTCTCCTTTCATTTGTACTGATTTTATTATAGATTCATTCATTAAATATTCACTATTAGCAATAAACATATGTTTAAACAATTGTTCAATCAAGTTTCTGGAAGATATTGAGAACCCAGTATTTATAAAAGTATCTATTTTTGACATATATTGATTATTAATGAAATCTATTAAATGTTTTGAAACAGAAGACATAGTATACTATAATATGAACATATTTTTATTTTGTATAATAAAATAAAAATATTATTTACATAATGTTACAACAATTGGTATAGTTAGAGTCAATCGCAGTAATTTTCGTTTTTTGAACATCAGCTATTTT